>Ga0256834_1000373_pt1 | contig 32557 bp, 28 predicted proteins | sample 4281140metaG_FD_190536 | JGI IMG/M metagenome (GOLD analysis project Ga0256834, IMG submission 190536) | Hydrothermal vent microbial communities from East Pacific Rise, Pacific Ocean - 4281-140 | ecosystem: Environmental > Aquatic > Marine > Hydrothermal vents | place: Pacific Ocean: East...
CAGATGGGGATAATAAAAAGAAGATGTGGTTAAGTGAAGGAGTTGAAAATTTTGATATTTTAACTCATAAATGGAGAGCTATAAATAGATTTCATATTCAAATTGGTGGTTATACCTCTATGATAGAGAATGAGTCTAAGATAGTTTTAGGTACAGATTATCTTGGTGGTACAAATTTTTTAATTGAGACAAAAGATGGTAAAAAATATACTAAAAAAGTAATCCCCGACCCATACAGAAGAAGCCCTGTTATGTGCCTACTAAAAAGGGTCTCAAAAAACGGTGATGAAGTTTGGGCATCTTTATACAATGCAATTTCAAATGAGACAAAATGTCTACTAATGTACTCAAATGATAATTGCAAAACTTGGACAAAAGTTATAGAGTATGACGGCACAAAATATGAAATTATTTTAAATAGCTCTAGTATAAAACCTCTAAATAAGCTATGTTTTGAAATCACATCAAGTATAGAAGATAAATCTGTCTCATACGAAATTGCGGACAAAAAATGTCAAAATTAAAAAAAGATATATTAAGAACTTACAACATAAGCAATGGAAGTAAATTAAAAAGAGTTGTAAGCACAATGTTTGCCCCTGGAGTTCGTGCTATGGTTGTTGTCCGTTTTGGACAGTGGATACAAAAACAAAATTTTCTAATCAAAATATTCTTAAAACCTATATATTTTATATTAAACCAGAGGCTAAAAAGTAAATGGGGTATACAAATCCCCGTATCTGCACAAATTGGAGAGGGATTTTATATAGGGCATTTTGGAGGCATCACATTAGCATCAGATGCAGTAATTGGAAAAAATTGTAACATTTCACAACTTGTTACTATCGGAGAGTCAGGGCAAGGTGAAAAAGCAGGAGCTCCAATAATCGGAGATTATGTCTACATGGGAGCTGGAGCTAAAATAATCGGCAAAATAAAAATTGGAAACAATGTAAAAATAGGAGCAAATGCAGTAGTATATAAAGATATTCCAGATATGGCTATTGTAGTCTCTTATCCTGGATTTAAGATCTTATCTTATGATGGGAATATATCAAAAAATAAGATGGAAAACATAGAAGCAAATAAATCTCACTAGAGAGAGCTTATTTGCTCTATTTCACTAACTTTTTTTAATCAAATTTAATTATAAATCATATTTTAGATTTAAATTTTTAAAAATTTATTATTTAATAAGCATAAATTATTATTATTTAAGATAATATCATAATATATAGATAAAATTACTGGGGATAATAAATGAGTAATTCAAAAAATATTTTAAATTATATGTTTGGTCTAAACACAATTGAAAACTTAAAAGATATTTTAAATGCAAAAAGAGCAGTTGAAAATCAATATGTTATATATTTTGTTGACGAATACTTTAGAAATAAAGACTTAATTAACTGTTTGCCAATAGATAATCTAGATGTGTTATTTTTTGTGCAAACTATAGATGAGCCCAAAACAACTTTTATAAATAACTATAGAGATACCTTGCATAAAAGCAATAAAAACAATCCTTTTGCCATCGTTGCTATAGGTGGAGGTATCACACTCGATACAGGAAAAGCCGTTGCAAATATTTTAACAAACCCTGGAAATGCAGAAGATTATCAAGGATGGGATTTGATTAAAAATCCAGGTATTTATAAAATCGGTATTCCTACAATTTCTGGAACAGGAGCAGAAGCTAGTCGTACTTGTGTTATGACAAATGTTGAAAGTGGTTTGAAACTTGGTATGAATAGTGATTATACTATTTATGATCAACTTATTTTAGACCCAAATCTTACCAAAACTGTACCAAAAGAACAATATTTTTATACAGGGATGGATACGTATATTCATTGCATTGAGTCACTAAATGGTTCTTATAGACATCCTATGGGAGATGCTTATTCACGAGAAGCAATTTCTTTAGTAAAAGAAGTTTTTTTAAATGAAGACATGATGAGTGATGAAAATAGAGAAAAACTTATGGTAGCCTCTTATCTAGGTGGACAAGCAATTGCAAATAGTTATGTAGGATTAGTGCATCCATTTTCAGCTGGATTAAGTGTGGTTCTCGATACTCATCATTGTATAGGAAACTGTATAACTATGAATGCAATGGAGGAATTTTATCCAAATGAATATAGAGAATTTATGCAAATGGCACGAAAACAAAATATAAAGATACCAAAGGGTATAGCAAGTAATTTAGATGATGAAACTTATTTAAAATTGTATAACTCAACAGTTATTCATGAAAAACCACTTAGTAATGCTCTTGGTGACAATTATAAAGAGATATTAACACTTGAAAAAGTAACTGAAATATTTAAAAGGATGTAATCTATGAATTTTAAAATACCTTTTAGCGGAAGGGCACATACTTATACAAAAAAAGAGCAAGAAGTTGTTATGGAAGTTATGCAAAATGCTATTCCTCTCACTCAAGGATGCTTTCAAAATGAGTTTCAAGAAAAATTTTGTCAATACATAGGAAGTGATTTTGCATTTGCAGTAAATAATGCAACTGCTGCACTAGAACTTTCAGCTCAAATATGTCAATTTAAAAATGGAGATGAGTTTATCTGTCCAGCACATACTTTTACAGCATCTGCTTATCCTTTTATTAAAAAAGGTGCTAAACCAGTTTGGGCAGATATAGATAAAGAGACAAGGGTTGTAAATGCTAATACGATAAAACTATGTATTACACCTAAAACAAAGGCTATTGTAGTTGTTCATTTATATGGATTTTGTATAGATATGGAGCCTATTGTAAAGTTGGCAAAAGAGCATAATTTATTTCTTATTGAAGATGTTGCACAAGCCATGGGAACAGATATAAATGGGAAAAAAGCTGGTACATTTGGTGATTTTGGTGTATTTTCTTTCCATTCTCATAAAAATATCACAACACTTGGTGAAGGTGGAATGCTTATTGTAAAAGATAAAAAATATGCTGAAATAATTCCACAACTTCGTCACAATGGTCATTGTGCGTGGGATATAGAGAGACCAAATTATTGGACACCTGCTATGGGAAATGTTGATTTACCATCTCTTGATGATAAATACTTAATGCCAAATAATTACTGTTTAGGTGAAGTTGAATGTGCATTAGGTGTTGTCTTATTGGATAGACTTGATGAAATAAATGCACAAAAGAGAGAAAGAGCATTAAAAATCATTGATGAATTAAGTAAGTATAAGTTACTACAATTCCATCGGGTAGAAGACAATCGTCACAATTATCATCTATTAGTTGCTTATGTCAAAGATGGTAAACGAGATATTTTTATGAAAAAAATGAGTGAAGAAAAAAAAATTCAATGTGTAGTGCAGTACTATCCCTTAAATCGTTATGATTTATATCAAAAACTTGGTTTTGGTGGGGCAAATTGTCCACAAACAGATGATTTTTTTGACAATATGGTCTCTTTTCCTTTTAATCATATGCTTTATGATTATGATATAGATTATCTTTTAGAGTCCATTAAAGAAACAATTGAAGATATTTAGAGAATGAAAGATTTTTGTATTGTAATCCCTGCAATTAAAAAAAATGCTATCATTCCTGATCAATTAATTAAAAAACTAGACGGAATAACTTTAATACAAAGAGCTATTAATACATCCTTGGAGATTAGGGATTCATCTGATATTTTGATAGTAACAGATTCAGAAGAAATTTTACTTATTGCCGAGAGAAATAATATAGATTATCATTATGATAAAACATTAAAATTTAACTCTACAAATATACTTACAAAGTTGAATCCAATTTTAAAACGAAAAGTAGATATATATAAAAATATGATTCTTTATCGTGCCAATGCACCACTAATTAAGAGTGAAAAGATTTTGAAAGGATATGAAAAGTTTTTAACAAATGATTCATATATTTTAACTACAGTTGAATATAAAAATAAAGAAATTTATGAAGACGATAATGGCTCATTTGTTTTTAAGACAAAAAATTTCTATAAAGAGATTAAAGCTTTTCAAATACTTTCATTTAAAACATTGTTAAAAAAAGATTATAAATTCAGCCCTTTTATTTTAAATGAAGAAGAGTCTATTGAAATCGAAAAATATCAAGATTGGTGGATATGTGAAAAACTGCTTCAAAGAAAACGAATAGTTTTTAATGTAATTGGTTCTATTGAAATTGGCATGGGACATATATATCATTCATTAGCTTTAGCACATGAAATAACCAATCATGAGATTATTTTCATATGTGATAAACAGTATGAAATTGCGGTGGATAAGATAGCAGCTATGGATTATAAAGTAATAGCCACAAATGATGTCCTAACAGAAATCATATCATTAAAACCTGATTTACTTATCAATGATATTCTCAATACAGAAGCAGAGTTTATTAAAAGAATAAAGCAAGAAGATATTAAAATTGTTAATTTTGAAGACCTTGGAGAAGGTTCAAAATATACCGACCTAACTATAAATGAACTGTATGATACTCCTCAATTTAAAGATGATAATTATCTTTGGGGATATAAATATCTTTTTTTACGAGATGAATTTAACGAATCTAAACCTCATAATTTTATAGAACATATAAGTGGTGCTTTGATAACTTTTGGCGGTACAGATCAAAATAATTTAACTTTAATTGCTTTAAAAAGTATTATAAATATTTGTCAACAGTTTAATATCAAAATCTATCTACTATGTGGAAAAGGATATAGATACAAATCTAATTTAGAAAAATTTGTATCTAAATATAATGATGTTGATATTGAAATATTTTATACTACCAATACAGTTACAAAAATTATGGAAAAAACACAAGTTGCAATATCTTCTAATGGCAGAACTATTTATGAATTAGCAGATATGAATATTCCATCAATTATTATATCTCATCATAAAAGAGAAGCAACACATACATTCGCAACACTAGAGCACGGTTTTATTAACTTAGGTATTTTTAACAAGAATACTGAACAGTTAATCAAAAAAAATTTTAAAAAAATAGCTATAGATAGAATTTTTAGAAAGCTATTATATTTAAATATAAAAAAATTTCATTTTAGAGATAATAAACAGAAAATAGTTAAGAAAATTATGGAGTTATTATGAAAAGAGTAGGAATTATACAAGCTCGTTTAGGATCAACAAGACTACCATTAAAAATGTTACTTTCATTACACGGAAAACCAATTATCGAATGGGTAGTAACAAGAGTAAGACAATCAAAATTACTAGATGAAATTGTTGTTGCTATTCCAAATACAAAAGAGAATAATACTTTAGCAAAGTATTTGCAAAAACTAAATGTGAAAGTGCATCGTGGTAGTGAAAATGATGTATTAAGTCGATTTTATAAAGTAGCAAAAGAGTATAATGCTACTCACATTATTCGTATTTGTGCGGATAATCCACTTATTGATGGGGAGGAAATAGATAATTTAATCAAGTTTTATGAAAAAGAACAACCTGATTATGCATATAATCATATTCCTAAAAACAATAATTACCCAGATGGAATTGGTGCCGAAATGGTATCTTTTGAACTTTTTGAAAAAATACACAATGATGCAAAAGAACAAGGACACAGAGAACATTGTTTGTCATATATTACTGATAATTATGATAAATTTAATATTAAAACTTTTGATCCTTTAGACAATCTTCTTTGTTATCCTGAGCTGAAATTTGATGTAGATACATTTAGCGATTATGAAAAACTTGCAATGAAAGATATCAAGATAAATATAAATAGTAAAGAGTTAATAGCTCTGTTTTTGGAGAAAAAATGAAACTTATAGAATTATTTAAAACTATAAATCCTTATGAAAACAAGGTATACCAACCATATGTCATAGCCGAAATTGGTGTAAATCATGAGGGTAGTATGCAAACTGCAAAAAAACTTGTAGATGAAGCAAAAGAGGGTGGAGCAGATGCTGTCAAGTTTCAAAGCTATAAAGCTGAAACATTAGCATCTAAAGACTCACCATCTTACTGGGATACAACAAAAGAACCAACCACTTCTCAATATAAGTTATTTAAAAAACATGATAGTTTTTGGATAAATGAGATGGAAGAGTTAAAAGAGTACTGTGATAGTGTTGATATAGAGTTTATGAGTACTCCTTTTGATATAGAATCAGCAGACTTTTTAAATGATATGATGGATGTATATAAAATATCATCATCAGACATTACAAACAAGCCTTTTATAGAGTATATTTGCAAATTCAACAAACCAATTATACTCTCAACAGGAGCAAGTAGTCTTCATGAGATACAAGAAGCGGTCTCTTGGATAGAGAAGTTTGGTAATTCACTTTCACTTTTACACTGTGTTTTGAATTATCCTACTCCAGATGAAAATGCCAACCTTGGAATGATTTTAGATTTAAAGCAAAAATTCCCAGATAAAATAATAGGCTATAGTGACCATACTTTACCAAAGGATATGAAAGTTTGTGAGATGGCTACAATGCTAGGATGTGTAATAATAGAAAAGCATTTTACCAATGATAAAACGCTACCAGGAAATGACCACTATCATGCTATGGATAAAGAAGATTTAAAAATATATAGAAAAAATCTTGAAAGAACTTTTGAGATATTAGGCAGTTTTAAAGTTGAAGCACTTGAAGATGAAGCACTTTCTCGTGCAAATGCAAGAAGAAGTTTAGTTGCTCTAATAGATATTCCAAAAGGTAAAATAATAGAAAAAAATGACTTAACTTTCAAAAGACCAGCTTTTGGAGTAAGTCCTAAATTTATTGATGATATTGTAGGGCAAAAAGCAGGGCAAAATATAAAAGAAGATGATGTTTTAAAGTGGAATATGTTTGAGTAATTTATGATACAAAAACTTTATATCGTTGACATTAAGAAAAAAAGCTATATTAATATTTCAGACTATTTAGCTGATGGTGATATTATAGCATTAACACCATTTTCTATATACATGTTAGAAGAAAAAGATATAAAGTATTTAACTTTTCACAATTTAATTTCAGTTGAAAATTTCAGAAATGATATTTTAAATAAAATAGCTCAATTTAAAAAAGTGATTTTACCGTATGATTATTTAGAATCTACACTATATCGCTACTCCATGGTAATCAATTACTTTTATTATATTGATATAATTAAGAAATTTCTTGATTATAAAAAATATGATGAAATAATTTATATTACCGACACCATGAATAGCAAAACAACTATTAGTTCACTTTTAAACAATAAAACATCTTTGATATCTAGTTTACATAATATAAAAACTGTTCATGTTGACAATTTAGTAGATTATAAATTTTATATAAAAAGATCAAGAAAATTTAAATTTAAAAGAATATTAGAACTAATCTTGTCAGGAAGGATTTTAGCAAAAGATAGAAAAAATATATATAAATATGACAACATGTTTTATAAAAAATTCTATAATAAACTTAACAAAAAATTAAACAAAATCGAAGTGATAGATAAATTAAATAGTAATTATCGCAGAGATATTATAAAATTTTTTTCTAACTCATACTCATTAAATGTTGAAAAATTATTAATTGAATTTATCGATGAAATGCAAAAAGAAATAAAAGCTATAAATAAAAATAAAGAACCTTTAAAAATTATACCTTTTACATTTTTAGCCACTATTCAAAATGCAATTTATGCTAAATCTATAAATAAGAGTGAATATCCTGCTATTTTTTATCAACATGGAAATTATTTATATCAATCTATCTTTCTCAAAGACTCAGAAATCAGACCAGCTAATATAAATTTTGTAATCAATGATTATACAAAAAAAATATTTGAAGATTTAGGTGCTAAAAAAGTTTATAGTGTAGGTTCACTGCTTTTTAACCGCCCTATACTACAGAAAAAAAGAGATTATGATTTTTTATATATTACTCAGGGGCATGATTATATGGGAAATAATTGTTATGTTGATTTCAATAACTCTTTACATAGTATTGATGGTTATGAACTATATAAAAAGCACCTAAATATTATCAACATCTTTGGTAAAAATTTTACTCAAAAAACAATATGTATTAAAATTCATCCAGGTATGCTTACATCAATGTTATATGTACCTTTATTGGAGGTATCAAAGACTTATAACAATATAACCATTGAGACCTCTTCATCTACTCATAACTTAATCGAAAAATCAAAATATATCATTAGTGATTACTTTACTACAGATTTTTTAAATCGTAAACTTCACTATAAGAGAGATATTCTTATGTTTTGTGGCTCCCCTACTCCACTACCTAAAGAGACAATAAAAGATATGAAAAAAATGTTTATTTTGATTGACAATATAGAAGACTTAAAAGATAAAATTCAAAATATTGAAAAAATTACAAAAAATAGAGAAAAAAACGATGAAATTATTGAATACTACTCATCAAAAAAATGTGATACTAAAAAAATAGTGACACAAATACTTGAAAAAGAATTCCATGGAAGATAGTTTAAAAAAACGATATGCAGTTAAATTAGTTGCAAATTTTTTAAATGGCATAATAGGTGTTCTTATAATTGCAATAGTGCCAAAAGCACTAGGTCCAATTGCTTATGGGCAATTTTCTTATCTTCAGCAATTCTTTACACAAATTATTGGATTTTTGGATATGGGTAGCTCTATTGCATTTTTTACAAAGCTTTCGGCAAAATCAAATAGAAAAGAGTTAATTACTTTTTATTTTATTTATGCTTTTATGCTTTTAATATTGATTTTTCTATTCATATTTTTTATAGATATATTTGATTATACTAAAGCAATATTGCCAGACATCCCTAATCAATATATTTATTTTGGTCTTATGTTTGGATTTTTCACATGGTTTACTCAGATATATATCAAAATATCCGATGCATATGCTTTAACAGTTTCAGTTGAGTTGATTAAAATTATTCATAAAATATTCTCTCTTTTTTTATTGCTCTTTTTTGTATACGGTATAACTTTTGATTTAACAACTTATTTTTATTTTCACTATATTTCAATTTTTTCATTGTTAGTAATTATCTCTTTTTTATTTTGGAAAAAAAAGATTTTTTCCAAAAACTTATTAACACTAAAACTGGAATTTAAAAAACTAACCAATGAATTTATAAAATTTTGTTCACCATTAGTGGTTTATAGCACTGTTTCTATCATTGTAGGGTTATTTGATATCTGGCTTATACAGAAAATGGGTGGTTCAACACAAACAGGATTTTATGGATTAGCTTATAGTATAGCTGCTATGTGTTTTTTATTTACAGGTGCTATGACTCCTATCATCATGAGAGAATTTTCAAAGTCTTTTGAGCAAAAAGATTTTGAAAATATGAAAAAACTTTTTAGTCGTTATGTTCCAATGCTCTACTCTATAGCTGCTTTTTTTGGAGTATTTATATCTCTTCAAGCTGAAAATTTACTATCTATACTTACAGATGAAAAGTTTAAAGATGCATTATGGGTGGTGGTAATTATGGCTTTTTATCCTATACACCAAACATATGGACAATTAAGCAGTTCAATTTTCTATGCAACTGAGCAAACAAAGCTTTATAGAAATATCGGGTTAGTCTCTATGGCAATTGGTATGATTTTCTCAATTATTTTCATATATTTTTTAGATTTAGGTGCTATGGGATTAGCTATGAAAATGATTTTAGGACAATTTATAGGAGTAAACATACAATTATATTTTAATAGTAAATTTTTAAATCTTAATATATCTTATTTTCTTAAACATCAAATTTACTCTATACTGTTTTTTCTATTTTTTGCTTTAGTTAGTCAAAGTCTAGCTCCTGTTACTCAAAAACCAATATTTGATTTCTTAGTTTCAGGCTTTATATATTTTATTTCAGTTATAATTGTGTCTTATCTATATCCAAATATTTTTTCAGTATCAAAAAATGAAATTAATACATTTTTAATGAAATTTAAGAAAAGGTAAATAAATTGTCTATAAATATTCTTGATTGCACATTAAGAGATGGTGGATATGTAAACTCATTTTTATTTAATAATAATCAAATAAAAAGTATAATAACTAATTTACAAAATGCCAAAATCGATATTGTTGAATGCGGTTTTTTAGATCACGATAGCGGAAAAGAGAGTGATTTTACACGATTTAAAAGTTGTAAATCAATTAACAAATTATTAAAAGATATTCCAAGTGAATCAAATACACTGAAAGTTGCTATGATTGAATATGGCAAATATAATATTCACAACTTGCCAAAAATCGATACATCTATATCAAATCAAATTAATGGTATTCGTTTTTCTTTTAGAAAACCAGACCATTTGGAAGTATATTCGCAAATGGAAAGTATTGTAGAAAAGGGGTATAAACTTTTTATTCAGCCTATTGCCACTGAATCATACACCGATAGTGAAATCATAAATTTTATTCAACAGTGCAACCAACTAAATGCTACAGCAATGTATATTGTAGATACACACGGCTCTATGTTTAGAGATGATTTTAGACGACTCTATTATCTATTTGAACACAATTTAAATCCTAAAACCTCTTTAGGTTTTCACTCGCACAATAACTTACAACTATCATATTCTAATGCTATAGATTTTATAGAAATTTCTTCATATTCAAACAGAAATATTATGATAGACGCATCTATATACGGAATGGGAAGAGGTGCTGGAAATTTAAATACCGAATTACTGGCTAATTATATCAACAGAAGAGTGGGTATAAAATATGATATAGATCCGCTATTAGAGGTTGTTGATAAGTACTTATTAAGTATACACAAAAACAATAGTTGGGGATATTCATTGGAGCATTTTTTGTCTGCAACCGAATATTGTCATCCAAATTATGCTTCTTTTTTAATTAATAAAAAAAATTTAGCTATCACTGAAATAAAACAATTGTTATCAAATATACCTACAAAAGAGCGTAGAGAATTTAATAAAAATATCATAGAACAGATATATATTGCTCATAAAGAAAAACTAATCCTCTCAATTAAAAACCTAAATAATGATTTTTTTAATTCTAAAATATTGTTAATTGCCTCAGGAAACAGTGTGAAAGAGCACACAAATAAAATAATAAATCGTATTAAAAAAGAGCTATATATAACTATTGGTTTAAATCATATTGACTCTTATATAAAAACAGATTATCTATTTTTTTCAAATCAGATCCGATATGATGAATTTTGTGATTTTATAGAAGATTCTAATAAATTGATTATCACATCCAATATCAAAGTAAAAGCAACACATAATGATTGCTATGTGCTTAACTATAAAGAACTTTTTAATTTTATGGATATAAAAGTAGACAATGTGGCAATTTTATTGCTAAATTATTTTATTATGAATTCTGTACAAGATATTGCAATTGCAGGGTTTGATGGATATAGTAAAAATAGTATGAGCAATTATAGTTATCAAGAGTGTAATCAAATTATAGAAGAGAGTGCCATATCGAATTTAAATAGAGATTTATCAGATGCAATAAAAAAAATATCTAATAAAATTCATTTAACCTATATAACTTCATCTATGTTTAAGAAGTTTTCAAAACAAAAAATTATTGGAATAATTCCTGCGAGATACGCATCTAGTAGATTGCCAGGTAAACCTTTGAAAGACATCTGCGGATTACCGATGATCATACATGTTTTAAAACGAGCTCAAATGTCAAAAATACTAGATGAGCTTTATGTTGCTACTGATGATTTACGCATTTATAATGTCGTTGAAAAATATGGTGGTAAAGCAATTATGACGGATATAAAACATAGTAATGCCACAGAAAGAGTTTATGAAATTTCTCAAAAAATACAAGGAGACTTATATATTATTATCAATGGTGATGAGCCGTTGTTAACTCCTAAACACATAGATATTCTTATAGATAAATCGATGCAACTAAATGCAAATATTGCCATGCTTTATAACGATTTTTATAAAAAGAATTCACCTTCAGATCAAAAAGTAGTTGTTAATAAAAAAGAAGAAATTATATATATTTCAAGAAGTGATATACCTTATGGTTATAAAGAAGGAGTAAAAAAAATGCATAAGGCTTATTTTATTGTCTCTTTTGTAAAAGATTTTTTGGATACCTATATGACTTTAGAAAATACACCTCTAAGTACTACAGAATCTAATGAGTTTACAAAAGTTCTTGAACATGGATATAAAATACAAGGTGTGAAAGTAAGCAGTAGTGCCATAAGTGTTGATACTCAAGAAGATTTAGTTTTTGTTAGGAAAGAGATGGCAAATAATATAATATTTGATAAGTACAGGACTATTATTGATTAAAAATATTTTATTTGATTTTGATGGTGTCATTCTTGATTCGATGGAGATTCGAGATTATGGCTTTAAAAAAATAGTTTCCACATATCCAAAAGAGATGGTTGATGATTTTATAAAATATCATAGATACAATGCAGGACTTTCAAGATTTGTAAAAATTAAATATTTTTATAATCACTATTTGGATCAAGAGATAAGTAAATTAGAAATTCAAGTTTTAGCAGATAAATTTTCTAAGATTATGAGAGAGAAGTTACCAAATAAAAAATATCTAATTAAAGAGGCACTTGATTTTATAAAACAAAATAACTCTAATATGCATATAGTCTCAGGATCAGAGGAAAAAGAACTAAATTTTCTATGTAACAAACTTGAAATTTACAAATACTTTAAAACTATTGAAGGGTCTCCAACCCCTAAAGTTAATTTGGTTAAAAATATTATGCTTCATTTTAACTACGAGCCTAGAGAAACGATTTTAATTGGTGACAGTATCAATGACTATGAAGCTGCAAAAGATAATTATATAGATTTTTATGGTTATAACAATAAAGACTTAATCAAATTTTCCAAACAATATATTTATTCATTTCAAGAGACCTTTAAAAATATAGAAATAAAAAAATGAATTTAGTTTTTTTAAATACTGAGAAATTTGTAGATATTCAACTCAATAACGAAAAGACATATATTTTAGATTTTAATGGCAATAGTGAAAACTTATATTTTAAAAATCTTTCAAAATATAATATAGAAAAAATTAACTTTTTAGAAGAGTTTGAAAACAGTAAAGAAGAGTTAAAAAAAGATTATTTAGAATGGATTTATAATTTTCCACTCCAACAAATCTCGGATACAACAATATTGAAATATATGAAGTTTGATGACAACTATTCATTGTGGTGGTCAACAAAATTAGCGGAAAAAAATCCTCTAAAATCTGACAGCCTTTTTAGGTCTCTAAAATTAATAAAAACAGTTGACATCATCAATCAATTAAAGATTAAAAAGATATATATTTTAAGTGATAAACAAGATATTTCGATAACTTTACAAAATTTTGCTCAAAAAAACTCAATTCAATACATCAATAAAATTAAAACGAAACATAAATTTAATTTAAAATCTTTTTTTCTTAAATCAACTTTATTATCTTCAATCTATTTTTTAAGCAGAGAAATTAAACATACCTTGACTGCAAAAAAGATGCTAAAACATTTCAATAATACAGAAGATATAAATTCTATATTAACATATTATCCCAATATAGATAAAGAAGGCTATCAAAAAGGAAATTTCATCAGTAAGTATTGGGGTAAAGAGCTACATCATCTATTTGAAAAAGATAGTGTTAATCATATACTATTTTATACTGCGAAAAAAGAGTTATCATACAAGCAATTCATTGAAGATTTGATAATGTACAAAACTAATAACCCTAAAAATAATTATATATCTATTGAGCAATTTAACAAAATTTATGACTTATTTAAGCTATTTGCAAAGATTGCTTTTTTTACAAAAAAATATAAGATTTTATTTGATAGCAAGTTGTTTTTAATGCCTAATAAAAATATCAATTTATTTGAAATACATAAAGATGATTGGCAAGAATCTATCTCTGGCAGGAGTCTTGTTCTAGCATTGATATGGTTATATAAATATAATAAGGTATTTAAAAATTTAAAAACATCAAACTCTCTTTTTTATTTACTTGAGATGCAGGGCTGGGAAGGTATTGTAAACCATACTTATCATAAAAACTGTTCTACAAAAAGCTATGGAGTTGTTCATGTTACATTAAAAACTATGATGTTAAACTATTTTAACAAACCAGAGACTTATCAATTAATAAATTTTTCATATCCATTGCCCAATATTATAGCTTGCAACGGAAAAAAATCTAAAGAATTTTTTAGTTCTCAAGGATTAAATAATTTAAAAGAAGTAGAAGCAAACAGATATAGTTATCTGGCAGAAACAGACACTACAAAGAGAGATATCAAAAATAATACAGCTTTGATTACAACATCAATTAACTTTAAAGAGAGTCAAGAGCTTTTGATGAAATTCTCCCAAGCTTATAATAAATGTAAAAAAAAATTTACAAAAATCATTATCAAACCACACCCAAATTTGAATGTCAAAGAAATTATAGATAATATCAAAGACTTCCCTCAATATGAACAAGTTAATACTTCTATAAATATTTTATTAAAAAATGTATCTGTGGTCATCACAACAAACAGCTCTTCGGTTCTTGTAGAATCACTTTTTAATAATATACAAACAATTACATTAATATCTTTAAATAGTTTAAATATGGCAGCTATTGAAAAACATACCTTACTCACAATAGCCAAAGATATAGATACATTTTCTAAAGCTTTGGATCAACCTATTACAAAAAATGAAAACAACCATAAAGAGAATTTCTTATTTTTAAATAAAAAATTCTCTTTATGGAAAAAACTAATTAGTCAAATTAATTAATTTAAGCGGTTATATATTTTTCATAAGTTATAATAAATATATCTCTTTTCTAGAAAATATAAAAGTGGTCAGAAATAAATTAATTTTAGAGGATTATTTAACCATGTTGATAGATAAGATAAAAAAAATAATCAATATCCTCCCTTCATATCCTCACTACAAAATGAATATTTTTAGTGGAACTAACAACAAGCATGAATTTAAAAAAGTTTTCAAATTTCTTCTTCTAGGTAAAGATATTGTAACTGGTGAAGATATTAACAAATATGAAAAAAGTATAAAAAATCTTTTACAAAATGATGATATATACACTTTTGCAAGCGGAAGAATGGGATTTTATACTATTTTAAAATCTATAGGTATCAAAGAAGATGATGAAGTTATTATTCCCTCATATACTTGTATAGTTGTTCCAAATGCCATTATATATCGTGGTGCTAAACCTGTTTATTGTGATATAAAAAACAATGACTTTAACATTGATGTATCTAAGATAGAAAACCTTATTACAGATAAAACAAAAGTTTTATATGCACAACATACTTTTGGTCAAATGTGCGATATAACAGCTATAAAAAATATAGCTAAGAAACATAATTTAATAATTGTTGAAGATGCGGCATTGGCATTAGGAGCAAAAGCTGAAGAGGGCTATGCTGGTACAATTGGTGATTTTGGATACTTTTCAACAGATAGATCAAAGGTAATAAATACAGGACTTGGAGGCTTTGTCTCTGTTAACAATGAGATTTTTAAAGAAAAATTTCAAAAAGAATATGAAGGTGTACCTTTTTTAGATAAAAAATATACAAAAAAAATTGCTATCACATTTTTACTAAATCTCATTTTTTCTCATCCTAGAGTATATTGGATTGGTAAATTTATGAGTGTAATATTGACTAAATTAAATATCATGAGATATTTTTTAGATGAAAAAATGTTAACAAAACCTACAAATTATTCTTATCCTGCAAAATTATCAAATATTTTAGCAAAAGTAGGTCTAACTCAAATGCAAAATTTAGATAAAAATATACAACATAGAAAAAAAGTTGCAAAATATTACAATGATATTTTAAATATTTATACAGATGATTATATAAATAATAGTAAAAATATCTTTTTAAGATATTCATTTTTAGTAAACAATAGAGATAAATGGGAAAAGAAGTTTTCAAAAGTGATTGAACTTTCTAGTTGGTTTAAAAGTGTGACTGAAGGAAGAGATTCCAATTTTGAAGAGATTTTTTATAAAATTGGCTCAAATACAGTTTCAGAAAATGCAACTAAACATGTATTAAATTTACCAACTCACAATAAAATTAATCCTAAAAAATTGAAGCAATATTTAATTGCATTGAAAAACTCGGAAGATATTATCACAAACAAAGGAGTATTGTGAAAACATTATTGTTAGCAAGCGAATTTAAAGCAAATAAGATAGAGAAACATAAAGGATTTTTATAATGATTAAACAACCTTTAGTCTCAATTATAATGAATTGTTACAACAGTGATACTTATCTTGTAGAAGCAATTGATAGTATATTTGCACAAACTTATCAAAATTGGGAAATTATCTTTTGGGACAATCAATCCACAGATAAAAGTGCTGATATTATAAAATCTTACAACGATAGTCGGATAAAATACTTTTATGCTCCAAAACATACCAATTTGGGTGAAGGTAGAAACAATGCTTTAAAAAAAGTTAATGGTGATTTTTTCTCATTTCTTGACTGTGATGATATTATAGATAGTAAAAAAATTGAAATACAGGTTAGTATTTTTTTAGAAAATACTAACCTAGGCTTTGTCTATTCAAATGGATACAGAATTAATAATAAAGGAGAAAAAAAAACTGTTTTTTATCGAAAAGCTTTACCAAATGGGCATATTTTTAGAGAAACATTAAAACATTATGATATTTATATACCAACGGCTATGATTAAAAAAAGTATAGTTAAAGAAAATAATATCACTTTTAACAAAAACTATAAACATATAGAGGAGTATGATTTTTTTTTAAGAATTTTATTTTTTTCTCAGGCAAAATATATAGATCAAGAGCTAGCATATTGGCGTGTTCATGAACAAAGTGCTACTTGGAATAATTATGAAATATTTCTTGAGGAAAGAAAAGATTTTTTGGAAAAATTTTTTAATACAAAAGCATTGAAAAATCAATATAAAAATGAAATCAATGCAGTAGAAAAATTTAATATATATCAAGAAGCAATCTCTAATTGGAAACAAGGAAACAATAAAATAGCAACAAAGTTAATGAATACAATAAAGTTTTTTAAAAGTAAATATTTACTTGTATTTATATTAGTTCATATAAATTATAAAATACTCTATCCAATAATAAGTAAGTTTAAGTATATTAAATAATGAGTAAAAGATTAAGTATAAAAAGAGAGACCTTTTTTTATACTTTTTTATTACTGCTACCATGGATGAATGTAATATCAAATAGAATATCAGGAAGCCTAAACTTAATTATCATAATCTTATTAATTTTATTAACAATTATATTATTCAAAAAAAAAGATAAAAAATTAAATAATCAAAATATAACTTTTTATATTGTTCTACAAATTATCTTAATAATGTTAACTATTATATATAAAATTTTACTTTACGGAAATATAAATTTCAATGTATATATTGTTTTTTGTTTTAATTATTTTATATTGTTTATTTTTTTACATCTTATTGATATAAAGTCTTTTTTAGATAAATATTTATTTTTTTATATAAATTATATATTAACTATAAGCTTTATAGCTATAGTAATTGGGCATATAGTTTTATATACGGATATACCAGATACTTGGCAATTACTATATAGAGCAGGAATGGGTCATGATTATTTTAATAGACCTTTTGGATTATTTGGTCAACCATCAATAAATATTGGTGTTGTATTATTTTTATATTTAACAAGACTTTATATGATAGATACACAAAAAATCCAAATTTCAAAAAAAAATAAAATCATATACTCTATAATGCTTTTATTGACTGTTGTTTTTCAAAAATCTGGAACAGGTATTTTAGGATATTTTATTATATTAATATTTTTATTTTCTAGAAATAAACTACTTATGTTTTTTATTATGATACCGCTTGTTATGGTTGTACTGTTTATTTATTTCACCTATCAAGAAGAGTTAATATTTACATATAAAATATTAAGCCATAAAATAAGTATTGACTATATTTCCGCTAATCTAATATATTTTTATCAGGACATTATTGAGCCATATTTTATGAATCTAACATTTTTAGATTTACTTTTTGGTATAGATGATGCTAGAAATATTGCAATTGATTTTGGTCCCATATATGTTATTGGTAAAATTGGATTACTTTATACATCTGTAATGATTATATATATTCTTCATTTAATGATTAAAGCAAAAAATTTTTATTTTAACTTGTCTATATTTGTACTTTTTTTTATTGGTCTACATTACCCAGTTTTGATATATCCAATACCCTTCATATTCTTTTTATTATTTGGAATTTATATGACTCCAACTAAATATACTAAATATAAAAAGGTATCACAATGAAAATTTTTGTTATTGGAGCAAGAGGTTTTCCAAATACAATAGGAGGTATTGAGAAACATTGTGAAGAGCTATATCCAAGATTATCAAAAAAAAACAATATTGAAATTTTAGTTTGTGCTTTCAAAGATGACTCTCAAAACCAGCTCAGTAAATGGAAAGATATAAAATTTAAATATTTTAGAACTTTCAATTCAAATGGTTTTGATAAACTTTATTATGCTTTTAAAAGCATAATTTATGCCATACTAGTCTACAAGCCTGATATAATTCATTTTCAAGGTCTTAATAGTACACTTTTTGTACCTATAGCTAGATTATTTGGAATAAAAGTTATTACAACTGTTCATTCAAGAGATTATATATATCCAAAATGGAATTGGATTCAAAAAAGAATTATTAAATTTTCTGAGCAATGCTCAAAACTATCAAATATAACTATAACAGTATCTGAACATGACTATTATGAATATAAGCTACAATATAAAAACATACATTTAATAAAAAATGGTGTAGATATAATTTCTAATATTGATTTTAATAAAAAGAAATATTTAGAAAAATATGATTTATTATCAAAAAAATATATCTTTACTGCAGCTAGATTTACAAAAGAAAAAGACTTAAAGATAATGATTAAAGCTTACAATAAACTAGAAACTGAATATCCACTTGTTATTGCAGGTGATGGAAATACAAAATATGCTCAGAAAATAAAAATATTGGCAAAAAAAAATAAAGATATTATATTGACAGGATTTGTATCTGGAGATGAACTTAAAACATTATTTTATAATGCTAAAATATTCTTATTAACATCAGTTAATGAAGTGGCTGTTCCTATTTCAGTTTTAGAAGCTATGAGTTTTAAAACTGAAGTTTTAATAAGTGATTTAGAAGTAAATAAAATATTGCCACTCGAATTCCATAATTATTTTAATACAGGTGATTTAAATGATTTAGTAAAAAAATTAAAAAATACACTATTAAAAACTGAAAATAAAAAAATATTTGAAAATAGGATTGAGTATTTGCAACTTAATCATAATTGGGATTTGATAGCAAATAAAACTTATGATTTATATAGTCATCTGCATCAAATCGAAGAAAAGAATACATTATAGATTATAAACATCAAAGTGCCATCAAATCAATAACCTCTACCCTATCCCCTACTTTCAAATCTTCACTACTCTCATTTACAACCATCAAACCTACATCTCCTAACATATTTGTAAGTATAGCACTTGAACCACTTTTTTTGCCTTCAAAATCAACTTCATAATTGCCATCTTTATAACTTAAATTTACTGCAACAAACTCTGTTTTGTTGGATTTTTTCTTGTAAGAATTTTTTAGTATGGCTTCAAGCATTGGAAGTGCAGGTTCTCTTCCTTGTAGCTGATAAATAAGCGGTATCACATAGAGTATAAATGCTACAGTTGAGCTGTATGGAAAACCAGGAAGTGCAAAAATATATTTTCTACCAATTTTTACAATTTTGATATGTTGTGCTGGCTTTATCAAAACACCATCTGCAATATACTCTGGTTCAAGCTCTGCAATTATATCTTTTACAAAATCATAATCTCCAACACTAACTCCACCAGTTGTAACAACTATATCACTATCTTCTAAAGCTTGTGAGATAATCTGCTCGATAATCTCTTTGTTATCTTTAGCTAAGGGTGCTCTTAATGTTTTTGCTCCTGCTTTTTTACTTAAAGCTTCTAGCGTAAATTGATTTGAGCTTCTTATTTGTGATTCATTTGTCTGTTTCTCTCCAACATCAAGTATCTCACTTCCAGTAGCAATGATTGTAACTTTTGGCTGTTTAAAAACTTCAATTTGAGATATATTAAGGCTAGCCATCACTCCAATATGAGCAAAATTAAGTACAACTGCTTTTTCAATCAATACCTCATTTTTTTTATAATTTTCACCAATTACACGAACAGCAAACCCCTTTGGAACCTCTTTGTTTATGATAATTTCACTTCCATCTACTGAAACATTTTCAATTGGTATCAAAGTGTCAGTTCCACTGCTCATAAGTGAGCCTGTAAAAGTTTTTATACCCTGCCCTTTAAAAATCTCCTCTTTATGCATCTCTCCCGCTGGTAAAGAACCAACAATTTTAATACGACCTAAAGATTGATCACTATGCTTTAAAGCATAACCATCCATTGCAGAGGTTAAAAATTTTGGAGAGTTTTCTCTAGCTACAATATCTACTGCTAAAACTCGACCAATTGCATCGCCTAAAAAGATTTTTTCTGTGATAGTTGGTATTTGAAAACTCTGTTGTAGGTTTTTTATAGATTTCTTATAAGTTATAAATGCCATCTACTTTCCTAATAAGCCACTATTTGGAAGAGGTGTACTTCTATCTTTTGCATAAACTCTTTTTCCTTTGATTATATCATACTTCCAAATGGGAGCTTTTGCTTTAAAATCCTCAACAAACTCATCAATCATCTCTAATGCAGTTCGTCTTTTAGGAGATAATACAGCGGAGATATAAGAGCTTTGATGATTTAAAACATCCCCACGAGAGTGAGCCATAAGGAGCAGAGCATTTTGTGATTTTGCTTTTTTTTGCCATTTGTCAAACCAAGAGTTCAATATAGGCTCATAAACATCAAAACTAAGTCCTTGTATACCATCTTCATCTCTAACAATTCCAACAAAGTTTATAAAAGCACCGTAGTTTTCCTCTTTATAAGTATTATACCATCTAGTTAAAATCTCTGGAGCTTCCAATGCTCCATCGTACAACTCTAGCATCTAGCCTCCACAAACAGGTGGTAAAAATGAGATTTTATCTTGTGAGAGAAGTGGAATGTTTAGATGCGAAACTAACTCATCATTAACCGCAATTGCAGAAGTCTCTAACCAACCTTGAATATCTTGATCATCTTTAAATACCTCTTTTAGCTCTGATAAGTTTGCTATATCTATCTCCATAGATTCTCTATTTATCGGGCCTAAAAATTCAACTATCGCCATTTTTCTCTCCTTTTAATTTACTTACTCAGTCCTAAGCATAGCCCCATTGCTAGCATTTGTGACCAATAGCCGATACTGTTTTAACCAAGAGCCTTCAACATCTTTAACAAGAGGCTTAAATACTGCTCTTCTTTTTGCAATCTCTTCTTCAGATATTTTAACACTAAGCTGATAATTATCAACATCAATATCGATAATATCTCCATCTTCCAAAAGTCCAATCAAGCCACCTTCAGCAGCCTCAGGACTAACATGTCCTATACTAGCTCCTCTTGTTGCACCTGAAAATCTACCATCAGTTATAAGTGCAACTTTGTCACCAAGTCCCATTCCAGCTATCAGTGAAGTAGGAGCTAGCATCTCTTGCATCCCAGGTCCTCCTTTTGGACCCTCATATCTGATAACCACAACATCTCCAGCTTTTACTTTGCCACCTGTGATACCAACTATCGCCTTTTGTTGTGAATCAAAACAGACCGCTTTTCCGCTAAACACTCTCATGTTTTCATCAATTCCAGCAGTCTTTACAACAGCTCCCTCTAGTGCTAAATTTCCAAAAAGTATCGCTAATCCGCCTACTTTTGAGTAAGGGTTATCGATAGTGTGTATAACTCTTGCATCTATTATCTTTGCATCAGCAACTCTCTCACCTATTGTTTGTCCTTCAATTGTTAAGTTATCAAGCTCAAGTACTTTACCTTTGGTTTTTGATATTTCGCACATTACAGCACTAACTCCTCCAGCATTGTGAACATCTTCCATGTGAACAGTTGTTAAAGATGGAGAGATTTTAGCGATGTGAGATACTCGTTTACTCATTGTGTTTATATCTGCTAAGTTAAACTCAACATCAGCTTCTTTTGCAATTGCTAACATATGAAGAACTGTATTTGAGCTTCCACCCATCGCCATATCTACGGCAAAGGCATTGTTTACTGCTTTTTTATTTAAAATATTTTTCATCTTAAATTTTTCTCTTAAAGCTTCATCTTTTGCAATTTCACAAATTCTACGAGCTGCTACTCTCAAAAGTGCTTCTCTCTCAGGTGTGCGAGCTAATATCGTGCCATTTCCTTTAAGTGCAATTCCCATAGCTTCCATTAGAGTATTCATAGAGTTTGCTGTAAACATGCCAGAACAAGAACCGCCACTAGGACAAGCTTCACACTCAATCTCTGTCAATCTATTCTCATCAATCTCTCCAGCTTCAAACTGTCCAACAGCTTCAAAAGCAGTAGCAAGGTCAATCGCCGTTCCATCTTGAAGTTTTCCAGCTTTCATAGGTCCGCCACTTACAAATATAGTTGGAACATTTACCCTTAAAGCTCCCATAATCATACCAGGAGTAATTTTGTCACAATTTGGAATACATATCATTGCATCTAGCTTATGAGCATTCATAACCGTCTCAATAGAGCTAGCGATAATCTCACGACTTGGAAGAGAATAGAGCATGCCATCATGCCCCATCGCAATACCGTCATCTACGCCAATAGTATTAAACTCAAACGGTACACAACCATTTTTTAAAATCTCATCTTTAATTATTTTTCCATACTCATCCAAGAAAAAATGCCCTGGTATTACTTCATTAAATGAGTTTGCAACCCCAATAAACGGCTTATCAAAATCCTCATCTTTTAATCCAGTTGCTCTAAACAAACTTCTATGTGGGGCTCTGTTATATCCTTTTTTTACCTCATCACTTCTCAATAATAATCCTTATTATTTTTTAACTCTTATTGTATCTAAAAAAACTACATCATAGGCTGACCATTGATGTTTAAAGCTCCATCTTTTAGATCAATATCATAAACTTTATGCCCATTTTCATCTTTTGGTTTAAACATCATAAGCATCATTGCTTTTGGATCTTTTATTATGATTGAAAAAAGTTCATCTGATACCTCTATCTTTGATTTCATCTCTATAGCAGAGATAGCTAGCATCGGTGATACTTGAATGTTTTTTAGAAAATTTGAATCTTTTAATATATTGATTTTTGACTTGACTGAAAATCCTTTTAAACTCTCTTGGTCATATTTTATATTGTCAACTCCAAATTTATTTAAATAAATTTCAACCCCATTTGAAAGAATTTTTTCTACATTTGTAGTTACTTCTGGAGAGTCAAAGTTTGTTCCATTTTCATCTAATAATTTTACTAATTTATTAAAAGCTTCTAAGTTAATATTGCTAATTCCATAATCAAATATAAAGTCATCAAGTTCTACTTTTTTCTTAGCTATATCTGCATCTATTAATTTTATCGTGGTTTTAATACCGCTATCAAAGAGATTATTTTTAACATCTGTAATAATTTCTATATTTGTATCTATTACATTTACAATAATATTATCAGATTCAAAAAACATTTTATCAAATTTTACAAATCCATTTAAAATCTGATTATTTACTCCTGCGTAACTCATATTACTACTGATGTCTTTTACATCTACTACAAATTTATCTTTAGCAAATGATGATAAATTTAAATTTTTTATATTATATTTTATATCTATTTTATCGCCACTTATGTCGTTAAAATTTAATCCTGTTACTTTTATTCCTATATCTTTAATCTTTTCATCTATATCTCTTAGTGTTCCATCAATTTTTTTTGTAACACCGTTATAATTCATCTTTAGAAAAAGAGCTTTTTTATCTATAAGTTTTTGAAATATATCTCTCTCCTCTTGTGAAAATGTCTCTTTTGGAAAAGAGACAGGGTAAATATCTGCAGAAACCGTAGCCGCAGAGGATGTAACATCTACTCCAAATTTAAACTTTTTTAAAATATCTTTTTTAGCTCCTTCTAAAGCTTTTTTATATTCTGGAAAATGTTGCACAAATTTATCTGTATCCACAAGAGATACAACAAAATGTTTTACATCTGTATTTGTATCTTGGACTTTTTCATTAACCTCAAATCCATGTGCTTGAAGCATAGCAATCTGCTCATCCACTTTTACCTCAATAATCTTTTTAGAACTAAATAGAAAAAATGCCCCTACAATTAAAACTACACCTACTAACCCTATGATAACTTTTTGCATCACTTGACTCCTTTTTATATCATTATAACTAAAAATATTAAGAAAACTATAATAATCAAAAAAACTAATTTTTTTAATTAATAAGCTATAATATCTCTCATGATAGAAGAAGAATCGATTGAAACTCTTAAAAATAGACTTGACATTGTTGATGTGGTTGGAAGTTATATAGAACTTAAAAAGAGTGGAGCTGGATTTAAAGCAAATTGTCCTTTTCATGGTGAAAATACTCCATCTTTTAATGTGAGCCCAAGTAAGCAAATTTATAAATGTTTTGGGTGTGGTGTTGGTGGAGATGCTATTAAATTTGTTATGGAGTATGAAAAGTTAAACTACCCTGAAGCTATAGAAAAACTTGCAAGCCAATATAGTATTCACTTAAAATATAGTGAAAAAAAAGAAGACCTCTACGATAAAGAGAAAAAAATAGTCGAAAATCTCAACCTTTTTTATAGAAAAAACCTCGATTTAAAACAGAGTGCAAAAGAGTATCTACTCCAAAGAGGAGTTTATGAATCTTCAATTGAAAAATTTGAGATAGGATATGCCCCTCAGTCCATTCACACTTTAGATTATCTTCGCAAAAACTCTGTTAATTATGGTGATGCTAAAGATTTGGGGCTTGTTGCAGTTGGTGATAATGATAAACCATATGCCCGTTTTTCACAAAGAATTACTTTTGCTATTTTTTCACCAACTGGAAAAATTGTAGGTTTTGGAGGACGAACAATCACAGACCACCCAGCAAAATATATAAACTCCCCACAAAGCAAGATTTTTGACAAATCAAAACTCCTTTATGGATACCACAAAGCAAAAACAAGCATCCTTCAAAAAGGAGAAGTGATAGTAACTGAAGGGTATTTAGATGTTATAATGCTACATCAAGTAGGGTTTACAAATGCAGTTGCATCTCTAGGAACCGCACTTACAGAGTATCATGTTCCACTATTGGCTCGTGGAAATCCTAAAGTTATTTTGGCATATGATGGTGATAAGCCTGGGCTTGAAGCTGCTTTTAAAGCTGCGTCTTTACTCAGTTCCAAAGGAATTAACGGAGGTGTTGTTATATTTGGTGGTGGACTAGACCCCGCCGATATGGTTAAAAACAATCAGATAGAAAAGTTGAATAAGCTTTTTAGAGATAAAAAACCTCTGATAGAGTATGCACTTGAGCATATACTCTCAAAATTTAATATAAAAGATCCTATTCAAAAAGAAGAAGCTTTAAAACAAGCGACCTCTTATCTGCAAACTCTTTCACCAATTTTACAAGATGAGTACAAAGGGTATTTAGGTGCAATTCTTGGCATAAATGAGAAATTTGTACGAGTTCAAAAAAAACATCCCCTAATATCTGATGAAGTTCAAAACAGACAAAGAGAAGATATATCTGAACTCTCTATGATAAAGAGCTTTATCTCTAAACCTCACTTGATTGATATGGTTATGGATACAGTTGGAGAAGATATTTTTATAACACATCAAGCAGAGTTTAGGCTTTTACTTCAAAATAAGCTTGATGAGCCCACAATTATAGGAATTAATATCAGAGACGACTTGATGGAATTAAACGAAAAGGAGCTTAAAAATCAAATTCGTGTTTTTTTGATAAAACATAATAAAAATTCACTTTTAAAAATCAGACAAAATCGTAACATATCTTTTGAAAAAAAAAGTTTTTATCTACGAAAAATAAAAGAAAACTTACAAAAACTAGATAGAGGTGACCTTGTAATATATGAGGATTTTGAGAGATGCCCTTAAGGTAAAAAACAATAATATAAAAAGAGATAAGGATAAAAGATGAGAGCATTAGCACTATTTAGTGGTGGACTTGACAGTATGTTGGCTATGAAAACTATAAGTGATATGGGCATAGAAGTGACTGCACTGCATATGAATACAGGATTTGGTGGTACAAGTGACAAGAGTGACATCATGAGAAGAAGAGCAGAGATTGCAGGGGCTGAATTTGTAGTTGTAGATATAAGAGAAGAGTATATCCAAAAGATACTGTTTGATCCAAAACATGGGTATGGAAAGTATTTTAATCCTTGTATAGATTGCCACGGATATATGTTCAAGATTGCCAAAGGGCTTTTATCAAAATATAATGCTTCATTTATAATTACAGGGGAAGTTTTAGGACAACGCCCTATGAGCCAAAGAGCCGAAGCGATAGCAATAGTAACACATATTGCAGAAGATGAAGAGGGATTAATTCTTCGCCCAATGTCTGCAAAACATATGAAACCTACAAAAGCTGAACTTGAAGGCTGGGTAGATAGAGAAAAGCTTTATGATATTAAAGGAAGAAGTCGTCAGGTTCAACTTGGTTTAGCTAAAAAGTTTGATTGGGAAGATTATCAAAGTCCTGGTGGTGGATGTTTATTGACTGAGGGAGCATTTGAACAAAAAATTAAAGATATTGTAGCTTATGGTAAATTTACACTAGAAGATATTGACCTTCTTAAAGTTGGAAGACATCTTAGATTAACAGAGGGTGCGAAACTGATAATTGGAAGAGACCAAGAGGAAAATGAAAGATTAGAGAAGATACAAAACTCTAAATATATGCCAGCTACTGCTTTGGATATACCTGGTCCATTATCTCTTATCTCTAAAGATGCAAGTGAGTCTGATAAAAAACTTGCAGCAAAATTGATTTTAACTTATACTAAAACTTCTCCAAGTGAGAGCAGAGATGTTCAGTTTGAAAAAGAGATTATTTCAGCTATTCCATTTGAAAGTAAAAATGCAACAAAAGAATTTTTTGTTGTTACATAAAGGGGATTAAGAATTAATAATGGATTATTCAAAAGAAACTTTGGAAATGGTAAAAGAAATAGACCTATACAACATACTTAGTTTGAAATTAAATTTTTAAAACTTTTAATACTGCTTTGTAGTAGATTTCATGTTCACACTCATGGATTTTGCTTTTAAAGTTATCAAAATCCATCTCTTTTTTATCAAAACATCTCTGCATAATAATCTCTCCTGCATCAATCTCACTAACTACATCATGGACACTAACTCCAGCAACTTTCATATCTGAGTCAAAACTTCTCTCTAGTGCATTAGCTCCTTTAAAAAGTGGCAAAAGTGATGGGTGGATGTTGATAGCTTTTATCTCGTTTGTAAAAATTGGGGTTAAAATCCTCATAAATCCTGCCAAAACTGTTAAATTGACTTCTAGATTTTTAATCGTTTCAACTAGCTTTGTGTCAAACTCTTCTCTACTTTTAAATGTTTTATGGTTTAAGATTATCGTATCTACTCCTAAGTTCTTGGCTTTTTGTATCCCTTTTGCATCTGGGTTATTTGTGATAGCTGAGACAACTTCTACTTGAAAAGATTTAAAACTCTTTTTATGAAGTTTTTTTAAAAGATTTTCTAAATTGCTACCCTCTCCACTAAAAAGTATAACGATTTTTTTTATAAGCATTTTACACCCTCTATCAACTCTTGTGAGCTAAGTGCATAAGAGTTTTTCTTGAAACTTCTAGCTGAAAATGCATGAGCCAATGAACCAGTAATCGCCGCTTGAAGAGGATTTATATGTTGTGCTAAAAGTGAACCTATAAGTCCAGCTAAAACATCTCCGCTTCCCCCTTTGCTAAGTGCATTTGTGCCAAATCTTTGGATAAATATCGTATCATTTTTACAAATAAGTGTATTTGCTCCTTTTAAAACAGTTACAATTTCTGGGTATTTTTTACTAAAAAGCCTAATATATTTAAATCTGTTTTTTTGAATCTCTTGCACACTAACATCTGCGATATTTGTCATTTTTAACAAAGATGCAAACTCTTTTGGATGTGGAGTTAAGACAAGATCTCTCTTTTTTTCCAAAACTTCTATCAATATATCTTGATAAAAAAGATCTGCATCTATAACCATTGGCTTATCGTGAAATAGAAGAAACTTTGATAAACACTCATCATCAAACTGATTTCCAAGCCCCATTCCGATACAAAGTGCTGTAAAGTTATGAGGTAAAGTTGTGCTACTCATAAGTTCATAAGGCACGATATAAGGCTCATTTTCTACAACCGTTACAAGACCTGCTCCAAAAGCATAGGCTGCATGTGCTGTTATGACTCCTGCACCTTGTTTTTTCCCTGCTACTACTGAGAGATGCCCAAAATCACCTTTGTGAGTGTTTTTTTCTCTTCTATGTGGAAGATGCATATCTCTTTTTTCAAGAAGATAAGTTTTAGTACTCTCTTTATAAAGTTTATGGCTAACTCCAAGATCTGCACATATAATACGGCCTGTAAAATTTTTAGCACAATCACTAAAAAGAGCTTCTTTAAATGCCCCCATAGTCACAGTAATATCAGAGATAAAAGCATTTTTCTTTATATCTCCATCAATATCTATACCACTTGGAATATCACAAGCAATCTTATAAGCTTTTTGCTCATTTAGTCTATCTATAATCTCTACACTCTTTGCATCTAACTCTCTTTTTAATCCTGAACCAAAGATACAATCTACAATCACATCAGCTTTACAAGGCTTATCTATCTCTTTTACACCTATGCATCTTGCTCTTTTTAGTTGGAGTTTTGCCATTTTTGATTTTGCACCAAAAGGTAGATATAAAAAAACTTTTTTGTACTTTTTATAAATCATACGAGAGAGTGCTATACCATCTGCTCCGTTATTTCCAGGACCTGAGACTATTAAGATCGATTTTGCTTTTTTTGGTAAAGCATCTTTTAATCCAATCGCAGCATTTTCCATAAGTATATCTTCAGTTAAAAGATATTTGTCATAGCATTTTTGGTCAAGTTTTAAGACTTCTCTATATACAGATTTCATGTTTATAACGATAGCAAATAGTTTCTTTTGATTTAGATATAATAACCATTATGAGAGTATTTTTAAAAATTATTGCATTTTTTGTGTTACTTTTATCTATATTTATGATTTATGATAGATATGATTTAAAACAAAAAGCACATTTTGAAGCACTAAAACAGATAGATCCATTACCTGAAACTTTGCAACTTGTTGAAAAAGAGAGATATTTGGAAGCTTATGAGTATTTGCGGTTTTTTATGAATTATGATTATGTGAAAAATGACCCAAAAGCCCTAGAACTTTTTGAGTTAATCTCAAAGATAAGAGAGTCCAATGCTTATAAAGGGCAGAAGATTTATGAGGGTGTGATGTATGGCAAAAGTGATGAGACGATAGGACAAGTTTCAGCTGGAGTTAGTGACTTTTTTCTCTTTGGAGATTTGCGGGACTTGGTGATTGAGGGGTATCATCACTATAAAGGTGAAAAAGTTGATGAAGTGCTGGTTGGTCTCTCTAGCATAGGTGTTATAGCAACTGGAGCTACTATGTTTAGTGCTGGAAGTTCTGCTCCTGTAAAAGGTGGAGTTACTACTTTGAAATTTATTAGAAAAAGTGGCAAGATGCCTAAATGGCTAGAAAAATTTATAATAAGATCTGCCAAAGAGGTCAAAAAAACAAGAGATATCAAACCTGTAAAAAGTTTTTTTGAAGATATCTATATAGCAACTAAAGCAACTAGCTTCAACACAACAATGAAACTCTTAAACAAAGCCCCAAACAAAAAAGCTTTTCACAACTCTTTGGGCTTTGCTAAAACATTTAAAAAAGATAGTGGAGCAGTTTTGAAGATACTTGGTGATGATGCGACAATTTACTATCGATTACTAAAAGATAAAACAAGTAAAAAGACATTTTTAAAAGCTTCAACTTATGGAAAAGTAGGTATCAAAAGATTGGCAAAAATGGGTGAAAAGGGATTTTTAAAAAGTCTAAAAGCTCCTGTTAAAGTCTCAAGATTGACAAAGATTTTTAACAAAAATGCTATAGATACATTAAATAAAATCCCAGATACTCTCTTTTTTGTTTTGGGGCTTGTTGCTTTGGTTGTGCTTGTTTAATCTATTTTATTTATAGTGATATTTACATGAAATAATAATAAGTTGATTATTTTCAATTTTATAAACAAGTCTATGTTCATCAGTGATTCTTTTTGACCAGTAACCTTTAAGATTATTTTTCAATGGTTCAGGCTTACCTATGCCTGAAAACGGGTCTCTGAGAGTCTCTTTTATAAGCCTTTGTATTCTTTTAAAAACTTTTTTATCTTTTGTTTGCCATTCATTATAATCTATCCAACTCTGCTCAACAAAAGAGATAATCATAAACTAAATCTCTTCAAGACTTTTGTGTATAAGCTTTGATTTATTAACTTCTGCTATCGCTTTTTCTAGAACTTCTCTATTTTTTGGTGAACTGTTAAGATAATCTGTATCATCAAACTCTTTGATAATAATATCTACTTTTGCATCACGAAATTGTTTTTTAATCATCTCTAAAAACTCTATTGTTAACTCACTGGTAGTGGTATGATAAATAGTTTGCATGAACAACTCCATTTAATTTTATTATGATTATTGTATCTAAAAACTAAATTATATACAAAAATACTTTTTTATCTTTAAGGTGGCTCTTGTTTAAGGGCATTTCTAAAAATTAAAATAGGCATGTATAATAAATTAATTATTCTTATTTAGCTAAAATGTAAAACAAAAAAATAATTAAGGATAATATCATCAATTTTACTCAATATCATTTAAAATATTATTCTCATTTATTAACACTAGATGAAGACCATTTTAAAATGAAGTCGATGTTTGATGAGTAACTATAAGCCACCCTACACAATCACCTCAAATATTCTAAAGCTTGTTAGTGAGATTAGTGAATTAATATCTGATATTAAATATATAGACAAAACATACAGCACATTATCACTTCGTAAAAAAAATAGAATCAAATCTATCACAGGAACACTTCAAATAGAGGGAAATACCTTTAATGAAGCCAAAGTTACAAGTGTAATAAATGGCAAAACAGTACTAGGAACTATGAGGGAGATAGAAGAGGTAAAAGGGGCGATAAAAGCTTATGATTATATAGACAAATATAACTATAAAGATGAAAAATATTTGCTAGAAGCTCATAAAAATTTGATGAATAATTTACTTGAAAATGCAGGAGCTTATAGAGATAGTAATGTAGGAGTAGGAGGAAAAGATGGAGTTACCCATGTAGCACCTCCACCAAATATGGTTCCTGTACTTATGGAGAGTCTATTTGATTGGTTAAAAACTACTGATGAACATCTACTTATAGTTAGTTGTATATTTCATTATGAATTTGAGTTTATTCATCCATTTAGTGATGGAAATGGTAGGATTGGAAGACTTTGGCAAAGTGTAATTTTAAAATCATTCAGAGATTTTTTTAGCTTTATACCAATAGAGAGTATGGTTAGAGATAACCAACAAAAATATTATAAGGCTTTAGAAGATGCGGGAAGTATGGGAGAGAGTACTCCTTTTATAGAATTTATGCTAGATATAATCAGAAAAACACTACAAGAATATATAAAAGATAGTAAAAAAAGTGACCAAAAAAGTGACCAAAAAAGTGACCAAAAAATTCTTCTTTTAATTAAAAAAAATAATAAAATTACAATCAAAGAGTTATGCGATAAAACAGCTTTAAGCCAATCAGGTATCAAAAAAATCATTAAAAACCTAAAAGATGAAGAAAGACTTGTAAGAGTAGGTAGTTTAAAAGGTGGACATTGGGAGATTATAAATGAAATTTAATGAAAAAATAAAAAATAAAAGATAAAAAAGCTATAAATGCATTAAATAAAACCCCAGATACTCTCTTTTTTGTTTTGGGGCTTGTTGCTTTGGTTGTGCTTGTTTAGGTTGTTTTGTATAAAAGAGATATTTATAACTCTTAGTTTTATCATCTTTATTAGGTTTAAGCTACCCCATTGTTTTTGACAAAATCAAAGGTTATATCTCAAGCTTTATCTTACCCGTCACATAGTTGTGAACCAATGCCTGAATAATGTTCTGATAAGGGATACTGACATCTTTTGCTTTTTGTTTGATGATTCGTAAATCTTTCTCTTTTAATTTTATGCTGATTTGCTTTTTATTATCTTGTAGGTCAAGTGTCTGTTTTGCACTACTTTGTAACATATCCAATCTCTCTTGACTTGGTTTTTCAAAAAAGACATCACTGCTTTCAATAGCCTCTATC
>Ga0256834_1000374_pt1 | contig 32557 bp, 21 predicted proteins | sample 4281140metaG_FD_190536 | JGI IMG/M metagenome (GOLD analysis project Ga0256834, IMG submission 190536) | Hydrothermal vent microbial communities from East Pacific Rise, Pacific Ocean - 4281-140 | ecosystem: Environmental > Aquatic > Marine > Hydrothermal vents | place: Pacific Ocean: East...
TGTATTTTTAAATACCGATCTGGTTTGTCCTGGCTCTAAATCAGTTACTTTAATTAATAAAGACTGTTCATTTTGTTGTTGCAAAGTTGTAGTACCTTGTAATTTTTCTCGGCGTAAGCCAGGAGGCAATCTATATGGAATAGGTACTTTATATTCATTTTCTTGAATGTTTACCACACCTACCTCAAAATCTCTATTTTCTTCTTCAGTTAGTTCTTGCGGAGGGTTAATATTTTCAACTTGGGTTTTTGTATACCTTCTCCAATCGCCTCGTACCAATTCTAATTCTCCAAATCGTAAAACTACTGGAATTTTAAATTTAGTTAAAAATAATCGCATAAAGCGGATAGAATTGAAATCTGAAATACTACCTATAGTCTCACTAGGTGAACTGATAGGAATCCTAAATTGATACCATTTTGTCTGTCTAGTCTCACCATTAGGTAATACAACTGAAACTATTTTTTCATCGACAATGTTATTTTGACCTACTATAAATTTATTAGGATCAATGTCTACTTTATATTGAAAATAACTTTCAACCGAACTCATAGTTTGATCTTTATTAATATCTTCAATATCAGGAAAAGAGGTGGCAGAAGTTGGGTAAGATTCTGTAGAGTTGTTTACTGTAGGTGAATTGCCTTGAGTTTTATTAAAATTCCTGTATCTAGTTAAAATTGAGGCATTGTTGGCATCTAAATCACTACCTCTATAATAATTGTAATTGTCATTAGCAGGGTCACTACCAAATTGACTACCAAATCTATTCGTTTCTTCTGTATCATTTAAACCGTCTAAACCTAAATCTTGATTTTTTCTTTCTTCATCTTTTTCAGTAAAAGCATATATTAGAGCTTGTTTTGTAGGGATGTCTGACCAAACAGTTTGATCTACATTTGCACCAATATCTGGTTTGTATATTTTTAGACCATTTTCTGGCAAGCCATTTTCATACATTCTTCTATCATCTTTAAGGATATCTTCAGAAATATTACCCAAGTTAAAATAGAGTTCACCGCCAAAATCAGTCGGATTTATATTTTGTGGGCCACCTTCATTAGGTTTAATACCGTAATTCTCATAAGGATTCATCAACCAAAATTGAATATATTCAACATTTGCTTGTTGAAAATTAGTGGTATTTAAAGAACGCATAATACCGCCCCATCTAGCTTCAGGGTCTGTGAAATTACCAGAGGCATTAATATTATTAGTGTCAAAGTTATAAGTACCTCGCTCTTGTGGAAAATAGGCTAAATCAAAAGTATTTACAATGTTAGATTGTGTGAGGTCTAATTCTAATTCAGGAAATAGTTCTCTATACGTTACTTGGCGGACTTCATTTCTGGAGAGTTCAGTATCGTCAATATTACCAGGTTTTAAGGAGCTTCCATAAAATAACCTATCAATAGTGTACCAAGCTAAATGGGCTCTTTTTTTACCAAATCTTAGATTATTGTCATTTGGGTTTCCTGTAAAATCTAATTCAAGTTTATTTTGATTTTGAGGGACACTAGCTAAAAACCATTGTCTTGGTGAACTGATGTCTAACGGAATTTGAGAGCCTTCAAAATCATCAATATATGAAGCTGCTTCATTATTTACACCTCCATTTTTATTTTTAGCTGTTCCAGGCATTAAATAGGCTGCATCTGCACGAATAGAGAAATTTGAAATTACATCGGTGTCAATATTTGGTAATTTATTTACCCATTTGGTGAATTTTGGCACCTCGGTTTGGTATGATAAATTAATCCCTACAATAGAATTATTAACTGATTCAGAACCAAATTGCATTTTTCCAAAAGGTCTCTCTTTCATATTGATAAAAGTACCACCAATGGCAAAATTTTCTGAGAATATATGTTGTATATCAACACCTAAATAACTACGCCGTTGTTGACTAAAACCATTATTGTTTTCGACCGAAACGTTTATTGGTGCGTTAGAAGCTTTTAAGTTCGGGTTGATAATTTGTACTGTACCTATTTGGTAATCTACAACATAATCAACACCTTCTAGTAGTTCCCTGCCTCCAGAAGTTACAGTTACAGACCCTCTAGATACGTTAAATGCTCCTAATGGAATTCCATTGCTTGATTCTGATTTAAAATATCCTTTTAAAATATATTTATTTTTAGATTGAAAATCGTTTTGTGCTTCAGACTTTGTTCTATCATATAATTCATTAAATATATATTTTTCATCTAATGCGTTTGTAAGTATTTCACCTAGTTCTCCTTTATCTTCAGGATTTGGACCTGAAGTTCCACTAAAGCCAAAGGGCTCTACGGTAGGAAATATAAGATAGCCTTCTTGTGAATTCATGGTAATGCCTTCTACATAATCAAACAAGCCATCACCCTCTTTAAGTTCGTTATTTGATTGGTCTAATTTGTCAACTCGTAATAGATTGAGTAATGTTTTATTGTTAACGTTTGTAGTTTCTGCATTTTGTAAAATATTTAAAGCCACACCTTCTTCATCATCTTGATACATGACTTCTACTCTAAATCCATCAGGTTGTAATTGGTAAGCCCCAGGTAGTGTGTAGATGTTTTTCATCATCAAATCCCACATAGGAATTTTTGTGTTTACAATTTCACTACGTAATAATTTCACTACTAAATTTTTGGGTGCTGTAACACCATCTGTAGACAATTCTCCTACTCTAAAAACATTTTCTCCAGTAACATTACTGTCAGTATATTCGAAAGCCACGGCCAAAATTTCACTGTCAGCTAAACGTCTGTTTAATGTGATGAACCCTAATTGAGGATTTAATGTAAAATCTATTCCTAATATTAATTTTCTTGCATTCTCTAAAATAGTATAATCTGTACCTTGTTGATAACCTGTTAAGGTTGAGTTTACTGTTGAAATATCTCTAACTCCGCTATTAGGTGTTAAAAAAACATTCAAGTTATTAGCATCATTTGAAGGGTCTTTTTGCCCTGCGATAGCATTTACTAGCGTAGAGTGAATTTTAGTCTGATTACCTTCCCCTAAATCTGCCAAAGCAACAATACTGCGTACATCTTGTGTTGTGTTATTTCTATTTGTAACCCAAATTTCAATTTGAGTAATTTGCTTAGAACTATTAATTAATGGAAGAGAGGCTAATGATTTATTGAAATCATTTCTAAAACTTTGTGATAAAAAGAAGTGCCTGTTGTCATCATAATTACTTGCACTTAAATCAAATTCTGTTATGGTTGCTCCTCCTTCAGCTGCAACTGATCGCGTTTGTGATTTTTGTTGAGAAAACACACCAGTAACTGTTGTTTTACCAAATTGCAATTGTGTTTTTAAACCAAATAAGTTTTGAGCTCCTGAAACTAAAGAATTTTGAATGGGCATACTTATATTACCTACTTCAATTTTTTGGATAATGTCATCTTCAGTTGGTGTGTATTCTAATTTAATTTGATTTTGAAAGTTGAAAGTTGATTGTGTATCAAAAGCAGCATTTACCCGAAGACGTTTCCCTACTTTAGCATTTAAACTGGCACTGATTTCTTGATCAAAATCAAATGTAGGAGGAGGGTTTCTATTACGTTCAGATAATTGTGGGTTTTCAACTTTTTGAAATAAAATACCCATTTTTACCAATACAGAACCTTGAGGGTTTACTTCAATTTCATTGCCTCCAAAAATATTCTCAAAAAAACTAGATTTTACATAATATTTTGGAAGTAGATTTTTTTGCCCCTCTTTACTATTCTTATTTCTTCCTTCAATGGCACTTACTTTATTTTTAAAATAATCTAACATATCGCGATTTAGACGATACTCTTCATATTCTTTATCTGTCATATAAAAAGGATGCTTAATGTAATAGTCTCCTATTTTTTCCACAAAAACATATTGTTTGGTTTCAGCATCATAAACAACTTCAAAATCAGATATATTATTTAAGAATAGGCTACCTTTTTGTTTGTCATTAAACGAATAAGGTAAATCAGGAATTGAGTCTGTTTTTATTGTGTTTTCAGTTCTAACTACTGGTTTAGTAGTGTTTACTTTGATTGTGTCTTTTGATTTTGGAGTAGGAGGTGCTACTTGAGCATCTATAGTGGTTGCTGCAAAAAAGAGTACTAACAGGAGAATGCTATATGTCTTTATTTTGTTGATATTCAAGTTTTACAAGTTTTTTAATGCTTGTTTAATCATGTTTTCAAGAGAGATATTAGGGGTTTCTTGAATAATCCGTTGTACTAATTTTTCCACTTGTTTACGTGAATATCCAAGTACTTCTAAAGCAGATAACGCTTCTTCTTTAATAGTATTGTTAATTTGCATAGAATCTTCTGAGATATCGTAAGTTTTAACAATTTTATCTCTTAAATCAATAATTACACGTTGAGCCGTTTTTGCTCCAATTCCTTTAACAGATTGAATGGTGGCGACATCTTCAGAAGCAATAGCATGCTGTATTTCTTTAGGTGTCATTGACGATAGCATTGTTCTGCCAATACTAGGACCAACACCAGAAACTGAAATTAATAATTTGAAAATTTCACGTTCTACTTTGTCAGAAAAACCAAATAAGGTATGAGCATCTTCTCTAATATTTAGATAGGTGTATAATTTAATAGCTTCTGAATCGGTAATTTTAGAATACGTATGTAATGAAATGTTTAAGTAGTAGCCTACGCCATTACATTCTATAATGGCATAAGTCGGATTTTTCTCCACTAATTTCCCTCTGATATGAGTAATCATAAATCTCTTAAAGTTTTAAGGTAGTATCTTTAACAATAATATGTGAAGTTACTAGCTATTTTGGGTTGTTAATTAAGAGTAGTTTTATATCAAATAAATTAGGTGTTTGTGAAACGATGTACAAATAAACAACTTTTTTTTAATTTTTTGCTTTTTCTTGAGCATCAATTACAGCAACAGCAGCCATATTTACCATTTCATCTACACTAGCCCCTAATTGTAAAATGTGAGCCGGTTTTCTCATTCCTAGCATGATTGGACCAATAGATTCCGCTCCATATAACTCTTTCATTAATTTATAGGTGATGTTTGCAGAATCTAAGTTAGGGAAAATCAAGACATTGACTTTTTTGTCAACCAATTTTGAAAATGGAAATTCTTTTTTTAACATCTCAGCATTGAGAGCAAAATCTGCTTGAATTTCACCATCGATATTTACATTTGGGTATGCACGATGTGTGTAGTTGATTGCTTCAGCTATTTTTGATGAATTTTCAGATGAAGAGGCTCCAAAATTAGCATAAGAAAGCATGGCGATATTTGGCTTAATATTAAACATTTTAGCTAGTGATGCCGTAAGTTGAGATATTTTTGCCAAATGTTTTGCAGTCGGGTTAATGTTGATGGTAGTATCTGCTAAAAATATAGGACCTCTTTTGGTTAGCATTAAATTTGTTGCTGCAATTCTTGAAACCCCTTTTGCCATACCAATCAATTCAAATAATGGTTTTACCACTGTAGAATAATTACGTGTATAACCGGTAATTAAAGCGTCTGCTTCACCTTCATTAACCATCATTGCTGCAAAATAGTTACGTTCTCGCATCCATTTTTGAGCATCTAAAAGTTTGATACCTTTGCGTTGACGAGCTTTCCAATATTTCTCAGCAAAACGGAATCTTCTTTCTTTTTCTTCTTTCCTTTTGGGATCTATAATTGGGATATCAGCAGTAAAATCAATTTCTTTTTTTAATTCTAAAATAGTTTCTTTATCACCTAATAAAATAGGATGTCCAATACCTTCATCATATACTATTTGAGCAGCTTTTAAAACATCAAGATGATCAGCTTCTGCAAAAATAACTCGTTTAGGATTATTCTTAGCCCTGTCATGTAATAAGCGAACAACCTTGTTTTCTGTGCCTAAACGTTCCATCAATTCATCTCTGTACTTATCCCAGTCAGTTATTGGTTCAGTAGCAACACCTGAATCCATTGCAGCTTTTGCTATAGCAGGAGGAATTTCATAAATCAACCTAGGGTCAAAAGGTTTGGGTATAATATAATCTTTACCAAAAGTTAAATTTACTTGGTCATAAACAATATTTACTTGTTCTGGTACAGCATGTTTAGCTAAATCAGCTAAAGCATGTACGGCAGCCATTTTCATTTCTTCATTTATTGCAGTTGCACGAACATCTAAAGCTCCTCTAAAAATAAAAGGAAACCCTAGTACATTATTTACTTGATTAGGATGATCAGATCTGCCAGTAGCCATGATAATATCTTTACGAGTTTTAACAGCCAGCTCATAGCTGATTTCTGGGTCAGGATTTGCCATAGCAAAAACAATAGGGTCTTTGGCCATTGATTTTACCATAGCGGCAGTAACAATTCCTCCTTTAGATAATCCGATAAAAACATCAGCATCTTTCATTGCTTCCTCTAGAGTGTTTACATTTTTAGAAGTAGCAAATTCTGCTTTTTCTGGAGTTAAATTTTCTCTATCTTTACGGATGGCACCTTTGCTGTCAAGCATGATTACATTTTCTGTTTTAGCTCCTAGTTTTATATAGAGTCGCGTACAAGAAATGGCTGCAGCACCAGCTCCACTAACTACAATCTGTACTTTAGAAATATCTTTTTTAGCGATTTCGCAAGCATTTTTTAATGCAGCAGCTGATATAATTGCTGTGCCATGTTGATCATCATGCATTACTGGAATATCCAATTCTTCTTTTAGTCTACGTTCAATTTCAAAGGCTTCAGGAGCTTTGATGTCTTCTAAGTTTATACCTCCAAAAGTTGGTGCAATAGCTTTTACAGTTTCTACAAATTTATCCACATCAGTGGCATCAACTTCAATGTCAAAAACATCAATATCTGCAAAAATTTTAAAAAGTAATCCTTTACCTTCCATTACAGGTTTTGAAGCTAAGGGACCTATATTCCCTAAACCTAAAACAGCTGTTCCGTTTGAAATTACGGCAACTAAATTTCCTTTAGCAGTGTATTTGTAAACATCTTTTTTGTTGTTGGCAATCTCTAAACATGGTTCTGCAACACCAGGGGAATATGCTAAAGAAAGATCACGTTGTGTAGTGTATTTTTTAGTTGGTATAACCTCTATTTTTCCTGGCTTAGGTTTTGAATGGTAATCTAATGCTTCCTTCTTTAGTTTCTTACTGCTCATAAATATAATTTAGAGTTGAACTTACAAAGATATAATATTAGCCTCTATTTTAAATAAAATGCATATTTAATCTCAATTAATTTTTTATAGAATATCCATATAGTCTTGAATACTCCCTAAATTTTTTAATTTTAGTGCGGCAAGTTTTAACGCGGAATCTAAACATTTCTCCAATGGGTATTGTTGAATATATGCATATAAAAACCCTGACCAGAATGCATCTCCAGCACCAGTAACATCCACAACCTCATCAACCTTAACAGCTGGTAATGAATGAATTTTCTTATTTTTTTGAGATAACATTACTCCCTTACTGCCAAGAGTAAGACAAACTATTTCCACATTTTGTTTATGAAAAAAATCAAATACCTGTTGGTAAGTAAAAGTCTTACCGAAAAGTCTAGAAACATCATCTGTACTAATTTTTACCAACGGATTAAATTGACAATAATCTTTTATGATTTCTATAGCCTTTACTCTATTTGGCCATATTTGATTCGAATAGTTTATATCAATACTCAATTTACAATTATAACCAACAGCTTTTTGTGCTTTTGAAAGAATAGTTTTTCGAGCTGGGTTCTTACTTAAAGCAAAACAAGAAGTATGAAACATTTTTGATCTTTTCAAAAGGTTATTAGGGATTTGACTCGCTCTAATTTGATAATCTGCTTCTCTATAAGCAATGAATTCAGGAGTTTCAGAAGATCTAGAAATAATAATATTACTAGTTGGTTTATTTTTTAATTTTTTAATATATCGCGTATCAATTCGTGCTGCATTTAATTCATCAATTATATAATTTCCAAAACCATCATCCCCAACAGTTGCAACTAGCACTGTTTTAAGTCCTAATTGAACTATGTTCATTGCCACATTAGAAGGAGACCCTCCTAGAAGCCTTTGATAGCTACTTGTTTCGTCGATAGCACTATTCAATTGATTTCCAATAAAGTCAATTAAAACCTCACCAATACACACTATGTCTATATCTTTTTTCAATGTAATAATCTCTTTCCGTTTATATATTGTGTTAAAAGCATTTCTCCTGCAGCACTCCATGTACAATATTGTACACCATTGGGCTTCCCTGTTTTCGAATTAAAATTCTCAAAAAATGAAAAATTTTCTTTACTATTTAATTCTTTTAGTTGCTCTAAAACTGCTAAAGAAATTGTTTTATCTGTAGCAAATACACCAATACCATAAAAGGCATTTACAACTTGCCAAGTACCTCCATTGTGAAATTCATAAGGATAGTTTCTGAATTCATACTTACAGTTATTTGTTAATACACCCCAATCAACCATACCCTCCTCTATAGGCTCCCAAAAAGCAGGAAGTAGTTTTAAGGCTAAACTTTCTCTTAATTTTTCCGAATATTTTATTGTACTTTTTTTAGCATTATCATCCCCTATTTCTAGGAGCAATGCTAAGGCATTAGCAAAACTATCAAACATAGTTTGATATCCTGAAGGGCTTATTGATGCCATCCAATACTCATGATTTTTTAAATTTCTATATGCTTTTGGATGATACAGGTTTTTTTTATCATCAGACTTTCTATAATTCGCTTCTATTTTATTAGTTATACTATCAATTTTAGTTGCATTTTTTTTTGAAGGATTAAAATGTGTAAAACAACGTAAAGCCCATAATCGTAATAACTGATCGTAAAGAACATGCCCTTCCATAATATACTCATCTGCCCAATTACCAGACCTAGGTACATAGAGTAAATCATTCCCATTAAATTCCCATGCTTCTAATAGCCATAAGCTCTTTTCTATATTTGGTTTTAATTGTGATAATAGTTCCTCATCTTTAGTAAAATAGACATAATTATGCACCCCGATAAGAAACCACGAAACTGTATCTACTCTACCTGCCAAACCTCCAAAACTTACTTCTATACTTTTTTCATTAAAAAAAACGTTTGACGGAATGTTTCCTAACTCATGCTGATGTTCAGCCAAAGTAAGTAAAGTATTCTTAAATGTATTCACTAACACCTCATCTCCATCTAATAAAGCTGCTAAACCGCATATAACCCCATCTCTAGCCCAAACTCTTTTATAGTTAGAAACATCATTTGCACTTGCCAAAAAACCTTGACTTGCACTTGCCTTTTGTAAGAGTTCTTTTGCTTTTATATAATTTATAGTACTACGCATTTTCTAAAATTGTATTCTTTTGCTTTGTAGTAATAAATAATGTAAATATGCCTGCTAAGATTAAAAATACACCTGCCAATTTAATTACATTTATAGGATTTTCTCCCAATAGATCATAAACAAAATACTGCATTGTAATAATTTGAATAATCATAGGTATTACAATAAACATATTAAATATACCCATATACACTCCTGTCTTTTCTTTAGGGATAGCTCCTGCTAATAACTGATAAGGCATAGCTAGCATAGATGCCCAAGCAATACCTAAACCAAAAGAAAAGAGGTAAATTGATGATATCGTAATACTACCATCAGAAAACGGATTTGGAAAACTAAATAAAACATCTGTTGTATTTAAAAAAGGAATGGACAATAATCCTATACCTCCTAGAAGTAAGGAAACAAAATGCACTCCTTTTGCTCCAATTTTTCTAGCCAATGGAATTAAAGCAAAGGCTATCATAAAGCACACAATATTATAGGTGCCATTTACTTGTCCAGTTAAAATTTGTGCTTTGGTAAAAGCTTCTGTATTTTGATCTAAAGTTCCAAATAAAGACAATGATAATGCAGAAGTTAAATATTGCCAATAACAAAACATGGCATACCATGTAAAAAACTTAACTGGTATTAATTGTTTCATAGTGAGTGGCATTGTTTTAAATGCTTCAACAATATCATTTAATGTTCTTGAAAAAATAGTCCCCTTAGTTTTTTCTTCTTTTAATTTTTTGAGTTCTTCTTCCGTTGGAGGATATTCCTTAGTTGTAAATACAGAATAAAGTATGCTTGCTATTGAAGCAAATGAGCCTATAAAAAATGCCCAATAGGTAGCTACGGGAATTCCATTCTCCATTTTATCAGTAATAGCAAAGAAGCCAATAGAAACTAATATCGCTGGTGTAAAATTTGCGATGGTAGTACCTAAACCTGTAAAAAAACTTTGCATTAAAAAACCTACAGAATGTTGTTTCTCATCTAATTTATCAGAAACAAAAGCTCTATAGGGTTCCATAGCTATATTATTTCCGGCATCTAAAATCCACAATAAACTTGCCGCCATCCAAATGGTTTGAGAATATGGCATAAATATTAAAGCTAAACTTGCTAAAACTGCACCAATTAAAAAGAAAGGTTTTCTACGTCCGAATTTTGGAGACCATGTACCGTCACTAATCGCACCAATAATTGGCTGGACTATAAGTCCTGTTACAGGACCTGCTAACCAAAGGATAGGTATCTCATGTTCACTTGCACCCAAGTACTTATAGATAGCACTCATATTACTTTGTTGCAAGCCAAAGCTAAATTGAATTCCAAAAAACCCAAAATTCATATTCCAAATTTGCCAAAAACTTAAACGAGGTTTCTTAATGGTCATTTTCAAAGAAATTAGACGTGGTAAAGTTAAACGATCAGGGGTTAATAATAAATTATTAACCCCTGATAAAAAACTAACTCAAATTATTTATTTTTATATTTTAAAAACTATAAGAAAGCGTTAAAGATATTGACCTTCCTGGCAGAGGTCTAGCTCTTACAAAATTTGTTGTACCTTCAGTGATACTACCTTCTTCTGATTCTGTAATTCCTAACGTGTCAAAAATATTATTTGCAGCTAAATTTACAAAAAAACCTTTGGTAATACCAATGTTTACAAAAGCATTAAACATTATGAACCCAGGCATAATGAGTTCGTTACTGTCTTGAGCAAAAGCCTTTGTTTGACCTATAAAACTCAAACCTATGTTGTTTTTTTGATCAGCTCCAAAATTATAAGTTGGGATAATGTTATAGATAAAATCAGGTTGTCTTCTAGGAGTTTTACCATCATTATCTCCAGATGTAATTTCTGCTTTAGTATAGGTCACGGCACCTCTTAAGTTAAAATTTCTAAATCGATAAGAACCTTCTAATTCTAGACCTACAGACTTGTAATCATTTTCAATAATTGAATTTGATGTAGCTTCAAAACCACCTTCTTCCGTAGTTTTTGCCATAAATGCAGTTGCATATATTGCACCTCCATCAAACTTTCTTTTGTATCCTAATTCTGCTTGATTAATAAAATCTTTAGCATTAATTTTATTGCCATCTAAGTAATTTAAACCTGCAAAAAGAATTCTATCCGCTTTTGCAGCTGCACCTCGGCTATATCTAGCAAAAATGGCTTGTTGGCTTGAGAGTTTATAATTTAAACCCGCTGTGTAAGAAATGTAATCGTAGTCATAATTTACAGCAGTTGAATTAGTATTGTCAATTGCAGAGACACTAGTTTCAGGAACAGAGATAGTACCATTGTTATTGACATCATAGGTAGTTTGAACAGTTCCAGCAAAAGAACCATCAACTTGACCTTTATCATAACGTACACCACCTTCAATAGTTAATGATTCTGAAGCATTAACTGATATATTAATATAGGGTGCCGAAACATTGTATTGTGTATCGTAATTTCTTTGGCAGCAATTTCCCCAAGCTGGCACCCCATATGCATATAGTCCATTTTCACTTAAGGCAGTTCCTAAAGCATCCGAAACATTAATTAAACGAGCGTTATCGTCAGACACTTCTTGTAGATATGAATTCCATAACCATGACATAGAAATGTTTTGAATAGATTTAAAATATCCCACAGTAATATCTACACCTTCAAAGCTTTTAGAAACTTTAAAATCATTCATAAAATTATTGAAGTTATTTAATTCGGTATCAAACATATGTATTCTTGATACCAATTGATTATCCGTTACAGCTCCATCGCCATTTGCATATGTTAATGTTGCTCCATCTCCAAAAGATAAGGCTATTTCACTAGCCAACCCAACTTGAGCAGGAAAAGGAGATACAAACCTTCCGTTATTGATGGTAAACCTTCCATTATTCTTTATTTTCCAACCCCCATCTAAATCAAATGAAATTTCAGCCCCGACAGATTTAGAAACAGGATGCATACCATCTGCTATTTTAGAGCGTCTTAATTCACCATCAGACCCTAAGCCAACATTTTGTGATAAATAGGGTGTTTGTAAAGCTCCGTGAGTGGCATCGAAATTAGGAGCGTTTTCCCAAGTAGGGTCACTATTTGTCCCTGTTACTTGAATAGGCATAGGCATATAAGCTGCAGTTCTGTCATTTAAAAACTTAGTGTATAACCTAACATATCCATTTTCAAATTCTTTAGTAAGATTAAATTTTAGTTGCCCCCCATTATTCGCCGTAAATCCTGTTTTACGAACACCTTCTCCTGTTCTATAGAATCCACCAACATGAAAGTATAAATCTTCACCTATTGAACTTCCATAATCAAAATCTGTTCTAAACGATCCATAGTCTAGTCCAAAAGCGGTACTTATAGAACCTCCTTCACTTTTTCCAGTTTTACTAATCACATTTATTATTCCACCAGGAGCATTAGATGATAATATTGATGCAGAACCTCCTCTTATTGCTTCAATTCTAGCAACATTGGCATCAAATCTTAAAAAAATATCAGAGGTTGCAAATGCAATATCTCCAAAAAGAAGTACTGGTAACCCATCTTCTTGTAATTGCACGTATTTAGATCCACCAGAAGAAATTGGAACACCACGTACTGCAATATTTGCATTTCCTTCTCCACCAGATGACTCTGAACGAATACCTGGTATTGTTCTAAAAATCTCTGCCGTTGACCTAGGTGCAGATTGTAAAATTTTTGCGGGTTGTAATGATGTTATTGAAATACTAGATTCTAATTTCGATTTAGGATTAACTACTCCTGTAATAATTACATCATCTAATGCCTGCACATCTTCATTTAATGTTATATTAATAATCTTATGATTAGCGTTAACAATAATCTCTTTAGAAAATTTTTTATATCCAATAAAAGTTGCATTCAAAGCATAAGTACCGTTAGCTATATTAGAAATTTCATAGTTCCCATCAAAATCTGTTGAAGCTCCTTTGTCAGTTCCTTTTAAAACAATATTTACACCTGGAATAGGGTCACCAAATGTATCCTTAACGGTACCTTTAATACTTGATTGGGCAAAAATTGCACTCAAAGCAAAAAAGAATACCGTAGCGAAAATAATCTTTAAATCAGTATAATTTTCCATCGTTATTTAAGTTTATGATTCGTATTTACTACGAAATTAGGTCTAATTAAGATATCAAATCATATAATAGACGCCGAAAACGTTTTCGATTTTTCCGAAAACGTTTTCGGAGAATTTTTGTATTATTGTAAAATCTATTATTAATAACAATGAGAGAGGTTACTTTAAAACATATCGCAGAAATTCTAGAAATTTCAGTAGCAACAGTATCTAAAGCTCTAAAAGACTATCCAGATGTAAGTTATAAAACAAAAAAACGTGTTAAAGAATTAGCTGAAACATTAAATTATAGACCTAATAGTTTTGCTGTTAATTTTAGGACTAAAGAATCAAAAACTATTGGTTTAATTATACCTGAGGTAGTTCATCATTTTTTTTCTAATGTCATTAAGGGGATTATCGCACAAGCTGAAAAGAAAGGGTATCTGGTTATTATTCTACAATCAAATGAGTCTTATGAACTAGAAAAAAAGCAACTAGACCTCTTAGTAAGCAAACGTGTTGATGGTATATTAGTGAGCTTATCAAATGATACTGCAAATTATAAGCACATTAATGATACGTTAGATCGAGACATTCCATTGGTTTTATTTGATAAAACAGCAAAATTGATAAATTGCTCTAAAATAATAATTGATGACAGAAAAGCGGCATTTATGGCAACAGAACATCTTATAAAATCAGGTTGTAAACATATTGCTCATTTTAGAGGTCCGTTATTGCCTTTAAATTCTATAGATCGTTTTTTAGGATATAAGAAAGCTTTGGAAACATATAATATAGAATATAACCCATCATTAGTATATACTTGTAATGATGTTAGCTTTGAAGAGGGTTTCAATTTCGCACAAGAGCTTATAAATTCACAAAAAAATGTTGATGGACTGTTTGCAGTTAGTGACCTCGTAGCTATAGGTGCAATAGCCAAATTAAATGAACTAAAAATTAAAATACCTGAACAAATCTCTGTAATAGGTTTTAGCAATTGGTTTATGTCATCCGCAATTACACCTTCGTTAACAACAATAGATCAACCAGGTTATGAGATGGGCAAAAAAGCATTTAAACGCTTATTTAAAGAAATGACTAAAATTAAAAAAAAACAACCTTTTAAATACAAAACTATAGAACTGCCAATCTCTCTAGTTGTACGAAATTCAACAAAAAAATATTAATCTTTTAAAAACTCAATATTTCTTTTTAGACCAGCAAATTTTGTTCGTTTTACAGCAGATTTTTGAAAGATTTTTTGAAATACTTCTTGGGTGATTTCTTCCCAATCTTTTTGGGTCATTGCTAATAATTCAGGATGAGGATTAAACAAAGGTTCATTATGAGTCTTTGAAAAACGATTCCAAGGGCAAACATCTTGACAGATATCGCAACCAAAGATCCAATCATCAAATTTATTCTTCATTGAATTTGGTAACTCATTCTTTAATTCAATTGTAAAGTAAGAAATGCATTTACTTCCGTCAACTTTATAAGGCTCAACAATGGCTTGTGTTGGGCAAGCATCTATACAGGCTGTACATGTACCACAATGATCGGTTACCGGGTGGTCATAAGCTAACTCTAAATCAACTATCAATTCTGCAATAAAATAAAAAGAACCTACTTGTTGTGTGATTAAATTACTGTGTTTGCCTCTCCAACCTAAGCCACTTTTTACTGCCCAAGCTTTATCTAATACTGGTGCTGAATCTACAAAAGCTCTACCATGAACTTCGCCTATTTCTTCTTGAATAGTCTTTAATAGACTTTTTAGTTTGTCTTTAATAATGAAATGATAGTCAGTGCCATATGCATATTTTGAAACCTTGTAGGTGTTTTGGTCTTGATTTTCTTCAGGGTAATAATTGAGTAAAAGAGAAATAACAGATTTTGAACCTTCAACCAATTTTGTGGGATCTAGGCGTTTATCGAAATAATTTTCCATATAACTCATTTCTCCGTGCATATTTTTATTAAGCCATTTTTCTAATCTAGGAGCTTCAGCTTCTAGAAATCCAGCTTTTGAAATGCCACAAGACAAAAAACCGAGGCGTTTTGCTTCGGTTTTGATGAGTTGAGTATAATTTTGTTTTATTGTCAAAACAGACCTCGTTGTATGGCACTTTTAGTTTTACCTAAATGTGTATAGGCTAGTTCTGTTACTTCTCTACCTCGTGGCGTACGCATGATAAAGCCTTGTTGAATTAAAAAAGGTTCATAGACTTCTTCAATAGTTTCAGCACTTTCACTCACTGCAGTTGCTAATGTTGTAATACCTACAGGGCCACCTTTAAATTTATCAATAATGGTTACTAAAATCTTATTATCCATTTCATCCAATCCATGAGCATCGACGTTTAAGGCTTTTAAAGCAAATTTTGCAATGGCTATATCTATAGACCCATTCCCTTTTATTTGAGCAAAATCTCTAACTCTACGTAAGAGAGCATTGGCAATTCTTGGTGTGCCACGGCTTCGCCCAGCAACTTCTATGGCGGCTTCCATAGAAATGGGGACATCTAATATTTGAGCACTACGTTGTACAATAGTAGTTAGTAAATCAGTTTGGTAATATTCTAGTCTGCTATTGATACCAAAACGGGCTCGCATGGGGGCAGTTAATAGTCCTGATCGTGTAGTTGCCCCAATTAAAGTAAAAGGTTCTAAGTTTATTTGCACTGTTCTGGCATTAGGGCCAGACTCAATCATAATGTCAATTTTGTAATCCTCCATTGCAGAGTAAAGATATTCTTCAACTATTGGACTCAGCCTGTGTATCTCATCAATAAATAAAACATCCCGTTCACCTAAATTAGTTAATAAACCTGCTAAATCTCCAGGTTTGTCTAAAACAGGGCCGGAAGTTATTTTTATATTGGCATTTAACTCATTGGCTAAAATATGAGCTAAGGTAGTTTTGCCCAAGCCTGGAGGGCCGTGAAATAGTGTATGGTCTAAAGCTTCCTCACGTTGATTGGCGGCTTCAACAAATATTTTAAGGTTCTCTAATATCTGTTCTTGCCCCGTAAAATCACCAAAAGTTAATGGGCGTAATTTTTTTTCTAAGTCTAATTCTTCATTCGAAAAATTTTCATCTGAAGGATTTAAATTTTCATTCATAAGAACAAATATAGATTAAATAAAAAAAGCATTTTCAAAAAAATGAAAATGCTTGAAATTCTAGTTACTTTTAAAGTTAAATAGTTATCATTTCAGACAGCACAATGGCTCCAGGAAAATCTTTTTTAATGTCAATCAATGCTCTATCAGCCTCTAACCTAGTTTTGTAATTACCAACTCTTACTTTCCAGTCAGGAGGAAAGTTTTGAATTTTTAGAAAAGGTTTTGAGAAAATTGCTCTGAATTTATCACGAGTTTTATAAGCCCCTTTTTCACTACCAAAAAATATTTGTATTCTATAACCTTTAATTTTTGTTACAGATTTATTGTAAGCTTTCTTTTTTGCTATTATTTGTTTAATACTTTCGCTACTTTGAATAGTTAAAGAACCTTCTTGTGCAGATACATATGTTGATCCGAAAAGAAAAATAGTAAGAAAAATAAAACGGTACTTGTTTAAAAATGATTTCATTAGATATTGTAATTTTGGCAAAGTTATAATTTTGTTTTTAGCTTTTACATGCTATTCATTATTTAGAATCAATATAAATTACATTTAACATTATTTTTAGATTTTACATCTGCTTAATAAATACTATTTTTGTCAAATCTTTTGATGAAAAATAAATTTTTATTTTATCAATAGAAAAAATCGTACCAAACAAGAAAGATAATATCCTTTATAATATGAAAAGTGTGAATCAACACAGAAAACCTTTAAGATTATTCCTTTCAAGTCTTATTTTTATTCTATTTTTTACCATGCAGCTATTCGCTCAAGATGGTAATGCTAAAAACGGCAAAAAAATATTTAATGCCAATTGTGCTGCTTGCCATAAGCTTGATGCTAGGTTGGTAGGGCCTCCATTAAAAGGTGTTACTGAAAAAAGAACAAAAGAATGGCTTTTTTCATGGATAAAAGATAGTAAAGCTTTAATTGAAAGTGGAGATGCAGATGCTATTGCTATTTTTGAAGAATATAATAAAATACCAATGACAGGTTATTCTGATTTTTCTGATCAAGACCTTGCAGATGTTTTAGCGTATACTGATGATAAGCCTGTAAAGGATGCTTCAGGGACTTCAGGTGCGGCAACAGCGGCTTCATTAGGGATTGATTCTTTACAGGTTGTAAAAGGTAAGAAAATATTTAATGCCAATTGTGCAGCTTGTCATAAATTAGATGCAAAATTGGTTGGGCCACCTTTAGCAAATATTGCTGATAAGCGTTCTGCTGATTGGTTGAAATTATGGATTAGAGATAACGGAGCTTTAAGAGCGAGTGGAGATGCAGATGCCATTGCCATATTTGATGAATATAACGGCTCTCCAATGACGGCTTTCCCTGAACTAAAAGATGCTGATATTGAAGCTTTAATAGCGTTTACATCTCATGCGAGTATTTTAGAAGCAAAGGCTAAAACGGGCGATACTGAAGTGAGTAATGTGGCTGAAGTAGCGTCAATTCCATGGGCTACTTACTTAGTATTGTTAGTCGTTGTGTTATTTACAATTTGGGTGTATTTTATAAGTGGTAACGGGTTTTTAAAATTAATGATGACCATTGCAATATTAATAGCGACAGGCTATTTCTTGTATGCGTGGTTAATGGGTATAGGTGTAGATCAAGGGTATAAGCCTATTCAGCCTATAGCTTTTTCACATAAAATACATGCTGGTGATAATAAGATAGACTGTCAATATTGTCATTCAAATGCAAAACATAGTAAATTGTCAGGAATACCTTCTGTTAATGTATGTATGAATTGTCATAAAAGTATTGCAGAATACACTGGGCCTGTTACAGAAGAAAGAGATAAAGTTTTTTACGATGGTGAAATTCAGAAAATTTATGACGCAATTGGTTGGGATAAGGAAAAGTTAACTTATATAGAAGGATACAAACAGAAACCAATTGAGTGGGTGCGTATTCATAATTTGCCAGATTTTGCTTACTACAACCATTCACAGCATGTTACAGTTGCAGGCTTAGAATGTCAGACTTGTCATGGACCAGTTGAAGAAATGGACGAAGTAGAGCAATTCTCTCCATTAACGATGGGCTGGTGTATAGAATGTCATAAAAAGACAGAGCTAAAAGTTGAAAGTAACGGGTACTACGCTAAAATTCATGAAGAATTATCGAAGAAATATGGTGTTAAAAAAGTTACTGTAGCTCAAATGGGAGGTAGAGAATGTGGTAAGTGCCACTATTAAATTTACGAGTTGAGATTTGAGAATTTTGATTTGAGAATAAAAGAAATTATAAAATAAATTGGTTTACTAGTTATACAACTTGTAACTAATAACTGAAAATTAATAACTGAATAAAGAATGGCATCAAACAAAAAATACTGGAAAAGTGTTGAAGAGCTTAACGAAAATAGCTCTATTGTTGAAAAGCTAAGACAAAATGAATTTGCTGAAGATCTACCTACAGATCAATTTCTTGGTGATAAAGAAACGTTAGAATCTTCTTCAACCTCACGAAGAGATTTTTTGAAATATGTTGGCTTTACAACTGCAGCAGCTTCGTTAGCAGCTTGTGAAGGTCCAGTTGTAAAATCAATTCCTTACGTTATAAAACCAAATGAAGTTACACCTGGTGTGGCAGATTATTATGCAACTTCAATTGCTGATGGGTATGATTTTGCTAATGTTTTAGTAAAGGTAAGAGAAGGCCGTCCAATAAAAATTGAGCCGAATAAATTAGCTAAAATTAATGGTACTACCAATGCTAGAGTTCAAGCATCTATATTGTCATTATATGATAATAATCGTTTGCAAAACCCAAGAGTTAAGGGTGAACCAGTTAATTGGAGTGCTTTTGAAAAAGGGCTTAGTTCAAAGTTAAACGAATTAAAAGCAAATGGAGAAGCTATTGTATTCTTAACAGGTACAACAGCAAGTCCAACTACAAATAAACTAATACAAGACTATAAAGCTATTTACGCAAATGTACAGCACATTACTTATGATGCTGTTTCTGATTCAGGTGCTTTAGATGCTTTTCAAGCCATGTATGGTGAAAGAGCTTTACCTGATTATGATTTTAGCAAAGCAGCAGTCATTGTTTCAATAGATGCTGATTTCCTAGCAGATTGGCAGGGTGGAGGTTTTGAAGTAGGTTACGCAAAAGGTCGTGTGCCAAATCACGGTAAAATGTCACGTCACGTTCAGTTTGAGTCTAATATGTCTTTAACAGGAGCTAATGCTGATAAGCGTTATATGATTAAACCGTCAGAACAAGCTCAAGTACTATTGAATATTTACAATGCTATAACGGGTAACGGTGCTGCAAAAAAGACTTCGGTTGATGCAGGAATTCAAAAAGTTGTAAAACAGTTAAAGGCTGCAGGTTCTAATGCCATTGTAGTGACAGGGTTACAAGATAAAAACGCACAATTAGTTGCATTAGCCATAAATAAAGCAATTCAAAGTAAAGCTGTAGATACCGCTTCTCCTAGATATGTAAGAAGTGGTAATGATAGTAAAGTAGTACAATTAGTAGCTGATATGAAAGCTGGTAAAGTAGGTGCTTTATTAACTGTAGATACGAACCCTGCTTATTCATTAGTAGGTTTTGCTGATGCAATGAAGAAAGTGAAACTTTCAGTTGCTTTTGCAATGTCTGAAGATGAGACAGCTTCAGCTTCACAATATGTGGCTGCAATACCTCATTATTTAGAATCTTGGGGAGATGTAAATATTAAAAAAGGTCAATTTGGGTTAATTCAACCAACAATAAAACCTTTATTTAATACACGTCAGTTTCAAGATGTGTTGTTGAATTTAATGGGCAGTAATCAATCTTATTATGACTATTTAAAAACGTATTGGAACAGTACTGTTTTAAGAGGTAAGTCTTGGAATCAAGCTCTGCATGATGGTATTGCAACAAGAGCAGCTACTTCGGTAGCTTCAACTCCAATAAATGAAGATAAGTCTATTAAGAATAAAATAAATGATGTAAGTGCAGCTTCTGCATTAGCAGCATCAATAAAAGGATCAGATCTAGAATTATCATTATATACTAAAGTAAGTATGGGTAGTGGATTAATGGCAAATAACCCTTGGTTACAAGAATTGCCAGATCCTATTACTAGAACAACTTGGGATAATTATTTATTAATTTCAAGAGTAGACGCTGAAGCCAAAGGTTTGAAAAACTGGACGGTTTCTAACGGAGCTTTAAATGGTGATAAAGTTAATGTAACTGTGAATGGAGTTACAATTGAGAATGTACCTGTATTTATACAACCAGGCCAAGCTCCTGGTAGTGTTGCTTTAGCATTAGGTTATGGTAGGTCAAAAGGAGTGAATGCAAATATGAATATAGGCGTGAATGCTTATCCTTTATATCAGAATTTTAATACCCATCAAGCGGTGAGTATAAAAAAGGTTGAAGGTGTGCATAAGTTTGCTTGTGTACAATTGCAACATACCATAATGGGTAGAGAAGAAGAGATCACTAAGGAAACTACCTTGGCTGAATTTGTTTCTAAGCCTAAATCAGAGTGGAATACACCACCGCATGTATCTCAAGATCATCAATTGGTTGGGATTGATAAAATTGACTTATGGGAAAAATTTGATGATACTATTGGTACTAAATTTAATCTGTCTATTGACTTGGCAACCTGTACAGGTTGTGCCGCTTGTGTTATATCTTGTCATGCAGAAAACAATGTGCCTGTAGTTGGTAAAAAAGAAATAAGGGTAAGTAGAGATATGCACTGGTTACGTATTGACAGATACTATACTTCTGATATGACAGTTGAAAAAGGAAAAGAAGAAGGTATTTATGGTAGTGGAGGCTTTTTTGAAGCTCAAACACATCCTTCAGACAATCCAGAAGTAGCATTTCAACCAGTAATGTGTCAACATTGTGATCACGCACCTTGTGAAACTGTTTGTCCTGTAGCGGCAACATCACATGGTCGTCAAGGTCAAAATCATATGGCATATAATCGTTGTATCGGTACACGTTATTGTGCAAATAACTGTCCTTATAAAGTACGTAGATTTAACTGGTTTAAATATTTTGACAATAAAGAATTTGATTTTAACATGAACAATGACTTAGGTAAAATGGTATTAAACCCAGATGTGGTTGTCCGTTCTAGAGGAGTTATGGAAAAATGTTCTATGTGTATTCAAATGACTCAAGCTACTATTTTAAAAGCTAAAAAAGAAGGAAGACCAGTTAAAGATGGTGAATTTGAAACAGCTTGTACTAATGCATGTAGTACAGGAGCTTTAGCGTTTGGTGATGTGAATGATCCTGAAAGTAAAATAACAGCATTAAAAGAAGACGATAGAACATTCAAATTGTTGGAATTTGTAGGTACAAAACCTAATGTGTTTTATCAGTTAGATGTTAGAAATACAAACGAAGCATAATATTAATTAAGAATAGAAAATAGATTATGGGTCATTACGAAGCACCTATTAGAGAGCCAATTATAGTCGGAAACAAGACGTATCACGATGTTACTGTAGATGTAGCAGCTCCAATTGAAGGTAAAGCCAATAGAAGTTGGTGGATTGCTTTTAGTGTAGCTTTAGTTGCTATGCTGTGGGGATTTGGAGCAATTGCTTATACCATAGGTACCGGTATCGGTGTATGGGGTTTAAATAATAAAATTAACTGGGCTTGGGATATTACCAACTTTGTATGGTGGGTAGGTATTGGTCATGCAGGTACATTAATCTCTGCCGTATTATTGTTATTCCGTCAAAAATGGAGAATGGGTATCAACCGTTCTGCTGAAGCCATGACAATATTTGCAGTATTTCAAGCAGGATTATTTCCTATGATTCACATGGGTAGAATTTGGAATGCTTTTTATACATTGCCTATACCAAATCAGTTAGGTTCACTTTGGGTGAATTTCAACTCTCCATTATTATGGGATGTATTTGCAATATCAACGTATTTATCAGTATCACTAGTGTTTTGGTGGACTGGTTTATTACCTGATTTTGCCATGATTAGAGATAGAGCTACCAAGCCTTTTCAAAAGAAAATATATAGCTTATTAAGTTTTGGATGGAGTGGTAGAGCTAAAGATTGGCAACGATTTGAAGAAGTTTCTTTAGTCTTAGCTGGTTTAGCAACACCTTTAGTGCTTTCTGTACACACTATTGTATCTTTTGACTTTGCAACCTCTGTAATACCAGGATGGCATAGTACGGTTTATCCACCTTACTTTGTTGCTGGTGCTGTATTTTCAGGTTTTGCCATGGTACAAACACTGTTGTTGATTATGCGTAAAGTATCTAATTTAGAAGGTTATATTACTCGTGTTCATATTGAAAATATGAATAAAGTAATTTTAGTTACAGGTGGTATTGTCGCTGTTGCCTACGGATCGGAGTTTTTTGTAGGATGGTATACAGGTAGTAGCTATGAAGATTTTACTTACCTTTCATGGGGGGCTGCAACTGGGCCTTATTGGTGGGCATTCTGGGCACTGATTATTTGTAACTCGGTAATTCCACAGTTATTATGGTTTAAAAAGATTCGCAGAAATTATATTTGGACTTTTATCATCGCTATTTTTATCAATATTGGTATGTGGTTTGAACGTTTTGATATTATAGTAATTAACTTAAGTAGAGGACACTTGCCATCAACTTGGGCACAATTTTCACCTACGTTTATTGATGTAAGTATATTCTTAGGGACTATAGGTTTCTTTTTTGTATTGTTTTTACTCTATGCAAGAACATTCCCTGTAATTGCACAGGCAGAAGTAAAGTCTATTTTAAAGTCATCTGGTGATAATTACAAAAGAGCAAGAGAAGCAGGTGTGAATTTACACCAAGCTAAATCTAATCCAGTAGTTGTAAAAAAAGAGATTGTAAAAGAAGAAGCTAAAGTTGAAAAAACTGAAATAACAACTGATGATAATACCTCAAAAACAAATAATTTATTAGATAAATTAGGCAGTTTTGATAAGAATACACAGAAGGCTGACAATCTTAAAAAAGTAAAAGGTATCGGTCCTAAAATGGAAGAAACCTTAAATAAAATTGGTATTTTCACATTTGCTCAAGTGAGTAAAATGACTAAAAATGAATATGATTTGCTAGATAGCATCACTGGCTCATTCCCTGGAAGAGCAGAAAGAGATGATTGGGCAGGTCAAGCTAACAAACTTAAATCATAATTATGAGTTCTAAAGTAATACACGCTTTGTATGACGATGATGAAGTGTTGCTCACAGCAGTTAAAGAGGTTAGAGCAGCTGATCATCATATAGAAGAGATTTTTACACCTTTCCCTGTACATGGTTTAGACCACGCTATGGGTTTAGCACCAACAAAAATTGCAATTACAGCATTTATGTATGGTGTAACAGGATTAAGCTTTTCTATTTGGTTTTTATATTTAATAATGATTAAAGATTGGCCACAAAATATTGGAGGTAAACCTAGTTTTAGTTTTGCTGAAAATATGCCAGCTTTTGTGCCTATTATGTTTGAAATGACAGTGTTTTTTGCTGCTCACCTTATGGTAATTACATTTTATATGCGTAGCAAAATTTGGCCATTTCAAACAGCAAGTAATCCTGATCCTAGAACTACAGATGATAAGTTTTTAATGGAAATAGCTGTTGATGGTAATGAAAGTGAGTTGACTTCATTATTAGAAAAAACAGGAGCAATAGAAATTACTGTAAAAGAAAATCACTAAAATGAAAAGCTTTATTAAAATAACATCAGTATTCGCTTTAATTATTGCATTGGTATCATGTAATTCTGAACAGAGAAGTAGAAAGATACAATATATGGGCGATACAGATATGTATGATGCAGTGCCTTATGAAGCCTATTCTGCAGATCATAAAGTGTTTAAAAACGGAATGGAAGCTCAAACTCCAGTTGTAGGAACTATAGCTAGAGGAAAAGTAGCCTACGATTATCCTAATAGTGAAGTGGGGTATCAACTGGCAAAAGATTCATTAAGATCTCCAATGAAATTTAAAGCTCCTTTAGATTCAATTTATAGAGTTTCTAAGGCTAATTTAGCTCAAGGAAAGCATTTATATAATATTTATTGTGCTGTCTGTCATGGTAAAAAAGGTGATGGCCAAGGTGATTTGGTTAAAAGAGAGAAGTTTTTAGGAGTACCAAATTATAAAGGTAGACAAATTACAGAAGGGAGTATTTACCATGTTATTATGTATGGTAGAGGTATTATGGGTTCTCATGCCTCTCAGTTGAATGATAAAGAAAGATGGCAAGTAACACATTATGTTGAACAGTTGAGAAACGATTTATTAAAATAAACGGTTATCCGTAATTAAGATAAGATATGTACACATTTTCAAGTAAATTAAAAACTTTTTCTATTGCACTAGTTATACTTGGTGCTTTGGGTATGGCTTACGGGTTTTTTACTGCACCAAAAACTACTGATGAGATTAAAGAGATGATGCAACATGCTGAGAGTTCGCATGAAGCAACAGTAGCAGAGCATGCTACAGCTTCAACTCATGAAGCAGTAACAAATGAACATAAAGCTGAAGGAGAGCACACAACTGACACTCACGATGCACATGCTGCTGAACATCATTTAGAACATATGTTGATGCAAGCACAAAATAGACCATGGGCAGCAATGTATGTAGCCATGATTTTCTTTTTATTGATTTCAGTTTGTGTATTGGTCTTTTATGCCATGCAAAGAGCTGCTTCTGCAGGATGGTCTCCAGTACTCTTTAGAGTTATGGAAGGCTTAACAGCATATATTGTACCAGGTTCTATACTAATTTTATTATTTCTAATCTACTCATCAGTTGGTCATGGTAATCATTTATTTGCTTGGATGTATACTAGTATTGATCCAACAGCAGAAAATTATGACTTTGCTATGGTAACTAAAGATTGGTGGTTGAATATACCTGGATGGTTAATTAGATCTGTGATTTATGTGTCAATATGGATAGGTTTTAGACATTTGATTCTAAAAAACTCAAGAGCTCAAGACGAAGCGACTGATACAAAGCATTTTATGAAGAGTTTTAATTATTCAGTATTGTTTTTAGCATTGTTTTTATTGTCAGAATTGTTTATGGCATTTGACTGGTTAATGGCTATTGATCATCATTGGTTTAGTCAGTTGTATCCATTTTATGTGTTTTCAAGTATGTTAGTTACAGCAATTACTATAATAGCATTGGTTACCGTGTATTTAAAATCAAGAGGTTTTTTACCTAATGTAAATGATAGTCATATACATGATTTAGGAAAGTATATGTTTGGCTTTAGTATATTTTGGGCCTATTTATGGTTTGATCAATTTATGTTACAATGGTATGCAAACATCCCAGAAGAGGTAGTATATTTTATGCCAAGATTATTAGGTGAATATCAGCCCTTATTCATTGGGATGGTGTTTTTAAATTTTACATTCCCATTATTGCTATTAATGAATAAAACATATAAAAATAAACCTTGGTTTTTAGGAATTACAGGTTTGGCAATTATTGTTGGACACTATATAGATGTATTTGTTATGATCGCACCTGGTACAGTTGGTAATGAATTACACTTCGGAATTCCAGAAATTGGAGCAATATTATTCTTTTTAGGCTTATTTATCTTCTTTACATTTAACGCTTTAACTAAGGCTCCTTTACATGCAAAAGGGAATCCTTTTATGAAAGAAAGTGAAGTGTACCAATACCACTAGAAAAATATTTTATTAAAAAAATAAAGCTGTCATTATTTGACAGCTTTTTTTATGAAATCTTTACAATTATTTATAGTCTAATAATATGATAAATATCATAAAAACAAATATTTTTATTTATATTTGCTCCATCACGAAAAATTAAGAAACTAACTCATATATTTAATGAAAGCATTATTTTATATTATAATATTTGTAATTATAATTGTCGGAATTTGGCAATTTGTAAAGTTATTAGGCTTAACAAAAGTTGAAAATCAAACAGCTACAGAAAAAGAAAATAATATTAATGGGTGGCTATTACTCGTTTTTATGGGTTTTGTTTATGGGCTTATGATATACAGTCTGATTGGTTATAAAGACACTTTATTACCTCAACTGTCCGCATCTGCTGAAGGTCACCATATAGATATATTGTTTAAACTAACTATGGGTTTAATTCTAGTTGTTCAGTTTATCATTCAATTTGTATTGTTCTTTTTTGCTTTTAAGTATAGAGGTATTAATAATAGAAAAGCATATTTTTTTGCAGATAGTCATAAACTAGAAACTATTTGGACAGTGATACCGACGGTTGTACTTTCTGGGTTGATTATTTATGGCCTATGGACATGGAATGAAATTATGGATTCATCTGATTCAGAAAACCCCTTAATAATTGAATTGTATGCAAAACAGTTTCAATGGGAAGCACGTTATGCCGGTCAAGACAATGAACTAGGAAATGCCAATGTTCGTTTTATTAAAGGTGTAAACACTATGGGTGTAGATTTTTCTGATAAAAATGCTTCTGATGATATTCCTTTAGCAGTTGCAGAAGGAAAATTTGTAAAAGAATTGCATTTGCCAAAAGATAGAAAAGTAATCTTTAAATTACGTTCACAAGATGTACTACACTCTGCATTTATGCCTCACTTTAGAGCTCAAATGAATTGTGTGCCTGGTATGGTTACTGAATTAGCTTTTACACCATCTGTGACTACTGCAGAAATGAGGCTAAATGATGATACAAAAGCAAAATTCGAGCATATTAATGCGTTAAGAAAAGAAAAAGGAAAAGAAGCCGTTGAGTTTGATTATTTGTTATTATGTAACAAAATATGTGGTGCTTCTCATTATAATATGCAATTAAAAATTATTGTTGATGAACAAGCCGACTTTAATAAGTGGTTAGCTACTCAGAAAACTTTTGCTCAAATAAATAAATAATAAAATAAATAGTAAAAAATATGTCAGATCATCATCATAAAGAAACTTTTGTAACAAAGTACGTCTTTAGTCAAGATCATAAAATGATTTCTAAACAATACCTAATTACGGGTATTATCATGGGGGTTATAGCAGGTTTTATGTCTATGTTGTTTCGTTTACAAATAGCCTATCCTGAAGAATCATTTAGTATTATTGAAGCCTTTTTAGGAAGAGCAGGCGAAGGTGGAGTAATGACGCCAGACATGTACTTGTCTTTAGTGACTATTCATGGTACGCTAATGGTGTTTTTTGTACTAACAGCAGGCCTAAGTGGTACGTTTAGTAATTTGTTAATTCCGTTACAGATTGGTGCTCGTGATATGGCATCTGGTTTTTTAAATATGATATCCTATTGGCTGTTCTTTTTATCATCAGTTATTATGTTGGCTTCATTATTTATTGAAACAGGGCCCGCAAATGCTGGTTGGACTATCTACCCACCATTAAGTGCCTTGCCACAAGCAATTTCAGGTTCTGGTTTAGGAATGACCTTATGGTTGGTTTCTATGGCAATATTTATAGCATCGTCATTATTAGGTGCTTTAAACTATATTGTTACTGTTTTAAATTTACGTACCATTGGTATGAAAATGACAAGATTGCCATTAACAATTTGGGCTTTCTTTGTGACAGCAATTATTGGTGTTGTATCATTTCCAGTATTATTATCTGCTGCGTTATTATTGATTTTTGATAGAAGTTTTGGTACTTCTTTCTATTTGTCAGACATCTATGTTGCTGGTGAAGTCTTACATTATAAAGGAGGTTCTCCTATACTTTTTGAACACTTATTTTGGTTTTTAGGGCATCCTGAAGTATATATTGTCATTTTACCTGCAATGGGTATTGTTTCAGAAATATTGGCAGTGAATTCTAGAAAACCGATATTTGGTTATAGAGCAATGATTATCTCAATTATATCGATTGCATTTTTATCAACGATAGTTTGGGGTCACCACATGTTTGTTACAGGTATGAATCCGTTTTTAGGTTCTGTATTTACCTTTACAACATTATTAATTGCCATACCGTCTGCCGTCAAATCATTTAATTGGATTACCACCATTTGGAAAGGTAATATACAAATGAATACGGCCATGTTATTTTCTATAGGTTTTGTATCTACTTTTATTACTGGCGGATTGACAGGTATAATTTTAGGAGATAGTGCTCTTGATATTAATGTACATGATACTTATTTTGTAATAGCACATTTTCACTTAGTAATGGGTGTTTCTGCCATTTTCGGAATGATAGCTGGTGTTTACCATTGGTTTCCTAAAATGTATGGTAGAATGATGAATAAAGACTTAGGTTACCTTCATTTTTGGCTAACCGCTATTGCAGCTTATGGTGTGTTTTTTCCAATGCATTTTGTAGGTCTTGCAGGTTTGCCAAGACGTTATTATAGTAATACTGCTTTTCCTATTTTTGATGATTTAGCAGACATCAATGTGTTGATGACGATATTTGCAATCATTGGAGGCTTAGCTCAACTTATATTTTTAGCCAATTTTTTCTTTAGTATTTCAAAAGGGAAGAAAGCTTCTAAAAACCCATGGAGGGCAACAACACTTGAATGGACAACCCCTGTTGAGCATATACATGGTAACTGGCCAGGAGAAATCCCTACGGTACACCGTTGGGCTTATGACTACAGTAAAACTAATGAGAATGGAGAATTATGGGAAGGTGAAGACTTTACATTGCAAACCGTTCCGATAAGAGATGGAGAAGAAGAGTTTTAATCCTTTTTGAACATAAAAATATACAATAAACAGCCTCAACTATTGAGGCTGTTTTTATTTCATTATATTTGAGACATAAATTCTATCGTAATGCGTATTTTTAAAACAATTCTTAAAATTTTAGCCGTTTTCCTTATCGTAGCACTTATAGGTGGCTATTTGTTTAAAAATAGCTTAAAACCAACTTATAAAGGAGAACTAAAATTAGTATTATTACAAGATAAAGTTGAAGTTTTTTATGATGATTATGGTATCCCTCATATTTATGCTCAAAACGAATTAGATGCCCGTAGAGCATTAGGTTATGTACACGCTCAAGATAGATTGTGGCAAATGGAAGTCATTAGAAGACTGGCAGCTGGCAGGCTCTCAGAATTATTTGGTCAAAAATTAATTAGAATTGATAAATTTTTCTCAGGCTTAGGTATTGAAGAAGCTTCTAAAAAAACAATAGCAGCGTTAGATGAAAACTCAAAAGTCTATCAATTGACGATGGCATATTTAGATGGTGTCAATCAATTTATAGATAAAGGAGCAACTCCAGTCGAATTTTATTTACTGGGTATTGATAAGGAAAAATACACTTTAAAAGATGTATATAATGTATTTGGGTATATGTCATTTAGCTTTGCGGCAGCTCATAAAACTGATCCTGTATTAACTGAAGTTCAAAGTAAATTAGGAAATGATTATTTGAATGAATTAGCGATTCCAATTTATGAAAATACAACATTGATAAAGACAGAAAAGAATGCCGTTATAGAAACTAGATTGGCTGAAGCAGTTAGTGCCATTTATGAACAACTACCAGTTTCTCCTTTTATTGGAAGTAATAGCTGGGTCATAGGTGCTGATAAAACTAAAAATGGGAAGGTGATCTTCGCAAATGATCCTCATATAGGCTTTGCACAACCAGCCGTTTGGTATGAGTCACATATTATAACTCCAAACTACGAAATGTACGGTTACAATATGGCTTTGACTCCTTTTCCTATGCTTGGGCATAATAGAAAATATGCTTACGGATTAACCATGTTAGAAAATGATGATATCGATTTTTATATTGAAGAGAATAATCCAAAAAATAAAAATGAATATCAAACACCTAACGGATTTGAAGCGTATGAATTTTGGGATAAAGAGATAAAAGTAAAAGATTCAACAACGATTAAGTATAAAATTAAAGTAAGTAAACATGGCCCAATATTAAATGATATAATTGAGCAAATTACAGATGAACGTCCAATAGCAATGGATTGGATTTATACAAAATTTCCTAATAAAATGTTAGAAGTGGCTTATGAATTGTCTCATGCCAATTCATTAAAAGAGTTTAAACATGGGGCTGCAATGCTTCATGCACCAGGCTTAAATATTATGTATGGAGACGCAGATGATAATATTGCTTGGTTTGCATCAGCAAAATTGTATAAATTTAAAAATGAGGTCAATTCAAAATTATACCTTAATGGGAATAGTACTGATGATGAAAAGACATATTTAGATTTTGAACAAAATCCACAAGCTATAAATCCGACAAGCCATTATGTATACTCTGCGAACAATCAGCCAGATTCAATTGCAGGGATGCTATATCCTGGGTATTACTTGCCTGAAGATAGAGCCAAACGGATTGTAAATTTACTAGAGCCAAAAAATGATTTCACCAAAGAAGATGTACTGAAAATGATTAATGATGTTACCAGTTCTATAACACCAACAGTTGTAGAGAATGCTCTGAAAGATATTACAATAGATGACTTTTCTAAAACTGAAAAACAAGCTATTGAAATTCTAAAAAAGTGGGATGGTAGTTATCATTTAGAAAGTGTTGCCCCAACCATTTATAATCGTTTTATTTATGAGTTTTTGAACAATACATTTAAAGATGAGATGGGTAAAACATTCAAAACCTTTATCAATACAAGTCTACAGAAAAAAGTAATTGCTGTACAAATGGCAAGAGATAGCTCTGTTTGGTGGAATGATATAACTACAAAAGACAAAATAGAATCAAAGCAAGATATTATTAGTAAATCGTTAAAAAGTACAGTTTCATTTTTAGAAGGTCAATTAGGAGAGGCGGTTGATAGTTGGGTGTGGAGCAAAGTACATAGCATAGAACACAACCATCCAATGGGAAAAGTATCAGCTTTAAGAGAATATTTTAATGTGGGTCCTTTTGAAATTAATGGTGGAGCAGAAGTGATAAATAATTTAGCTTTTAAATTAGATAGTACAGGTTATTATAAGGTGACCTCAGGCCCTTCAACACGTAGAGTCATTGATTTTTATGATGTAGAAAATAGTATGAGTATTTTGCCAACTGGTCAATCAGGTAATCCGCAAAGTAAGCACTATGATGACCAGGCTAATAAATATAATAAAGGTGAATTTATCAAAATGCTGATAAATGAAAAAGCAATTAAGACTTCTAAAAATAAGTTGGTATTTAGTCCCCTAAACTAAATATAGAAAAGCAAAAATTAAATAATTTCAATGCGACATAATAATGTTAACTTGGTATTAATTATCATTTAGCCCAATTTAGAGTGTAAAAAAAGTATTATGTCAGAAGAAGAAATTTACTTTGTATCAGTTGGAGAAAAAATTGAGAATGGGATTAAAAGCCAAATGTTTGGAAAACCTTGCTTCAAAATAAATAAAAAAGCATTTACCTGTTTTTTTAAAAATGCAATGGTATTTAAGCTAAATGGTGAATTTCATCAAGAAGCATTAAGCTTAGAAGGTTCAGAATTATTTGATCCATCTGGAAAAAATAGACCAATGAAAGAATGGGTTCAAGTTTCATTTGATTACAAGGAAAAGTGGAAAATGTTTGCGGAAAAATCTGCAGAATATGTTGGTGAAAAATAAATGACGAGCTGTTAAAATTAAATTACAAATTATAGATAATATTATTGTTAGAAAATTTAAAGCAACCATAGACTAAGATTAGCATCTATTAATAGAATTCAAGTTATTAGTAGTAAAAATAGGTTAGATTATGAAACGAGTACTAGTTTTTTTATTGGTGGTTGTAGTACTTTCTAGTTGTACAGGTGATGATAATTCAAGAATTAATAACCAAATTATTGGAGAATGGAAATTAATGAAAGCTGAAATAGTTAGTTTTAGTCAAAATCCATCAATAATAGATTACTCAGATGAAAATATAATTTATAATTTTAAATCTGAAGGTAAATTAGTTATTACTGGAGAGGTGAATGTAGGGTATTTAGAAGGAGAATACGATTATTATTTTGGGGATGATTATTTAGGAGGAACGAGTGGCTCTAAAAGCTTATTAGTAAAAATTA
>Ga0256834_1000375_pt1 | contig 32523 bp, 32 predicted proteins | sample 4281140metaG_FD_190536 | JGI IMG/M metagenome (GOLD analysis project Ga0256834, IMG submission 190536) | Hydrothermal vent microbial communities from East Pacific Rise, Pacific Ocean - 4281-140 | ecosystem: Environmental > Aquatic > Marine > Hydrothermal vents | place: Pacific Ocean: East...
GGATGACTTTTTCGTTATATGAAAAATTGATATTGTTTAGTTCATATATTTTCATTTTACTAGTTCATTATGTTTAGTTTTTATCTTGAATATGTAGCAGAAAAATGGACCACCAATTAAAGAAGTCAAGACTCCTATAGGTACTTCCCAAGGTAATATTGCTCTTGTAATAGTATCTGCAATTAAGAGTAGGATTGCTCCAAAAAGTGCTGATAAAGGTATAAGTTTTCTATTATCTGCTCCTACTATTAATCTCATTAGATGAGGTACCACCAAACCAACAAAGCCTATAATTCCAGAGATGGCGACACAGGCTGCTGTTACAAGAGAACAGGTTACTAATAAGATCATTCTAAGTTGTTGTGCATTTATTCCTAAGGAGGCGCTGGTTCTTTCTCCAAGACATATTACATTTAAGTCTCTAGAGAAATATAAACAGATTAAAAACCCAATAGTTACAAAGATTAAAACCATAAGGACTTCAAGCCATGTCTCTGAGGAAAAACTACCAAGTAGCCAAAAGATGATAACAGATACCCTTTCATCAGCTATATATTTAAGAAGACTAATACCTGCAGAAAGTATAGAGGATACAATTATACCGGCTAAGATTAAGTTATTTGATGATATATAACCAACACTAGATGCCAAAGATAATACTGCTATAATAGTGAAAATTGCACCTAAGAAGGCAAAGGCTGTTACTATGTATATACCAAAGTGACTTGTTATAAACAAAAGAGCAATAGATGCACCAAAGGCTGCTCCAGCAGATATACCTAATGTATAAGGTTCAGCTAATGGATTTAGTAAAATTCCTTGAAAACTTACTCCAGAAAATGCAAGACCTGCTCCTACTAAACATGCAGCTAAAATCCTTGGTAGTCTTACATTTATAACAATATCTGAATAAAGGGGTTTAATTCCTTTAATTAAGGATTGATCAAAGGATAGCTTAGCCAATATAATTTTAAAGACTTGCTCCGGAGGTATTTTTACATAACCCATAGAGGCAGAAAGTATAATGCTTAATATCAATATGATGATAAAAACTATTAATGTTATTAAAAAGGATTGTTCTTTCATTTATCTTTTATGCTCTTAAAATAAAAAACGCCTTTTAAACTCAAACGGTTTAAAAGGCGACACCCAGTTTATAGCCTTTACCGTTCACACAAAGCCGAACCCTCGCAGCCTTGTGTAAATATGTATATGCGGCAGGTCTCCTGGCTTCAGGATCGTCCTACTCGCCACGCCTTCCCATTGTGCTTATTTTACACAACAGTGGCTCATTTGGCTTTCGTCCCCTGTTACAGTGGCGGGACCGCGCCGGACTTTCACCGGCTTCCCTATTAAGCCTTGCGGCACCGCATATTAAAATCACTATCAGTTTTTATACCTTCAGTCAAGAAGAGCTTTTTGTTAAAAAAGTTTTTTATGATCTTTTAAGAAATATTTTATTGCAAAAAATTATTTTTCAGTATAAATTTCTTAGTCTTAAAAAATAGAAAGAGAAAACCACCAGTTTAGGGAGGTCATAAAGATGAAATGTACTACTAAACGGCCGGGTTTTGAGTGTTCTTTTATGACAAAAAAAGGTTGTGCTTTTCCCGGTGGTGCATGTTTTGAGATTATTGATAAGTGTGAAGGGTGTGCAAGGGTTATTACTACTGAAGCAGGAAAGTTTTGTTCTGTTTATCCTCATCCAGAGATGAAATGGAGAAGAGGTGTTTGTAATTTTGCAACCCATGTACAGCCTAAAGTTGTAAAAGATGAATCTGGAAAGAAGATAAATCCATTAAAGGCAGCAAAAAGAGCAGCAAGAAGAAGATAATAATTACTTACAACATTAGAAAAAACAAAAAGCACATCTTAAATAAGATGTGCTTTTTGTTAGTGTTTTATTTTATTTCTTTTAAGGCTGCTTCTAATCTATCCATTCCTTTTTTAAGGTTTTCCATATCTGTTGCAAAAGAAAATCTTATAAAATGGTCATCTCCAAATGCAACTCCAGGAACCGCAGCTATTTTTGCATCCTCTAATAAATAATCTGCTAAAGATAGAGATCCTTCAATCTTTTTATCTCCTACAGATTTACCATAAAATTTTGAGAAATCAGGAAATACATAAAATGCACCTTCTGGTATGGTTGTCGAGACATTTTCCATATTGTTCAAACGATTTACAATATAATCTCTTCTTTCCTTAAATGCCTTTGCCATTTCTTTTACGCAGTCTTGAGGTCCTGTAAAGGCAGAAAGAGCTGCTTTTTGTGCAATAGAGTTGGGATTAGATGTACTTTGTGACTGGATTTTAGTTGCAGCTTTTATTATTGGTTGAGGTCCTGCTAAGTAACCTATACGCCATCCTGTCATAGCATAAGTTTTTGAAACTCCATTTGCTATAATTACATGATCTTTTGATTCTTTAACTAAAGAGACACAGTTATAAGGGCTCTTGCCATCAAATCTAATCTGATCATATATATCATCAGTTATTATAAGGAAGTTTTTCTCTATAGAAAGTTTTGCAATTTCAGTAAGAAGCTCTTCACTATATATTGCTCCTGTAGGATTTGATGGACTATTTAAGATTATAGCCTTTGTCTTTTGAGTAATAAGTTTTTTTAATGAATCTATATCTATACTAAAATTATCCTCAGGGTATGTCTGCAAATAAACAGGTCTTCCTCCTGCAAGTTCTACCATTGGAGGATAAGAGACCCAATAAGGTACAGGTATAATAACTTCATCTCCAGGATTAACTATAGCTTGTATTACATTAAATAGACCTTGTTTTCCTCCTGTTGATACTACAATCTCTTCTACACTATATTCTATATCATAATCTGTTTTTAGCTTGTTACAGATAGCCTCTCTTAATTCTACTATACCTGCAACAGGTGTATATTTTGTAAAACCTTGGTTTATAGCCTCAATAGCAGCCTCTTTTATGTGTTTAGGGGTATCAAAATCTGGTTCTCCTGCAGATAAGTTTACTATGTCTATACCTTGAGCTTTTAACATCTTGGCTTTAGCATCTATTGCCAATGTAGGAGATGGCTTTAGTTTTAATACTCGATCAGAAAGCAAGGACTCTATAGATGACATTATTCTCCTCCTGATAAGCTATTTATAAAAGACTTCTTTTAAATATAATCCCCAACTTGGGGCTGTTTTTGCTGCCTGTTTTCTATCTTTTAATAAAAGAAGTTCTTTTATCCAATGAGGTTCCTTTTTCTCTAAACCAACTTCTATTAAACTTCCTACAATATTTCGAACCATATACCTTAAGAATCCATTTGCTACAATATAAAATACAATAACTTTGGAGCCTTGTGGTAAAAAAGTTTCTTGATCTAGTTCTTTAAAACCACAAGATATTATTTTTCTAACATTAGATTTAACCTCGCTTCCTGATGCCTTAAAGCTTGAAAAGTCATGTTCACCAATTAGATACTGGGCAGCTTCATTCATTTTTTGAATATTAAGTCCCTTAGAATTTATATGCCAAGCCCTTTTTGCAAATAAAGGAGATCTAACTTCAGAGATTAGTATTTTATATATGTATTTCTTGGCTATAGCACTATACTGGGCATGAAAACCATGTTCTACTTCTTTTGCTTCTTTTATTGCAATTGATTCTGGTAAGATAGAATTTAAGCCTTTTAAGAATCCTTCGCAGGGGATGGTGGTTTTAGTATAAAAATTGGCTACCTGCCCTAATGCATGGACTCCAGCATCGGTCCTGCCAGAGCCAATTACATGGATTTTTTCTCCAGTTAATTTTGATAAAGCTTGTTCTAATACTTCTTGGATAGTTGGGGAAAGTTTTTGTCTTTGCCAGCCATGAAAGAAGGTCCCATCATATTCAAGAATAAGTTTTATATTTCTCTTCATTCACAATGAATCTTCTACGGATAAAGAGGTACTACATCTAATCCTAAGTATTCATCAAAACCAAACATAATATTTAAATTCTGAATAGCTTGTCCTGACGCCCCTTTTACTAAATTATCTATAGCAGAAACTATAATTATAGTATTTGTCCTTTTATCAACTTTTACTCCTATTACACACAAATTACTTCCTTTTACCATATTTATAGAAGGTAGAAGACCTTCTTCTAAGACTTTTACAAACCGCTCTTTACAATAAAAGTCATCTAAAATCTTTAAGACGTCTTTTGTAGAGATTTTTTCTATAGGTTTTACATATATTGTTGTAAGAATTCCCCTTGTCATAGGAACTAAATGAGGGGTGAAACAAACCTTTATTTCTTGTGAAGCTGCAATAGATAGTTCTTGTTCAATTTCAGGTGTATGTCTATGCTCTCCAACCTTATATGCCTTAAAAGACTCATTTACTTCACAAAAAGATGTGGCAAGTAGAGCCTTTCTTCCTGCTCCACTTACTCCTGATTTTGAATCAATCAATATTGTTGAATTAATATCAATTATTCCAGAAGATATAAGAGGAATTAATGGTAAAAGGGCACTTGTAGGATAACAGCCAGGATTTGCTACAAGCCTTGATGAAGCAATCTTTTCTCTATTTATTTCACAAAGTCCGTATACTGCTTCATCTAAATATTCAGGACATAAGTGAGGTTCATACCACTCATTATATACATCTACATTTTTTAATCTAAAATCTGCAGATAGATCTATTACTTTTGCTCCCGCTTCCAGTAGTTCTGGCACCACCTTCATTGCAGCCGCGTGTGGAACAGCAGTAAAGAAGGCCCCGGCAAGATTAGATAGTTTTTTTATATCTGGAGCAGAAAAACATAAATTAGAATAAGCGTGAGTTTGAAGACTAGGAAAGACCTCTGTTACAGATTTTCCTTCATATTGACGAGATGTAACAGCAACAACTTCTACCCCTGGATGGAGGGCCAATAATCTCAATAATTCAACTCCAGTAAAGCCAGAGGCACCAATGATTGCTACACGTAACATTTTATAAAAATCCCTTTAAATAGACTCTAAAGTAAAAAAATATCAAAAAAGAGGGAAGGTATATTCCTTCCCTCTTTATATAATGAAAATGAGATTATATACAACAAGAAATTAACGTTTTGAATACTGATAACGTTTTCTTGCTCCAGCAAGCCCGTATTTTTTGCGCTCTTTTACCCTTGCATCTCTAGTTATAAGTCCTTCTTTTTTAAGAGCAGGTCTAAACTCTGGATTAACTTCTAGAAGTGCTTTAGCAATACCATGCCTTATAGCCTCTGCTTGAGCGCTTTTTCCCCCACCTCTAACCGTTGTTTTTACATCAAACTTACCTAAGGTTCCTGTAACAACAAAAGGCCTTTCAACAATGATCCTTGCTGTATCTACATCAAAATAGTCATCAAAAGCCTTTTTGTTGACAGTAATATTCCCAGAGCCTGGAATTATCCACACTCTTGCTATAGCTGTCTTTCTTTTTCCTGTGGCATAATAGCTTATTTCACTCATATCTTTTGACCCCAATCTTTAATATGGCAAGTTTAATGGTTCAGGATTTTGTGCCTGATGAGGATGATTTGGTCCTCTATAAATCTTTAACTTTTTAAGTTGCTTACGCCCTAGACGATTCTTAGGTAACATGCGTTTTACAGCAAGCCTTATCACATCTTCAGGTTTTTTCTCAAGCATTTGTTTTGCAGTGCGTGTTTTTAGACCGCCCATGTAACCACTGTGTCTATAGTATTTCTTTTGATCTAATTTTCTACCTGTAAGACGAATCTTTTCAGCATTTATAACTATGATAAAGTCTCCGGTATCAAGATGTGGAGTAAATATGGGTTTGTGTTTTCCTCTTAATCTCATTGCTATTTGAGAAGCAAGACGTCCTAAAATTTTACCACTTGCATCAACAACATACCATTTTCTTTCAATCTCATTTACCTTTGGTAAAGGTGTTTTCATGGTTTTACTCCCTAATTAAGACAATAAAAAAGCCCTTTCTCTTTATTAAAAGAGCAAGCAAGATAGATAAAAGAAAATGTTATAAATGTCAAGCTTAAAAGTATAATTAAAATTATTTCTTTACATTATGTACATTTATTATCTTTTTGGAAGACTAGCCCAGTCTGCCATAAATTTTTCAAGTCCTTGATCAGTAAGAGGATGTTTTGCTAATTGCGCTATAACCTTATAAGGAATTGTGGCAATATCTGCTCCAAGTAGTGCAGCTTCTAATACATGAATAGGATTTCTAATGCTTGCTACAATTATTTTTGTATCAAATGCATAATTTTCAAATATATCCACAATGTCTCTTACTAAATCCATTCCGCGGTGAGATATATCATCTAATCTTCCAACAAAAGGACTTACAAAATATGCCCCAGCTTTTGCAGCAAGAAGGGCTTGAAGAGGAGAAAAGATTAAAGTCATATTTACTTTAATACCTTCTTGGGCAAGGATCTTAGTTGCCTTTAGCCCTTCTGTTATCATTGGGATCTTTATCACAACATTTGGAGCAATAGAGGCAAGTTCTCTTGCCTCTTCGACCATTTTTTGTGTTTGAATACTGACAACTTCTGCACTAACAGGACCATCTACAATTTCACAGATTTCCTTGATCCTTTCTTTAAAATCACATTTTTCTTTAGCTATAAGACTTGGATTTGTAGTAACACCATCTACAAGTCCCAATTCTGAAGCCATTTTTATTTCATCAAGGTTTGCTGTATCAATAAAAAATTCCATTTAAACCCCCTTATGAATCAATTTTGATTTTTTTCTAATCTAACAGATATAGAATTGGCATGAGCACCTAAGCCTTCTACATTGGCTAAACGAATTACGTCTTCAGCATCATTAAAAAATGCCTCTTTTGAGTATGATATAATACTAGAGCGTTTAATAAAGGTTTCTACTCCTAATGCTGATGAAAATTTTGCTGTTCCCATTGTAGGAAGTACATGATTTGCACCTGCAATATAATCTCCTATTGGCTCTGGAGTATATTCTCCTAAGAATATGGCTCCTGCATGTTTTATTTTACCAATTAATTGCCAAGGATCTTTAACCATTAACTCTAGATGTTCAGGAGCTATTTGGTTGGCTATATCAACTGCTTGTTCAATATCTTCTACAATTAAAAGAGCACTATTTGTTTCTAAGGATTTTTGTGCAATTTCACACCTATCTAGTTTTTCTATCTGTTTACTTAATTCTTTAGATACTTCGTTTGCTAGATCTTCACTTTCTGTAAGAAGAATGGCTGTTGCCATTGTATCATGTTCTGCTTGAGATAATAGATCTGCTGCTATATAACAAGGATTTGCATATTTGTCTGCAATAATAAGGATTTCACTTGGCCCTGCTATCATATCTATACCAACTCTTCCAGATACCATCTTTTTGGCAATTGTTACAAAGATATTTCCTGGTCCAACAATAACATCTACTTTCTCTATAGATTCTGTACCATAAGCCATTGCGAAAATTGCCCACGCACTTCCCATCTTATATATCTTATGAATGCCAACTTCTTTAGCCGCTACTATTAGATATGGACTTATTTCTCCATCCTTATTAGGTGGTGTTGCCATTATAATTCTTTTTACTCCTGCAATTACAGCAGGTATTGCATTCATGACAACAGATGAACAAAGAGGAGTGCTTCCTCCTTTTCCTCCAGGAACATATAATCCTGCAGCGTCTACTGTTCTAACTAATTGTCCAAGAATAGAGCCATCTTCCCTTGTTATCATCCATGAGTTAGGAAGTTGTTTCTTATGAAAATCTTTTACATGTTCTATGGATTTTTTAAGACTTTTTATGAATTCTTTTGAAACTTTTTGATATGCCTGATCAATTTCCTCATCAGATACTAAAATATTCTCTAGTTTAATTTTAGGGGAGTCAAATCGATTTGTATATTCCACAATAGCCTGATCTCCCTTTTCTATTACTTGATTGAGAATTTCCCTTACTTGTTTTTCATAACTTGATATATCAAAGTTTCTATTTTTTACAGCCTTAAGACGAGACAAGCCTTCTTCTGTTGATATAAAAAGAGGTTTTAGCATTTAAAAGCCCTCCATTTAAATAATTAACTAAACACTAAAACTTTTACGACAGATAAAAATTTCCGATAACAAAAAACAAATACTTTTGATCTAAGAGCTATATCTATGGTTATTGTAACTGCAATTTATGGATTTTGCATCTAAATGTTTGGGCGGGGTTATAATATGAGAGGAGAGCCTAATGAAACTTTGTTTTAAAATAGCAGAGCCAATGTGGTGGCTTTATCCGCTACCACCTAAGAATCAAATTGAGAAGGCTCTTATTGGCTTTGTAAATACAAGAGTTGCTGTAGCAAATCATAAAAGCTTATGGGTTCCTGTTCAAGATATTGCAGGGGGGATAACTGCATATAAAGAATTAGAGGTTATAATCAGAAAGGCTTTTAACCTTAAAGAAGAAATAGCTCTTCCTTTTCAATCCGTTATATGTATTAATGAATTACCAGAAAGTATTTGGCAGATAGCGCCTCCTGGGTGTCTTTTAGTTCCTGCAGGTTCTTTTGAAAACTCTCCTTCTTGGATTGGTCCTTGGGAAATAGTTGATTTAAAAGGGTGTTATCCAGAAAATGATCCTTTTCCTTTTAGAAGCTTATTTTTAATTGGTAATTATAAAAGGGAGTGTTTTTTTTGTGGTAGTCATGATCATACTACAGAAAATTGCCCAAATCCTTGGGGGGATGGTTTTGAAGATGATTTTATAAGTTTTTTATCTAAAAAGCCTCCTGAACTATGGCGTATAGAAGTTCAGCATATGCTTTCTTCTGAAGGAACAAAAGGGAAAAAACTTTCTGATCTAAAATCATCTCTTAGAATTTGTTTTAATTGGTCTACAGCTATAAAAGTTTGTCTTAGTACTGCTACTAGTTTAGCAGAGTTAAGAATTGCTCCAATAAAACAGGTAAATCAACAAAGTCTAGGTCCAGTTATAGCTGCTATTGAAAAAAAAGATCTAGTAAAAGCACATAAGATATTAAAGACATTTGATCCAGATAAGGCAGGAGCTGTTTATTATATACTTATGGGACTAATCAAGACCTCTTTTGGAAATCTTGAAGAGGCAACAGCGCTTTGGCTTTCTGCATATAAAAATGCAGGAATTCCTATGCATAGAGCATATAGTGCCCTTTTATTAGCAAGGGCATATCTTTTAGAAGGAGAATTAGAAAAGGCAGAAGAGGCTATATTTAAGGCTGTAGATGCTGATGGAAGTGCTGCTCCATGTAATTATTGGAGGGTTATTATATATTCTATAAGACGCCGCTCAGAGTTTATTGGCCCTGGGATAAGACGCTTAAGTAGCCTACCAAGATGGTTTACTGCAGCTATTATGGAGCCACTTTTAATCCCTTATATAAAGACTGTAGTAAAAGAATTTAATAGCATAGTTTCTGAATTAGAAGAAAGGATTGAGTCTGAGCTTAAAAAGACAGATTTTTTAATAGAAAATTTTGAAGCTGCTCTTGGTAAGGATTTTGTTGAGTCTCATAAAATAAAACTTAGGGACTGGAGAGGAAAAAGATCTAATATGGGCTATGCTGATCTTATAAATGCACCAGAATATCTCTCTAGTTTTAGGCAAGAGTTAAGAAAGCAAGGCTATAGTATCTTAAAGTCTATTATATCAACAATAAAAAATAGAAAAAAAGAGCTTGAATTTATTTGTTCTACTCAGATTTTTTCTCCAAAGGCAAGAAGACTTCGTCTAAAGGCAATGGAATTGTTAAATCAGAGTCAATGGCTACTTAAAAAGTTAAAAGATTTTAATAACTTAAAACAACTTGCTGGTATAAAAGAAAAGGCTGAAGCCCTTGATATACAAGCATCTGAGGTAATAGAAGATTTTAAAGAGACTTTAAAAACTGATCAAAGAATTATGCTAATAGGTAAGATTTTAGGTAGACTCCTTCTTGCAGGTGGAATTATATGGCTTGTATATGCCTTATGGGATTTTTTTAGGACATTATTTTTAGGTTAATTCTTTAGGATAAAGACATAGATCAAAAAGAGGACATTTTTCACATTTTGGTTTTCTTGCTGTACATATCTTTCTTCCATGATCAATTAATCTATAAGATATTTTCCCCCAATCTTCTTTAGGAACAATCTTCATCAAATCTTTTTCTATTTTGACAGGATCTTTTTCTTTACTAAGTCCTAGTCTTTTAGAGAGTCTTTTTACATGAGTATCAACCGGTATACCTGCTACTTTGCCATAGGCATTATAAAGAATAATATTTGCGCTTTTTCTTGCAATGCCAGGCAAATTTAATAACTCTTCCATCGTATCAGGTACTTTACCACCATGTTTTTCTACTATTATTTTACATGCATTTTTGAGGTTTTTTGCCTTATTTCTAAAAAAGCCTGTTGAGCGAATAAGGTCTTCTATTTCACTAAGCTCTGCTTCAGAAAGTGATTTTGGATCAGGAAAGCGTTTAAATACTTGAGGTGTAACCTTATTTACTCTTACATCTGTACACTGGGCAGAAAGGACTACTGCAACTAGTAATTCATAAGGATTTTTAAAGTTAAGTGCTATTTTAGCATCGGGATATTCTTTTTTTAGTATTTCTAAAATCTTTGAGATTCTCTCTGCTTCTTTCATCTTAACTCCATTCATATAGATATTTAGGTTCAGGGGGCTCATCTCTCATAAAGCGCCATAGTCCTCCTGGTCTTAGTACAGGAGCAATTTCTTTTGAAAATCCTGCATCATCTCTGGCTTTAGAAAATAGCTTTGGTGGTAAATCTACAGGTTCATCTCCAAGATCAAAAGTCCCCCAATGAATAGGAATAAATCTTTTAGCTCTTAGGTCTTTTGCTGCGCAAATTGCCTCCATAGGATCCATATGCACAGGACCCATTAGCCACTTTGGTTCAAAAGCACCTATAGGAAGTAATGCAAGATCAAAAGGTCCAAACTTAGAGCCTATTTCTCTAAAAAAAGGAAAATATGCGCTATCACCTGCAAAAAATATCTTTATACCTTCAACTTCAAGAAACCATCCTGCCCATAATGTCCTGTTTGTATCTCCAACGCCTCGTTTTGACCAATGCTGAGCAGGAAGACATGTAATCCTTATGTTATGGAGATATAAATCCTGAAACCAATCTAATTCTGTAACACGAGTATTTTTTATACGTCTTTTTATTATTGAACCACACCTAAGAGGAACGATATACCTATCTACTTTTATTTCCTTTAAAGAAGGAATATCTAAATGATCTCTATGAGAATGACTTATAATTACTATATCTATTTTAGGTAGTTCTTTTACTTTAAAAGGTAGGTGTTGAAGCCTTGGGAAAAATGGAAATAGACTTCCAAAGATTGGATCTGTTAATATATTTAATCCTGCAATCTTTATCCATACAGTGCTATGGCCTATAAAACATATTACAGGTTCTGAAATCTTTTTAAATTTTTCAATATCTAGGTTAACTGGTGCAGGAGGTATTACAGCAATCTTTTGTTGTGCACTCCATTGAGGTTTTCTTCCTATGCCGTGTAGAGTTTGTCCATGAACAGGTTGAGTAACTAACCATGGATTTTGAAACCCTGTTCTTGTATGATGAAGCTTATAGCGAGCCATTGTCTCTACATCTGCAATACCTCTAGCATGTTCACAGCCATAGCCTTTTACTGGCTGTTTTATTGCCATTCTTAGCATAGGAACTACAGATAAAAGTAATAGACGTGTACGGGGGTTTTTAATAAAATTTAGCCGACCACTATTTTTTGTTTTATTCATAATATTTGAAAAAGAGATCGGCATGTATTTCACCCCTTAAAAAATGTTTTTTCAATTAAAGAAAAATAGTGATAAAAAGAAAGAATGTCAAAAAATTTTAGTGAAAGAAAAGACTTTATTATTCATCCTGGATTATTAATAGCTGGAACTAATAGTGGTTGTGGTAAAACTACAGTCACTTTAGCCCTTATGGAAGCCTTTAAGAGAAAAGGGGTTAAAGTTTGTCCATTTAAAGTAGGCCCTGATTTTATAGATCCAGGACTACATCGTCTTATTTTAGGAACAGCTTCACACAATTTAGATACTTGGATGTTATCTTCTAGTAAAGTTAAAGAACTTTATAGTTCTGTAAGTCAAGGCTTTGATTTAAGTATAGTTGAAGGAGTTATGGGACTATATGACGGAGCAAGTGGAAGTAGTGAAGAGGGCTCTTCTGCACAAATAGCAAAACTTCTTGGCTTAAAGGTATTATTAGTTGTAAATGCTAAATCAATGTCAAGAAGTGTTGCTGCTTTAGTAAAAGGTTTTATAGATTTTGATCCCGAGCTAGAATTCTTAGGTGTTATTTTAAATAATGTAGGAAGTAAGAACCATAAAGAGCTCCTTTTTGAAGCCTTAAAGCCTTTATCCCTTGATTTTATAGGATTTTTGCCTAGAGATCCTAATATTGTGCTTCCTTCAAGGCACTTAGGACTGGTTACTGCAGAAGAAAATCCTTTTTCTAATGAGTTTAAAAAAAGGCTTTTTAATTGGATTTGTAAGGGTCTTAATATAGACAAGTTATATGAGCTTTTAAAAAGAAGATCTTATTCTGGACCAAAAAGCTTAAAAGATCCAAAAGTAAATACACATAAGGTTTATAAAAAAGGTAAGATTAAAACTCCTAAGAAAATAGCTGTTTCTTGGGATAAGGCTTTTTGTTTTTTATATCAGGCTAACTTAGATTTACTAAAAAATTTAGGGGTAAAGATAGAAATTTTCTCTCCTTTAAGAGATAAAAAACTTCCTCCTAAAACTCAAGGTATATATCTTTGCGGAGGATATCCTGAACTTTATGCAAAAGAGTTGTCTGAAAATATAGAGCTTTTAAGGATAATAAAGGAATTTATAGAAGATAATAAAATAGTATATGCTGAGTGTGGGGGAATGATTTATTTATCTCAAGGGATAATATCTCAAGAAAAGGTTTTTAAGTTTTCTGGCATATTTCCTTTTTGGACAAAGATGTCAGATCGTCTAAGTGCTTTAGGGTATAGAGAGGTAAAATTTATAAAAGATTGTTTTCTTGCTACTAAAGGGACTATTATAAAAGGACATGAATTTCATTATTCATTTTTAGATATTGAAGATAGTAAAAAAGATGTGGCTAAAGAGATAAACATATATGAAGTCTTTGATAGAAAAGGACAAAAAATTGCTACCCAGGGCTTTTTATATAAAAATTGTTTAGCCAGTTATGTTCATCTTCATTTTTTAAGCAATATAGAGTTATGTGAGAGCTTTGTAAAATCTTTATAATTATTTCCCCCATAAAATATAATATCCTAAGTTATAAAAAAAATGTAAAATTACGGCAGGCCATAATGAATTGTGTTTTTCTCTAAAAATGCCAAATATTATTGCTGGGAAAAATGTAGCTAATGCCCATAAGATGGGATGAAAAAATACATGGAAACACGAAAAGATGATGGCAGAGATAATGTTTGCTATACTTATACCTAAAAAGCTGTTGGTTAACTTAAACTCTATCTTTAGATAAGGTATTAAAAAACCCCTAAAAAAGAATTCTTCAGGAAAAGCTACTAGAAAAAATTGAGAGCTTAAAAAATGAATAGAATTTTTTAATGTAAAATGAGGAGGGATAGAAAAGGAAAGAAAAAGATAAAAGATTAGTGCTAATAAAAGGGCTAAATAAAACCATATATCTTTAAAGGTATTTCCTATTTGGAGTACACCTGTAAATTTTAAGAAATTGATCCAGAAGGATTTCATACTTCATAATATATTATTAAAGAGGACGCCTTGCCTCTAGAGCCCTTTTTAAGGTAACAGGGTCTGCATACTTTATATCCATTCCCATTGGTATGCCACAAGCAATGCGGGTTATTTTAACGTCTGTGTCTGAAAGTATTTTTGAGATATATGCAGCAGTAGCCTCTCCTGCTACTGTAGGACTTGTAGCTATTATTATTTCTTTTATTTTTTCTTTTTCTATCCTATTTTTTAGTTGAGAGAGTCTTAATTCATCTGGGCCTATGCCATCTCTTGGAGATAGAACACCATGTAATACATGATAACGCCCTTTAAATTCCCCTGCCTTTTCCATTGCTAAAAGATCCCCTGGGTCTTCTACTACACATACTATTTCTTTATTTCTCTTGGGATTACTACATATTGGACAAGGATCTTGATCAGAGAATGTAAAACAAATAGAACAAAGTCTTATGCTCTTATGTAAGTTTAATATAGAATCTGCTAATTCCTTTGCTTGGTCTTCAGGAGACCTTAATATAAAAAGAGCAAGGCGTGTAGCAGTTTTTTCTCCGATTCCAGGAAGCTTAGATAGGTTTTCTACCACTCTTTTTAATGCTGGAGGTAAGATATTAGATGCCATAGAAAATTTTATCAGTTCCTTTCTATTTTTTTAATTCTATTAATAACGCTTCTGCAAAAAGTGATAGATTTATATTCCGTACAATAGCAACTGAAGCAAAGTCTAATTGTGAGATAAATTTATATAATCTTTTAGTTTCATATAATTTACTTCCAGCTTGTATAAAAGCCAATAGATCGAGATTTAAAATTTTAGGACAAGCACCATGTTTATTAAATAATAAGACATCTCTTACCCATGATTTTAATAATTCTAAGCAGTTATTAAATATATCTTGATCTTGACTCATATATTCAGTTAAAAAAAATAGTTCCTTGACCCATGCTTTTTTATGAGAAAGATAACTAAATAATTTTTTTCTCCAAAAAAGAAATTCTTGAGATAAGAAAACTTTTGCTTTATCTAGATTGCCTTCAGATAGGTGAAGAGAAAAATTATATAACTCAGTAGGTAGTTGAGGAATTTCTTCTTTTAGTATTTCAAAAAGTGTTAAGAAATCTTTAGGCTTACATCTTAAAATAATAGACCTTGAAACAATAGTAGGTAAAAGAAGTCTTGCATTTGGAGATGTTAAAAATATATATGCTCCGTTGGGCGGCTCTTCAAGAACTTTTAATAAAGCATTTGATGCTTCAATTCTCATGGTTTCTGCATGAGATATAATGCAAACTCGGTTTTTCCCTTCAAGGGGTTTAAGTGATAAGATTCTTTTTATTTCTCTTATTTGATTTATTTTAATTACTCCGTCTTCTGGCTCAATTATATGCATATCTGGATGAAGAAAGCTATTTACCTTACGACAAGAACTGCATTTATCACAATAAGTTAAGAGGTTATCTTTTTTAGTTATATTTTTGCATAATAAAATCTTTGAAAGTTCTATAGCTTTTTCTGTCTTTTTTGATCCTTGAGGTCCTACAAGTAAAAAAGAATGAGCAAGTCTGTCTTTTTTTATCATGTTAGATATGATTTTTTCTGGAGGAGTGTATAAATTTTTAGTCTGAATCATCTTTTTTATCTTCTAAGGACCAAATGGTAGATTGAATATTTTTAAAAATATCTCTTTCTTTTAATTCTACAGTTTTAAATCCTTCGACCTCTTCTTTTAAAGGAGATAAGAAGAAATATCTACCCATTAGATGTTGGAACGAGGTCCAACTACGTTCTTTATTTGTTTTATCTATTTCTTTTTTTAAGGAATATAAATAATTTAATTTTGCATCTAGATCATCAATCATATAAAGTACAATAGCTTCTTCTGTCATTGGCTCTACAACAGCTCCAAACTCTTTTTGTCCATGATGGCTTAAGATAAGGTGCTTTAGAGCTATAATACGAGGATTATTTAAAGAAATACCAACATTTTTAGATGCTTCGTCTACAATATTAGTTCCAAGTACAAGATGTCCAATTAGTCGTCCTTCATCAGTATAATCTATGGGAGGACTATCATATTTAAACTCTTTAATTTTCCCAACGTCATGTAATAATGCACCAGCAATCAATAAATTTCTATCTAAGTAGCTATAGATTTTTACTATCTTATCAGCAAGCCTAGTAACTCCAAATGTATGTTCTAATAGACCGCCAATATATGCATGATGAACTTTTTTGGCTGCAGGGGCATTGTAAATAAGCCTTTTATAGCCTAACTCAGAAAATATCCAGTCTAAAACAGGACGAAGAACAGGGTCTTGTACCGTTTTTATAAAGCTTTTTATTTTTTTCCATAAAAAATCTCGATCAAGGTTTGTGACAGGTAGAAATTCTTCTGGATTTGTTAACTCAAGAGATATTGGTTCAAGTTTTATTATTTTTAGCTGTAAATTATCTCGAAAAGTCTGTACTTCTGCTGTAATTTTAAAAAAACTTCCTGGTTCTGGTGGGGTAAAATTAGAAGGTAATTCCCATAATCTTGCCTCAATACTTCCTGTTTTATCCATTAAGGTAAGGGCTAAATAAGGATCTCCATTCTTAGTTGTAAGTATCTTGCTTGATTCTATGCAAAAGATTCCATCTACCATGCCTTGGCTTACAATATCGCTAATATAAGTACCTTTTTTCATTTTTAAATCTCTAAAGGTTAGAGTTTATATCCATGTGCCACAGGATAACGCCTTCCACAACCAAATGCTCTGCTTGTTACTCTTGGCCCAAAAGGGGCTTGTTGGCGTTTATATTCACTTTTATCTATCATTCTTATAACCCTTTTTACAAGATCAGGATCAAGCCCTTTGGCGATAATTTCATCAGGAGATGCGCCAAGTTCTAAATACATATGGATTACTGTATCAACAATCTCATAAGGCGGAAGTTCATCTTGATCTTTTTGATTGGGTCTTAATTCAGCAGAAGGTGGCTTTATAAGTACTCTATGGGGGATTATTTCTCTTTCTCTATTTAAAAAATAAGCTAATTTATAGACCATTGTCTTTGGCACATCACATATAAGGGCAAATCCACCGCTTAAATCCCCATAAAGCGTGCAATAGCCAACAGCCAACTCACTTTTGTTGCCTGTAGAAATAACTAAATGGCCAAATTTATTAGATATTGCCATTAATATATTGCCGCGTATCCTAGCCTGAATATTTTCTTCTGTAGTATCGGTAGGATATCCTTTAAATACAGGAGCAAGCTCTTTCAAATAGGCATTAAAGATATTAGTGATTGGTATTTTAATGGTTTTGATACCAAGATTTTTAGCAAGCCCCATAGCATCTTCTATACTTTCTTTTGAGGTAAAGGGAGAAGGCATTAAAACTCCTAATACATTCTCTGCCCCAAGAGTTTTTACAGCAATAACAGCTGTTACAGAAGAATCTATCCCTCCACTTAACCCTAAAACTATTTTTTTAAATCCTGTTCGTCTCATATAATCAAAAAGCCCAATACTTAAGGCTTTTAAAAGGGCCTCTTCATCGCAACTAGATGTAGGGTGTGTCTCTCCTTTAAGTTTTTCTATATCAACAAAGATGATATCTTCTTTAAAGTCTCTTGCATGGGCAATAAGCTCTCCTTTATGATCTACTGCCATAGAATTACCATCAAATATTAGGCTATCTTGTCCACCAACCTGATTTATATAGAAAAAAGGTCTCCTATATTTTTGTGCTAAATGAGTAAGAAGATGTTTTCGAAATTTTGGTTTTCCTAAATTAAAAGGTGAGGCAGATATGTTTATAAAAAGATCAACTTTCTCTTTAAAAAGTTCTTCTACAGGATCAACAGGGTATAGATGTCTAGGAAATAAATCTTTATCGTTCCATATATCTTCACAAACACTAAGGCCTATCTTTTTTTCACCGATTTTTACCCATGAGCTTCTTTGCCCTGGTGCAAAATATCTTGCCTCATCAAATACATCATAAGTTGGAAGAAGCCTTTTATCTCCTCGTTGTAGAATTTTACCATCTTTAAACACAAATATAGAGTTAAATATAGGACGGCCTACGTCGGAATTATTTTTAGAAATACCACCACATATTACTGTAATACCTTTTATTTTATCAATTAACTCCCAAAGGGCCTTTATACTATCTTCTATAAATTCTTGCCTTTCAAGAAGATCCTTGGGAGGATAACCACATATAGATAATTCAGGAAATATTACAACATCAGCCCCATTTTTTTTTGCCTGTTCCGAGAAGTTACAGATCTTTTGTATATTTTCACTAAAGGCGCCTATTGTAGGATTGGTTTGTGCTAGCGCAAACTTCACTCTTTTCTCCCGGATTTTTTTAACTTTTATTTATTACATGCCTTTTTGACATTCTTTTACTACTTCTTGTATTTCATCATCTAGTTCAGGAGGAAGTCCTTCTATTTTAACATTTAAAAACCCTCTAACTATAGTAGAAACAGCTTCTTCATCGCTTAACCCTCTTGCCATAAGATATTCTATTTCTTCTTGAGCAATTCTTCCAACAGCAGCCTCATGAGACATATCTACATCAGGAACATGGGCTTCAAGCTCTGGGATTGCCCTAATGACTCCGCTTTTACTTAACATAAGTCCCTGACATTCAAGATGAGCCTTTATCTCTTTTGCCTTTCCAATGAGGTGTCCTCGTGCATATACAGAACCACCATAAGATATTGTCCTAGAGATAATTTCTGCCTTGCTTTTAGGTGCATTTAGTACTACTCGAGAGCCAAGGTCTAAAGAAGAGCCTTTTGGAGCAACCACTACAGAATTAAAACTTGCCATTGCTCCTTCACCATTTAGATAGGCTGTAGGGAAAGTTTGAACAGATTTTACTCCTTTAAGAGAGATATAATTTGAAACAAAAACTGAGCGTTCTTTTAGGATAATACCCGTTCTAGGCCTTACATATACATCTTCTGCCCAATTATGAATCATTGTAAAGATTAAATATGCCCCTTTTTCAATAAAGAACTCAGATACTCCTATATGTAACCCTGATTTTAGATGAGGGTGTGTGGTACAGCCTGTAATGATATTTGCTTTAGCACCTTCCTCAACAATTACTATGTTATGGACCTTTTGTGATATACCTTCATCTCTTATGTATAGACAGCTTTGTATGGGATAGTTAACAACAGCTCCTTTTTTGATTCTTATAAAATATCCATTATCAAGATCTTGATCTGCCTCTTTAGTAAAAGCATCTTTATCTTTTTCTACCGCCTTCCACCAATAGTCTTTAAGTCCATCATATTTTTTTAAAGCTTCTTTTATAGGAAGTATTTCAACGCCTTCAGGTACTGCTTGACAGTGTTTTACTGCTTGATTTATTTGTAAAAAACTTCCAGCCTTTTTATCTGTATTTAGTTCTATGCCAGCATGTCTTAATCTTAAGAGTTCATCTTCAGAAAGTTCTTCGCTAGAGAAGTCTTTTTCTGGAGCAGGCTTAAATGCCTTTATTAGTTCCTGGTCGTCCATTTATTTCCTCCTTATTACATGTTACATTGTACGCATTCAAGATAACCAAATTTTTGGATACCCTGGAATATTTCAACAGGATTTCCTTCACATCTAATCTTTCCATCAAGCATAACATGACCTTTATCTGCTGTGACATAATTTAGTATAAATCCTGTATGAGTAATAATAAGTCCAGATTTTGTTCTATTTCTACGTCTATCTTTTTGTAAAAGTTTTCTAATCATCTCTGCAATAATCTGTAGATTTTCAATATCTACACCAGATTCAGGTTCATCTAATAAAACAAGGTCAGGATTCTGAGCAAGTAATTGTAAAAGCTCAGATTTTTTTATTTCTCCTCCAGAAAAGCCAAGATTTACGTCCCTTTCTAAAAAATGATCAAAGCCATATAGCTTAGCCAAGCCCTGTCCGATCTCTTTAGAGCCTGCACAAATTGTTAAAAGGTCAATAAGTTTAACACCTCTAAGTGTTGGGGGGCGCTGAAAAGATATTCCTATACCTAATTTTGCCCTTTGGTTTGTTGGCATATATGTAATATCTTCTCCTTTAAAGGTTATCCGTCCTTGTTTTACTTTATATCCAGAAAAGCCCATTATTGTCATTAAAAGAGTGGTTTTTCCTGATCCGTTTTTTCCAAATAGACAATGTGTTTCTCCTTGATTTATATGAAGATTTATACCTTTAAGTACTTCTTTACCATGTACCTCTACCCATAGGTCTTCAATATGAAGCATTAATAGTCCTCCTTAAACTTTTTGATTGTTTTAATATGACTATATTGTTAAAAACAATTTATCTTACTGATGCAATAAAAATTTATTTATTTTTCTTTAGAAAGATTTTAGAATAAATATTAAATAGTAATTTTTTAAAATAAAATGTTGTTAGGAATAATTGTTGCATAAAAAATGCATAAAGAACCGATTAAATAAATTAGGCAGAGATTAATATGTTTTTGTATTGCTATATTTATATTTAGCTATATATTAAATTGTGTAATTTTTATTTTTTTGATAAGATAGGCCTGTGAAAACATTTATAACTTTTTTAGGTCGAATAACTATAAATATTTTAGGTGAAATGGGTGGTATGGCCGTTATGTTGGCCAAAACCATCATTTTGACTTTTACTCCTCCTTTTAGAATTAGAAATTTAATAAAACAGATGGAAATTATAGGTGTTAATTCCGTTCCTGTAGTTCTTCTTACAGGCCTTTTTACAGGTATGGTGTTAGCCTTACAAGGATATTATGGCTTTAAAAAATTTGGTGGAGAGTCTCTTTTAGGAGCAACAGTGACTCTATCTATGACAAGAGAATTGGGTCCTGTTTTAACTGCTCTTATGGTAACTGCAAGGGCTGGCTCTGCAATGGCAGCAGAGCTTGGTACCATGAAGGTAACAGAGCAAATGGATGCTTTAGCTGCTATGGCAGTAGATCCTTTACAATATTTAATTGTTCCAAGGATATGGGCTTCAATACTTATGTTGCCTCTTCTTACAGGGCTTGCTGATGCAATTGGAATTGTTGGTGGATATATTATAGGAGTAAAACTTTTAGGGATTGATCCTGGCATATACGTACAAAGGACTATAGATATTGTTCAACTCCGAGACATTACAGATGGTCTTATAAAGGCAGCAGTATTTGGATTACTTTTGGCTTTAATTGGCTGTTATAAAGGGTACCACACAAAAGGAGGAGCAAAAGGAGTTGGAGAGGCAACTACTCATGCTGTTGTAATAGCTTCTATTGCCATATTAATTGGAGACTACATACTGACATCTTTATTGATGTAGATTATGTAATTATTTCTTCTATGATTGACTTAATAGACGTTCATAAAAGCTTTAATACACAACATGTACTTAGGGGAGTGAATCTTCATATCCCAAAAGGGAAAACTACAGTTATTTTAGGGCAAAGTGGTGGAGGAAAAAGTGTTTTATTAAAACATATGTTAGGACTTATTAAACCTGATTCAGGTCAAATCTTAGTAGATGGAGTAGATATTACAAAACTTTCAGATAAGAAGCTTTTTGCTATAAGAAAAAAATTTGGTATGTTGTTTCAAGATGCAGCACTATTTGATTCATTAACTATTGGAGAAAATGTAGCTTTTCCTATAAGAGAACACAAACGCCTACCAGAAAAAAAGATTCAAAAAATTGTTAAGGAAAAATTAGCATTAGTAGGTCTTGAGGAACACGCACATAAAATGCCTTCAGAGCTTTCTGGAGGTATGAAAAAAAGAGCTGGGCTTGCCCGTGCAATAGCTCTAGATCCAGAAATCTTACTGTTTGATGAACCTACCACAGGACTTGATCCTGTAATGACAAAAAAGATAGATCATTTGATTATAGAGACTCAAAAAAACTTAAATTTAACCTGCGTTGTTATAAGTCATGATATGGCGTCCACTTTTAGAATTGCACATAATATAGCCTTCTTGTGTCAAGGTGTCATAGCAGTCCAAGGCACACCAGAAGAGATAAAAAATACTGATCATCCAGTATTAAAAGAGTTTTTAGAAGGTTTTTTAAGACATCAAGAGGCATAACCTTAAAAGGAGGAAGAGATGGCAACCCAATGTCCTCGTACAGAAATAAAGGTTGGCATCTTTGTTTTAATTGCTCTTATAGTTCTTGGATATATGAGTTTTAGGTTAGCAGGAGAGAATTTTTCTGCAAAGAAAGGATATTCTCTTTGTTTTGTTGTAGATACTGCATCAGGACTTGCGCCTAATTCTAGGGTTGAAATGGCAGGCATCCCCATTGGGTATGTAAGAAAAATAAAATTATATCATGGAGAAGCAAAAGTTTGTCTAGTTATATATAATAAATACAAGATAGCTAAAAATGCTACAGTTTGGGTTAGAACAAAGGGAATTTTAGGCGACAAATATGTCGAAATACATCAAGGAGATCTCGACAAAGGTGTCCTTTCGCCAGGAGGTAGAATTACAAAAGTTATTAGACCAGAAGATCTAGATGAATTATTTGTAGATATGGGACCTGTTTTTCAAGATTTTAAAAGTATTGCTAATAGTCTAGCTAAAACTATAGGATCAAAAGAAGGAGAAAAAAATATAAAAGAAACATTAAATAATATAAGAAGTGCCACGGAATCCTTAAAAGTAATTACTGCTGAAATAAAAAATGGAAAAGGAACTCTTGGCAAACTACTAACTGATGATTCTTTGTATTATCAGTTAAAAGATACTATTACTTCAATAAATAAAGTAGCAAATAATCTGAATAACGGAAAAGGGACTATAGGGAAACTTCTAACAGATGATACTATTTATATGCAATTAAAAGATACCATGGCAACCTTAAGGAGAACAGTTGCTTCACTAAATATAATTGCTGATAGGATTAAAAATGGTGAGGGTACTTTAGGTAAGTTAATATATAGTGAAGATATTTATGATAAGCTGAAAGATACTGTTAATAATTTAGATAAGCTTACTAAGAACTTAAATAGTGGAAAAGGAACTCTTGGCAAACTACTAACTGATGATTCTTTGTATAAAGAAGCTCAAAAGACACTTCATAATGTTGATAAGGCAGCTCAGGGATTAAATGAACAGGTACCAGTTACTATTTTAGGAACAGTAGTTGGTGCTGCTGTTAGATAATTTTTCCTATGTTTTTTATTAAAAAAAGATACATAGTATTATATTGCTTGTGCATATTGATCTTTATAAGCCCTAGAAATATCTGGGCTAATAGTCAAAGGAATAACTTTTCTTTAACATGGCATCTTAATCTTTCTCCATTATTTTATATTGCTTCAAATAAAAGCAAAGATACCTGGGTAGTTGAATTCTTAGGTCCATTTTTTACTTTTTATCATTCCAATAACCAAGAAGGCTGGCTTTTTAAACCTCTTTTTTCTTGGAAAAAGACAAAAAAGAAAGAAAGATTTTTATATCTCTATCCCCTAGGTAAATGGGAGTCAGAAAACGGGGAATCTTCTTGGTATTTGGTTCCATTTTTTAGAGGAAATAGTCAGAAAACCGCTTCCAATAAAAAGAATGAATATACAAAGTTTTACTGGCCTATATTTTGGGGAAAGACTAAAACAGGTGAATCTTTTTGGGGAATATTCCCTTTATATGGTACAATATATAACCACTATGGTTTAGATAAATTAAGATTTATATTATGGCCTCTTTATACAAAATCTGTTTGGGGTAAAAATTATAGAATTACAATGCCTTGGCCTTTTTTCTCCTATATAAAAGGACCAGATGAACATGGAATAAAGATATGGCCTCTTTATGAGCATATAGTAAGTCCTGGCAAATGGGAGAAGCGTTTTATATTATGGCCCTTTTTTCTAGAGAAAAAAGATCTTAAAAATCCCAAAAGGTCCTATCAGTGGATGTTGCTTCCTTTTTATGCCAAACAAGTAGAAGGTAATTTTACAAGTCAAAGCTTTTTGTGGCCATTTTTTAGGATAGCCAATAATCCTGATGATAATTTAACAGAAGTTGAAGCTCCTTGGCCATTTATAAGATATAGCAAGGATAACAACTCATTAAATATGCAGCTATGGCCCCTTATTGGCTTTAAGAATGCACCAAATCTTTCTTCTTATTATTTTATATGGAGTTGTTTCTCACATGATAAGCAAAGATTCAATGATGGTAGCATATTAAGTTCTTGGAGGCTTCTTTTCTTTTCTAAAATCGAAACAGAGACAAATAATAAGGAACAAATTACTTATGAGAAATGTAGAATATGGCCGCTTTTTAATTATAAAAGGGTTAAACAATGTTATTGGTTTGCTTTTCCAGAAATAAATCCCTTTGATATTCCAGAAATTGATCTGATGTATGGTTCAATATTTCATATATTAGAATTAAAAAGAACTTCAAATGCAGGTTATACTAAATTTTTATGGGGGCTTTATAGACATTATTGGAATAAAAACGAAAATTATAGGGCAATTAGCTTTTTATATTCTTCCCAACAAAATAGAAACGTAAAAAAATGGTGTATATTAGGCGGATTATTTGGTAGAATTACAAAAGGTGTGCAAAAAGAATTTATTATTTTATTTAAGCCAATATCTTGGTGGAGGAGGATTTTTCATTTAGATAACAAGAAAAATTTTTCTGATTTAAAGTTGAATCATAGCTAAATGTCCTGTAATTTGGCTTACAATAAAATTAACTATAAAATATGGGGTATTATGGAATGGCAACAAAAGACAATTTAGAACAGATTGTCTCTAAAGAAGAAATACAAAAAAGGGTAAAAGAGCTGGGGAAACAGATTAGTAAAGATTATAAAGAAAAGAAATTGGTTGTTATTGGCATATTAAAAGGTGCTTTTGTATTTATGGCAGATTTAATAAGAGAGATTTCAATCCCTTTGCAGATAGATTTTGTGCGTTTGGCAAGCTATGGTAATTTAATGCAGTCTTCTGGTGAAGTTAGGATTACAAAAGATATAGAATTAAATATTGAAGATAAAGATGTTTTAGTAGTGGAAGACATAGTAGATACAGGGCTTACTTTGCAGTATTTAGAAGAAGTATTAAAATTACATAAGCCTGCTTCAGTTAAAATATGTTGTCTTATAGATAAAAAGGAACGAAGACGAGTTCCAATATCTGTAGACTATGTAGGCTTTGATATACCTAGGGGTTTTTTAGTGGGCTATGGATTGGATTTTGAAGAAAATTATAGAGAATTACCTGGCATATTTAAAATAATACCGGGTTATGAACCAGAAGGATTTATCCCTTCAGATAAATAAAGAAAAAGGATTAATAAAATGCGTGAGTATAAGTTTAAGTATAGATATCAAGGTAAAAAAGGTCCCATAGTTCCTGTTAGATTAAATTTAGATGATACCTTTAATTTTGAATGTTCTAAAGATCTACCATGTTTTACAAGATGTTGTTATGATGCATACATTATGCTTACACCTTATGATGTGATTAGACTCAAGCAACGTTTAGATCTTAATTCAAATGATTTCTTAGCTATTTATACTACTCTAGGATTTATTGAAAATACAGAACTTCCTATTCCTGTTCTTAAGATGTTAGAGGATGAAGAAGGAAGCCCTTGTCCATTTTTAGATAAAGAAAATGGTTGCAAGATTTATGAAGATCGTCCTTCTACTTGTAGATATTATCCTATAGGTGCGGGTATTTTTCACAATAAAGATGCCTCAAGTGATGAAAAATTTTTTGCAATAATAAAAGAAGATCACTGTGAGGGATTAAACAGTAAAAAGACATGGACTGTTAGACAGTGGAGAGAAAATCAGGGGTTAGAACCCTATGATGAAGTAAATAGCGGTTGGGTAGAGCTTATTTTAAAAAGAAAATCTCTAGGACCATTTTGCCAGATACCTGATAAAACTTTGCAGATGTTTTTTATGGGCTGTTACAATGTAGATGAATTTAGACGTTTTGTATTAAATTCTAAGTTCTTAGAGATATATGTAATAGAACCAGAACGAGTAGAAAAGGTAAAAGAGGACGATATAGAAGCATTAAAACTTGCAGTAGATTGGTTAAAGACTACTTTATTTGGAGAAGGAATTTTAAAGATTAGAGAGATCACTACAGATCCAGATATGGTTGAAGTTGAACCATAAAAGATTATTTGCCTATGAGTGATAGGCCTATAGAAGGCGTTGATGTATTAATTGATAGCTTAGACTACAACCAAAAGTGTTGTGGCCTAGCAGGAAATGTTGCTCAATTAATCCTTCATCTTGAAGGTTCGTTTCCCAAAGAGGTATTTGAAGAACGTATAAAAAAGTGGATTGATATAGAACCTGCCCTTAGATTTCGTTTAAAAAGAACCCTTCTTAAAAAAAGCTTCTGGCAATACTTAGATGCCCCTATTAAGCCTCATATCTTTTGGCATAAAGGTAATGATTATACTCAAGTTTTTGATAAACGGATAAATACTGCAATTTCTCCATCTAATCCTCCTCTTATAGCCTTAGATATCATACAAAGTGAGTCAAAGACCTATCTTTCAATTACTTGGCACCAACTTTTAGCTGATATAAGAGGAGGGGAGTTACTTATTTCTAGGCTAAAAGACCCTAAGCCAATTACTAGTAATATATGGTGTAAAAAGGAAGCTAAGTCACTAATAAAAAATATTAAACATGCCCAAGGTATACATCCTTGTATTAAAAATATTGGTAAGGCTAATATAACAATTCCATGTTCTACCTCATTAACTAAAGCCCCTTTTTTAAAGGGTAAATATTTACAGTTTAATAAGGAAGAAAGTCAAAAATTTAGAGGGGTTGCTAAAAGGATTCATCCTATATTTGGAGAAACAGCTCTTCTTGCCTCTGTTATTATAAAAGATATGTTTAATATAATGGATTCTATTCCTATTAATAGTGGCTATTTTGTGCCTATTCCTATTAACTTAAGGGCACCTGGTGCAAAAGAGCCTCTTTTGGGGAATTTAGTTACTTTTGCATTTGTATATGTAGATTTTAAGCAAATACAAAATAGTAATTTATTGCAACTCGCTAGGATAATAGGATCAAAGATTGTTGAGCAGATATCTTATAACAATCAACAAGGCATACACGCAGCTTTTAATATTGCCCAAAATCTTCCAAGGAAGATACATCACTGGTTTTTAAAAAAGACTTTTCAGGGAAAGATTGCCTCATTTCTATTTTCAAATACAGGGCTATGTCATATCAGCGATGTACCAGGCCAAAAGACAGAATTTTTAGGCTGTCCTGTTGTTGCATGTTTTCAGCGTCAGATGGTGACATATCCTCCTGGAATAGGATTTTTCTTTTTAACTTATGCATGTAAACTTCACTTGAGTCTTTGTTGGATAGAAGATGCTTTTAAAAATGAAACTGTAACCCATCTTTTAACTTCCATTGAAAATAATATAAAAGCTGTGTCAGAAAAATGAAATCTTATATCTAATCCTAATCTTATACCCTAAATAAATACTTAAAGAATCCCTTAATTATTTTATAAAAAATAAAAATGTCAAAAAAATGGCATTAAAGATTTGACATTTTACTTATAGATAGGCTAATTTTTTATAAAGGTTTTTATCTTAGAGTTATAAAAAGATATGTGGAGGGATCAGAGGGATGCGCAATGAATGTGTTCTGGTTGTTGATGATACACCAGAAGTAAGGCTTAGTATGGCAGAACTCCTTAAAGAGGAGGGCTTTTCTGTAGATACTGCAAGCGATGGCCAGGAGGCTATAGAACTACTTCGAACTCGTTTTTTTGATGTGATTCTAACAGACCTTTTAATGCCTAGAAAAGATGGGATGGAGGTTCTTAAATTTGTCATAGAAAATTCTCCAGAAAGTATATGCATTATTGTAACTGGTTATGGAACTATTAAAAATGCTGTAGAGGCAATAAAACTAGGTGCTTATGATTACTTAACTAAGCCAGTAAAAACAGAAGAGGTTTTAGTTGTAATAGATCGAGCTTTAGAGGTCAGAAATTTAAGACGAGAAAATCAAGTATTAAAAAAACAGCTTAGAACTCAATATGGTTTTGATCGTATTGTAGGAAAAAGTGATGCAATGCAAAAGGTCTTTGATCTTATAGAAAAGGTTGCAGATACAGAAAGTACAGTCCTTATTACAGGTGAAAGTGGTACAGGAAAAGAACTTATAGCTCATGCGATACATTATGCAAGTGAAAGAAGGGAGCAGCCATTTGTTCCAATAAATTGTTCTGCGATTCCAGAAGAACTTTTAGAAAGCGAGCTTTTTGGACATGAAAAAGGGGCTTTTACCCATGCTATAAGGACTCGTATTGGTAGATTTGAACTGGCAAACCATGGAACTATATTTTTAGATGAAATAGGGGAGATGAGCCCCGCCTTACAAGTAAAGCTACTACGCGTTCTTCAAGAAAGAAAGTTTGAGCGGGTTGGCGGGATAAAAACAATAGAGGTAGATATAAGAGTTGTTGCTGCTACCAATGTAGATTTAGAAGAAGCTGTTAAGCAAGGACGATTTAGGGAAGATCTTTTTTATAGACTTAATGTAATTCCAATTCATATTCCACCTTTAAGGGAAAGAAGAAGTGATATTCCCCTTTTAATTCAGCATTTTCTTGAAAAGTTTCAGCAGAAAAAGAAGGTGCCTGTAGAGGCTATTGAACCAGATGCCATGGAGTGTCTTTGTTCTTATGATTGGCCTGGTAATGTAAGAGAATTAGAAAATATGATTGAGCGTCTTATTATCCTTGCAAGTGGACCTAAAATAACAATCAAAGACCTACCAGAGCATATTTTAAAGGCTGGTGGTAGAAAATTCTGTACTGGTATAAACGTTCCTGTTCCTACAATTCCAGATGAAGGACTTTCTCTTAGCAAAACAGTTGAACAAATAGAAAAGGCTTTGATCTTACAGGCATTAGAAAGGACAGGATGGATAAAAAATAGAGCGGCAAAGCTTTTAAAGATGAATAGGACTACATTAATAGAAAAGATGAAAAAACAAAAGCTTATGGCTTCAAGTAGTAAGGCTAGCAAAAATAAAAAGAAAAATAATCCTACTAAAAGGCTAAAAAGTGCAAGCAATTAGTTTCTCTTTAGACAAGCTATAAAAAATCCATCACAGCTTTGAGGTGAGGTAGTAGGGTATATATAACACATTCCATTTTGGAGTTTTAAATCTTTTAATAAATCTATTTTAGGTGTAAATAGAGAAAAATTTTTACCTATAGAAGAGCTTAAAAAGCGCTCAATAACTTCGATCGTTTCTTCTGGTTCAAGCGTACAAGTAGAATATACTAATATTCCGTCTTTTTTTAAAAATTGTGAATAATTACACAAAAGATCAAATTGAATATTAGATAAAAAGGCGATGTCATCTTTTGTTCTATTCCATTTTATGTCAGGATGCCTTCTTATAACTCCTAAACCAGAACAAGGAGCATCTATTAATATACGATCAAAGCATGATTTTTTATCTTTATAATCTTTTATAAATCTATCTAGTGTATAAATTAATATGGATTTTATACCTAGCCTATTAATATTTTCTTTTAGAATTTTTAATTTATTTGAATCCTTATCAACAGCTAATATCTCAGCATTATCTGATGTTAATTGGGCAATATGAGTAGTTTTTCCTCCAACACCTGCGCAAGCATCTAATATTTTTTGCCCTTTTTTGGGATTAAGCAAATAAGAGACAAGTTGAGCAGCCTCATCTTGAACTTGAAAATATCCTTCTTTAAAGCCCTTAAGGTTATAGACATTGCCTTTACAATTAAGAACTAAAAGGGCATCTGGACAAAGGCTACCTTTTTTTACTAAAAGCCCTTCTTCTTTAAGGAGATTAAATAATTCATCTCTACTACATCTTAATGTGTTTACCCTTATAGAAAGGGGGGCAATTAGATTGTTTGCATTACATAACTCTTGTGTTTTTTGCGTTCCTAATCTATTAACCCACTTTTTTACCATCCATGTAGGATGAGAGGTTAAAATAGAAATACCTTCTATAGAATTTGGCTCTAGTCCAAAGGGCTTACTAGATTTTATCTCTTCTTTATATTCAATACACCTTCTTAAAACAGCATTAACTAAGCCTTTAGCCCATCTGCAAGATTTATCATGTTTAACTATTTCAACAGCCTCGTTTATTGCTGCAAATAAAGGTATTTTATCCAAAAAAAGTATCTGATAGAGCCCTATTTCTAATGTCGCCCTTACTTTTATAGGCAGTTTTTTTAAAGGCTTAGATAGCCTTTTTTCTAATAGCCAATCGAGCAGATATAGCCATCTTACAGTACCAAGACATAACTGATAGACCAGATTTTTATCTTTGGGATTTATTGGGCTATTTTGAATACTTTTGTTGCATATATCAGATAGAAATTCTCTTTTTTTAGCAGGGGTAGTATGCCAAGAAGATAAGATCTTAACTGCTAGACTACGTGCACCAATCTTCACTATTTAAACCTATAACCAACTGGGATAGGACGTCCCCTTAAAAAATCTGCCGCAAAAAGCCGTTTTTTGCCTGGCCACTGAAGCTCTTTTATACCAACAGCACCACTTCCTATGGCTTTGATTATGAGCGCATTATCATCTGCTCTAATTACTGTACCTGAAGATGCCTGTAATTCCTTTTGCTTAAGCTCTTTATCTGGCACAAAAAAGGCATTATAAAGCCTTAATCTTTCATTTTCATATATGGTATATGCACCAGGTTTTGGATCAAATGCCCTTATTATATTTACGATTTTTTGAGCATCATCTTTTTCCCAATTAATTCTTAGCATTTCGCGCTTTATTGGAGGTGCATAGCTTACACCTTCACTAGGTTGTTCCTTAGGGGTGATAGAACCAGCTAAGATACCATCTATTGCCTCTAATAATGCTTCTGCGCCTAATTTAGCCATTCTATTATATAGATTTCCAAAATTCTCAAAAGGATCTATTCTTAAGGCTTTTTGAAGTAAAATTGGACCTGTATCCATACCAGCATCCATCTTCATGATGGTTATGCCAGTTTCTGTTTCCCCATTTATAATTGCCCACTGAATAGGAGCGGCACCTCTATATTTAGGGAGTAAAGAACCATGAACATTTATAGGCATAATCTTAGGAACATCTAAAAGTTTTTGTGTAAGAATTTGCCCATAAGCAGCTACTACAATAAAATCTGGTTCAAGTTTAGCTACTTCTTCTATAAAATTAGGGTCTTTTGCCTTTTCTGGCTGAAAAATTTGAAGATTTAGTTTTATAGCTAGTTCTTTAATAGGTGAAGGAAGAAGTTTTCTTCCTCTTCCTCTTGGACGATCTGGCTGGGTTGCAACCCCTACGATATTATAACCTTCTTTTGCAAGTGCTTCTAAAGAAGGTACGGCAAATTCAGGGGTACCCATAAAAAATATCTTAATAGAGTCTTTTTTAAACATTTTTTTAATTATTAGGAATTATTTACTGGAATATTTTTTCTCTTTTTCTGCCTGAGCCCTTAGCTTTGCCCATTTTTTTCTAAAAAGTGCTTTTTTTACAGGACTTAAACGATCAACAAAACAATATCCTTGTAGATGGTCAAGTTCATGTTGAATACATCTTGCTAAGAGTCCCTCTGCTTCTATTGAAATCTCTTTTTCATTTCTATCGTAACCAACAACTTGTATCCTAGCAGCCCTTTTAACAGGAGCTCTATAATCTGGCACACTAAGACAGCCTTCTTCTGCTATTTCTTCACCTTCCCATGCAATAATCTTGGGATTTATAAGTATAATTGGATTCTTTTTATTTTCTTCAGGTTCTGTTAGATCAATAACTGCTAGTTGTTTTAAAACACCTACTTGATTAGCAGCAAGCCCTATCCCTGGGGCTTTATACATGGTTTCAAGCATCTCATCTATTAAGTCCTGTAATTCTTGATTTATATTTTTTACAGGTTCCGCCTTAGTTTTTAAAATTTTATGTGGATAAATGAGAATCTCTTTCATAATAGAGTTATAATAAATACCAATATAAAACTAGGCAATATAAAAAATGAGACCACATCCAATTCGTATAAAACTTTTAATACCCGCAAGTAGTGATTTTCGTTTTCTTTTAGAAAGAGGCTATCCTAGGGATAGTGCTTTAAAGTTTGTAGGAGATCACTATCAACTTCACCAAAGAGAGCGAGATATCTTAATGCGTTCGGTCTTTAGTAAAAGAATAAGTGCTATAAGAAAGAAAAAATGTTTATCGCCCTTAGAATTAAAAGGCAAAAATTTGGCAATAGATGGATATAATGTCCTTATCACCCTAGAAAGCGCACTAAAAAGAAAACCGTTAGTATTAGCAGATGATGGATTTATAAGGGATATAAGTAGGGTTTTTAGGAGCTTTCGTCCAACAGAGCTAACTAAAAAGGCTTGTGAATTGATATTTTCCTTTTTAAAAGAGCTAGATGTAAAAACCGTGATATTTTATTTAGATAAGCCAATATCTAAAAGTGGAGAGCTTTCAACTAGAATAAATTATTGGTTAAGTAATTATGGACTTAAAGGAAACGCCTATCCTGTAGCCTCTCCTGAAAGGTTACTAAAAGAACATGATGGCGTTGTATCTACAGCAGATTCTGTAGTATTAGATAAAGCGGATAAGCTGTTTGACCTAGCTGGTCATATAATAAGAAATAACTTAAAAGAAACTGAAGGGCTTTTTGTTGTGTTTGGATGATGTAACTGTTTTTTATTTTAT
>Ga0256834_1000376_pt1 | contig 32519 bp, 23 predicted proteins | sample 4281140metaG_FD_190536 | JGI IMG/M metagenome (GOLD analysis project Ga0256834, IMG submission 190536) | Hydrothermal vent microbial communities from East Pacific Rise, Pacific Ocean - 4281-140 | ecosystem: Environmental > Aquatic > Marine > Hydrothermal vents | place: Pacific Ocean: East...
CAAAATAGAAAAAGAGGTGGCCGATCTGATAATCAGGGTCAAGGATTTTGTTCCCCTTATGCGGGAACTGATGCAGATATTCGTAGATTCTGGGCTATTTCAGTTCGCGTGGACCGGGAAAATCGACACCCGCGTTTCAAGAGTCATACCGCTGGTCTCCTGCGGAATCGGCAATGAGAGCGAAAAGATAGAGAACACTTTGATGGACTTCTCCTTTTTTAGGGAGGTTTTGGACGTAATGGTGGGCAAAAGGGAGCTGGTGGCCGATACCGGATCTTTTAAGGAGTTCGGTTTCAGAAAGAGGATCATCTTCCCCATATTCAAAAAGTGGGAGTACGACTCGTGCGAGGATGTCGCATACGTTGTTCTGGTCTACTCCAAAGAGCGTCTGGAGCTCTCTGCCGAGGAGATGAACAGAATCAAAGAGGTTATTTACAAGATAAATCTGGCGGCTACCGATATCTTTTTGAGAGAGCAGGTGAGCGAAATCGCCTCGGTGGACGTATTGACCTCCCTACCTAACAGAGAGCGGTTTTTAAAAAGGATAGATCAGCTCATATCCGAAGAGACCCCTTTTGCGGCGGTGATGCTCGATATCGACAGGCTCAGAAAGGTAAACGACGTTTTGGGTTTCTGGGCCGGCGACGAGGTTATAAAAAATCTGGCGGATTTTTTAAAGGAGGTCCTAAAGGAGGAGTTCGTAGCCAGGGTAGGAACGGACGAGTTCGGTCTGATCATAAAGGGGGACAAGCTTAGAATATACTCGTTGCTGGACGAGATTATCTCATATAACGAAAAGTTCGTGCAGATACAGAGCAGCTCTTTGTACGTTCCCTTTAGCAGCGGAGTGGTCTTTTTCCCCGAAGACGGAAAGACCAAGGAGGAGCTGGTGCTGAAACTCGAAAACGCCCTTGAAGAGGCCAAAAAGCGAGGAGGCAAAGCGCTCCAGTACGCCAACAGGAGCATCTCTTTTTTGCCCAAGGACTATCTGGAGTTGGAAAGAGAGCTCAAAGAAGCGATAAAAAAAAGAGAGTATATTCTGCATTATCAGCCTATCGTGGATCTAAAAGGCAAAAAGGTATGGGGCGTGGAGGCTCTGATCAGATGGGAGAGCCAAAAAAGAGGATTGGTGCCGCCGGCTAAATTTATGGACATTCTCGAAGAGAGCGGTTTGATAAACGAGGTAGGCGACATAGTTATAGACGAGGTTTGCAAAGTAGCCAAAGAGTTTGAGGGCTTTGATATAAACGTGGCCTTTTCGATGAACATTTCGGTAATTCAGCTGATGAACGAAAACATAGCCTCCAAAATTATTGAGACAGCCCAAAATTACGGCGTGGATACCGGCAAGATCGTGGTTGAGATTACGGAGTCGGTTTTGATGGAAAACCTGGAGTATCTAAAAGATCAGATAGAGCAGATGGTTCAAAGCGGAATTCAGATCGAGATAGACGATTTCGGCACCGGTTACTCCTCTTTGAGCTATTTAAAGAGACTGCCCATATCCTCCCTGAAGATCGATAGGGAGTTTATCAAGGATATTATCTCGGACGAGGAGGATCGATCTATAGTGTCGGCCATCATATCGATGGCCTCGGCGCTAAACAAAAAGAGCATAGCCGAAGGCGTGGAAAGCGTGGATCAGCTAAAGCTGTTACAAAAGATGGGGATCGATCTGATACAGGGATTCTATTTCGCAAAACCGATGCCGAAAAAGGAGCTCAAAAGATATCTTGAGAACTTCTCTTTGGAGAGATTTCTCTAAAGGAGCTCCTTTATCTCCTTTATGATTTCGCTAAATACCTGGTAGCGTTTTTTGGTATCGTGATGTACCATTTTGTAGATTATATCTCCTATCTCCTTAGGGATTTTTGGATTTAGAGTGCTCGGGTGTTCAGGCTTTTTCGAGCCTACGGGCTGGAAGTTGTGCAGTTCCAGATAGGCTTTGTCGGACGTTAGATCCCTGTATATAGAGTTGCCGAATTCGAAGATCTCAAACGGTTCGAATCTGCCTATTGCTCTTTTGTTGTGGAGGGTAAATCTGTACTCGATTTCGGCTCGCTTTAGCAGAGCGTTGAATCCCATCAAAAACGCCACCGCCCCGGAGGAGAAGTTTTCAAAGACTCTTTCGTTGAACTCTTCGAAATTCTCCTCTTTTCTGTAGGAGTAAAACTCGTATATCAGGGCCTCTATCAGATCTTTGGAGTCTTCTAGAGGCAGTGACTTTATAATCGTTCTGGCCTCTTTAGGTTTAGTTTGGCTGCCTCCCAGCAGAATATCGCAGCCAAAGAGGGTTTTGCCGCCTTTTTTTGCTTTGGCTCCGACAAATCCGATATCGCCCCACTCGTGTATACCGCACCCTTTGACGCAGCCGCTCCAGTATATTCTGATTTTCGTATCGGATAGAGGGAATTTTTTCGCAAGATACTCTGAGAGCTCTATAGCGTCCGGTTTGTTGGGAATGACGCCGAACGAGCACTCGTTTTTTCCGGCGCATGCCACCAGATGGTTAAAAAAGGGCGAGTCCACGTTTTTATAGATTGTGAAGTACTCCTTTTTCAGCGCGGAATCGGGATCTTTTACGTTTGTTATATAGAGGTTCTGCTCTACGCTGATTCGAAGCTCTCCGCCGTTTTCGGCCGCGATTTGGGCCGCTTTTTCCATGGCCGTTCCGGAGAAGATCCCGCCCGGGACTACGGAGTGCAGGGCGAAGGTACCGTTTTTTAGCATAACTTTTCCCTGGGTGTTGTCCCAATGTTCCATGCTGCAAAGTCTCTTGCCGGCTTTTTGGAACTCTTTTTGAGAGAACTCCTCCAGAGCTTTTTTGAAATTCTCCATACCTACGGCTTCGATCAGATAGTAGAGTCTGTTTCTGTTTCTGTTGTCCCTAAAACCGTACTCTTTGTAAAAGGTAACCAGGTTTTCGAAAAAGTCAGCCGTCTCTTCGGCTTTTAAAAATATGTCGGCGCTCTTTGCGATTTTGCCGACTTTGCCGCCCAGATAGACGTTGTATCCGTAAACGCCGTCTTTGATCGCTAAAACGAAGCAGCAGTCGTGACCGTAAACGTTGCATCTGTTGGCTAGCGAACCGCTGATTGAAGTGTTGAATTTTCTAGGCAGGGTACCGATCCACTCCTCCTTTTTTAAAAAGAGTTTTTGGAGTTGCTCTATTATCTCGAAGGATGGTAGAAAGTTGTCCATGGCGATAGAATCGAGAGGATCGGTGACGATGTTTCTGATATTGTCTATTCCGGTTTGATATGCGGTAATGCCCACTTTTTCAAGAGCGTCGAAAATTTCGGGAACCTCTTCGATCCTAATGTTTCTAAGCTCCACCTGCATTCTGGTCGTCAGATCTATGTAGTCCTCTCCGAACTTTTTCGCTACTTGAGCCAGAGCGAGCGCCTGTTCGGGAGTGAGTCTGCCGCCCGGAATTCTGACTCTGAGCATAAATTTTTTCGGGGTGAATTCGTTTTTGTCAAACAGTCCGAAATATTTCAAAAATACCTTTTTGTCGTTTTCCTCTATCGATTCGTAACCCTTTTGGGCTAGTTCGTATAGTCTTTGTCGCGCCTCTTTGGGGGAGAGGTTCTTTTTTATCTCTTCGATTTTGTTTATTTTTTTGCTTCGGTTTTTGGCGGCCTGTATCACGCTATCTAACATCGCTCTCCTTTTTCGTTGAGGTAAAATCGGTATAATCGGCGGATTTTTCCTTTCGGTATCCGATGGTTCCGGCTATTTCGCTTCGGATCTCCACTCCTTGAGGCATCTTTTCGGAGTGGAGCGATACGGCCGTCTGCTTAAAGTTGGGCTCTCCGCTTTTTGGATCGAAAAGAGGGGCGGTAACAATGTTTATAAGCTGTTTGTTAAAGTGAAAGGGAACGAATACCGTTCCGGGAGCTACCGTCTGCGTGACTTTTACCCTCAGGTTTTCCACCTTGCCTCGGGGGGAGGATACGGTTATCTTGTCGTAGTTTTTGACTCGGAGTCTCCGTGCGTCGGTCGGATTGATCTCTATCCACGCTTCGGGAGCGAGAGCTTCCAGAATCTCTATGGTCCCTGTTTTTGTCCTGGTATGGAAATGCTCCACGGTTCTGCCCGTATTTAGTATAAAGGGAAACTTTTTCGCAGATTCGCTCTCAAAGGGGATCCAGTCGGCGCAAACGAATCTGGCTCTGCCGTCCTCGTGTGCAAAAGGCATATCTTCCCCGTAGAGACGTTTACATCCCTCCGGATGCTTTTCGTTGCACGGCCACTGAATCCCGCCCTTTTGTTCTATGGTTTCGTAGCTCATTCCGCTGTAGTCGCAGAGTCTCCCTTTTGAGACTCTTTTGATCTCTTCAAAGGCGTCAAGCGGTTTTTTCCACCCTTTAAAAAGCATCTCTTCAAGACCTAGATATCTCGAAAACTCCAAAAATATATCGAAATCGCTCTTGGAGTCCGCGGGCGGAGAAACGGCTATGTTGGCTTTGTTGCATCTGCGCTCGCTGTTTGTGTAGCATCCCTCTTTCTCTCCCCATGTGGCCGCAGCGAAAATCACGTCGGCGATCATGGCCGTATCGCTCATGAACGCGTCCTGGACAACCAGCAGATCGAGTTTTTTGAGCGCTCTTCTTAATCTTTTCTGATCCGGAAAGCTGACCAGAGGATTTGTGCATACCACCCACAACGCCTTTATCTCCTCTTTTTCTATCGCTTCGATGATTTCGGCATATTTGTAGCCTCTGGAGGCGGGGACTCTCTCTAAGGGAACGTTAGCTATTTCGGCATACTCTTTTCGGTCAAGATCGTTTTCGAAGCTTCTGTATCCGGGTATGGAGGAAGTAAAGCCGAATTCTCTGGTACCCATCGCGTTGCACTGGCCAGTTATACTAAAGGGGCCGCAGCCTTCCTTGCCTATTTTGCCGGTCATAATGGCCAGATTGTTAATCGCGCTGACAGTATCGGTGCCCTGATAGGACTGGTTAACCCCCATGGTCCAGCAGATTAGACTCCTTTCGCTGTTTGCGTAAAGTTTTGCCAGCTGATAGAGGGTTTTTGTATCTAAGCCGGTTATGTGCGCGGTTTCTCCCGGTTTATAGTTTTGAATATGCTTTACGAACTCTCTCCAGCCGTTCGTTCTGTTTTTGATAAAGCTCTCATCGTACCATCCCTGTTCCCATATTATGTATGCCAGACCGTTAAGAAGCGCCAGATCCGTTCTGGGTTTAATCGGAACGTATATATCGGCCAGCGATGCCGTTTTCGTGTATCTTGGATCGATTACCACGATCTTTTTGTTTTTTCTGTTTTTCATTAGATGATGTACGATTATCGGGTGGTTGTCGGCCAAATTGGCGCCTATTACGAAGATTGTCTGAGCTTTCGCGATATCTTCGTAGCTGGCCACGGGGCCGTCGCTGCCGAAACTCTGTTTGTAACCCATAACGGCGCTGGACATGCAAAGAGTCGTGTTGCCGTCGTAGTTGTTGGTTCCAAGACCGATCTGAACCAGCTTGCCCAGAGCGTAAAACTCCTCGGTCAAAAGCTGACCGGTGGATATGACCGCCAAGGATCCGCTGGAATAGCGTTTTTGGATCTCTTTAAATCTTTTGGCAGTATATTCGAAGGCTTCTTGCCAGGTGACATCTTGGAGTTTTCCGCTTTTTCTGATTTTTGGCCTGAGCGTTCTGTTTGGAGCGTAGAGCATCTGATGTTCGCTCAATCCCTTGGGGCAGAGCGTGCCGAGGTTTACATCGTGTGTAGGATCCCCTTTGGTGTATGTGGCTCGTCCGTTTTTGACCCCTATATAGAGTCCGCAACCGACGCCGCAGTATCCGCAGGTGGATTTGATCCAGCGATCCGGTTTTTTCTCCTTTGATATCTTTCCAAATAGCGGATCGTCCGCAAGAGCGTATTTATCCTCTTTGATATCCAGTTTTAGCAGCTCTTTTATTTTCGAAAACATCGTTTGCTCCTATCGTTGCGTTCCGACGAAAAATCCGCCGGGCATAGAGTGTTTTACGGCGGTCAGATAAAAGAGCGATCTGCCTGCCAGTTCGCTCAAAAACGAGATTATTACCGCCGAGGCCAGAAAGAGGGCCGCAAACCCCACCGATCCGGCGTTTAAAGCTATATCCGCCGTCAAAGGCAAAACGACTGCGCCCAGAGGCAGCGTAACCATTCTGAAACGGTACTGTCCTTTGAATTTCTCTTCGAGAAGAGTTTTGGATTTTTGCACGATCCTTTTGTCGGCCTCGTTCATATCCGATCTCTCGTAGAATCTTTGCGACTCCAAAAAAAGATATATCTGCAGACTGCCAAGAAGAATTGAAAGAGCCAGCAGGATGTTTACTATCGCGTAATCTCCCTCTACCAGAGCGATCAGGGCCAAAACCAGCGTTCCGATATAGCCCGTGCTGAAAAAGCGGTATATGGTACTGTTTCTGTTCCAGGTGGGCTTGGCCGGGATTTTATATATCATGGCCTGAGAATAGATGCCTATAGCTCCAGCCGCCACCGTTGCCGCTTCGGCTATTAATCTGAGAGTTTTTCCTGCTCCTGATAGATACATTACGGATACCGCTGCGGCCAGGAGCGTAAAAACTCCCAAAAAGAGCGCTTCTTTGCTTAGCCAGGAGTTTTTTACGTTTTTGAGGGCTCCGTAGCCCTTTAGAGGTCTGCCAAGATGCAGAGCCGAAAGAGAAAGCCCTAAAGCCCCCAGCATAAAGAGAGTGGGGGCCATATATTTTGAAGGCTCGTTCAGACCGAACATAAGATGGGCCGCGTCGCCTAAAAATAGGGCAAAAAATCCCACGAAAGCTATCTGGGTCAAAACGGTCATAAAAACCAGCGGAGTCTCGGCGTGGGCGGGTTTGATAAGCTCTTCGTCCGCAGAGACGTAGTTTTGGGGGATATTTTTAGGCAGCGTGTATCTGGTTGTGGAGTTCGTTACTCTGGCATCTATCAGGCCTGGCGCGTTGCCCTCCTTGTCTATGGAGTCTTCAAGCCATTTTTGCGTATCCACGGCCTCTATCTCTATCGCTCCTTCCGGACAGGCCTGAACGCATGCGGGGGTCTGCGAGTTCTCTATCCTTTCGTAACACATGTGGCATTTTGTCACTATGCCCCTCTCTTTATGAAACACGGGAACGTCATAGGGACAGTTCCACGTGCAGTATTGACACCCTATGCAGGCCTCGTCATCGTGGACAACTATTCCGTTTTCGAGTTTTATATAGCTTTTAGTAGGGCACCCTTTGAGGCACCAGGGATCGATACAGTGGTTACAACCCATTGACAAAAACATTCTAAAGGTGTGCGGAAATTCGCCTCCTTCTATCTCACCGACACGTCTCCATTTGACCTCCGCCGGGTTGTTGTTCTGTTCGTTGCACGCTACTTCGCAACATCTGCAACCTATGCATTTGGTGGCGTCAAAATGGAATCTATACTGCTGGTTTTCGCCAAGAGGAGGCAGATCTATGGTATAGCTTCCGCACTGCATATCGGTTTTGGCTTTGTAGTTTATGAAACTTTCTACGGCACTACTCATGCTAACTCCGCTATTTTAAGATTGCAAATATCAAAACTAGATTCAGCAGGAACGAGGCAACGAAAGCCCATTTGTATACTTTTGCCGGTTCTCGCTCCAAAAGAGAGGCGTTCGGATCGAAATAGGGTTTGGTCTTTTCAGGATTAGAAAGTTCAAAATCCATTTCGCTGTAGTGCTGATATCTGTTTTGGGGATCTATCTCCACGGCTCTTAATATAATCGATTCGAACCAGTCCGGAACTGCTTTGTTGTAGTGTCTGATCCGCTTTGGGGGTTTGAAAGCAGGATTTTGAAAGGGCTCTATCTCTCCATAGGGAAACTTTTGGGTGAGAGATTCGTACAGAGTTACGCCTATGGCGAAAATTTCGGTTCCCTCGCTGATAGAGGAGCCTTTAAATCTCTCCGGGGCCAGATACGAGGGCGTACCTGCCCTGCTGGTGAGAGAAAAGATTTCGACTATGGAGCCGAAATCGATCAGTTTGAACACCTCTTTTCCCTGCCGTTTGGTGATAATTATGTTTTCCGGTTTGATGTCGCCGTGAACGAGATCGTATTTGAGCAGATAGGCCGAGGCGTGTAACAGGAATTTTGCGAGCGATATGGACTGCTCTATGGGGAGCGGTTTTCTTTTTAGTCTCTCTTTTAGGGTCTCTCCGCTGATATACTCCATAAGATAGTATCTGGCGCTCCTGTTTTTGGGTATTACGGCTTTTGGAAAGAAACCGGCCTTTAATCTTTTGGCGTTCCAGGCTTCGGTAACGAACAGGTCGAGAAGTTTTTTGTCTTCGGCCGCTTCTATCGGCGGAAACTTCATGACATATTTTATTCCCTTTTTTTCCACCAGCCAGGTTCTTTCGTTCTGTATGAGCGGCTTTAAGAGTCTGTAACCGTCCAGCAGATCCCCTTTTTTCAGGGTTTGCGGAATAGGTAGGTTTTGATTTTTCAGCTCGGCTCTTTTATCGGTCTCTCTGATCTCTATGGTAATAGCGCTGGTGTCGTCGGGAAGATCGTCTTTGACCTTTTTACTGGCGTATTTGACCAAAGAGGTCGCATCCAGTTTTAGTTTCGATTTTATCTCCTCTTCGCTTAATACGTTGCTGAGTCCGTCGCTGCAAAGGAGAATTTTGTCTTTGGGTTTTATGAAATTTTCAAAAAAGTAGGGTTCCACGCTTTCGCTCATCCCTATCGCCTGCGTGAGGATATGGCTGTTTTGCTCTAGAATATGGTCGAAAGAGAGCTTTTTTAGTACCGAGTCCCTTAGCAGATATATCGGACTGTCTCCCACGTTCGCTCCATACAGCCTGTTCCCCTCAATAACTACGATGCTCAATGTTGTAAGATGTTCGGGACGTTCGTACTCCATAATAGATTCGTTGTACAAAATTTCGTTTATGTTTTTGATAAAGGTAAAGAGCGATTTTTCTATACTCCAGCTGGAAGGTCTCGTTTTAAAGTTGTTGAGCATATAGTTTACGACCCTTTTGGCTGCTTCGCCTCCCGATAGAGCGCTCCCGACGCCGTCGCAAACTATGGCGACGGCTATGTCGTCGTAGATTCTGGCCGCGTAGGCGTCTTCTCCGGTTAGCTCGCTACCTTTTGCCAGTCCGAACGCGCTGATTTTAAAGTTCTCTTTCATAGTTCTCTCTTTTAGATTTTGCCTCCGGCGTGAACTCCCCAGGTGGTTCTCCATCTAGTTTTAACCATCGTAATTCCCACTATGGCCAGCAGTACGATACCGGTAAAAATCATAAATCCCACCGAGTAGCTGTCGAACGCGGCCTTGCTCCATCCCAAAGTTTTAACGAGAGCGGTACCGCCGAGACCGCCGGCACAGCCCACTATACCGGTCATTATACCCATATCTTTTCCGAATCTTTGGGGTACCAGCTGGAAAACGGCACCGTTTGCCATCCCCAAAAAGGCCATTATTACGAAAAGTACCACGATAGCCGTATAGAAACTCTCTACGAGAGTGGCGTTAAGTATGGCCATGGCGGCTACCACGCCGTAGAATATGTATAGAGACTTTACCCCTCCCAGTCTGTCTGCGACGGCTCCTCCCACAGGTCTTAGCATCGCGCCAGCGAATATACACAGAGCGCCGAAATAGCCGGCAACGACTTTTACGTTGCTCTCGCCGAGAAGTTTCAGTCCGATTTCCGCCATTTCCGGTTTGTATACGTTCATAAGGTATACTTTCATATAGTTCGCAAAGCCCACGAATCCCCCGAAACTGACGGCGTAAAAGAGGCTAAACCACCATGTGTCTCTGTCCCTTAGCAGTTTCAGATAGTCGCCGAGACTCTTTTTTCTGGGAGTGTAGATCTCTGGCGGCGCGTCTTTCGCCATTAGAATATATGTGAGCAGTATGATGGCAGAGAGTACGCCGCCTACCAGAAAAACGGCCGGCCATCCCCAGATTTCCGCAATTTTCGGGGCAAAAATGTAATCTATGACAACCCCTATGTTTCCCGCCCCGGCCAGACCGAGAACCAGTCCCTGCAGTCTGGGGGGATACCACTGCCCGGCCTGGGGTAGGGCCACGGCGAAACTGGCTCCGGCGAAACCAAGCCCGAAGGCGACCATCAGTAGTTCCTGATAGGTTATGCTCTCTCCCCTGAAATAGGTATAAAACAAAGAGGCTATAACTATTAGCTGAGCGATAATGGCGGTCTTTTTGGCTCCTATATTGTCTACGAGAAAACCTAAAACGATTCTAAGGATCGCTCCGCCCAAAATGGGAATGGCCAAAAGTGTGGCTTTCTGGTTCGGGTCGAGAACGTATCCGTTTTGCGCCAGGGACTCGGCGATTTCCGTGGCCAGAGGCCCCAGCATGGTCCACACCATAAAACTGAAATCGAAATATAAAAAGGCTGCGATCAGTGTGGGCAGATGGCCCGCTGTTTTCAGTTCGCCAAGTTTCACGTGATCTCCTTTTAAAGTTGTTACAAAAGAATTATATATATAAATACGGTTCCGTTAAGACAACACAATGATTAAAAATTAATCACTTTATTGTTTAAATAATAAATGCTAAAAAAAACTTATGAAAAAAATTAAGCATTCCCTAAAGTAAGAGCCTTTTCTTTCTATAAATATAAAAATTGCCAATATTTCGCCCTGAAATCCAAATTGATTAAAAATTAATCAGTCACAACCGGGTCACGCTTTTGCTTTGATGATAAAATTCTTGCGAACAAAAATCAAAAAGGAGCAGCGATGAGAAAGCTTTGGCTGGCAGCGGCCGCTTTGTTTCCTTCGGTATTGATGGCGGAGGACAAGCTAAACAGCGGCGATACGGCATGGATGATAGTGGCCACGGCGTTCGTTATGTTGATGACGCCTGCGGGTCTGGCTCTGTTTTACGGCGGAATGACCAGAGCCAAAAACGTACTGAACACCTATATGATGGTGTTTATGGCTTACGTAATCGGATCGATAGTCTGGGTTTTGTGGGGATATTCGCTGGCGTTTAACGGAGACGGCGCCATTATAGGAAACCTGGACAAGATTTTCCTCAACGGCGTAACGGTAGATTCGCTTTCTGGCAGTTATCCCGAATTCGTATTTATAGCCTTTCAAGGAACGTTCGCGGCTATTACCGTAGCTATCGCCAGCGGTTCCGTTATCGAGAGGTTAAAGTTTTCCACCTGGCTGATTTTTACAGTATTGTGGGTAACTTTCGTATACGTGCCTATCACTCATATGGTATGGGGAGGCGGCTTTTTGTATAACGACGGCGCTTTGGATTTTGCCGGCGGTACCGTAGTGCATATGAACGGAGGTTTAGCCGGTTTGATTATGGCTTTGATGCTCGGCAAAAGGAAAAACTATCCGAAAGAGCCTATGAAGCCATCTTCAATCATTTTGACCGCGTTGGGTGCGGCTCTGCTTTGGTTCGGTTGGTTCGGCTTTAACGCCGGAAGCGAGTTCGCCGCTGACGGAGTGGCCGGAAGCGCGTTGCTGGTTACCAATTTCGCGGCCGCCATCGGAGCTTTGACGTGGGTAGTTATAGAGTGGATCAGATATAAAAAGCCTACCCTTCTTGGTGCGGCGACCGGCGCGGTGGCAGGTTTGGTGGCAATTACGCCGGCTGCCGGTTTCGTAGACGTGTTGGGCGCGCTGATAATCGGTATAGGCGGCAGCGTATTCGGATTTTTGGGAATTACATGGATGAAAAAGGTTTTCAAATATGACGACAGTCTCGACGCGTTCGGCGTTCACTTTCTAGCGGGATTGTGGGGCGCTCTGGCGACAGGACTTTTCGCTTTGCAAAATCTGGCGTGGGACGGAAGCCCGTTAAAGGACGAAGGGGACAGAGTCGCCCAGATGCTGGTTCAGTTGGAGTCTGTGGTGGTAACGATGATCTATACCGCTGTGGCTACTGCGATAGTATATTTTGTGGCCAGCTTGCTAACCGGAGGGGGCAGAGTTGACGAAGAGACCGAAACTATGGGTCTTGACGAGGCGGTACACGGAGAAAGAGGATTTAATCTATAATTTGGTATCATTCGTAAAAAAGGGAGAGACTCCTCTCTCCCGTTAACTGTAAGGAGACGAGATGAAAAAGGTAGAAGCAGTAATCAAACCGTTTAAACTCGAAGACGTAAAAGAGGGTCTTGCCGAGATCGGAATAACCGGAATGACCGTAACCGAAGTAAAAGGTTACGGACGTCAGCAGGGACACAGCGAACTATACAGAGGGGCCGAATACGCGATAGATTTTCTGCCGAAAATAAAAATTGAGGTGGTCGTTCCGGCCGAAGAGGTGGAAAACGTTATAGAAAAGATAGTTGAAAACGCTAGAACAGGCAAAATCGGAGACGGAAAAATATTCGTGTCCGATATTGAAAAAGTGGTCAGAATCAGAACCGGCGAGACCGACGAGGAGGCTCTATAAACTGCGTAAAATTTGTGCAAAAAAATTAAGAACCGTTTAATTTTGATTAAAAAATAATCAGTCCATTCTCCCTCCTTTTGGTAGAATTTCGTAAATTCAACCGAAAGGACGGGTTATGGACGCAAATACTCTCTCCTATATCCTCGATACCTTCTTCGCGCTTTTTGCGATGACGCTGATTATATTGATGGTGCCCGGCTTTGCCATGCTCGAAGCAGGTCTTGTGAGGACCAAGAACGTTACGGCGGTTTTGACCGTGAACACCATGATCTATTCGGTGGCTTCGATGGCTTTTTTGTTGATAGGCTATCAGCTCGCCTTCGGCGGCTGGGAAAACGACTCTATGAGCAAATGGGCCGCCTTTTTGTTTCAGATGGCTTTTGTGGGGAAAACGGTAAATATCATGAGCGGCGGGGTAAGCGAACGGACCAGAATAGTTCCTTTGACCCTCTTTACAATAGTAATGGGGGCGTTTATATATCCTTTGGTGGTCAATTGGACCTGGGGAGCCAATATGCTAGAAGGTACGATTTTGGATATTAGCTCCATGCACGATCTAGCTGGTTCAACGGTTATACACTCCACCGGTGCCTGGGCTCTGTTGGCCGCTATTTTGATTATAGGGCCCAGAAAAGGCAGATACGTAGGCGATAAGATAAAGGTCATTCCGGCGTCCAATATACCGCTGGTGGTGCTTGGGGCCTTTTTGCTGTGGATTGGATGGTTCGGATTCAACGGCGGGAGCGTGGGTTCGATCAGTACCAAAGAGAACGCCGACGCTGTGGCGCTGACCATCATGAATACGAATACGGCCGGTTTGGCTGGAGCGATAGCGGTGGGATTGATCGTCTATTTTAGATATAAAAAGTTCGATATAACAATGATTTTAAACGGCGCATTGGGCGGATTGGTGGCGATTACGGCCGGTGCCGATCTGTTTGATATATACACTCCCATTCTAATCGGCGCTATAGGCGGAGCTCTCGTGGCCTTTTTCGTTCCCTTTTTCGACAGACTGCGAATAGACGATCCCGTGGGGGCTCTTTCCGTGCATCTGATCAACGGAATATGGGGAACTTTGGCGGTGGGAATTTTCGCTGACGTCTCGTTTTTGGATCAGTTAAAGGGAGTGGTCGTAGTCGGAATATTCGCTTTTGTATCCTCTTATGCCGTATTGTGGCTGATAAACAGATTCGTTCCCTTTAGGGCCGACGAGGAAGAGCAGCTCGAAGGACTCGATATTTCCGAATGCGGAATCGAATCCTATCCGGAATTCAAAAGGGCTATTTGAGCCCTTTTTTTATATCCTCTCCTATCAGATAGAGCGCAGGAACCAGTATCAACGTGATAACGGTGGCAAAGAGTATTCCAAATCCCAGCGAGATAGCCATAGGTATCAAGAATCTGGCCTGTCTGGAGGTTTCAAATATCATCGGCATCAAGCCTACGAATGTGGTAAGCGTAGTGAGAAAAACCGGTCTGAATCTGGAGAGTGCTGCCTGAGTGGCAACTTTGAAAGCCGAAAAACCGAATCTTTTTTTATATTCGTTGGCGAACTTCAACATAATCAGCGAGTCGTTTATGACTATTCCGCAAAGAGCTATCATTCCAAATAGGCTGATCAGACTCATAGAATAGCCCATCAGCAGATGTCCCAAAATGGCCCCTATTATCCCAAAAGGTATGGCCGACATGACTATTAGCGGCTGGAAGTAGCTCTTAAAGGGTATGGCCAGCAGTACGTATATAGCTATCAAAGAGAACAAAAATCCGTATTTGAGCGAGGATACGTTCTCTCTGATTTGCGTCTGCCTCCCTTCGAAGGTGTAACTGAGTCCCGGATACTTTTTTACCAGCTCGTTCAGCGTGGTACTTTCTAGATCGTTCAATACCTCCAAAGCTCTGCTTCTGGGTCTGATATCCGCCTCCACGTTGATGATGCGCTTTCCGTCTTTTCTGATGATTTCGGCCGGCGTGGTTGAGATTTTGGTCTCTATGAGGGAGGAGATCGGTACCGATTTGCCTTCTACCACAATATAACCTTTTTCGAATGTGGATAGATCTCTCCTCTCCTCGAGGGGGAGTTTAGCCAAAATTTTTACTTCATCGGATTCAACAATAATTCTGGCTGCTTCGCTACCGTAAAATCTACCTCTAATCTCCTGCGCGATCTTTCTGGCGTCGAGCCCCAGTCTGTACGCGGCCGGCTTTAGAGTAAACGAGATCTCCTTTTTGCCTTTTTGAAATCCGGGGTCGATATTGAAAACGTTCGGATACTCCTCCAGAGCTTTGGCCACCTCCAGCGCTGCCTTTTTTAATACCTTTTCGTCGAAATGGCTCAGTTCCACTGAAATCGGCGTTCCGTGGGCTCCTACCGAGGCGGAGGAGAAAAACTGAACCGTTACGGCCCCTTCTATTTTCGGTGTAGCTTCTCTCCATTTTCTTCCAAACTCCAGAGTGCTCATTATCTCTTTTCGGATATCGGGATCGGCGAGATATACTCTGACTTCGGCGTATTCGGGTCCGGATCGTCCCACTCTGGCGTAGACGCCTCTGATTAGTTCGTCCCCTCTGGGGATAGACTCTTTGAGTTTCAGGGCGCTATTTATTAGAATCTGTACCCCTTTTTTGGTTACGTTGACGTCTGTTCCGGTCGGAAATCTAATAAAGGCTCTGGCGTAATCGCTTTCGGTATCCGGAAAAAGCTGCATACCCATTCTCCCGCTTAGAGCGAATGACAAAGTGGCCACAAAAAGGGACAGAAAGAGCGTCAGCGTGGCGTATCTGTGTCTGAGACAGAGCTTCAAAAAGCCGGCGAACTTCGTTCTGATCCACCATCTGAAACTTTTGGAAAATCTTTTTTGAAAGGAGTCTTTTTCCCTGATTTTCGGAAGCTGTGCGAGGTGTGAGGGCAAAATAAACAGAGACTCCAGCCATGAAATGGTAAATACCGCGGTTACCACCAATGGAATGGCTTCGAAAATCTTTCCGGTGACTCCGGGAATAAATAAAATAGGCATAAACGCTATTATGTTGGTCAAAATGCTAAAACTGATAGGTACCGCCATCTCTTTGGCTCCGATATAGGCGGCCGCTTTAGGAGGGCATCCCAACTCTTTGTATCTGTGAATGTTTTCTCCTACCACTATGGCGTCGTCCACCACGATTCCCAGAGCGATAATAAAAGCAAAGAGGGAGATCATACTAAGAGAGAGATCCATCGGTTCAAAAAGCAAAACCGAACCCAAAAAAGATACGGGAATTCCCATCATAACCCAAAAGGCTAATCTGGGTTCCAAAAAGAGAGATAGCGTAATTAGGACCAGAACCAGACCCAGCGCCGCGTTTTTTAGCAGAAGCTTTACCCTCTCTTCGTATACTTTGGCTCCGCTGTATAGCGTTTCGACGCTGATTGAAGGCGGTAGAAACGTTTTAGATTCCTTTATGGTCCGCTCTACGATTTTGGAAATCTCTATGGGAGAGTAGCTTTGCGGATTTTTCACCTCTACTCTAATAGCGGGCAGTCCGTTGTAAAAAGCAAAGTAGTCTTCATCTTCGAAAGCGCTCTTTATCGAGGCCACCGCACCCAGAGCCAGCGGTTTCGAAAGAGGCGTCTCTATTACGGGAAGATCTTCGAACTCCTTTGGCCGCTCCCCTCTTTGCCTCAGTTTCAAAACGATCTCTCCGCTCTCGGTTTTTACTATTCCGGCCGGCAGATCGAGGGACTCTTTGGCTATTTTGGCGGAAACGTCCGTAATGTTGAGTCCGTACCTGTTTAGAGTTTTTGAATCTATCTCTACCGCTATCTGTAGCGGACTGATACCGTAAAAGGTAACCCTCGATATTTGGGGATTTTCCAGGAGCTTATATTTGAGTATTTTGGCGTATCTGTAGAGTTCTATCCTCTCAACCGGACCGTATATCACCAGCGATACGGTTGTTCGTTCGTAGGTTCGTTGGGTAATGACGGGTTTTTCGGCCTCTTTTGGAAAGGTTCTAATTCTAAAAATCGCGTTTTCTATATCGTTTTGCAGTTTTGTTAGATCGTAACCCCTGAAACTCTCCACATAAACGGTTGCGCTGCCCTCTTTGGCCACCCCTTTGTATCTTTTGATCCCTTCTATAGAGTTTAGAGCCTCCTCGATAGGCATCAGTATCGCCTTTTCGATATCTTCCGGGGAGGCCTGCGGATAGGAGACTCTGATTTGAACCTCGTCTCTTTCGTAGTCGGGAAACACCTCCTGTTTTACGAAAAAGAGCGCCGCAAGGCCGCCGAGAAGCAGCAGTATCATTAAAATGTTGGCGACGACGCTGTTTTCGATCATCCAGCCGATCGGGCTTTTTTTATCGAATCCGCATCTCATCTGTCACTCTTTGCAGGCGCTATTTTCATTCCCTCGTACGCAGCGGGGGGAACCGAGGGGACGAAATCGATCGAATCGCGATCAGTTTTTGCGTAAACGTAATCTTTAAAGCTCCAAAGCGGTTCGATTTTCACCTTTTTCAGTCTGTTTTTTTGGACGGTCCATACCGTGTTATCAGCTCCTATGCCGCTTTTAGGTATTTTATAAACGTTTTTGACCGTTTTTCCCTCGATTTCTCCCCATCTAAAGTCGTTCAAAAATATATTCTCTGCCTCTTGCGCCAAAAATTTAACGTAAAGGAGTCTGCTCTTGTTTTCGAGCTCTTTCGAAAAGCCCAAAAGAGGGAATTTACTATCTTTGAATTTTAAATACGACTCTTTTGAGAGATACTCTATTTTTTCGGGATCGATAAGGGTTTTTAGAATCATTTTGTCGACTCTGTATCCTTTTAACAGGATTTTAGAAGCCGATACCACGTCGTTTTTAAACGTTAGGACTTCGCTCACTTTCATATCAAAAGGCGCAGTAATGGTGCATCTTTTAATGTTCAATTCGGCCCTTTTAAGAGCCGCTTTTGCGGCTTCTAGATTTTTTTCGGCCTCTTTTAGATAGGGCTTTCTCAAAAGAAAGTCTTTTTGCGATTCCGTAAGGGGTCTATTTAGGATCTGCAGCTCCTTTTTCGCGCGCTCGCTCTTTTTACGCTCTTGCAAAAGAGCGGTTTCGGCCTGGGCGACTTTGGCTCTGGCCTCTATCAGATCGAGTTCGAAATCGGATCTATCCAGTTTTATTAAAATTTCGTTCTTTTTGATCGTTTCGTAAGTGAATATTTTGGGATTCAACCACTCCACCGAGGAGGAGACTCTCGGTTTCAATTCCGCGGTTTCGTACGGCTCAATGAGGAAATATACCTCTTCTTTGAATCTGTACTCTTTCGGATAGAGCGTTACGAAATCTATTTTCGGGACTCTTTTTTTGTGGTGGGTTTTATGCATTTTGGGTTTATGGGTTAGCCACTGATATGAGATATATATAGACCAGAGCGCACTCATAGCTATTAAAAGATAGAGTAATAATTTGAACGCTCTTTTCATTTTTCGATCCTTTCCCATCCTGCCGTGGTTTTTAAATAGTAATCGGCGATATATTCCATCAAGAGTTTTTTCGTTTCGAGTAGATCTATGCGGTCCTCTAAAAGTTCTATCTCGTAATCTACGAACTCTATCGGAGTCTTTTCCAGCGACAACATATATTCGTAGCCGCTTTGAGCCCTTTTTTCGTCGTTAACGATTTTTGATTCAATGTAGGCCACTCTTTTTTGTTGGTAATCTACTCTCTTTTTGCTTTCGACGGCGTCGTTGAGTGCTTTTAAAAGAGCGTCTCTATAAAGATATAGCGCCTCCATGGTTTTATTGTAGGAGAGATCGCGTTGGGCTTTTATGCCGCCGCCATCATATAGTGTACTCGATGCCGAAGCACTCAGGGATAAAAACCACTCTTTCAACAGGTTGGACAAAGATAGCGCGTCATAGGACAATAGAGCCGAGATCTCGATAGAGGGCAGCCTCAGTTTCGTGGAGAATTCGTAGTCGCTTTCATATTTTTTTACCCGGTAAAAAAAGGCCTCCAGATCGGGTCTGTTTTTTAGATCCTCTATTGAAATTTCGGGCAGTTTTTTGGGTGTTCGCGACTCCGTGCACTCCAATGAGGGAGCTTTTTTTTCTTTGGAGATTAGGTAGAGTATCGATCTTTCGTATGTTTGTGCCAGTAGACGGCTCTTTTTGATCTCATATTCAACCGATTCGATTTTCGATTTGGCCTGCAGCAGTTCCGGAAGGCTCTTTTCGTTGCTGAGGAGTCTGTGTCGGATTATTTCGGCTCTTTTTTTCAGCAGAGTCAGTTTTTTATTTAGCAGAGTCAGTTTTTCTCTTTCGGCGCAGTATGAGTGGTAACTGTTTGCCAAATCGACGCTCAGTTCTATTTTGACCGCCTGATTTTGAGTCGCCGTTTCATAGGAGGCGAACGTTGCCGAATCGACTCTGTTTCTGTTTTTTTTGAATATATCGGGATCGTAATAGAGCGAAAACCGCAAAGATTCGCTGCGGTATGAGGGTTCTCCCTCCGATTTTTCGACCCCTTTCGAGGCTCTAGCCTCGAGATTCGGCGAAAGCTTTGAGAGAGCTTCTAGTTTTAGGGCCAATGACTGTTTAAGTCTGTATCTAAGAGAGCGAATTTTCCAGTTGTCGTTCAAAGCTGTTTGTATCAGGGAGGTTAGCTCTTTGTTTTCATAAATTTCCCACCACCGTTCAACTTGTTTTTCCGGCAAGGAGTCCCGCAGAGGTATATCCTTTACAGAACATCCGGAGAGAATCGCGATTATGAGGAGCGTTAATATCCTCATAACTCTTCATAGGCCTCTTTTGCTATAAGAGCCGCCCCTAGAGCGGTAGTGGTCTGAGGATTGTCCGCCACGGCGATTTTTGTGGATAGCTCCTCCTCCAAAGCCGCCACCAGTCCTCTGTTTAACGCCGGTCCGCCGTCGAAATACACGACCTCCTTTAGCCCTACCCGTTTTATCAGTTTGGCGACTCTTCTGGCGATGGAGTAATGTATTGCTGCCACTATATCCTCTTTTTTATGCTCGTTGCCCAACAGTGTGATTATCTCCGATTCCGCGAATACGGCGCAGGTGCTGTTTATCGTCAATACGGTATCTCCTGATGCGAAATGGTATTTGGCCAACTCGTCCACGCCTATTTCCAGCTTCGCAGCCGCCACGTCGAGAAATTTTCCCGTTCCCGCTGCGCATCTGTCGTTCATGGCGAAATTCGTTACGTTTCCCTCTTCGTCGAGGGAGATCGCTTTGGAATCCTGTCCGCCTAGATTTATTATTGTCCTTATGATACCAAATTTTTCGCCTGCTTTTCGCGCTCCTACGGCGTTGGCGGTAATTTCGCTGATGGTTTCGTCCGCCTCTTTGTACAGCTTTCTGCCGTATCCTGTAGCTACGGTATAGCTGATGTCTTCGAATGTTAGGTTTACCGATTGTAGGAGTCTTTCGAGGCTCTCTTTTGCGTATTTGTAAAACATGCTGCCGCTTGCCGAGACGCTTTGGGCGACTATATTTTCATCTTTGTCTACTATAACGATTTTTATGGCTGTAGAACCGATATCGATTCCTGCGAAAAAGCTCATTTTTTCTTTCTCCTTCTCGCTTTTAGAGATTCTACGAAGGCTTCCACTCTGGTCAACAGCTGTCCCCCTTGGGCCGGGCTGTAGTCCGATTCGATGTATAGTACCGGAATTCCCTCTTTGCCCAGCGCTTCCATTACACTGTGTCTTTCCATTTCGTATACCTGACATCCGGCGAAGGACTGGTAAACCACGCCGTCAACTTTATAAGTTGCTATTAGATCTTTGATTCTTCTGATTCTGTCCTCGTTTCTGGTAAATATCGGACAGGTGCATCCCTTTAGGTATCTATCGGCGACCGCGTCCACCATATCGTATAAAAACCATTCGTCCACGCTGACGAAATCGTTTAGCAGTCGATTTGAGGAGCATGTTTCGTCGGCAACTATGATTGCATCGCTCTGCTCTATCATCATGGGAAGCTTTAGATTCGGAAAAATCGGAGGAGATCCGGTATATAGTATTCTGGGGGATCTTTTTCCGCATGAGGAGAGGTTTCGGTTCGCTCTTGAGTCTACTTCTTTGAGCACCTCTTTTGCAGCTTCGGTCCATCTCTCGAGGTCGTCGAAAAAGAAAGCGTTTGTCATTAAAAAGATTTCGCTTCCGCTGATAGGGACATTTTGTAACGTTCTGTAACCGTTTATCTCGTGATAGACTTTTTGAGCCTCTCTAATTTTTTTGATCGACTCTTTTAAATCTGATCTTTTGAGTTTTACTCCCATCAGTTTTTGCAGCTCTTTTGCGAATCTTCTGACGCTGGCTCTCCAGTATCTGCGGCTCTCTTCGCTCTCCTTTACTCTGGGAAACTCCATATGGTACATTTGATATCCCATCTCTTCGGCCAGCGAGATCGCCTTGGTTTTTTGGTCGCATGTGGTGGGATGGACGATCAAAGAGAGGTTTTTTTCGTAAGGGGACTCGAAATTGCTCAGCATACCTAGGGTGGCTTTTACCAAAGAGCAGGATTTTGCGGGCATAAAATCGGAGCCTTTTTGCTCCATGACGTAAAACCCGTTACAGAGCCTAACCGGAACGGCTCCTAGAGCTCTGATTATCTCTTCGGGAACCTGGATACACATGGTTCCGATCAGAGGGGCCGCGGTAGAGAGTCTATTTTTTTTGCAGTAGATATCCTCGTAGAGGTTTAGAAAATACTCCATCGACTCCAGAGGCGATTTAAGATCGAATCTAAACGCATCGATCACTTTTTGGGCTTCCGCGGCCTCGTATCTGGCGATTTTGGTTTTTTGAACTCTGTTTTTATCTATCATTCTCTTTGTCCATCCTTTCTATAAACCCCTCTTTGGTGGATCTGAACACGGTCCATTTTAACAGATCCACCCTCAGTGCATCCTCTTCGGGGCAGGAGGCTACGCATTTTAGACAGAATATGCAGTCGTCTCTGAGAATGTTTTCGCTGTTTACGTCGTCGGCTATATCTTTGATCTGCATGTCGCATACTCTGTAGCAGTCTCCGCATTTTGTGCATCTTTCGCCGTTTTTTTTGAGTTTCAGTATCGCCGCGGGACTGAAAATATAATGCATCGCGCTCATCGGACAGAAAAAGCAGAAAAACCTCTTTTTAAAAAAGGATCCGATTAAAAAAAGCGCGCTGAAGGCTACTCCGAAAAAGGTCAAAAAGAGAGCCGTCGCGCTGGAGAAATCCAAAAACCACTGGGAGAAGTCGCCGACGAACATTGGGGTTATGAGTCTACCGGGACACATTTTGCAAAATGCCGCTCTCCACTCTCCGTCGAGAAGTCCCACTCCTATAAACAGAGGCATTACGACTACGACGGCTAAAAATATATATTTTATTTTGCTGAGGGCCTTGAACTGCTCTTCTTTGTAGGTTCCGTATGGTATTTTGAAAAATTTTCTAAGGGAGGTCAGCCAGTCCTGTACGGTTCCGAGAGGGCAGAAATATCCGCACCAGGCTTTGTTGAATATCACAAACCAGGCCAGAAATATCAAAAACCCGGTAAGTACTCCCAGGCTTTCGGCGCTAAAGAGTCTATCCCAGGGTCTTGCCAGCTGATGCTGCAGGGGCATAAAATAGCACATTCCGCCGTGTTCGCGATTGTAGCCGCAGGAAAATATGGGCAGCTCCCTGCCTAGATCGATAGCGAGATATCCTCCGTAGACAAAGAGTGCAAAAGCAACCAGTTGTATGAGGAACCTATATTTTCTCAGATCGATTCTGTCTAGAGCTTTTTTAATCTTCATCGAATGTCACCTCTTTGTGATCGGCTTTGGATTTTCTGTATAGTACCACCACTATCCCGACTCCAATCAGTATCAAAATAGTGGCCATTATGGCGTAGGCCGTGGACTCGTATTCGTTTCTGTGGGGAGAGAAGGCTCCAAAATATGTGGTTGTTACCATTTTGTCCCCTATGTTTTCGCTAACAGAGACTATAAATTTTTCGCGGTATCTTTTGTTGAATTTATCTTTGGGCGGAAAGTAGTCTCTGATTAGTCTGAAAGTAACTTTTCCATTTTCGTCAGTAAGCGATCTTTTTTGCCAACCGAACTCAGTTTGAAAGGTTACCGGAACTCCCGCGAGCGGTTTTTGGTTTTTCAGAATCAAAAAGGTCACCTTTTGCGAGGTTCTGAGTCTGGAGTAGAAGTTTTCGTTCTCGTTTCTGAGTCTCAAAATATCCAAAACTATATTTTTTGGAGCCACCGGGGCCATTTTTTCTTTGTCGTATTCGGTGTGGGAGGAGTGGTCGAATCTTTTGTATTCGGTTTTGGCAATTTTTAGCCATCCGTTGTTTTCGGCTATAAAATATACGGTATAGTATCCGCTTTTAGGTACCTCAAAAGAGGTCTGCAGGCATCTTTTTTTTCTTTTTTCGAGTCTTTTTTGCTCCTTTTTGTAATCTATCAGTAAAAATTCGCCATCTCCTTTTAGACATTTGGGATTAGAGAGCTCTCCTCCCATGGCTTTTACTCTCATAAGAGGAGGGCCGTTTTTTTGTCTTGCGGGTCTGTAAGCTCTTTGTAGCCATATGGTTTTTGCCTTTTGTATATCGATCGCCTCCACTTTGTTTCGGTGGGAATGGGTTTGATGCTGATGGTGGGCTCGCGGCTTTCTGCCGTAGGTCTCTATTACGTAATCTCTGTATAGGGTGACTCCTACGAAGAAAATTATCAAAGAAGCCGCAAAGGGATAGGCTATTATCTTTTTTAGCTTCTGAGCTTCGATCAGGGCGAATCTTTTATATAGAATATAGAGCGCCCATATGATTCCGATCCATTTAAAAGCGTCGAAAATCTGAAGCCACCGTTCGCCTCTGGAGGCGAGAGGCTCCACGTCGATATAGATTCCGAACCCCCACGCTATTCCCTCTACGATACGTTCGTAGTTTCTGACAATAAAAAACTCTAGAGCGTGGCCCAAGGATGACATAATAAACAGTGGAGCGAAAGCGTAGCCGAGGGTCTCGAAGGTCTCTTTGAACGTTCTGTTTAAAATTTTTGAAGCTATCGTCATACCTAGCAAAGCCGCGGCTACGCTAAAGAGCAGAGCGTAAACAAAGGTAAAGAGTCCGGCAAGATCGACGGATGTTTTTCCGATTAGAGACTCAACCGCCTGGGCGGTTTGATTCCATATGAACTGATCGGCTATATTGCTCCTGTTTAGTCCGTGGTGAAAAGCCATCGATATGGGAATTGAGGCCAAAATCAAGATGTAGGTCCATATTTCGGCTCTTAGGGGTTTGAACTTTTTATAAAGCGAAAAGCCCGGTTTTACGGTTTTGAATCTGACCGCTTCGCAACTGTGGGTACACTCCATACAGAGCGTACAGTCTTGCATGGAGTTTTTCTTTTGGAAGTTAAACGGGGATAGACCGTACGGACAACTTTTTGCGCATTCGAATCCTTTACAGCTTTTACAAGCCTCGGAATAGGTGTCGAACCAGGTAAATGAGAGTTTGGAATAGGCCCTAAGAGCCGTTCCGATAGGACAAATATATTTGCAGTAGGCCATATCTTTGTAAAGAAAATAGAATATAAACGCGATTACTGTCATAACGGCAAACAGTACGGCGCTACCCAGAGGCGTTCTGTAAACGCCCTCGAAAGCGTAGTGGACGCCCCACCATCCGAAAACCAGCAAGAAAATCCCTATATATCTGTTCGCCAGAAAGCCCGGGATTTTCTTTTTGAGCCCTATCATCGTTATATATTTTCCCAAAAAACCGTGAGGACAGATTCCGCAAAAGATTCTGCCGAAGGTAGGGAGGGTAACCACTATAAAAAGAGGCCAAAAAAGACCCCAAAATAGAGCCGTGGTGAATATGTTCTCTTTTGATGGATGTGCAAACCCCATATATATGGCGTAAAAAAATAGCGCCGTCGTCGCTACTCTAACGAAAAGAAGAAAAGTTTTGTTCTTAAATATAAAATTAAAAAGCGGATTTTTAAAAAGATCTGATGCCGCTCTTTTGATCGTTTTGACCATTCCCCGTCCTTTTATGGTTTATAAAGCGTAAAATCCTCCAATTAGCGCGACGCCGCCTATAAATAATAACGTGCACGCCCCTATCTCTATATGGAGTCTGTATTTTTCGAACTGACTTACTATCCCTTTGATAACCGGAGCGAAAAAGAGACCGAAAAATAGCGTGGTCATAATTGAGGTTCCTAGTCCAAAAACCGTTCCGTATCCGATCGCTTCCCACAAAGAGTGGGCCGATGCCGCTATTGCGGCAAGAGCCAGCAACGGAGCGCAGAGGTTCAGAGAAAAGAGCGCTCCTATTGAAAACGAGCTCATATTGGCGTAACTTTTGCCGATGCCGCACGCCAATGAGCACCCTTTGCGACTGACGGTTTTATATGCGAGATAAATGGAGATCGCGATCATGGCGCCGCCGCCTATTAACGAGGATACCTCCGGTTTAAGCAGGCTTTTTATCGCGCCTGAAGTCAAATAGGAAAGGGCGGCGATCGTTCCGTACGAGAATATTCTGCCGGCTCCAAACAGTAAAACAAGCCTTATAGAGCTTTGCATATCTTTGCCGGCGGCGATCAACAAAGGCCCGACGACGGGCCCGCAGGATATGGTGCAGGCCGTTGTACCGTACACCAGGCCGGTAGCGAACAGGGCCAAAAAGGAGATTTTTTCCAACGGCTCTCCTTAGAACTTGTAGCTCATACCCACGTAGTATACTCTGCCAGGATCGACTCTGATGCTGGCGTCCTCGGCGTTGAGTACGCCGTCTTCGTTCCTGTCGCGGTAGAGGTATACCGATCTAAAGTACTGATTGTCGAAAAAGTTGTCCACTCTTGCGAAAAACTCAAAATCGTTGCCCTTGATTTTGGCGTTATATCTCGCCTGAAGATTCAACACGCCGTAAGAGGGCATTTTTACGAAATTGGTTTCGTCGGCGTAGTAGCTGGATTGCCAATACCACTCGGGAACAAGGGTCCAGTTTTTGTCGATCTTTATATATGTGAACAGATCGAATTTGTGATGAGGCACTCTGGGGAGCCTATTGCCCGAAATATCGTACGTTTCGTCGTCTTCGGCATCTCCAGGTCCCAGCGATACCGTAAAGGGGAGATGGTTTCTATAATAGGCGTCCAAATAAGTATACGCAAGATCGAAGGATATCTTTTTGCTTCTGTCGCTTTTTAGGCTAAGCTCTATACCGGTGTTTCTGGCGTCACCCACGTTGTCGAAATATAGATTGGCTCCGTCGGCGGAATAGTATGTACCGCCGTTTCTGGCTATCATATCGTAAGTATCCAGAACGAAAGCGCTAAGCTCGTACGTAAAACTGTTGTTAAGCGCCCGTTTGCTTCCTCTGATCCCGATTTCGTAATTAATGGTGGTTTGAGGATCTATATCCGGATTGTTCTGGCTGTATCTGTCCGGATCGTAGTCGTATGCGTATAGCTCATAGATCCTAGGATTTCTAAAACCTGTTGATACGCTGGCGTAAACGGTATCTTTCGAGTCGAGTTGATATGAGGCTCCGAATCTGTACGATATGTTGGTATAGCTTTTGTCCCTGGAGGAGCTTTGCAGGCTCCAATTGGTTCCGTCGAAGCTGTATTGTACTATATCGTATTTATATTTTTCGTAATCGTATCTACCGTTTACGGTCAGGGTGGTTTTCGGATTTAGCATATACTTTAGTTCCGTATAAACCGCGTATCTGTCTTCCGTACTTTTCGTATCGCTCCACTCTCCGGCGTAATTTGTGCCGCTCCATCTACTGCCGTAAGTGGCCGTGGTTAAATCGTACTCCTTTAGCTCTCTTTGTCCTACGTCCACGCCTACCATGTAGCCCAGTTTTTCGTACTTGTCTCTATATTCGCTTTTAAATCCCTTTTGATAAATATCTTCGCTACTTTTTCTCGTATAGGTATCGTCGGCTCCGTCACCGTTGAGGTCCTGCGGAGAGGCTATATAGTCGTAAAGATCTACGTAGTAGTAGAGGTTGGCCATCAAGTTGGCGCCAGAATCGAAATCTTTGCTATAAGTTAGAAAATATTTATCTATATCTGAATAGTAGTCATACGCCCAGGGCCAGTCGCCGTCGTCCGCTCCGGTGGGATTGGTTTTGGCGGCCGTAACTCCGGTAACGCTGCCTCTGGTACTTTCGTCATATTTTCTTGTTATGTCTATTCCGAGCGTGATTTCGCTCATATCGTCTATGAAATAGGTCAGTTTGCCGCTGGCCGATTTGGACCATGCCTGGCTGTATTGCCAAAAGCCTCCCGTATATCTGTATGCGGCTACCAGATTGGCCAGAAAATTTTCGCCGCTTTTATACATCTGGGCCCTGTAGTTTTGGTAGGCGTAGCTTCCGTATTCGGCTTTTAGGGATACCTCGTTTTTGTTTTTCGGTTTTTTGGTGGTGATTATTACGGCTCCAGCCAGCGCGTTGGGACCGTACAGATAGGAGGCTCCCCCCTTGATCACCTTGATGCTTTCAATCTCGTCCAGATTGAATTTTACCTTTCCGCCGTTTTGTAAAACCGGAACTCCGTCTATAACTATGGCTACTCCCGTATCTTCCCACATAAACTCCTGCTGGTTGACGCCCCTGATGTGTATCTCGACGGTGTCTCCGGCCCTTACGTCGGCAGTTATTCCGGGTACCGTTCTTAGGACTTCGTTTATATTTTTTGGATCGATTATCTCTATCTTTTGTTCTTCGATGATATTGACCGTAGAGACTTCCGTAGCCGGATTTTTGAAAATATCTTCTATGGTGGAGGACTCTACCGTTATAGGATCGACCGCGTAGTTTTCGGCCATCAAAATCGAAGCCGCCAGCGACAGATATAGCGCCTGCTTGAGTCTCATGTGTGCTCCTTGGTTTTGTTGTCGAAGGAAAGTATAAAAAAAGAGTGTTAAATTTGCGTTAATTAAAGCTTAAACAAATTATTAATTCAAAATCTTAATGATTTAGTCACTAAAAAATCACTTTTAAAACCGTTTTTATTTCATGATGATATAATTAGCAGTAAAAAAAGGGTGTCTGTGTCTATCTACAGAGAGTATGATATTAGAGGGATTTTCGGTAAGGAGCTTACCGAAGAGAGAGTAAAAAAGATAGGATACTTTCTGGCTGAGCGGATAAAAAAAACCGGTAAATTCGTGGCTGTGGGATATGACGCCAGACTCCATTCGCCTACGCTTTTTGAGTGGCTGTGTTCCGGTTTTAGGGCCCGGGGAGTGGTGGTTTTGAATATGGGTATGGTACCTACCGGAGTCAACTATTTTTGTAACTACCAAAGTTTCGAAACTCCGGCGGGTACCGTAGAGCCCGCTGCTTCGGTCATGATTACAGGATCTCACAATCCTCCTGAATATAACGGGTTTAAAATAACGATTGACAAAAAGCCTTTTTTTGCCGAAGATATATACTCTTTGGGCGAAGAGGTTGAAAACAGCGATATAAAGATCGACGCCGTGCCGGAGTTTTTCGAGATAGACGCCAAAGAGCGATATATCGACTATATGGTCGAAGAGTTCGGATCGTTGAGAGGTTTTGATAAAAAAATTGCGATCGACTGCGGCAACGGAGTCGCCGGCGTGGTAGCGGAACCGATCCTGAAGGGGCTGGGGATTTCTTATGAAGCTCTCTTTTGCGAGCCGAACGGAACGTTTCCAAACCATCATCCAGATCCAAGCGTAGAGGAGAATCTGAAGGCTTTGAAAGATGCTCTCAAAGTATGCGATCTTGGGTTCGCTTTTGACGGGGACGGGGACAGAATAGCCTTTTTGACGCCCCAACACTCCTTTAAGGGCGACGAACTGGCGATAGTTTTCGCAAGATATATGTCAAATCCAGTTGTGGTCGGCGAAGTGAAATGCTCTCAGGTTATGTACGATGAAATAGACAAGATCGGCAAGGCCTTGATGTACAAAACAGGTCACAGCAACTTAAAGGTTTATATGAAAAAGAGCGGCGCAGATCTTGCGGCAGAGGTGAGCGGCCATATATTTTTCGCGGACCGCTATTACGGTTACGACGATGCGGTTTACGCGATGCTGAGGATTTTGGAACTCTCCAAAAAAGGCGTGGATTTCGATGCCGAAATAGCTTCGGTTCCTAAAGTGTTCAACACTCCAGAGATAAAGTACGAAACCACCGAAGAGAAAAAGTTCAAAATCGTCTCCGAGTTAAAAGATCTGCTCTCATCTCCGCCTGAATGGTTTCCGGGTATAGTGAAAGTGATAGATATAGACGGGGTAAGAGTGGTGTTTGAAAAGGGGTGGGGACTGGTTAGAGCCTCCAATACGACTCCGGTTTTGGCTATGAGATTCGAATCATTTGATGAGGATGAGCTAAAAAAGTACGAGACCGCTTTAAAAAGAGCCGTAGAAGAGATAGATAAAAAGGTGAAATAATGAGAGTAGTTTTAAAAAATCCTCTCGATATGCATCTGCATCTTCGAGACAACGAGATGCTCCAAAAAGTGGCGCCTTTTAGCGCCAGGTTTTTCAGCGGGGCGCTGATTATGCCCAATCTGGTTCCGCCCGTAACTACGAAAGAGCGGCTTTTGGGCTACAAAGCCAGAATAGCTGATGCTATAGGGGCGGAGAGTTTTGAACCCTATATGACCCTTTTTTTTAAAGAGAGTTACGATTACGATTTTTTGTCGGATATAAAGAATGAGATTTTAGCCGTAAAACTCTATCCAGCCGGCGTGACTACCAACAGCGAGGCCGGCGTGAAGGGGGTGGATATCCGGAGATTGGGGCCGGTTTTTGAGGCAATGAGCGATCTGGGAATTCCCCTGTGCGTACACGGAGAGAGCGAAGGATTCGTAATGGATCGGGAGGCCGAGTTTATTCCGGTTTATGAAAAACTGGCAAAAAGCTTTCCAAAGCTAAAGATAGTAATGGAACATATAACCACAAAAGAGGCTGTGGAGGCTCTGGAGCGTTACGAGAATCTCTACGCCACCATCACGCTGCATCATCTGTATATTACTCTCGACGACTTGGCCGGGGGGCTTCTTAGGCCCCATCTGTTTTGCAAACCGATAGCCAAACGTCCCGAAGATAGAATGGCGCTAAGAAGAGCCGCATTTTCGGCTCATCCAAAAGTGATGTTCGGAAGCGATTCGGCGCCGCATCCCAGGGAGAAAAAGGAGGCTCCGGGCTGTGCGGCCGGAGTATATACCGCTCCTGTCGCTCTGCCTGCTTTGGCGCAGCTTTTTGAGGAGGCGGGCGTTTTGGATAATCTCCAAAAGTTTGTCAGCGACAACGCCAAAGTCGTATACGGCGTTAATCCTCCGAAAAAAGAGGTCGTGTTGATCAAAGAACCTTATAGGGTAGAAAGAGAGTATTGCGGAGTGGTTCCAATGTTCGCCGGCGAGAGCCTAAAATGGAGAGTGGCGGATGTCATATAAGATTCTGCTTTTGGAAGACGACCCTCTTTTTGCCGAAACGATAGAGGATTTTTTAACGGAAGAGGAGTTTTCGGTCAGCGTGGTAGATGACGCAAAAAAAGCGCTGAACAGATGTTATAAAGGCAAATACGATCTATATATATTCGACGTTAAAGTTCCCTATATGAGCGGTTTTGATCTGCTAAAAGAGCTGAGAAATTCGGGCGACGATACCCCTACGATCTTTATCACCTCGTTAAAGGAGAAGGAAAATCTTAGCGAAGGTTTTCGAAGCGGCGCCGACGACTATCTGAAAAAGCCGGTGGACCTGGACGAGCTGCTATATAGAATCAGGGCCGTTTTGAAAAGAAGTGTCGGCGATGAGATAGTGGATTTTGGAGAGTTTCGTTTCGATATGAAGAGAAAGATTCTCTCAAAGCAGGATCGCGAGATCGAACTAAATCCAAAAGAGGCCGAGCTTTTGGCGCTTCTTTTGAAGTTCAGGGGCAAGACCGTAACCAAAGAGATGATTTTCGAAGCTCTCTGGAGCGCGGACGAGATAACCAGCGAAGGGGCTTTGAGAGTATATATCAACAATCTGAAAAAGGTTGTTGGAAAAGAGAGAATCAGCAACATCAGAGGGGTCGGATACAGATTTGAAGATTAAAAGGGAACTTTTTAAGGTAGTAGCGCTCTTTGCCGTTATGAACGCCATCATCGTTTCGGTGGCCTTTTTGGTATTGGAGATTTTAGGTTACGATAAAAAAGGTTTATCGATAGCCTTTTTGGTCGCTTTGGCTCTCTCGGCGGTTTTCGGATGGCTTCTTGCGCGCTTTTCTCTCTCTTCGGTGATAGAGACCAACGAACTGCTCGATAGGCTTTTAAAAGATACGTTGCACGAACTGAACATTCCGGTGGCTACCATTACCGCTAACGTTTCCATGCTGAAAAAGAACGAGAGCGATCCAAAAAGAGTAAAAAGGCTAGAACGAATCAGCAAGGCGGCTTCGCAGCTGCTGCTACTGTATAAGAATCTGGATTACTATATAAAAAAAGAGATTCAAAAAGAGACCCGCGAAGAGTTCGATCTAAAAGAGTTGATAAAGGAGAGACTCGAATTTTTCGAGGATATCAGAGGCGATATACGTATAAAGACGGATCTGGAATCAACTTTTGTCAAAGCCGATCGAAACGGTTTCGCAAAAGCCGTCGACAATCTTATATCAAACGCTATCAAATATAACAAAAAAGGGGGCTTTGTAAAAGTCGTTTTAAAAGAATCCTCTTTGATCATAGAAGATAGCGGAATAGGTATGGATGAGAGCGAGATATTGAAAATCTTCGAAAGATACTACCAATCAAGCGATTCGGCCGACGGATACGGAATAGGTTTGAATATAGTCAAATCCTTTTGCGACGAGAACTTTATTTCCATCTCCATTGAGTCTAAAAAGGGACACGGAACCAAAATAACACTGCTTCTTGATAGGGTTTTAACTCAAATTTAACATATTTTTGCAAAAATAGCGTAGTTTTAAAAATTAAAGGTGGTATATGGACGGGCTTAAAGAACTGGTCGATTACGGAGTCATAGGTCTGTTGGCGGCTATGAGTTTCGTGGCTCTGTGGCTGGCGATAGAGAGATATCTCTTTTACAAAAAGGTAGATCTGTCCAAATATAGAGACAGGAATCTTTTAGAGGTAGATCTGAGCGAAAATCTTTCGATGATCGCCACGATAGCCTCAAACGCCCCATATATCGGACTGCTCGGAACGGTTTTGGGAATTATGCTAACTTTTTACACCATGGGACAGCAGGGGATGGTCCAGACCAAAGAGATTATGATAGGACTGGCTTTGGCCCTAAAGGCTACCGCAATGGGGCTGGTGGTGGCTATTCCCGCATCAATTTTTTACAATCTCCTGGTTAGAAAGATGGAGGTTCTTGTGGCGAAGTGGGAATCGTTAAATGAAAATTAAAAAATTCGACTCTATCAACGTTATTCCGTTTATAGACATAATGTTGGTTCTGCTGGTGATAGTGCTGACTACCGCCTCGTTTATAGCAAAGGGGGCCATTCCTCTAGACCTCCCCGAAGCCAGCAGCAGTAAAAAACTCCCTATAAAAAACCTCGAGATCTCTATAACCAAAGATGGAAAGATATATTTTCAGGAAAAAGAGGTGGACCCCAAAAGACTCAAAGAGGCTCTTTCTAGCGTCGGCAAAGACGACAATATAGTAATCAGAAGCGATAAAAACTCGAGGTTTCAATATTTTGTAGAGGTGCTGGGAATATTGAAAGAGAAGGGAATCGACAACATAACCATTGTGACTCGCCGTTAAAGGTAAAAGGCTATGAAAAGGGGTTTTTGGATTTCGCTTTTTGTTCATCTGGCTCTTTTTGCCGCTTTTATCTCTTTTTTCGAAAGCGAATTCGCTCTAACTCCTCCAAAGGGGGAGAAAGTAACGGTAATTAGTTTAAAGAGCCTGGATATTAAGAGCGATGCCTCTTGTAACTGCGGCTGTTCGGCTACGGCACGGAAAAAACCTCAGCCCAAGAAAATAGCAAAGATCTCTCAGCCGCAAAAAGAGATTAAAACGATACAAAAGCCTATATCTAAGCCAAAACCCAAACCCAAACCGAAACCCACACCCCCAAAACAAGAGCCC
>Ga0256834_1000377_pt1 | contig 32471 bp, 31 predicted proteins | sample 4281140metaG_FD_190536 | JGI IMG/M metagenome (GOLD analysis project Ga0256834, IMG submission 190536) | Hydrothermal vent microbial communities from East Pacific Rise, Pacific Ocean - 4281-140 | ecosystem: Environmental > Aquatic > Marine > Hydrothermal vents | place: Pacific Ocean: East...
GTCAGGAGTAAAGCCATAATGATAATGAATCTTTTCATTTTGCATACCTCGCAATGCGGAAGCCAATATCGTTGGCTGGTTCGCGACTGTAACGGCGATAACTGAAGCGTAGTTCGGTAATACTCGCATTGCGCCAGCTCGAACCCCGGACTACATGATGGTTGCCGACTGCAGGACCCATAGGGTCGGCTGCACCTTTGTTGCTGGCAGGATTGGCAGCATAATAATCATGGCACCATTCCGCAACATTGCCGCCGAGGTCATAAACCCCCACTGGATTTGCCTGAAAAGAACCGGTCGGTGCGCTCGCAGCAAAACCATCGTTATAATCTTTGATCACTACAGGCAGGAGATGACGGGCCGACTCGTCGGCAAAGTTCCCCGTTTTCATTTTCGGTGGGTATTTTCCAGACCAGGGATAGCGGACCCGCTGCTTTCTCTTGGCCATGCGGGCGGTGAAAGCCCATTCCGCCTCGGTGGGCAGGCGATAGCCGGGGGCTGCTTCATTACCTGTGACCATGGCCCCGTTCTCCTCCCGGTAGAAAGGTGGCAGGCCATCTTTCCTGCTGAGCCAGTTGAGGAAACGCGCGGCATCATCCCAGGTGACATTGACCACCGGGTGGGAATCAATCTCAAGGGATTGGTTGCCAGACATGCCGGAAGAGTGTTGCGCCTGGAAGAGTCGATACTCCGCATTGGTTACCTCTCGTGCAGAGATATAGAAGCTACGCTTCATGATAACTTTGCGTTCGCCTTCGTTGGCGCGCCGTCCCGCCTCTTTCCTGGAGGCTCCCATCAGAAAAGGCTGCGGTGAGATCAGGATCATTTTCTGGCCGAGGCCCGTGGTTTTGGTGGAACCGGGCCTGGCGGCGGCTGGTTTAGCAGCTGTTACCGCTTGACCAGTCGTCTGTTTGTGTTGCAAGTCGATTTCTATACGTTGACTGTAGCCGGTTTTGGGTGTCACCGTTCTGGTCACATTGCCATAGCCTTTGGCCTTCATTTCGATGGTGTGTTTCCTGGTCGTGAGCCGGAACCGGCCCGTGGCCAGCTTTTGTTTTTTGCCGTCAATATAAAGCGTTGCTGCTGCCGGAGTTCCGGTAATGAAGACCGTCCCGTATTCTGGCTTGAGCTTGACACTGAGTTTACGTTCTTCGCCAGGTTCAAGTTTCAGCTTGCGATTTGTCGGTAGGTGACCAGGCAGGGTTAAGCGAAGATTGTGCTCGCTTCCAGACGGCATGGTGATCGAGAGTGGCGTCAGTCCCTTGTAAGCACCGTCGAGAGTTACCGTACCCCCGATCGGGGTCGATGTGATGGCAATCGTTGCTGGTGCAGGCTCAAGTCGATAAACGCCAGGAGCCAGATCCTGTCCCGCCTCGACGGCAAGTTCGGCTTCGAGCGCAGAGAAATTTTCTTTGCTGAAGACCAGTTGGTGTTCTCCCGCAGTCAGCTCCAGTTCAAGAGGGGTCACCCCCTGCTCTTCGCCGTCGACAGTGAGGGCTGCTCCCTGCGGTTCTGTCTGTAGTGTGATTGTGGCCCAGGCTGGCTCCAGCTCGACTTGTAAAGCCAGCTTTTTACCAAAGCCTTCGACCTCGATAGTCCTTTCGACAGGCAGGTAACGTTTATGTGTAAAACTAATGACACGGTTGCCAGCCGGGATTTCAACCCCCGCCAGTGGTGTCTCACCGACAGAGATACCGTCGATCAGCACGGTCACGCCGACAGGTGTACTGGTCAGGTCGATCAGACCTGGCAACTTCTCCATGGTGAAGCTGTAGTTACTGCCACTGTTGGTGATTTCGACCTCTTCTTTGAGAGGACGGTAGCCGTTCTTTTCGGCATGGAGAGTATAGCTTCCGGAAAGTCCCAGGTAATTGTCACCAAAGGGCAGTACTGGCGGGAAACCGGACACGGAGATGCTGTCCGGAGCCGGCGTTACCGTGACTGCGAGAGGGTTGGCCAGGAGCACGAAAGCGGCAGCGATTAAAAGCAGCGCAAACAGGACGATGGCCATGGTGCGGGCTCTGCCGCCACCCGATCTGGGGGTCTCCATGACCGGTTGGAGGTACTCACCAGTGGCATTCTTCTGGCGCTCTTCTTGCGGATCTGGTGGTGGCTCGACAGGGGGGGCGAGGGGGGGCTGCAACACCTTTGCCGAGGTTTTGGAAATCCGGATCTCCACGCGCTGTCCGGAAAGATGCCAATGGATTATGGCGTCACCGATACGGGTAGTGTCGCCTGCTTTCAACCAGACCGAACCGGTGACCGGTTGGTCATTGTGATAGACGACACCTGCCTGATTGTCGTCAGCAGGTTGCAGGAAGAGGTGGTTGCGGGACTCTGCCACGTAAGCGACGATCCCCCTTTCACCACCCAGGTCTCCATCCGAGGGGTTCTCCAGATGGATGTGGGCTGTCTCATCCATACCGATGAGCAGCGGCAGGCTGGACTCATCAAGCCTGCGGATCTCATCTGCAGCATATATTTCAATCAGACGGTTCAAATCTGTTCCTCGCAGCGCAGGGTGAACACCAGCTTGCCAGATGCCGGTCTGACTTTAAGCGTCTGCCGTATATCCCGGTAACCATTACGGCTGCCGGTGGCCGTATAATCACCTGTGCGCAGGATGAGTTTTTTCTCCTGAAAAGTCCCCAGGCGTCCGACATGATAGACCATTATATCAGTCAGACCGTCCGAGAGGATCACGACCTCAACCTCAATCTCTGCCTCGGTGACCAAGCGCTCAAGCTGGCTGATCTGCGATGCGAGGATTGCTCCGCGAGGGGTCACCCCCGAGGCATAGGCGAGAGCCTGACGAGCCTCCTCCAAGGGGCCATCTTCAAACAAGCGCTCAGGCTTTGCCAGGATGGTCTTGAGACGACGGTCCAGGGTAACTCTCAGGCTTACCCTCTCCTGACAGATGGTAGCAAAGGCCGCGTGTGAGTCGAGGGAGAGGGCCTCTTCACAGCTTTTCAACGCATCAGACCAGCGCTCTTCTTTTTCCAGACGTTCTCCCTGCTGTCGCAGTGTAGTCAATCTGCCGGCAAGCTGAGTCCGGGCAAGTTGTTGTTTGAGGTCGCGGACGGCACGGTCACCTGGCCTGATCGACTCTGCTTTCTGCAGGGCCTTTCTGGCTGCCGACGGTCTATTCTCTGCCACTGCTTGCAGGGCACGGCTCATCGCCTGTTGAAAAACTCTTTCGGCGATCTTTGCGCGGACTCTGGCAAGAGCCTCCTGCGCCGGTACGAAGTCTGGATCGAGGGCTACAGCTTCAGTGAAGGCTGGCATTGCTCCGTCAGGGTCTCCGGCTTTCTCCATGGCTAATCCGTCCTGCAGAAAACGTAGAACGATGGGGAGTTGCTCTGCCCGGCGGGCACCGGTTGTCGCCCTTTCATCATCAGCATCAAGAGCAAGGGCTTGTTGAAAGTGACTGGCAGCGGCCTCTGGGTCACCTTGTTCGAGTGCCAGTAAGCCGTCGGCAACGGCTTGTTCGAGCAGGGTCTCTTTTGAGGCCATGAGATCATCCAGCTTCTCAATTGCGTCTTCACAGGATTTTCTGGCAGCAAGGTACTGCTGATCACCCAGAAGACGGTCGCACTCCCTGGCCAGCAAGACGGCTCCAGCATAGATATCACCACCCCAGGCGGCTATATTCACCGCCTCAGCTTCTGCTTGTTTCTGTAACCACACCCCGAACAATTGATTGATCTCCTCGGCGGAATCATCATTAAAGGCCATCTGTCCTTGTGTCGGGGCCTGTTCCTGTGGTGAGGGTTGCGCGATAACCTTGCTGGTCTCCTGTTGCTCTGTTTGCTGAACGACAGTTGGCTTGTCCTGGCGCAGAGGCAGGAAGAGAACCAATAACGCAATGACAATCAGCAATAGGCCGCAGGTCAGTATCAGCACTGGGGTGGTGCGGGACTGTCCCGCTGGCTTTTCTCCTGCCGTTGCATCGGGAGGGATCATTTGCGGTGGGCTCTTCGGCAGATTACCGCCATTTTTTTGAGAACGATGGTCTTCTGTCATTAGCAGACCTTACCTGGTTCCAGAGGAGGGTTCTGTTGGCTGGTTTGCATCATTTTCATCTGAATCAAGTGGCAACCCAGTCTCCGAAGCGTAGATGTCTCGTAGCATCTCACGCCATTTCTGATACTGCTCTTCGGCCGATCCAGTGAGCCTGACGGTTTCGCCGACCACCTCCACGACCAGAGGCTTCGCTTCAGATGTGAAGGATATATTGAGCTCTTCGATCACATCCTTGTGGATCTTGCTCTCCTCTTTTTTCTGGAAACCACTGTATATTGTCGCGGCACCAGCAGCGACCAGCACTCCAGGAAGGTTAGAATGGGAGACGCTGTTATTGCCGCTACTGAGAAAAACACCCCCGGTAACCACAGCGAGGCCAAACAGTTGGCGGGTCAGAGCCTGTTTTTCAACTTCCTTCAGTGCGGCGAGTTCCTCGCTGTAGAGTTTTCTCCAGTCCGTGTAGGGTTGCCATAGATCATTGTAATAAACCTCGTAATAGCTGTTTATGGTGTCGATCAGCATGTCGTCACGCACCTGGACGGCACGCACCCGCTTGAGCATGGGGTCATCCTCATCCGGCAGTCTGAGCACCGAATAACGGCCATCCTCGTCGCGGGAAATGTACCCGGCAAAAGCATCTGCCGCCATATCCTGGGCGACGCGGAGTTCGGAGGTCTGCTGAATGTTGAGGATCTCTTCGGCGGATAGTTTGCTTCGACGTTCTACCAAGTCGTTGGCGATGGTGTTGTAAAGGTCCTGGAAAGGGTCTTTTTCGCCAGCTGAGAGACCGTAGTAATCTGATGGTTTGAGGGTTTTGGAATAGGACTTCTCAAACCATTGAATTCCACGGGAATCATAGGCTTCGATATTGAGGCTTAAGCGCTCACCATCAGAGTGGGTGATGGTTCCGTGGACCTGGACATGGGCGTCGCTCTCCGCCGGGACGACTCGCACTGCGCCCCAGTACCCGGTTTTCTGCATGGTGTATTTGAGGTGGATCGGTATGTAGCGCTCCTCCGCCTGACGGATCTCCTCAGACAAACCCAGCTTGCGGATTTCCTTGTCCGTCAATTTCTTTGAATCGAAAACGACGATCGCTACATCAAACAATTCCGAGCTATCGAGTTCTTGCGTCGCAACTATTGGCTTCACACCGTCAGGGATCTGACCCCTCAAGGCGGCGCAGCCAGAAAGCATCATGAGTGCTGCAAGCAGCAAAAAAAATCGGTTCATTTTCAGTTACTCCGTCCTAGGAGCCTATCCGACAATCCATGCTCGGCTGCAAACCCAGCTGTTTGGCCCATATTTCAGCTCCTTTTCGACCAATAGCTATGGCTATTACTCTCAAACGAGCCAAAAGCTGTTCTCAGACTTCTGGGTTTTCGCTTCGACCCTTATTGTCGGACAGGCTCCTACTTGCTTACACCCTTGTATTTCCAGTATTCCTCCCAGAGTTTATTCTTCAACTCAGGGTCAGGTTCTTTTTCGGCCGCTTCACGCAGTTGTCGAGCAACGATATCGTCATCCTGCGGTGGTGGCAGTTTGCCACCGGGGGCACCGTATTTTGAATGGTCGACAGCGGCATTTCCCTCTCCGGCTTTACTCTGTGTACCGGGCTCAGCTCCAGATTGACCGGCTTGGCCTTCAGGTCTGCCGTCAGCAACAGCATCGCCTTTGGTATCTGCACCCTGTCCTCCCATTTCCCCGGAACCGGTCTCGCCTGTTGCACCTGAGGCTCCGTCACCACCGCTCGTACCGGCCTGACCGGAGACACCGGATTCCCTCTGGCTGGGGACTCTGGCGGCAACCTTGGCCTCTTCCTTCAGGAGCATTTCGTCGAAGTCACCCAGAGCCGCGAGGAAGTCTCCGTCTAGCTCCGCAGTCTTTTCGGCCTGGGTCCTGGTGTCTAGTGGTTCTGACCCGGTAGTGTAAAATACGGCATCTCCTGAGAGGGTAGATGGTTCCTGGGTATCGGTCATCACCGGGCCTGTGGGACACGGTAGCCCCTCCAGTGCGACCACGCCACCCTGTTCGGTGAGTTCTTGGCAGTAGTTGATAATCCGGGTATTGAGGTAGACGATGAAGTCTTTGTAATCATCCACCTCTTTGGTCGTTGAAGAAAGTCCTTCGAGTTCGTGCAAAGCTGTTGTTCGGGCGCTGTCGAGAGCAAGGATGCTGTTGTGGATGGAATTTAACCGGTCCTGCTCGATGGCGTAGAGCTGTGATGCTGTGAGGATAAGGATGGTGACAAAGCAGAGGCTCTGAACGAGGGTTACTCGAAACGGCGAAGAGAGCTTAAACGCGCTGTTTACGACTGTACTCATAAGCACTGACCTATCTGAAGCAGTAAAAATGCTGTCTTGTCATGCAACAGAGACAAGACGCTGAAATCATTCCTGTATCAAGCATTATAACAGCTGTCTTTGGCAAAATGAACAAACACTAGAAAAGATTATTCGAAGGGTTGTCTTAATTGCCGGATAGATTTAACGAATCACGGGTCGTGGGTATGCATTCCAAGGCATGCTGGATGTAGGCGGGCACGTTGTTCACGTGTGCCGAAAAATTCACACCAAAACCTGCTAACGGGGTACTGTAAATCTTAAGGATATGTCGGAATGAGTTGCAAGATGATTTACAAGAAGCTCTTCCGGGGGAGGAGGTTTCCATTTTTCGTGACTTATAATGGTTCGATATTTAGCTTATAAAGTAGCTCTGCGATCGGCAAATAGAGGATAATTATGTTTTTTATCTAAGTCTCTCAGTTGATCTTTGCCAATAACAACCCAACCATTCGCTCGCTTGAATGCAGAGACTCTGTCCAGTGATAGAAAAAGGTTAAAAGATTTCCTGCCCATCATGCAGACAGCACCATCTTTCAGTTCCACATTTACCCTTAATGGCATTATAGCCCTCGGTTAAATAAAAGGTTTTTTACAAACCATCATCCATTAGCATACTATCAGTCTACATGATAAAATGAAAATGACCACCCGTTTTCAGGTGGCCATAATTATGTGAATTAAACGATCTCTCAAATACCTCTATCAATAAGCAGCCGATTTTCTTGTCGGAGGTTGTGGTTTCTAGGACAGTTCAAGTCTTAACCTATTTGCAAAGGGAACCGGTCCATACCTCCCGCACCTCAGCTTTGGTACTGTTGACATCGCGCATATTCCTGAACAGGATCAAGGTCTGACTGTTCTGGAGACCAATCCCTCTTAACCCCGAGCTCTTGCAATGACATCTCGAGCATGTGAAGCTGATCCATATCTTCGGCTAAGATGATTACAGCAAAGTATCCGGTACGCGATAAGTCTTCGCAGTTGAATGGAAAAACGGAATTTAATTTACTGCCGTCGTAAAGGATGGAATTGATCCGCTTACGCAATTCGATAAAGGTACAAGGTTCTGTCTTGATTTTGATGAACTTCCAGAGGGGCACAGCCCCCAGCAACTCTTCAATATTATGAACGATGATGTTCACATAGGAAGAGCCATTGAAACGGGCATTATTCTCAACCGGGAAGATTCCTTCCTCGGCAGCAATATAATCGAAACCGGTTACTCCGCGATATCCAGCCTTAGCCATCTCGGTTACGATTTTCAGCGATGTCTGCTTGACAGCGTCAAAAATTTGCGGTGAAGGACCATTCCCCTTCAAACTACCGATATGTACCATGCCTCGCTCACAGACTTGCTCAATCATACCGATATGGGTGATTTTTCCATCTCGATCGACAACCCATTGGTCATTCGGCGTGGAGGTGACATTCAAGAACGGTTCAATGAGAATGACCCTCTCACCACTTAAGGCAATAGTTTGGTAGAGTTCGGCAAGATCATCCCCTTTAGTCTTGTATAATGACATGCCAGCCTCACCCAGGGTGCCACGGATGATGACAGTGTCGTGGGTTGAGCGATAGCGTTCAACGGTAATCTTCATCTGCCGGAAATTGTTACTATTTTTCGGCTTCATTATGAAGGAAGTGCCATCGACAACCGGCACCTGCAGTTTCTGACATAACGTCTTAAAGATCGCCTTGTCGTTATGTTTCAGCGTATCAGCTTCCGTAGCGCCGAAAAGATCAGCACCAAGAGCTGTGGCCGCTGCGGCTTCCATTTGCGTCGAAAACCAAGGAACGTAGACAGGTTTTCTGCCCATTTCGTTGATCACCTTTTTAACCGGTTCCGGATTTTTCGCAATCAGTTCTGAGAGTGTCTCGCCACCAGGCGGCATGTTGTATGCGACGACATGGTCAGATCCCAATCTATGCGAGCGCAGCCAGCGGTGATAGTCCTGATCCAGTTTGCCACGTAAAACCACCAGATCATCAGCACATGCCGATGCCAAGGCGCGGTCACATTTTGAAGTGACTGTGGCATCACGACGTGGAAACTGAGAAAAGTTATCGGCGGCATAAACGACCAGTTCGTCTTTGTTGTCTGAAATTGTGGTTCTTATGGGGTGCAGGTCTGTCACTTAAGGACTCCGGTTGAGAATAGATTTCCATTGGGGAAGCCTTGCGGTTTGTGCCTGGTTAACCGGCAGGACAGAGCAACTTCCAGGTATAGATCAGAGTCAGCACCAGCGTGTAAGCGGTGATGGCGTAATACCAGCGGCCAGCAAATTTAGGGGTCTTGATCGGGGCCACGTTGAGGGCGGCCAGAATCATCAGTAGAGAGTAGAGGACAGGGCCGAAAACCGCAGGACTGAGCAGACCGTCAAAGAGGAACAGAAAGGTCAGGATAATAACATTGTTGTCGAGCGCCAACCCCCAGTAGGTTGATTTATCCACTAAGCCGAAGACATTAAAATAGCTTAGCCGGATAACGCCAATGGCGACAATGATAAAGGCTCCAGGGATGTACCAGGGGCTGAAGTTGCCATAGCTTAACAGGATAACAGCGGGACAGATACCGAAGCTGACAATATCGATCAGCGAGTCGAGCTGGCCGCCAAACTCTCCCTGTTCCTTGGTTCGACCTTTCATGCGACGGGCAATAATACCATCACTCCAGTCAAAAAAGACCGCCCAGAGCAAGCCGATCATCGCAGCTGGAAAGTTACCCAGAAAAGCGAAATAGATGCCGAGGATTGCAGCAAAAAGTCCGGCCAACGAACAGATGTTTGGCAGATCCTTCGCGTAGCAAAGTATGGCTTTGGGCGTCGCTGGAAGTTCACTCATGATGTTTTCTTTGAATCGACAATCTCAGCTAAGGCCCTAGACACAACGCTGTTTTCGGTCTGGGTGCGGCTGGCAATACGGATGTAACGGTCAGATTCAGGCATGGTCTTGCCCTGACAGTGCTTGATGTAAATATTGTGCTCTACAAACAATCTGCGCGCTACTTCCGGGCCGGAAGGAGCATGGTCGGGAAGACGGCAGAAGATATAGTTGGCATCAGGTCGATAGACTGTCAGACCACTGATGCCACAGAGGTCCTGATAGAATTGATCTCGATCCGCTCGTACCAGGTCGCAGCTGGCAAGGAACTCCTGCTGGTATTCGGGAGCATGAACCAGAAAAGTTTCAGCAAAGCCGTTGAGGTTCCAGATATGCAGCCCTCGGCGAACCTGGTCGGCAAAGAGGGCGTTGGCGGTCAGCATGTAGCCGATGCGCAGGCCGCAGATACCGTAAGCTTTGCTCATACTCTTGAAGATCGCAAGATTCGGATAGCTGGCGATATCACTTTCCAGGGTTTCCTGGTCACGATTGCTGGCAAAATCGATAAAAGATTCATCGACGATAAGCATGCAGTCATGCGCGGCCAGTTTGTCCAGTAGGCGGATCAGGTTGGCTTTAGGCACCAGCAGCGAAGTCGGATTGTTTGGCGACACTACCACTGCAACGTCGGCCTTGCAGCGGATAGCTTCGGCTGCAAATTTATCCACGTTCAGTTGGAAAGATGGAGCATCAAGCACAAATTCAATGACGTTTTCAGTCGGTGCAGCATTAGCATATTCGTTGAACGATGGCACCGGAACAATAAGCTTCTTGGCGAGATGACCGGAAACGATCTTAATCAGCTCTGCCGCTCCATTGCCCACCACAACCCGTTCCGCCGGTTGATCAATCAGAGTGCCCACTAACCCGGCCAGGACATTCTGAGCCACGGGGTAGTTCAACACCAATTCATGAATCTGGCTAGTCAGCTGTTGGAAAAAACGCTCTGGCGGAAAATAAAGATTATAAAGGTAGGCGTGATCGATAAAATCATGACGCCAATAACCGCCATGCTGGCATTCAATGGCTTCGAATTGCTGCTCTTTGGCAGCATGATCCTGATCTGTCATATGTTTTGTTGCCTTCGTTAAATGCTAGGAGCTTGTTCGACAATAAAGGTCGAAGCGAAAATCCAGAAGTTTGAGAACAGATTTTAGCTCGTTTGAGAGTAATAGCCATAGCTATTGGTCGAAAAGGAGCTGAAATATGGACCAAACTTCTGGATTTGCAGCCGATCATGGATTGTCGGACAAGCTCCTGGCAGAAATGAATCTTTGGATCAAATTTCATGTCCTGAAAGGGCTGGTCAATCAGATGCCAATAATAGTGAGAAGGGTGCCGGCTGATTTCCCCCAATAACGGTTTTTTTTATCTCTGTCATATTCCGAGCGACAATCGGAGCAACCTTCTGAACCAGAGGCTGAAATTGCTGCGTGACAACCTTGATTGGTGATGGCACGGGGAACATTTTCTCAGCCGCGCTCAGGTCCTCCAGGGTGTCAATCTCATACCAGCGATTGGCGTCAAAGAAGACCGGCGCAAAGGTGAGGTTCTTCTCAGCGACCAGCTCGGCGAAAACAGACTCGTAATATCCCTTCACCTTCTTGGCGGAAATGTGCCGATCCAGTCGTTCCCAGATCGATTGCCAAGTGCTGCAGGAGAAGCTGTAGATGTTTACGGTCTTGAAATGATCGGCGTCATTGCGGTTAACCGCGCCGAGCCAAAGGGCATCAAGCTGTTGCCGCTTATTGAGTGTCACAGTCGTACCGTTCATCCACGGCAGCCGTTTTGAGACAGCAATCCGGTCTGGTTGGAGCATCGGCTTAAGCAGTTCGGAGTGAAACACCAGATCGCTTTCAATTAGAAGAAAAGGTTCGTCAATCACCTTTCCAGCAAGCCATAACGAATAGATGTTATTGGTTGTTTTATATCGCGGGCTGGCGACATAGGTGATTTCAATGCCAGCATACCGGCTACCGAGATAGTCCTGAACAACATCTGACAGGTGACCTACGACCACAACCAAACGTTTGAACCCGTGACTGCGCAGGGAACGAATCAACCTTTCAAGGATTGGGATTCCATTGACTTCGACAAGGCATTTGGGTGTTGAGTCTGTTAATGGAGAGAGTCGACTTCCCGTGCCAGCGGCCAAGAGCAAGGCAGTTCTCACCGGGGTACCATCATCTAAATGGTCACTATAATGCATTTAAAACTCCAGATATTGCCTGAAGTAAACAGGGAAAAGGGGGAGCCATGTCCCGGTGTAGCTACCGTCACTTTTGTGCGGAGAAGAAACAACTGTCAGGAGCTTGCACGCAGACCAATAAGCTACGTTATTACGAGTGCGCGAAAGAGCCTGTGCGTGGTTTTAAATGGTTTAAAAGGTGTGCTTTTCGTGGTGGGGGTTGTCGATGTCGGGGCAGGGTAAGGGTACTCCACAACAACCAATACCAATAGATCAAGATATAATATTTCTTCCACAATAGTCAAGCTTATTAAAACAAAACCGTTTTCGGGTGGCCATGTCTTAAGATGCCTGCCTCATGTCAAGTTTGTGCCGCTTCTTCATTGATGACCTATAATTACTGCCCGACCTGACGTCTGACAGTCACTGTTTCCCCAGCAATCCCCCAATTGTCAGTTTCGACTTCGTCGATAACGACCACTGTGGTTGCGGGGTTCTTGCCAAGCACATCGACAAGCAAGTCTGTTGCTCCTTTGATCAATCTTGCTTTTTGTTCAGTGGTTACACCTTCTTTGGTGATTTTGATATTAATATACGGCATGATAAAGTTCCTTAAGTTGAGGTTTCCAGGTCACGTGCTTCCTCCGCCTTACGTAACCGACGAAAAATCTCCCGGGCTGCCTTCTTGTCGCCGAAATCATGAACCGAACTGGCCAGTCGGGTGAGTTTGCGGTGATCAAGGAATGGATAGGCAGACCTAACCTCGGCCAATGCCGCTTCGAAGGTTTTTGCAGCACAGAGTCGATCACGCAGATCTTCAAGATGATGAAAGGCCATGGCCTCCTGGCGATCGCTGACGGCCTGCCCATCGAGAGCGGCTTCAATTGCTTCACGTTGTTCTTCGTTGCTGCGCAGAAAACCTGCCAGGTGTTTGATCTGACGCTTGCGCGAGCTGTGGCCGCGGGTATTGCGGGCCAGTTCGATCTCTTTGGTAAGCTCCGGTTCTTGCGGGAGTTTGGCGAGTTCCGTATCGGAGAGCTCTGTCAGGCGTTGAGCCAGAAGTTCCACTGCTTTGGCTTCGCGTTTTTTGGTGCTGCGACCGCGACCCAGGGAGCGGTATTCTTCGTCGTTATTGTTTTGCATCAGAACTGCTTTCTGCTGTCGAGCATTATGGTTACTGGACCGTCGTTGATCAGAGCTACCTGCATATCGGCCCTGAACACCCCGGTAGCGATTGTGATCCCCCGACTACGCAGGGCATCGACATATTCTTGGTAAAGTGTATCAGCGAGTTCCGGAGGCGCAGCGTCGCTGAACCCCGGACGCCGTCCCTTGCGACAATCGCCTAGCAGGGTGAATTGAGAGACCACCAGGATGCCGCCGCCGATATCCTCGACTGATCGGTTCATCTTGCCATCGTCGTCTGCAAAGATACGCAGACCAGCCGTTTTGTCGGCGAGGTAGACAACATCTTTTGAGGTGTCTCCATGTGCGACACCGAGTAGGACCATCAGACCTTGATCGATGGCACCAACCGTCTCCTTTGCAACGATCACAGAGGCCTGGCTGACCCGTTGAATTACGGCCCTCATTCGGCAAGTTCTCGTAGCAGCGTCAGATTGACAAGGTCCATCTCGTCTTGATCACCTTTGGGGGTTTCCAGAACCATGGGAATTCCAAAGAAGCGTTGATCCTGCATCAGGCAGCTAAAGCCGATACGGCCAATGGTCCCCTGACCGATGTGGGCATGACGGTCAACTTTACTGCCGCACGGCTTGAGTGAGTCGTTAAGATGGAAGGCCTTGATCTTCTCAAGGCCAACCAGTCGATCGAATTCAGTCATCGTCTGTGCATAGCCCTCTTTGGTGGAGAGGTCGTAACCGGCAGCATGGGCATGGCAGGTGTCGAAGCAGACGCCGAATCTTTGCTCATCAAAACCCTCCAGCAACGCCCCCAGATGGGCAAAGTCGCCGCCGAGATAGCTGCCTTGCCCGGCGGTGTTTTCCAGTAGCAAACGGACCTCCTGTGGGGTCTCTGCAAGAATTTCACGGAAGGCCTGGCGTATACGTTCCAGCCCGGCCTCTTCGCCAGTTCCAAGGTGTGCTCCAGGATGCATGACCAGGTCAGTGACGCCGATCTGCGCACAGCGAAGTAGTTCGTCGCGCAGGGCGTTTTTAGATTTCTTCCAGACAACTTCTTTCGGTGAAGCCAGGTTGATCAGGTAGGCGTCGTGAGCCATGACCGGCCCGATCCCGCTCTCTTGCCAAGCCTGACGAAAAGCCGAGGCTTCTGCATCCGAAAGCGGTTTGGCCTGCCAGCGACTGGCGTTCTTAGTGAAAATCTGCAACGCTGTGCAACCGCTTTCAATGCCGTGCGCAAAGGCTCTGTCGAGACCACCGGCAACTGAGACATGTGCTCCGAGCAGACGGTTCATGAGGCTTTCTCCCAGAAACTCAGGCCGCTGTGAATCTGGCGGGCATTATCAAGATGGACATCAACGAAATCAGGTGTGTGACCGTCACCCACCAGGATGGTGCCCATGCCGAGTTTCTTGGCGGTCTGCAGGTTGTCGCGCGAGTCCTCAATCATAATACAACGATCAGCTTTTGAACCAAGCTTGGCAAGTACCGCGTGGTATGGTTCAGGGTAGGGTTTCGGCTGGTAGGCTGCGATGCGGATGTCGTAGACTTTTTCGAACATATCCTGAATGCCGAGGGCCGACAGGACCCGATCGGCATGGCAGATCGAACCATTGGTGAAAACCGCCTTGCGTTGTGGCAGATTGGCCAGGGTTTCGCGTAGGACAAGGTCGGGGGTGAGCCGGGAGCATACGTCGATATCATGGACGTAAAGCAGATAGTCTTCCGGGTCGACGTCATGATGGCGGATCAGGCCTTGCAGGGTGACGCCGTACAGGCTCCAGTACTTGCGTCGTAAGGTGTCAACTTCCGGTGCCGGAATGCCAGCAATCTCAATCATGTAGCGATTGATGCGCACATCGATGAGGTTGAAAAGCTGCTTCTCTGCGGGGTAGAGGGTGTTGTCGAGATCGAAAATTAAAATGTCCATGATTATTCTTACCACGAAGAACACGAAGGGCACGAAAAATATTTAAGGTTGAACCATAAGAAATAGAAGCAATTGACCTGTCAGATCACTCTGAAATTTTTGTTAAATAAGATGTTGATCTCTTCGCGAGCTTCGTGTCCTTCGTGGTAAATAGCCTTTCTTACCTTGGAATATATTCGCCGGAGAAAACTTCCACCGCCGGGCCGGTCATAAAGACATCATTCTCGCCGTCCCACTCCATCTCCAGATCACCACCGGTCAGGTGGTTGAGCAGCTTGCCCCTGGTGCGGCCGGTCAGTACGCCAGCGACCGTGACTGCTGAGGAGCCGGTACCACAGGCTAGGGTTTCTCCTGCGCCACGCTCCCAAGTACGTTGCCGGACTTCATTCAGCGAGATAATTTCGACAAATTCCACATTAATACGCCTGGGGAAGAGTTTGTGGTTTTCAATCGCGTAGCCGTAGCGTTTTACTGGAAAGTTGGCGACATCATCCACATAGATAACACAGTGTGGGTTGCCCATGGAGACGCAAGTGATCTGGAAGCTGCGGTCGAGTACCTCAAGATTCATATTGATGACCTGCTCATTGGCCGGGCCGACCATCGGCAGGTCGGCGCGGGTTAAGCGTGGCGGTCCCATGTTGACCATGACCTTGTCGATATGTTCCCGCTCATTGGGATACATCGTCAGCGGCAGGACGCCCGCACCGGTCTCGATGGTAATCTCGGTGCGATCCACCAGGCCATGGTCGAAAGCATATTTAGCGACACAACGGATGCCGTTGCCACACATCTCTGCCTCACTGCCATCAGCGTTAAACATACGCATCTTGACGTCGGCTTTTTTCGACGGCCCGATCAGAATCATGCCGTCGCCACCAACGCCGAAGTTGCGGTCACTGATTTCGCGCGCCAGGCTCTCGGGATCTTCGACAGTCTGCCGGAAGCAGTCAATGTAGACGTAGTCGTTGCCGGCACCGTGCATTTTGACGAATTTCATAGTTGCCCTCACCTGGTAGCCAGATCATTTATAATCCGACAGGCTGTAGGAATTTTACAACGTTGAATTGCGGATTCAGCTATTATAGGGGGAAAGGTTTTCTGTCACAACTGGCTGTTGCTGATATTCTTTACATTGCTATGTTTATCTGCAAAGTCCAAGTGAGGGAGAAGTCTATGCCAGCTGTCAAAAAGGGTTATTGATACCAGTCAAGATGAATAAAGCGCAGAATATAAGAGTTTCCTAAACAGATACACCCAGAAATTTTTGCCTGATACGTTCAATATGCTTATTCAGTAATTCACGCCTCAAGACCCCAAGTTTCCCCTCCGAGCTCTCCAATACCGCAATTGTCTGGCCAATTTCGTCAGAAACTGATCGAACTTCCTCCTTCCAGTCGCCTTTGTCGAGGACAGCACACCACAACCTTACAGTAAGATCATAAAGGTCTTCAGAGATGTTCTTAAGAACAGGATTATTGGTACTGTCATTAAGAATTGTCCTGAATTCTCGATCAATTGCCATCAGTGCTGCCTTGTCTTTAGTTGCAAACAGATTTTCGCATTGTTTCTGCAATGTGACCAATCTCTGGAGATGTTCTTCAGATACATGTTCTGTAGCCAGTTTACCGACCATTTCTTCAATACCCAAGCGCACCTGAAACGTATTCATAACCTGTTGAAATTCCATTTCAGCAACCATGGTTCCGGTCCGAGGCAAAACCCGAACCAGGTGATCCCACTCCAGTCGATTCAGCACTTCACGTAGCGGTGTGCGGCTGACTCCAAATTCCTTTGCCAGAACTTTTTCATTTAATATACGACCAGGAGCGTAATCCAAACATAAAATCCGCCTCTTGATGGTCTGATAGATATCGTAATTCATAAGAAAGAATAGCGGCCTTTTCTCTGTAGTTCACTGTTAGTATTTAATAATGATGGCTTAGGTATATCAGCAAGGAACGTTATTATCAAGGTCAGCTTAAAATCTGTCAGTAAAAGCTTTGGATAAGCAAACAACGCCACCGTCACGCTTAAACGTATCCTTGATAAGAACGTTGTTCCAGGGCCGTAAAGACATGACTAATCATCGTGTTGAAATCAAAAACTGGCAACCCGACCGCCGCTTGTATTGCATAAGCATAGGGGGGCATGTTGGAGCATTCAAGCAATATTGCCTTAATAGATGAATCACTGGCGACTAGTTTTCTGGCTTGCCCGACAATCTCGTTCCTGGCGATATCGGTGTCCAGCACACCGGTTTCAGTTATAAAAGCACCGTAGAAGTTCTCCGTCTCCTCCATGCCTAGAACCGCCACCGTTGATTTGTCAATTCCGGCAGCATGGAAGTGTCTTTCGGTCAGATTCTGCCCTTGGGCGGTCAGGATCCCAACCTTTTCGTCCTTACGCAACATTCTATGGATGAACGGCACCTGCAGAATGCTGGAGAGCATAACAGGCACCGGCAGAGCCTCAGCCAGTTGATCTTGAAACAGGGCCATAAATCCACAGTCACTGGTTATTGCCCTGGCACCTTGCTGAACCAGTTCCAATCCGGCTTCAATGAACGGTTGCACCAATTCAGGATCCCGCTCAAAAATCAAGCGGTGCGAGGACGCCGCCTCAACGGTTTTGTAGATAACCGGGAAAGGGTACGACGTTGCATTTGCCACATCTCCCGGGGCAAGAGGGAGCATTGCGTCCAATAACAGAATGCCAATTGCGTGCCCTGCACTGTATTGTCCTTTTCTAGCCTGATAAATCATGTTCGCCATTACCTTTTGACAGCTCGAATCCAGTGCCAGCCCCCTGTTAACCAGGGGGACTGACCCAGCCGTATTATTTGTCTTTCAGAGTCTCTTTATATTTATTTGCAGAGACCGTCACAAAAGCAAATTTTTCGGAATCACCATTTTTGTCAAATGTGTACAGGGCACTATAAATGCCACCCTTTGCTTCTACGTTCTGAATCCCTTTGATGAACTCTTCGCGTGTCTTTGCACCATTTTCGATGATTTTTCTGGTCACTTGAACGGCATCATAGCCGAAGATCGCCGCATTTGGTGCCACGGGCTTACCGGTTCTCTTTTTCCATTGATCATTTAAATACTGTGCCTGAGGTGTCGATGAGTCGATGTCATCACTGATGACCAGGTAAACATTATCGACATTACCTGCAAGCTCAAAAAATTTGGGGTCAGTTAAGGCTTCAACCCCCAGGATGGGGATATCCCAGCCCATTTCCCGTGCCTGCCGGACAATCAGGCCACCTTCATTGTAGGTCACGAACAGCACCAGAATATCGGGCTTTTTGCTTTTGGCCCGGGTCAAGACAGACTTAAAGTCAACATCCTGGCCCGCAGTAATGACATCTTGTGAAACTACTTTAATACCGTACTCTTTTTCAACTTCGAGTAACGTCTGGTTTAGCTGCTGACCGTAATCCTGGTTTTCTGAAATAACCGCAACGGTCTTCTTGCCCATTTCTTTGCTGACAGATTTTGCGACAGCATCAGCAATGGTTTTTGTGGTAAACGGAAGTCTTGCGATGGTATCAAATCCCTGGGCGGTGATCGAACTGGCGTTTGAGTAGGTAATTACATTCGCTATACGATACCGATAAAATACTGGGTTGGCTGCCAGGGCTGAAGAACTCATAGACGGCCCCATCACGGCCAGATAATCACCTGAAGCGACTTTCTTGGCCACGCTTGCTGCCTCACGCGCATCACCTCTGTCATCAAAAAAATCGAGCTCAAGTTTGTACCCTTTCAAAGGCCCTGCTTGAATTCCACCCATATTGTTGATTTGTTCGATAGCAATCTCCTGGCCAATCTTATCTCCAGAACCGTAATTGCCATATTTACCCGTCACCGCATCGTACCCGGCAAGCTTAATTAGCTTACCCTTGTGATCAACACCGTCTCCAGCATGACCAATTGAGACCAGTAAAAACACACAACAAACCACTCCTGCACACATCATCGCAAACTTCCGCATCGTAGATCTCCTTTTTTGATTATGAATACAACCTGTGAACATACGTTCAGCCATCTGCCACAATCATTGAATTAACCATTAACCTTTTAATCCTCTCGATTCGAGCAATATGACCACCACTAATCCCTGGTTTCAGCTTCAAACGAACAGTTATTACGATACCTCGCCGAGGTAACACTTGATCACTTCCTCTGACTTCATTAGCTCCTCAGCCCGGCCATTTATTGCAACGACGCCACATTCCAGCACATAGGCCCGGTTTGCAATGGCCAACGTTTTATGGACATTCTGTTCAACCAGCAAGATAGAAGTGCCAGCTGCATTTAATTCCTGAACGATATTGTAAATTTCCTGGACCAGAATTGGCGCCAATCCCATGGCAGGTTCGTCAAGCAGCAGCAGCGATGGTCGAGACATTAAACCTCTGGCAATTGCTAACATCTGCTGTTCACCCCCGCTGAGGGTTCCGGCCCTCTGGTTGCGTCGCTCACCCAGAACCGGGAAGATATCGAAATAACGCTCAATATCTTTTTTCACTCCGGCCTTGTCCTTTCTGGTAAAAGCCCCCATTTCCAGATTTGTCATAACCGTTGCCATGGGGAACACGCGTCGCCCTTCGGGGACATGGGCCATGCCCGCAATCACAATCCGATCCGTACGTACCCCGTTCAGCGGCTTTCCCCTAAAGGTTACACTGCCACTGGTTGGCTTTAACATTCCCGAAATAACTTTCAAAAAGGTGCTCTTTCCAGCGCCATTTGCCCCAAGTAAGGCAACAATTTCACCTTCCTTAATTTTCAATGAAACACCATGAAGGGCTTTGACCTTTCCATATTGAGCATGGATATCCTCGACTACTAACATCTCTCTGCCTCCTGTTCGCCGAGATAAACCTTCTGTACTTCCAAATCATTTCTGATCTCTTCTGGAGTTCCTTCCCGAAATTTGGCCCCTGCGGTCATCACGATGATTCGGTCACTTACCGTCATCATAAAGCGCATGTTGTGCTCGATAACCACGATGGTATTTCCTTCGTTGCGCAGCTTTTTTACGAAATCGGCGAGCGTGTCCATTTCCATCGAGTTCATCCCGGCGCATGGTTCATCCAGAATCAGCAATTGCGGATCAGAAGCCAGCGCTCGACAAATTTCCAGGATACGCTGCTCGCCATACGCCAGGTTTTTCGCCAGGGTTTCTTTCTTCTCTTCAAGCCCTACATTCTTCAGTAAAGCAATAACCTTCTCGTAAGCCTGGTGCTCTATCTTCCTGGATCTCAATGGACGTAAGAAAATGTGGTGAAATGGATTGTCAATTCTACAGTGAGCACCGATCAAGACATTTTCCAAGACACTGATATTGGAAAAAACTCTTAAGTTCTGGAAGGTTCTGGAAATTCCCTGTTTGGCAATTTTGTAAGCAGGAAGACCGGTGATTTCTTTGTCCTGGAAAAACACCTGACCACTGCTTGGCTTATAGATCCCGGTCAAAGCATTGATGAAGCTGGTTTTGCCAGCACCGTTCGGCCCAATGATTCCTAGAATCTCATTGTTATTAACGGTCATGCAGACCTGATTAACCGCAACCAAACCACCGAACCGTTTTGTCACATCTCGTGTCTCTAAAATTGGCACCGTTACGACTCCCGTTTTTAATTTTTAAAGGAAGAGGAACCAAAGATTCCCTGAGGCCGGATAAGCAATACCAGAATCATGATGAGGCCAATAATTAACATGCGGTATTCAGCGGTACTTCGGAATACCTCAGTTGCAACTGTCATGACAGCTACGCCAGCCAGAGGCGCAAACAGATTCCGGCCCATCCCGCCGACAATGACCATAATTATCATCAGGCAGGACTCTTCCAGGCGGAAGTTAGAGGGTGTCACCGCCGTTTGATAAACGGCCAGAAAACTACCGGCCATGCCGGCATAGAGACAACCGATACTGAAGGCCATAATCTTATATATAGAGGTGTTGATTCCCATTGTGTCTGCGGCCAGTTCATCCTCTCGAATAGCGATGAATGCACGGCCGTAGCGGGTCTTTGTGATTGCTCTGAGAGTCAGGTAGGTAAAGGTGAGGATGCCAAGTCCGAGATAATAGAAGTGCGTTTCCGTAACAATCTGGAGGCCGAAGATTTTCGGGATCGGAATGCCGACGATGCCCATGGCCCCACGAGTAAATTCAATCCATGAAGTTGCCACCAGGCGAAAAATTTCCCCGAAGGCCAGAGTGATCAAACAGAAGTAATCTCCCCTGACTTTTCGTGTTGGCAGCGCAATGATGATACCGGCAATCATGGCCAAAACTGCAGAGGCACAAAATGCCGCCACAAAGCCGAAACCAAACCTTGTCATCAGAATTGCGGTTGTATAGGCTCCGATGCCGTAAAAAGCAGCATGTCCCAGCGACAGCAGGCCGGTAAAGCCGAGAATCAGATTCAATCCCATACAGAGAATCGCATAGATGATCATCAGATTAAAAATACTGAGAATATAGATATCGGTAACGAAGGTTGGGGTCAGCAACAGGCAGATAGTCAACCCGCCAAACAACAGCCCTCTGCCCATTTTCGATTCGAAAAAACTCATGTCCATTGGTGCTTTTCTCCCTCAGGTATTGATTGTCACTTCTGTATATCCCGCTCTGGAAGTCAAAGCGTCAAACTTTGGTCTGGTCACTATTGCCAAGGATCCCGGTTGGCTTGACTAACAGCATGATAATCAGAAGTGAGTACAACAGCGGATCTCGATATGAGCTGGATACGTAGACGCCAATTAAATTCTCCGAGAGGCCGAGAATCATTCCACCCAGCAACGCCCCACCCAAGCTGCCGATGCCGCCAATAACTGCCGCAGTGAAAGCAATGAGAGTTCCTCGAAAACCCATACCCAAGGAGACCGCATTATAAGCGCTCGAATAGAGGACTCCGCCAACAACACCGAGAACCCCACCCATAAAGTAGACGGAAGAAACGACTCGATTGATAGGAATCCCCATCAAGCTCGCGGCATCCATATCCTGTGAGACGCAATCGATAGCTTTTCCATAACGGCTGTAGCGCATAAACAGGATCAGCACAGCGATACAAAGAACCGCCACAAAGAGCGTGATGATATGGGTTACAGATACCTGCAGGCCTAATAGAGTTACAAACTTGGACTCAACAATCGATGGGAAGGACATGACCTGGTTACCCCATTGCAATTCTGAAATATTCTGGACAACGTAGGCTGCCCCCAAAGCGGTAATCATTGAAATCAGCCGATGTTGGGGCGCGCGTAATCTCCTGTAGACCAGCAACTCCACCAAAAAAGCCAAGCCACCACCAGCAATCGCTGCAATCAGGATTGCCAGCACGGGGTGAATGTTGTACTTCGCCAGCAGGGTTAAACAGATCAGTGTGCCAAAGATATAGGTGTCTCCGTGCGCGAAGTTCATCAACTTGAGAATGCCGAAAACCATACTGTAGCCTACGGTAACTAACGCATATACAGCGCCCACCATAACGCCGACCAATATCACTTCACCAAGCATCGAATGTTATCTCCTTGAGTACTTTAGTTCTGCTACCGTCAATTGTGAGGGGTCTACTGAAAGTCTTATGGCAATATCAAAATCAGCATCTATGCCATCCACCAGATCCCGTTCTGTAACGCGTTTAAAATAACAACGTTCTATAATTTAAAAAATATGTTTTAAAGGGGCTGATCCACATATGAGAACCAGCCCCAGATTTATTAGCTTCAGATGTCGAACTTGATTCCCTGAGCCAGCGGCAGGGTCTTGCCGTAGTTAATGGTATTGGTTTGCCGGCGCATATATGCCTTCCATGCATCGGAGCCAGATTCGCGGCCGCCGCCGGTCTCTTTTTCACCACCAAAAGCGCCGCCAATCTCGGCACCAGAGGTGCCGATATTGACGTTTGCGATACCGCAATCGGAGCCGATACAGGACAGAAATGCTTCGGCTTCCAGTAAGTTTTGGGTGAAAACAGCAGAAGAGAGCCCCTGCACAACGCCATTGTGCAGCGCTATGGCATTGTCAATTTCACCTTGATACCTGATCAGATACAGAATCGGGGCAAAGGTTTCTTCCTGGACTATTTCGTAACTGTTCTCTGCTTCTACCACCGCCGGTATGATATAGCAGCCCGATTCGTAATCTTTTCCTTCAAGAAGATCGCCGCCATAAATGACTTTTCCACCCTCTTCTTCAGCACGCACCAGTGCTCTTTTGAAGTCTCCGACAGCACTTTTGTCAATCAGCGGGCCAACGTGATTGTTTTCATCAAGGGGATCACCGATCTTCAGGCCACTATAAGCTTTGACAATAGTTTCTTTGACTTTGTCGTAGATCGATTCGTGAACAATAAGGCGTCGAGTTGACGTACAGCGTTGACCGGCAGTACCAACGGCACCAAAAACGATAGCGGGCAGCGCCATTTTCATGTCAGCATTGGGGGTGAGAATAATAGCGTTATTACCGCCGAGTTCGAGAATCGCTTTGCCAAATCGTCGGGCTATGACCTGAGCCCCATGACGACCTACTTCCGTGGAGCCGGTGATCGAGATTAGAGGAATCCTTTTATCGTTGAGCAGCTTTTCACCAACAGAAGACCCGCGACCGACGATGAGGTTGAACAGTCCTTCAGGAAGGTCGTTGGTTTTGATAACATCAGCCAGAATATTCTGTACGGCAATAGCCGTCAGGGGAACCTTGGATGAAGGCTTCCACAGATTAGTGTTGCCGCATACGGCTGCAATCATGGCATTCCACGACCAGACAGCTACTGGAAAATTGAAGGCGCTGATGGTGCCGACGACTCCTAAAGGGTGGTACTGGTCATACATGCGATGAAAATCACGCTCGGACGTCATGGTGTTGCCGTAAAGCTGACGGGACTGACCGACCGCAAAATCACAGATGTCGATCATTTCTTGAACTTCGCCCTTGCCTTCCTGCAGAGATTTACCCATTTCGTAGGATACAAGAGTTCCGAGAGCGTCTTTATGTTTGCGTAACTCTAGCCCGATCTGGCGGACAATCTCTCCTCGCTTGGGGGCCGGAACCATACGCCACTGCCTGAAAGCAGCGTCTGCTTTGGCAACGATATTTTCATAGTCTTGCTCTGAGGCAAGATAAACACTGGCAATCGGTTTGCCATCAACGGGGGAAACGATATTCAACTCACCCTGGTCGGTTGTTGCATTCCACTCAATTCCAGTAGATGCACCAAGATTTTTTTCTTTAATACCAAGCTCTTTCAGAAAATCCACAATTTATTCTCCTTTATCTCATGATCTATTAGTTATCGAGACTTATAAACGGCGTTGCGCAAAATGGTAAAGCCGTGCGCCGGTTTCATAGAAAAGTCCACGCAGTTGCCTGGTCTTAATTTTACTTTGTTGCGTTAATGGTAAGGGGATGCACTCGGGTGATTCGGTTTGGGTATATTCGGCTAAAAGTTTACCGAATATCGTTCCCGGGCCAATGCCTCTACCGTTGTAACTGGTTACAGTGATCATGCTTTTGTCGAGTATATGAAACCTGGGCACATTGTCGGTTGTCATTCTGATAATGCCATCCCAGGCGTGCTCCAACTCTATAGCGCCGATCTGCGGAAACACTTTTTTCACCGAGCGCAATGTCCAGTTTTTATGGAGGCTATAAGCTCCATGCCTTGCCTGCCCGACGCTGCCAACGATAAGACGTCCCGCATTATCGAGTCGGTAAGAAGAAAGGATTAAATTGGTATCCCACGCCGGTTGCTGGCCGGGAAGTATGGTTTTACGTACCGCTTCGGGCAACGGCGGGGTGGAAAACTGAAAGTAATTAAACGGTAGCATCGATTTTTTCTGGTCTTTAAATGCGTAGTCTGGATATCCCTGCACGGTGAGGATAACGAACTTTGCTACGACAACACCCTTTGGTGTTTTCAACCGCCAATGATCACCATCACGCTTGCATGATATGACCGGAGAGTCGGTGTGCAGTTTTGCCCCGGCTTTTTTTGCAATTTCAGCGAGTCCATATGCATAGGCTAAAGGTTGAATTCTGCCGGCTCTTTTGTCCCACAATGCGCCATGAAACGCATTGCTGCCGATCATTGGCGCTGCTTTTTCACGACTCAGCAGAGTAACGGGAGCATTGCGCTGTTGCCACTGCTCTTCGCGTTGTTGCAAGGCCTTGTAGCCTGCCGGTGAGTGTGCACAATGGAGCGTTCCCTCACGCACAGCTTCACATTCGATGCCATGCTTATTGATAAGTTCAAACACAAGATCAGGAGAAGCACCGAGGACTTCAAGAACGCGTTCTCCGTACTCGGGGCCCATTATTTCCACGACCTCGTCAGGCATAAGCCAAAGACCCGCATTGACCAGGCCTACATTACGTCCGGAACCACCGTAACCGATGCTTTTTGCTTCAAGCAAGGTTACGTCAGTTCCTGCCTCTGCTAAATGCAATGCCGCTGACAGTCCGGTATAGCCGCCGCCAACAACAGCCACGTCAGTTTTATGTTCTCCTTCTACGGGAAATAGCGCCGGGTGAGGCGGGGCAGTTATTGACCACACTCCATGGCTCTCTGTCGAATTATGCATAGCTCATTTCCTCTGTCTTCGCTTGTCTGGTTCCGCATTGTCAAAACCAGCGCAGCGTTAATGGTCTTCAGTCGTTACATCAGTGGTATACCAATGATGTGATCAAATATATACCGCTGGGATTACTGTGTGTCAAGGGTTTTTTGTAACGGTGTTTTGTTTGAGTGGCAGGGCTTGAAAGGTGGAAGTCTGCAGGGGGGGATACTGTCACCTGTTTGTGATTGGTGGGTCGCACGACAGTTTTATGGCGGGGCTGTTGAGCCGTGGCATAAATATGGATTACAAAGCAAAGAGATTGACTCTGATTGTCATTCCTGAAAGTTTTTCACTTCATCGAGTAACCATTTCCTGAAGCAGGTCAAGGCATTGCTGACGGGTTTGTCCTCCGGGTAGACCAGGTAGTAGGCTTCGGCAGATTTTACCGGCAGATCGAAGGCAATGACCAGTTCTTTACGCTGCAGTTCTTTGGAAATCAAAAAGCGCGGAATAAGGGCTACGCCCAGTCCGGCGCAGGCGGCGCTGATCAAAATCGAAAAATGTTCATAGCGCGAACCTTGCATGGTGTTGAAATTGGCGAGCCCTGCGCATGCAAACCAGTTACGCCAGGCATCTGGCCGTGAAGTCAGGTGTAATAACGAACAATTCAATATTGCATCAACTGTCGTCAGCTTTGCTGTTGCAATATGGTTAGGTTTGCAAACAACAATCAGATCCTCTTTGAACAGGTAGTCTGCAACAGTGCCGGGCCAGGACGGCTGGCCAAAATGAATTGCTGCATCAAATGGTGTATCTCGAAACAAAAACATGACAGAGCGGGCCGCTGTATTGATCGTCATGTTGGGTTGTTGGTTATAAAAACTGTTAATTCGAGGGATCAACCATTGTGAACAGAATGTCGGAAGCACTGCGAGTTCCAGGATTTCCTTTGAGCCTCCATACGCCATAATGTTGAGCATGTCCTGTTCCATTTGCTCAAGGGTTTTTCTGACCTGCTTACTGTACAGTGCTCCAGCTTTGGTTAAGATCACGCGTTTTTTCAGGCGATTGAATAGTTTGATCCCCAGTTGCTCTTCGAGGGCGGCAATCTGTTTCGAGATGGCACTTTCAGTAAGGGCCAATTCAGCGGCTGCACTGGTGAAATTCTGGTGTCTGGCTGCGGCTTCAAGAGCAATCAGGGCACTACGACTCGGAACTGTTCTTCTCATGAAATTAACTCCAGAAGTAAAAGCTCAGTATTGGCGTTTGCGAGAATTTTGTTTCTCTTTGTATGGTCATTATCACGCAGATTATGGGAGCATCTGGTTTTAACCAGGCAAGGCAGATCGGCTGGTCCGATTATTCATTTTGCCAAATCTATTCCTAAAAGTCATCAACTCATGTTTTAATATCGTTTTACAAGGTTGTTTTGACATAGGTACATTATCGCTTCGTGTATTTGAAATCGATGGCCGCTTGTGTTGGCAAGCAGATCATTATTCTGGTAATAAAAGCTTAAGCCACCGACAGGAGCAAAAGTATGGCCGCATTGAGCGAAGCAGTTCAACCTGAATTTGGGAATAAGCCTCATCTTGTTGTTGGCTCATCAAACTTCGAGGCGATGATGAGTCGCTATCAGTTTTCTGAGGAAACCAGAAGCATCATCAATGACGAAAAGCTGCTGCCAGCCAGTTTGCTGAGTCGTTTACAGGCTGCTTATCCGCAGCATTCAGGCCTGCTGGAAACCAAGCCGTTTTTGTTCAAGGTTGGCACCAATTATTCCGGGCTCGAAGGTTTTCGGCGCGTTTGTGAAATCCTTGAAACAAACAGCATCAATCTGAGTAAAATCAAGGAACGTGAATTTTACATCGAAGTTTATCGCTTTCTGGCCACCAGCCATTCCCTGAACAGCGTCAACTGGGACAATTATGAGACCGATTCGGTTTATCAACTGGTCTTACCCCAACCGGGGATGATCGATGCAGAGCCGACCAGGGCGTATGTTGAGGCCAATACAGAAGCAGAAAGAGCCCGGATTGTTGCCGCATATACAGAGAAGACCAACCCCCATGATGGTAACCAGCAGCTCAACAAACCCTGGTTTGAGAATGACCAGGGTGAGGTCGAATTCCTTGAGGGCAGCCAGCATAAATATCCGCAGTGCCAGTTGATCTTCGATACCTCGACGCAGAACTGTTTTTCCTTCTGTACCTACTGTTTCCGTCATGCCCAGGTTCGCGGTGATGAAGACATGTTCCTGCAAAAAGACATCACCCAACTGCACCGCTATCTCAAAAAACATCCTGAAGTCACCGATTTGCTGATTACCGGCGGTGATGGTGGTTTTATGCCAGCCAACCGTTTTGGCCAATATATCAAGCCGATTATTGAGGACCCGGAACTGGTGCATATTCGCACTATCCGTCTTGGCTCACGGGCCTTGACCTTTCAGCCCGAAATGATCCTGAGTCCTAAGTACGACAAGATGCTGGAGCATTTTGATCTGCTCTATGAAAATGGTATCCAGATGGCCTGGATGGCGCATTTTTCCACTCCACGAGAACTGTTGAACCCAAGAACCATTGCTGCAATCCGGAGGCTGAAAGCTCACGGCGTGATGGTGCGTAGTCAGAGTCCGATCATGAACCATATCAGCCTGTTCACCGACGATAGCGGTCAGGTTGATATTGACAGGTCGGCCCAGAACTGGATTGATCTGGCCAATGTTCTGGCGATGCTGGGAGTCGGTTTTCACTCCATGTATGCGGCTCGCCCGACCGGGGAACATCACTATTTTGCCGCACCACTGGCGGATATTGAACGGGTGTTCAGTCAGATTTACAATTCCCTTTCCTCGATTAATCGTCCGTCACGGCATATCTCAATGACGATTTCAGCGGGCAAGTTGGCCATTTTGGGAACTTCGGTTATCGACGGGGAAAAATGTTTCGCCTTGCAGTTTACTGAAGGGAGAAATATGAAATGGATGGATCGAGTCTTTCACGCCAAATATGATGAAAAGAAGAATAAAATTGATCTGCTGCTGCCATTTGATACCGAAAAATATTTCTTTGAGGATGAACTCAAGGAGATTGAAGAAGCTCTGGCCGAAGCATTGCGTAAACGTCTGTTGAATTGACAGGGAGTGACAATGATTGACAAGCGTATAGCTTCACTTGCCGAGGCGGTTGCGGACATTTTTGATGGTGCCACTGTCATGATCGGCGGTTTCGGCGAAGCTGGAAGTCCCATCGAACTGATTCACGCCCTGATCGACCAGGGAGCTGGGAATCTGACGGTTGTCAACAACAACACCGGCAGCGGCCATGTGGGTCTGGCGGCGCTGATCGAAAACGGTCAGGTACGCAAGATGATCTGTTCCTACCCGCGTACGCTCGGTTCCAAGGTCTTTCCGGAACTGTATCGTAGCGGCAAAATAAAGCTCGATCTGGTGCCGCAGGGGACTCTGGCTGAGCGGATTCGTGCTGGAGGGGCTGGTATCCCGGCCTTCTACACCCCCACTTCAGTCGGCACTCCTTTGGCTGAGGGCAAGGAACAACGTAACTTCGCTGGTCGTGATTATGTCATGGAGCACGGCTTGAAAGCTGACTTCGCGTTGATCAAGTGCCAGCAGGCCGATTGCCATGGCAACTTGGTCTACAATAAGACTGCTCGTAACTTTGCTCCAATTATGGCGATGGCCGCCAAGACAACCATCGTCCAGACCAATGCCCAGGTTGAGTTGGGGGCCCTTGATCCGGAAGTGGTGGTTACTCCCGGAATCTTCGTCGACCGTATTGTCACTGTTTCTGATCCTGCTCAGGAATCAAAACTGGTTGCCGAGGGGAGGCGTTATCCGTGACAACAGAAAATGCGCAGAAATTGGGTTGGAACCGCGAAGAGATGGCCAGGCGAACTGCTCTGGATATTGCCGATGGATCCTACGTCAATCTGGGCATCGGCATCCCCGAAAAAGTGGCCCAATATGTTCCCGTTGGCCGTGAAGTGATCTATCATACCGAAAACGGTCTGCTCGGTATGGGCCCCGCGCCAATAGCAGGTCAGGAAGATCCTGAACTGATCAACGCTGGTAAAAAAGCGGTTACGGCTCTGCCCGGTGCATCCTTCTTTCACCATGCTGACAGCTTCGCCATGATTCGTGGCCAACATATCGATATCTGTGTGCTGGGGGCGATGCAAATATCCGAACAGGGTGATCTGGCCAACTGGTCGACCGGTGAGCCTGATGCTATCCCCGCAGTGGGTGGGGCCATGGATCTGGTTGCCGGGGTAAAAACTATCTATGTTATTACTCAGCACTGTACCAAAGATGGCACCCCAAAGCTGGTGGAGTCCTGCAGTTACCCACTGACAGGCAGAGCAGTAGTCAGTCGCGTCTACAGTGACCTGGCGGTCATCGATGTCACCCCGGAGGGTTTTCAGGTTGTTGAACTGGCCCCGGGGGTCAGCTTCGATTACCTCCGGCAGAGAACTGCTGGCAAGTTACAGGCTGGTCGGCAAAAAGGCAGTTGATAGCATCAGTCAGCTCATTGTTCATATTCTCTTATAAGATCAAAAGGGTTAGACCATGAAACACCAGCAGACTGCGCTGCCAACCGAATGCTCTCGAAGTGCCAAACTCTTTCAACGTGGGTGCAAGGTTATGCCGGGTGGTGTTAGTCGCAACACCGTACTGCGCTCACCGCATCCTCTTTATGCCAAACAGGGTGCAGGCTGTTATGTCACTGATATTGAAGGGGTACAGCGGATCGATTTTGCCAATAACATGGCCTCGCTGATTCATGGTCATGCTCATCCCGAGATTGTCGCGGCGGTTAGCGCACAGTTGCAAAAAGGCACCGCATTCACATTGGCGACCGAGGCAGAAGTGTCCTATGCCGAACATTTGTGTGGTCGTAGCAGCAGCTTCGAGAAAATCCGTTTTGTCAACTCCGGCACTGAAGCGGTGATGAGTTGTCTGAAAGCCGCCCGCGCCTACACAGGTCGCCCCAAGATTGCCAAGGTGGAAGGCGCTTATCATGGTCTTTACGATTATGCTGAGGTCAGTCAGACTGCTAGCCCGTCAAACTGGGGGAACGTAGAAAGCCCCGCCAGTGTACCAGTGGCTTATGGGACTCCTGCTTCTGCCTTGAGTGACGTTATTATTATCCCCTTCAATGATCCCGAACGGGCGCTAGAGATTCTGGATCGGCACGCGACTGAACTGGCTTGTGTAATGATTGATCTGCTGCCACACCGGGTCGGTTTGATCCCAGCGTCGCTTGACTTTATGCAGGCCCTTTATCAATGGACCCGTAATAATCACGCCCTGCTGGTCTGCGATGAAGTCATCACTTTTCGTTCCAATTACGGCGGTGCCCAAGAATGGTACGGGGTGAGCCCGGATCTGACCGCCATGGGTAAAATGATCGGCGGCGGTTTTCCGGTTGGTGCCCTGGCTGGGCGTAAAGAGGTGATGGAGGTGATGAATCCTCTGGCCGACAAAGTTCTTTTTCCCCATTCGGGGACTTTCTCCGCCAATCCCATTACCATGACCGCCGGACTGGTGGCGATGGAACTCTTTGATCAAGCCGCAGTTGAACAAATCAATACTTTGGCCGAGCGAGCCCGTGAGCAGATTTCCGAAGCGATCAGAATTGCAGATATTCCGGCTTGTGTCACCGGTGGTGGCTCGATGTTCCGCGTGCATATGAAACCGGTCGCACCCAAAAATTACCGTGAAGCTTTTATGGATGAAGAAGAAACTCAGCTGATCAAGGGGCTGCTTGATCACCTCTTCGATAACGGACTGATGATGATCAATACCTGCTCCGGCGTTCTCTCTACGCCGATGACCGGGAAGGAAATAGACCGCCTCACAGAAGTTATGCTGAGTGGTTTCCGTAAGCTAAAAAAAATGCTATAAATTGGGGCTCTTACAAAACTCCGCAAAGTCCATTTATCGCCATTCCCGCGAAGGCGGGAATCCAGGGGTTTCCAGGGCTTGTCAAAAAAATGGACCCACGCATTCGCGAGGATGACGACTTTTGCAAGAGGCTCGATTTAAATCAATTTCTGTCCACAGTGAGGTGTAATCCATGAATGAAGTATTTATTTGCGATGCGATCCGTACGCCGATCGGATGTTATGGTGGTTCTCTTTCTGCAGTTCGCACAGATGACCTGGCGGTTGTCCCGCTTAAAGCGTTGATGGCACGTAACCCTGAAGTTGACTGGCAAGCGGTAGATGATGTCATCCTCGGTTGTGCCAATCAGGCCGGTGAAGATAACCGCAATGTGGCACGTATGGCCTTGTTACTGGCAGGCTTGCCCAAAGAAGTGACTGGCAGCACGCTCAATCGCCTCTGCGGTTCCGGTATGAACGCTGTCGGTAGTGCTGCTCAAGCGATCAAGGCCGGGGATGCCGAGTTGATGATTGCCGGTGGGGTGGAAAGTATGTCCCGTGCCCCTTTTGTTATGGGCAAGGCGACCGCTGCCTTTTCACGCACCGCCGAAATCTTTGATACCACCATCGGCTGGCGTTTTGTCAACCCACAACTGAATGCCCTTTATGGTACTGATTCGATGCCGGAAACTGCTGAAAACCTGGCTCGCGAATTCAGTATCAGCCGGGAGGATCAGGACCGCTTCGCACTCTGGAGTCAACTTAAAGCGGCGGCGGCTCAGGAGGACGGTCGACTGGCCGAAGAAATCGTTGCGGTAAGTGTCCCCCAGCGAAAAAGAGATCCTTTAATCGTTGAGAAAGATGAACATCCTCGAGCCAGTTCTCTGGAAAAATTGACTAAACTCAGGACGATGTTCCCTGAAGGGGCGATTACTGCGGGTAATGCCTCGGGGATCAATGACGGGGCGGCGGCCTTGCTGCTCGCAACCGAACCGGCGGCTACACGGCATGGACTTACGCCCAAGGCGCGAGTGCTCGGTATGGCTACCGCCGGGGTGCCACCGCGCATTATGGGAATAGGACCGGTACCGGCGACGAACAAGTTGCTTGAACGCCTGGGACTGACCCTGAATGATTTTGACATTCTCGAGTTTAACGAAGCCTTTGCCGTGCAGTCACTGGCCTGTACCCGGCAACTCGGCCTGGCTGATGACGACCCGCGGATCAATCAGCAGGGTGGAGCAATCGCCCTGGGGCATCCGCTGGGAATGAGTGGTGCCCGCCTGATAACGACAGCCCTCTATCAACTTCATCGAACTGGTGGGAAGCGGGCACTCTGTACCATGTGCATCGGTGTGGGCCAGGGGATCGCGCTGGTCATAGAGCGGGTTTAAGGGGGCAAAACGGTACTCGACATACTGCGTTAAACTGTGGAGTTGATTATAGACGAGCAGGATTGGGTGCCGGGAGTGAACATCGCTCC
>Ga0256834_1000378_pt1 | contig 32435 bp, 34 predicted proteins | sample 4281140metaG_FD_190536 | JGI IMG/M metagenome (GOLD analysis project Ga0256834, IMG submission 190536) | Hydrothermal vent microbial communities from East Pacific Rise, Pacific Ocean - 4281-140 | ecosystem: Environmental > Aquatic > Marine > Hydrothermal vents | place: Pacific Ocean: East...
CATAGTCTACAACTTCGGGGGCTTCACCGACGGTGACAGGGCCGCTTTTCTGGCGGAGGAACTCGGAGCCAAAGAGATAACGCTGGTCGGCTTCGACTTCGGCGAGACCGTTGGGAAGTGGAGCAAGCCCTCGCTAAAGGAGCACTCGCCGGTCTGGGAGAGCAAGCGCAGGAAGTTCGAGTTCGCGAAGGAACTGCTGGAGTGGCTGGAGAAAAACGGAAGGGCGAGGATTGAGTACCTTTCTCCGGAGCTCATGGACTAAAACCCCACCACGAACATCTGCCAGGGATAAAACGCTATCCTATCTCCCACTTCATACTTGCTACCCAATACGATGCCCTTCTTTGCTTTCAGGCGCTCCATACTCCTTTCAACTTGGTCTTTCCTGGCCTTGCCGAGGCCAACTTCCACTACGACCTTTTCCCCGCCCAGCTCGAGAACGAAGTCTGTCCCGCCCTTGCCGGGTTCGTAGCAGAGTTTGCCGTTTCTGGACTTTGCGAGGAGGAACAGATAGAACGCCACGACATCTTCAAGCAACGAGGCAAAGACCTCCTTCTTCCCCAGGCTGAAGCCGGAGCCAAAGAGCAGGGCTGACTTTATCGGAACCGCTATAAACTTGATTTTCGGGCTTTTCCTCTTTGCTTTTGAGAGCGAACCGCAAGGGGGAATCCTCTGCACGAGGCCGGTCTTCTCAAGGGCATCAATCAGCTTCATAACGGTTCCCTTGGCAAGACCGAGAGTCTTTGAGAGCCTCTCGTAGCTGAAGCGTTCCCCTTTTGGCGTTGCAAGCAGGTAGAGGAGGTCAAGGGTTTTGTCAAGTGTTTCTGTATCGAACTCGTGCACGTCCCTGAGGTCGCGGTAAATAACCCTGTCGAGCATCGCGGTCAGGCGCTCGTAGACTTCCCACTCCTCCATTTCGAGAATCAATGGCATCGAACCGGCCCTTACGTAGAGCTCCACATCTTCCGTTATTGGGGGCATTGAAACTTCTTGTCCCCGAAGGATTTTCTCCATTAGCTCGGGAAGTTCGCGACCGGTTTTAAGGAGGTGGTATTCCCTGAACGTCATCGGGAACAGCTCCCTGTGCAGTGCCCGTCTCGCAAGGTCCGGGCTCTCCCTGAGCTTTATCGCCGATGAACCGGTGGCAATTATGAGAAACCGCCTCTCATCGTGGAGGAGTTTGAGCTTTAAATCCCAGTCCCTTTCGTACTGCACCTCGTCGAGCAGGAGCACCGCGTTCTTGGGTTGAACGAGACGCCTGTAGGCGTCAATTACCTCCAGCAGTTCCAGACCAAGGGCCTTCAGCCTGTCGAGCGAGAGGTAAAGGACGTTGTTCGGGCTCGTTCTCTTTATGGCCTCAAAGTACAGCTGGGCGAGAAGGGTCGTTTTCCCAACTCCCCTTATGCCGAGCAGAAGAACAGTGTCTGGAGTTCCTTTTTCAAGATACGCGTTCAGTTTTGAGGAGAGCCAGTGATACCGCTCCCTTCTGTGGGGCTTGTTGTACGGAGCGAGCAGGTTTTGGGTGTTGAGAAGGTGCTCCAAAATAAAGTCATCGAGTTGAACCATAATATCACCATTTTGGTCATTTGAATGACCAAACTTATAAAGGTTGTCCAATCGACCGGCCGTTTGAATGTCGGAGCATTAGGATTAAGAAAGGCCCACTCTGGCTTTACATGGCTCTAAAATTTAGAAATTGGAAATCAGCCCAAATCCTTGAGCTTCTTGACCTTTCCGCCCTTTATCTCGACGTAGCCGAGCCTCTTGAGAAGCTTGAGGGTTTCTTCGAGGGCATCCCTGGAGTAGTTTATCACGAGAGTTCCCTTTGGAGTGGGCACCGCTATCGGCGACGCCCTCATGAACGTTTTCACAAGCTCTTCTTCCGAAACTTTCCTGTCGCCGAGGGCCTTCAGCATCTCCTCCGCGAGGATTGCCCTGCCCACGAGGGCGAAGTAAACCTTCAGAAGGGTGTCCTCCGGGAAGTACTTGCTGGCTACCTTGCCGAGGGCGTTTATCTTAGCTATTTCGAGTTCCAGAATTTTAAACTCGTATTCGATGAGAAGGTCAACGAAGGCGAACTGCTTCACGTGCTTTTCCACAGCTTCCGGATTGTGGACGAGGTTGAAGGGGAACTTGAACTCGAACTTAAGCTCGTCCACGTTGATTCCCTCTTTGAGCTTGACGTTTACCCCATCGTACTCTATCGCCCCGTTCTTGTAGAGCTGGTCGAGGAGCTCGGCCACCCACAGTCCTTCTTTGAGGAGCTCGTCGGCCTTTTCTCCCGCCTTGAGGTGCTCGAGGACGTGGTTCAGGCTCTCCTTAAAGGATGTGAACCCCTCCTTCAGGGCCTCAACGTCAGCCCCTTCAAGGTTCTCAATCTTCTCCTCAATCTCCCTCAGGGTTCCCTCTATTACGTACCCCACGAAGCCGTCAAAACCCTCCCTAGGGCGCATCTCAAAGAGTATTCTCTCCTTCCTCAGCTCCTCGATTAAAGCCCTCTTAACGGCCTCGCTTTTCGTGACGAGCCTCATAACACCACCGATTGGACGGAGAGGAAAAGCCCTTAAAGACTTTTGGGTCGGGAAAGTATTAAAAGACCCAGGCGTAGGGTGAGCGGTGGTGGAGATGGGGGAGGGCCAGTATCTCCTCGACAGAACTCTGGAGCGGTGGAAGGGGAAGAGGGTAGCGGTCGGCGTTGGGAGCGAGACGAGCTTTTCTGGGCTGCTTGAGGATTTTGATGAGGAGGTCATACTCCTCAGGGAGGTCACGGATTACGCTGGCAACAGGGCCAAGGAGCTGATAGTCAAGATAGACGACCTCAACTGGATAACCCTGCTGTGAGGTGGGAGCATGAGGGGGGTTGCCTTCGTCGGCTTCAAGAAGAGCGGGAAGACGACGACGGTTGAGGCCGTCGCAAGGGTTCTTAAGGAGCGCGGCTACCGCGTGGCAATAGCGAAGAGCATGCACGCGGACTTTGACAGAGAAGGGAGCGACACCTGGCGGTTCTCTAAAATAGCCGATGCCGTTCTCGTCAGGGCGCACGACACCGATGCGGTGCTTTTCAAGGCTAAGGACATAAACGCGCTCTTCTCGATGGTTTCGGCGGATTTTCTCCTCCTCGAGGGTTTCAAATCAATCCAGCACGTTCCAAAGGTGATATGCGCGAGGAGCGAGGAGGACGTTAGAGAGCTTAACGACGGCCTCGCCATAGCTGTGAGCGGGGTCATAGCTTCGACGGGGGTTGAGGAAATTGACGGCCTCCCGGTTATTGATGCGACGAGGGAACCCGAGAGGCTCGCCGACCTCGTCGAGAAAAGGGCATTTATGTTGCCAAATATAGACTGCGGTCTCTGCGGCTTTAAATGCTCGGAAATGGCAAGGATGATAGTCAAGGGCGAGAAAACGCTCAAGGACTGCGTTGTTTTAAGCTCGAAGCCCAAAGTCACGGTCAAGATAGACGGTCAGGTTCTGCCGATGAAGGACTGGGTGCAGGAGCTCGTGGAGAAGACGATAAAGGGCATGCTCTCGGCCATGAAGGGTTACCGCGAGGGCAGAAGGATAGAGATAGTGATTAGGGACGAGTAACACTGTGAGTTCCTAAGTGGTTTTAATCCTGACTTCCTCAACCTTATCGTTCCTTAAGACCCTTCCCTCAGCGTCTTTCTCACTGGGCAGGGGAGGACACCTCAGGTGGGAGTGGTAGATTCCCACAAGCTCCAGACCCTTCCTTTCAGCGTTTTCAATGGCCCTGATGGCCTCCGTGGGTTCCATCCTGAAACCCATCTCAGAGCCGAGGCTGTTTGGAACCCCAACTACCTCCTCAACGAGGGGTTCTCCCTGCGATTTTCGGCCGAAGAGGAGACCACAGATTTCTATCTTTGACTTCCTGGCCCTTTCAATGACCATGCTTAAATATTCCTGTCGTATTGACAGCTTCATGGTTCAAATCTGGCCCCGCTAAACTTATAAAGTTTGACAGAATGACAAAACCCTGCGGTGATACCATGAGGTGGGCCTTGACCCTTCATGGTGGGGAACACCACGGGGAGACAATCGTGATTGAAGTCGAAACCGCCGATGAGGCCAGACGGGTGGCCCTGAGGGAGCTTAAAAGGAGAGAAGCAATGGTATACGAACTCGAAAAACTTGAATGAGAAATTTTCTTCCCTCTTTAAGTCCCGTCTATCTTCATCAGCCAGTGGTCTTTTACGCTCACAGTTGCTTCACGCTGAAACTTTGTGCGCCTCTCCTTTTCCTCCCTGACTGCAGGGAGGAGGAGATACACTGCCACCACAAAGGCCGCTATTGCCAGCAGGAGGAGCACACACGATATCACGTAGTTGCCCAGCGAAAGGTAGTGGTCGAGCAGGGCGTGGGTAACGTAGGGGGAGCTGCCTATTAATGCTCCCTCGAGCTTCCTACCCTTCAGGACAAGGATTATCCCAGCCATCAGGGTGGGGGTCATCAGCGGATGTATCGCCCTTGAGAGCCACATTGATAGGAGTTCCCATGTCGAGGGGTATTCGTACACCAGAGAGTGGTTGATTCCCTCCCAAACGCCAAATGTCAGTCCCGAGAGAAAGGCAAGCGATAGCCTGATGTCCGTCCACGCCGATTCCTCTTTGGCTATAAACACCCCGAGGGCCGCTACGAGAAGCTTCAGGGTTTCTTCCGTTAGGGATATCTCAAAGCCGTAGCCTATTGAGATTGCCGTTGCATTCGGGTTGGTCAGAGGTGAGAACGAGAACTCGATTATCGAGTTCACGAAGAGGAAGACGAGGGCACCGAAGAAAACGACGAGACCAACGGACAGCATTGAGGGGAACTTCGGCCTTACTTTAAGCAGAAACCACAGGATTGCCGCCAGCGGCCCAGCTGTGAAGAGAGCCTGGAAAACGAGCATCCAGTACGTTAACTCCAACGAAACCACCTATTAAAATTCGAGATTTGAACTTATTAACTTTACCCTATAATAAAAGAAAAATGGAATCAGCTCTTCCCCTCAATCTCTATGACCTTGACGTTTATGGGCAGTTCCTTGAGTTCGTTTGCAACCCTTTCGGCGGCCCTGTTGGAGCGGGCGAGCATGACGAAGGCAACGTCGCCCTTGTAGCGGGCCTCGGTGAAGCTTATTATGTCTCCCCTAGCTATGCCGTAGCCTATGGCCTTCCTTACCTCGTCCTCGTACTTTGTAACGAACTTCTCGGGTATGCTCAGGAGCACCCCATAAATCATCCTATCACCTCCTTTCCGCTTTCCAGACCGAGCAGGAAGAGGATTAACCCGGTCCACGTGAGGATGAAGTAAACCATGATGCTAATCAGGTGAAGTGGAACGGCGATGACCATTATCATCCCGCCCGTTCTCGTGTAGGGAAGCCTAAGACCGGCCGCGACGCGGTAGACGTAGTAAACCGCCACAGTTTGGAGCGCCGTAAACGCCAGCAGTACCGCCCACTCTACGGCAGGCCCCGCCTGGACTGGGGTTATTCCGAGTGTCTTCGTCCAGCCGGAAAGCCCGAGAACGACCTTCGCCCCGTAGAGGGGCAGAGAGAGTCCTATAAAAAGGGTGGACTTCCTCCATTCCTCCCGGAATTCTTCCCACTCCCTCGCGAGGAGCAGGAGCGGGACTATCGAGAGTGGATAGAGGTACATCATCAGAACTACCGCAAGAAAAACCAAAACCCCAAGCTTCCTCCTCATCGAACCACCTCAGAGGATAGAACGGAAGAAGTTAAAAATGTGAAGGTGCCACGCGGTCAGCCGCGTGACTGCTTGAACTGCTCCTGTATCTTCCTGTAGTACTCCATCGTCTCCTTGCTCACCGACGGCCCAATCTTTTTCAGGGCCTCCTCGAAGTCCTTCATGGTGACCTTGACCTTTCTCCTGATTTCGTCGGCCTTCATGCCGGGCTTGATGATGCCCTCTTGGAGCGCCCTCCTCATGGCAAGCATCGCGGCCTCTCTGACGACGGCCTCGATGTCGGCACCGGTGTAGCCCTCGGTTCTCTTGGCGAGCTCCTCGAGGTTCACGTCTTCCGCGAGCGGGACCTTTCTGGTGTGCACCTTGAATATCTCAAGCCTGGCCTTCTCGTCCGGAGCTGGCACGAGTATCAGCCTGTCAAAGCGCCCAGGCCTGAGCAGGGCCGGATCGATGATATCCGGCCTATTAGTAGCACCAATTACAACGACACCGCTGTTCTCCTGGATTCCATCCATCTCGGTGAGGAGCTGGTTGATGAGCCTGTCCGTAACGCGGTTGACGTCGGTTCCCCTGCGCGGAGCTATCGCGTCAATCTCGTCGATGAATATCACCGTTGGGGCCGCCTGGCGGGCCTTCCTGAATATCTCCCTGATGTTCTTCTCGCTCTCGCCGACCCACTTGCTGAGCACCTCTGGACCCTTGATGGCAATGAAGTTTGCCTCGCTCTCGTTTGCTACCGCCTTCGCGAGGAGGGTTTTACCGGTTCCCGGCGGACCGTAGAGGAGTATGCCCTTCGGCGGGGTGATTCCGAGTCCTCTGAAGGCCTCCGGGTATTTGAGTGGCCATTCTACTGCTTCTCTGAGTTCTTGTTTGACGTCTTCGAGGCCGCCTATGTCTTCCCAGTGGACGTTTGGAACTTCTATGAGGACTTCTCTGAGTGCTGAGGGCTCGACCATCTTCAGCGCCTCATAGAAGTCCTTCCTCGTGACCTTGAGCTCCTCGAGGACTTCCCTGGGTATGTGCTCGGCCTCGAAGTCAATCTTACCCTCGTTTATGAGCCTTCTGAGTGCAGCCATTGCGGCTTCTCTTGCCAGCGCCGCAAGGTCGGCACCGACGAATCCGTGCGTTATCTCGGCCAGCTCCTCCAGCAGAGCGTCGATGAGCCTCGCCTTGACCTCGTCGTAGAGCCTCTCGTCGAGCTCCCTGAGGGCTCTCTTTATCTCCTCCTCGTCCTTCGCCTTCTCGACCTTCTCTATGGCCCCCTCTATAACGTCCCTGAACCTCTCGTCGCCGCGGAGCTTCTCGAGTATCTCCAGCACCTTGTCCCTCCTGAAGTCCGGCTCGATTGGCATTCCTCTGGTGTGTATCTGGAGTATTTCTTTTCTTCCCTGCTTGTCCGGGACGCCGACCTCTATCTCCCTGTCGAACCTTCCAGGCCTCCTCAAGGCCGGGTCGATGGCATCTGGTCTGTTGGTTGCACCGATGACTATGACCTTGCCCCTGCTCTTCAGACCGTCCATCAGCGTGAGTAGCTGCGAAACAACCCTCTTCTCGACCTCACCGTGAGTCTCCTCTCTCTTCGGGGCGATGCTGTCAATCTCGTCGATGAAGATTATCGCCGGTGCGTTCTCTTCCGCTTCTTTGAAGACCTCCCTAAGGCGTTCCTCACTCTCACCGTAGTACTTGCTCATTATTTCAGGCCCGTTGATGGCTATGAAGTGTGCGTTAGCTTCGTTGGCGACGGCTTTAGCGAGTAGTGTTTTTCCTGTTCCGGGTGGACCGTAGAGGAGAACACCCTTCGGAGGCTCGATGCCGAGCTTCTCGAATATCTCCGGGTGCTTGAGCGGAAGCTCAATCATCTCCCTGACCTTCTGGATGACATCCTTCAGGCCACCAATGTCCTCATAGGTAACGCCGAGCGTGGCAGTCTTGGCGACCTCCTTGACGGGCTTCTCGCTGACTTCAAACTCTGTGAATTCAGTTATCTGGACTATTCCGGCCGGAGTCGTTGCGGTGACGACGAAGGTGAGCTCCTGACCGAGGATTCCTACCTTTATGTAGTCTCCCCTGACGACGGGCCTGCCGACGAGCCTGCTGTGGAGCCACTCGACGAAGTCCCTTCCAAATCTAATCGGCTCTGTCGGAGCAACGATGACCTTCTTCGCCTCCTTAACGTCGGCCTTTCTCACGGTAACCTCGTCGCCGAGTCCAACTCCGGCGTTCTTTCTGATGGTTCCGTCCATTCTTATGATGTTGAGTCCCTCGTCCTCCGGATAAGCCGGCCAGACGACCGCTGCAGTGTTTTTGGTTCCGATAATCTCGACTATGTCGCCCGGCTGAACGCCAAGCTCGCGCATCGCGTTCCTGTCAATCCTGACGATTCCCCTACCAACGTCCCTCTGGTAAGCGGACGCAACCTTAAGCTTGATTTCCTTCCTCTCGCTCATGTACACCACCTCCGTTTTGTGAGCGATGATTGGGAGGACCTTATTTTACCCAATTAAATGAAAACAACGAAAGGGTCACTCAATCTTAACCTCGAAGCCCTCGCCTTCAGACTTCTTTGGGGCCTTCTTGGGGAGCTCGATTTCGAGGACGCCGTTGTTGTAGCGGGCCTTGGCTTTCTCGGGAATGACCTCCTCCGGAAGCCTGATGACCCTCCTGTAGCCGCTGTAGTAGCGCTCGATTCTTATCGCGCCCTCCTCCTCAAGCTCCTTCTCGCGCCTTATCTGGGCCTCGATGTAAACGGTGTCTTCCGTAACCCTGAGCTTGATGTCCTCCTTTCTGACTCCTGGGAGCTCAACGGTGATGACGAACTTGTCTCCCCTGTCGAAGATGTCCACGAAGGGCTCTCTCCAGGTCTCGGCTGTGAACTCGTAGCGCTCCCTGGGCTCGCGGTAGCTCCAGATTCTCGGCCCCCTGAAGAAGTCCCTGAAGATGGCGTCAATCTCCTCCTGGATTTCCCTCATTATGTCGAAGGGGTCCCAGTAGTAGCGGTCCCTCCTCCAGACCATCGGGCATCACCTCCCGACGGCCTCTATTTTGGTTACCGATAGTTACTAAAAAGGAACCCTTTATAAACTTTTCGATTTACTATACAAAAGGTGACTAAAATTCGATGGAGAAGAGCAGAAAAAGGAGTTGAAAGCCCGTGTGGGCTTGGGTATCACCCCCTCAAGCTTTTTCTGATTTCAGCAGGGTGTCTGGCCACGGGAGCACTGCCGCGTGCCCGCAACTCATTCAGTTAAATCCCCTGTTTTATCGAAATTTTTTCTATATTTAACAACAAATTTCGAATATATTAAGGTTTCGGTTTAAATTTTGCCTCCGCAACAAGTATGTTCAACAGAATTTATCGGTATTCGTCAAATATTCAAAATACTGCTAGGGCTCAAGGGTATCGCACCGAATCCCAATCCCGAGAGCATCCTCGCAAACTCCCGGGCAAAACCGTAAACCGTAAAGACCCTTTCGGGTTTGACTTTTTCCACTATTCTCACCAGCTCCCAGAAGTCGGCGTGGTTGCTGAGCTTCAGCCTTCCAAAGCCGGAAACAGTCAGCTCCCAGGAACTCAAAGAGTTCTCGACCCTCGGCGAGCGGTAGGAGCGGAGGATTACCTCTCCATCCTTCTCGATGTTGCCAAAGCGAACCCCGAACTTGGAGTAAACCCGGGCAACCTTCAGCATCTCGCGCGAGGGCCTTACGGTTATCCCGTGGACGTCGAGTATCTTCATAACCTCCTGCGCCTTCCCGGTCTGGTTCACGTAGAGAACAGGCTTCTTTCCTCTGTCAAGCGCTTCTTCGACAAAGGCGATTAGCCTCTTCTCAGCTTCCCTCGGTGAGGGGAACGTGAAAGCTGGAACGCCGAAGGTCGCCTCGATTATCAGGAAGTCCGCCCTCGGGAAGCGGCTCTTTTCAGCGGTTCTCAGCTTGAACCACTTGGTATCGCCGGTGTAGAAGAGCGTTCCGGCCTCGAGCCAGAGCTTTATTCCGGCCGAACCGAGCATATGTCCAGCTGGATAGAGCTTCGCCTTAACGTCGCCGATGTAGAAGGTCTTCCCGAACCTGACCTCGCGGTAGAACCCGCCCTTGCGGAGGTGGCTGAGGAACTTAGTTGCTCTGGTCGCGAAGATAACCTCCCCGCTAACGAAGTGGTCGCTGTGGGCGTGGCTCTGGAAGGCAAGCTTTGCCGAGCTGTCGAGACCTATACCTTTGACGAGCATCAGAAAAACTTGGGGAGGGAGCTTAAAGCTTTAGACCCTGTTGAGCATGCCCATCAGGGGGTAGTAGACGTCGTCAAGGCTATCCCCCTTCTCCACGGGGAACTTGAAGGTCACGATTCTACCCGAGACCTCGAAGGAAGGTCCCTCCGGCTTTCCGGGAACGAGCTTTATCTCGACGACCTCCAGCATGTCAAGCCCCTTGAGCTCGGCCCTCCCGATGAGGGTTCCTTCAAAGACCCCGCGCGAGAAGGCTTCCTCCAGTTTGGGTCTTAATCCCGTGACCCACTTGGAGCTGGCCCTCCTTGCCACGGTCTGCACCCCATCACCTCCGTAAAGTTTTCGAGAATTCGAATAAAGTTCGAAAAATATTAGTTTTTTGGTGCAATCATTGTAAGATGTTCAAACAACTGAGGGACGTTGGGAAAGTTTCTGTCAGAGTGCCAACTATTCTCTACACTTCCGTATATACGCTGGCACAAAGCTTATTAGTACCGCTTCGATTTCGATTTAGGTGTTAAGATGACCGACTACGCCATTGAGACCCTCAGGCTCACCAAGTTCTTCGGAAAGCGCAACATCGTTTATAATCTCGACCTCAGGGTTCCGAAGGGGGTCGTTTACGGCTTCCTCGGGCCGAACGGGGCAGGAAAGACGACGACAATCAAGATGCTCACTGGCGCGCTGAAGCCGACCTACGGCGAGATTAGGATTCTGGGCCTTGAGATGCCCCGCGAGAGGGTTGAAATCATGAGGAAAGTCGGCTACATGCCCGAGAAACCCTTAGCCTACGAAGACATGACTGTTTTCGAGTTTCTGGTTTATATGGGCAGGCTCTCCGGCCTCAGAAGGGAGGAAGCGATAAAACGGGCGAGGGAGCTGATGGCCTACACCGGCGTCGGAAGGCTCGCCTTCAACAGGGTGAGGGAGCTCTCGAGCGGGCAGAGGCAGAGGGTTTCCTTCGCGTCCGCCCTAATCGGCGACCCTGAACTGCTCATCCTCGACGAGCCGACCAGCAACCTCGACCCCATCGGTCGAATAGAGTTCATAGGAAAGGTCCTCGAGCTGGCGAAGGCAGGGAAGACGGTCTTCCTGTCGAGCCACATAGTCAGCGAAATCGAGAGGACGTGCAACTACGTGGGCATAATCAAGGACGGCCAGATGATAGAGCAGGGGCGCGTCAAAGACCTGACGAGGTTCGAGAGCAATGACTACGACGTGGTCGTCTCGGACAACGCCCTGCTGATGGAGTTCCTGCGCGACAAGGTTTACGTGCGCGAGGTCTGGGAGGAAGAGGGAATCCTGCGGGTTCGCCTTGACGAGCGCTTCGCGGAGAGGTTCTTCACGGAAGTTCCGCAGTTTATAAGTGAGAACGGCCTCGCGCTGAAGCTCTTCAAGCCCCACACGAGTCCGCTGGAGAGAATCCTCATGAAGCGCTTCAACGCGGGGTGGGAAGAATGACGCCGGTTCTCGAGACTGAGTTTCTAAGGTTAATCCGCTCGCGGAAGTTCAAGCTACTCTTCCTCGTTACGATTTTCCCTGCGGTAATCTACCTGCTCAGCCCCAACGCGAACGGGACGGGGGTTGAGGAGCTTAAGAAGGGCTTTGAAGGCCTCTTCGCCGACCTGCTTCCAAACTACTGGCTCGGGATAATCGGCCAGCTCATAGCGGTCATAATAATGAGCGACCTAATCGCTGGGGAGATTGACAGGGGCACGATAAGGCTAATCCTCGCAAGGCCCATCGGAATCGGCGAGTTCCTTGCCGGAAAGTTCCTCGCGGGTTTATCTGCACTCCTCGTACTCTTTGGAATCCCCTACGCGGTGGTCTGGCTCTACGCTCCCCTCCCATACCATACGGGCTTGGCTGGGGTTAAGGCCCTCGCCGTTGACTTTGGAGCGGTCCTCGCTTCGACCGCCGTAATCCTGGCCTTTCTCGGGGCGCTCTCGATGTTTTTGGCTGTCCTCGTCAGAAGGCCCCTCTACGCAACCCTCGCCACGTTCGGAATACTCTTCCTCGGCCAGTTCCTCCTTCCGCAGGTTCCCTACTTCGAGCACCCCGAGAGGCTGACCCTCGGCTATCAGGCCCTCGTGATGTTGAAGATAGGCTTTGGAAACCTGAGCGTGGCCGGAACGCCCTGGAAGACTGCGGTGGCCTTTGCAGTTGCCTCCTCCGGCCTGCTCTCTGCCACGTGGCTCCTCCTCGTCAAAGGGGAGTTCCCGGACTGATGGACTTTTTATCCAATGCCAAATGCTTCCTTTCGCTATGTAAAAGGTTTTTATAGTTCCCCGCCCTATCCTAAGCGGTGGTTGATATGACCTTCGATAAGGAGAAGCTCGCCAAGATCCGCGAGGAGGAGAAGCGCTGGGAGGAAACAACAGTCACGGCGTTCCTCCAGAAGGCCCCTGAGAGAAAGGAGAAGTTCATGACCGATGATGGTTTCGAGATTAAGAGGCTCTACACTCCCGCTGACCTCGGCGAGGACTGGGACTACCTTGAGAAGCTCGGCTTTCCGGGTGAGTATCCCTTCACGCGCGGTGTCTACGCAACGATGTACCGTGGCAGATTCTGGACGATGAGGCAGTACGCGGGCTACGCCACCGCCGAGGAGAGCAACAAGCGCTACAAGTACCTTTTGGAGCAGGGGCAGACCGGTTTGAGCGTCGCCTTTGATTTGCCGACCCAGCTCGGCTACGACTCCGACCACCCGATGGCCGAAGGCGAGGTCGGAAAGGTCGGCGTTGCCATTGATTCGCTCTGGGACATGAGGATTCTCTTCGACGGCATTCCGCTCGACAAGGTCTCAACGAGCATGACGATTAACTCGACAGCGGCAAACCTGCTCGCGATGTACATTCTGGTTGCCGAGGAGCAGGGCGTTCCACAGGAGAAGCTTCGCGGAACGGTTCAGAACGACATCCTGAAGGAGTACATAGCGAGGGGAACCTACATCTTCCCGCCCCAGCCGAGCATGCGCCTTACAACGGACATCATAATGTACTGCGCCGAGAAGGTTCCCAAGTGGAACTCGATAAGCATAAGCGGCTACCACATCAGAGAGGCCGGAGCCAACGCGGTCCAAGAGGTTGCCTTCACCCTGGCCGACGGTATAGAGTACGTCAAGGCCGTCATAGACAGGGGCATGGAAGTTGACAAGTTCGCCCCAAGGCTGAGCTTCTTCTTCAACGCCCACAACAACTTCCTCGAGGAGATTGCCAAGTTCAGAGCTGCTAGAAGGCTCTGGGCCTACATCATGAAGGAGTGGTTCAACGCCAAGAACCCGCGCTCCATGATGCTCCGCTTCCACACCCAGACGGCAGGTTCGACCCTTACCGCTCAGCAGCCGGAGAACAACATAGTCAGGGTTGCTATACAGGCCCTCGCGGCGGTTCTTGGAGGAACCCAGAGTTTGCATACCAACTCCTACGACGAGGCCCTCTCACTCCCAACAGAGAAGAGCGTAAGAATAGCTTTGAGAACCCAGCAGATTATCGCCTACGAGAGTGGTGTTGCAGACACCGTTGACCCGCTCGGTGGTTCCTACTACATCGAGTGGCTCACCGACCACATCTACGAGGAGGCTCTGAAGTACATCGAGAAGATTCAGAAGATGGGTGGAATGATGAGGGCCATAGAGCGCGGTTACATCCAGAAGGAGATTGCCGATGCCGCCTACAAGTACCAGAAGGAAATCGAAGAAGGGAAGAGGATAATCGTCGGCGTCAACAAGTTCCAGACCGACGAGCCCCTTGAGGTCGAGATACTCAAGGTTGACCCGAGCATTCGCGAGAAGCAGATTGAAAGGCTCAAGAAGCTGAGGAGTGAGCGCGACAGCAAGAAGGTCGAAGAAGCTCTCGACAAGCTCAGGAACGCGGCCGAAACCGACGACGAGAACCTCATGCCCTACATCATCGAGGCCCACAGGCACCTCGCGACCCTCGGCGAGGTCACCGACGTCCTCCGCGAGGTCTGGGGCGAGTACAGGGCGCCGTTGATATTCTGAGGTCCTTTCCTTTTTGGCCTCTTTCTATTCTGCAAGTTCAACCCTCGATGTTAAACGTGCTTATCCTCCGGCAACGTTTTTAAGTCCCGCCTCCAACTGGAACCCGATGGTTGGTTAGCCCTCATCTAAAGGCACCCTGTGTTAAGCTACCCTTCCAATACGAGGGGAGATGGGAGAATGCGGAAGGCGATTCCACTCATTGCGCTCCTGCTGCTCGCGGTTCCCGTCTCGGCGTATCAAGTTAGGTCACCCGGCCCCGTCTACGAGGTGAAGTACTCAGTTCTCTCGAACGGAACCGACGCCCTAATCCATCTGGACGTCCTCCAGTGGGGAATCACCTGCGGCATGGTCGATTGCTGGCCCGAGGTTTACTCCGACTACGATTACCTGCTCTACTTCAACGGTTCCCAGCTCTACCTCCTCAACTTCACGCCCGCCCTGGGCCTTCCAACGTGGAGGGTATTCTACAGGGGGGCTACCTTCTTCAACGGGAGCTGGTACCTCTGGACCGAGTACTATCCCCCCGCCTGCTCGACGCTGGTTGACAGGATTTATCGCCTCGACCTCCGGGACCTCTGCATCAAACCCGCCGACGTGGAGTGGTTCGAGCTTCCGAGGGGAAACGTCAGCGACTCGATAGACGGCTGGCGGATTGAACTTCAGTCCCTCGGCCCCGGCGAGTGGGGTTACGCGAACGTTAGCGACCTCTGGATTGCTTTAAGTGAAAACGTCACCAACTGGTCCCCGGGAGGGCCGATAACCTTCCCAAAATCGAGCGTTTTTCCTGTTTACTTCACCCTTAAAAAGGGCAATCTCACGAAAAAGATAACCCTTCTCTACATCAACACCACGAACAACTCTGAGGGCCTCGTTCAGGGCTTCTGGTTCCCGGGCGATGTTAAAATCGTCAACGTGACGGTCTGCAGAAGCGCCAGCGTTAGGTTCCCCATCACGGCGCTTCGGGTGGACGGCGTTTACAGGGGAGGAGAGGGTGTTCTTCTTGTTGTTGGTTATGAGGTTCTTAGTCCGGGAGTGTGCCCGGGGAATCCGCTCAACTGCACTCTCGTTCCCGACATGGTTTCCAGCTACCTCTTTTATGTTTCCTCCAGCGGGCCGTACTTTCTCGGCGCCTATCCTGAAGAACCTGCTGTGACGTTTGAAAACGGCCTCTGGAGGTTTAAGCTCCACCTCTGGAACGGTAGCGTTGAGAACGCGACTTTTAATCCTGCCTGTCTCAACGACTCCAACGTGAGTCCCGTTGAATTGCCGAACGTCTCCGTTGATTGGTATTCCGTGAGAGTTGGGAACCTCACGGTGAGCTATCCAGCGGAATTCCTGGGTTTTTCGAACAACCACACGGTCATAATCCTGAACGAGAAAATTTCAAAGGTCCTTCCCCACGTTCCCTTCGCCGTAGGGGTGAACGGAAGGTTCTACCCCCTGTTCCGTTCCGTCAACGGCACACTCCTCCCGGTTCCGCCGAAGGTTGGCCCCGACCTTAACTGCACTCCCTCAACCCCTTCGGAAACGTCCACGGCGAGGGGAGAAAACCGGGAAATCTGCGGACCCGGAGTTATCCTCCTACTGGCCACTCTCTCCGCGATGCTCTTCCGGAAGACTGGAGGTGATGAAGTGTGAGAAAGTGTCTTGCGTTAATCCCGCTTCTTCTCCTGTTGCTCTCAATGGCACAGCCTTTGGGCGCGTCCCCGAGCACTCAGCCGGCCTACGTGATTCCGGCGTTTCCCGTTATGTTCCACCTTACGCTGGCGAGCAACGGGAGTACTGCCTTCCTCCTCTTGCGGGGCGACGTCTACAGCGGTTACGTGGACTACATGTGCCCCATAGATTCCCCCGACAGCGACTTCCAGTGCCACGTGTGGAACCGGACCGACGACCTCCTAATCGAGTTCGGCAACGGAACGAGGCTGGCGAACGTTACCTGGCTCCTCGGGTACAACTCGTCCTCGTTCGCCCCATTCGGCCACCGGTGGTTCCTCGTTTACCCCCATGCCGTCCGCGAGTATTTTCCCTCTCAAAAACGCTTCGGCAAGCTGGTGAACGTCTCGGCCCTAACGGACTGGACGCTGTACAACCTCCCCACGGTGATGTCCCTCTGGCCGAGAGTCTCAAACGGCTCGCTGGTCTTCTCCTCACCCTACAATGGCACTTACTCGGTTCCGCTCGGCCTTCTCAGGCCCTACCTCGAGCCTCTCGCTTTCAACGTCTCCGAGGGACTCAGCGAGCGGAGGTTTCTGGAGTACCTAAGGGCAGTTCCCTTCAGGGGAGGTCTTCTCATCTACCTTCCGACATATGGAATATCCCTCTGCGGAAACGGGAGCCTTGTAGTGGAAAACTTCTCAAACCCATACCTTCCCCATCGGTGGGTGTACTACAAGGGGGGCGAGTTCCCGGAGAAGAGTTTTCCGCTCGTCCTCTACTACCGGAACGGTCGGCTGAGGCCCCTCCTGACCTTCGTTCCCTACGGGGACAGCTTGGCCCTAAGCGTCCCTGAGTTTTCGGTGAGCGCTGGAGGAAACTCCTCCGTTCCCGAGATAGAGGTTCCGACCGGTTGGGGCAGGGTGTACCTGTGGGAGCTGGGCGTTTACCCGCATTACTCCCCGACGAACACGACTTTCATCGACCTCGAGGCCGAGACCGCGGGCTGGAGCGACACCGCCCTTCACGCCGAACTAATCAACGGCTCCAGGCTGGTTTACCTGAACGTCCCGGTTCCTGGGTCTTTCTACTACTTCAAAGACCACTGGTTCTATGAGTGTGCCTCATGTCATCCCAAGAGGTACTACCTCTACGACTGGCGGAACCACACGCTCATCGAGGGCAACTTCTCGCCAAGTGCCGTGACCGAGGAAGTTCCTTGGTACCACGTCTGGAACGTCACGAGTGTTGAGGTAGTGTTTAACGACTACCGTGTTGACTTCCACAGGATTCCCCTCGCGAACTTTTCCGGCTGCGTCCCCAACGATACGGCCATCGTGAAGAGACTGCAGGGAATCCAGGTCGGAAACGGCGTCCTGCTCTACTTCCGGGACTATCAAACTGGACTCTCCCTGGCGGGGGAGGAATGGGCGCTCTCTCACGGCGTTCCGCTCTCATCTACATGCCCCTTCTTCTACTACGCCGGCGGAAGGATAAGGTTCCGCATGAAGCTCGGCGTCGCCCATGCCACCGTTCCCGTCGGAAACTGGAGGCTGACGCTTTCTTATCCCTACATAAACGCCACTCCTATGGTGAACGTCTCGGTGGTCCGGCTGGAGGCCGAGAATACTACCCCAACTGTCACCCCGACTCCATTGTCGAACACCACGACGCCAGCAACTACAACTTCACCGGCAGCATCGAGCACTTCGTCACCCACCAGCGGGCGGAGCATCCGTGGTCCCGGGACGTTTCTGCTTCTGGCCGTGATTGTTCTTATTCTTTGGAAACTTGGCCGGAAATGAGCTTTTCAAACTCCATCCTTTTTCCGATTTTTCTCGAAAAACCTTCGGAAGAGCAATTCCTCACCCGACTTCCATGGAAGGGTTTTTAAACCGTAGCTTAGAGCGTCCCTTGGTGATGGGGGTGAAGTTCAAAGGCAAGGCCTTCGGAGACGCCGTGAGGATTGAGTTTGAGATACTCACCCTCGGCGAGCTTAAAATAGAGGATTTGCGAGACTTTGACGTTGATTCCCTCAAGATTGAGCTCAAACCGACCTCATCCGGTATAAAGGTCATCGGCATATGGGAGGGGCCGGTTGAGAGGGCCGGTGAGGGCATAAAGAAGGCCCTTGAGGAGAGCTATAAACTGCGTGAGAGGATTCTCGACAGGATTAGGAGCAAGACCGAGGCGATACGCTCGACGATGCTCCAGCTCGGCTTCAAGGAGGAGGTTGAGGGATACGGAAGCGTTCTCCGCTTCGTCAAGAAGGTCGGTCCCTACGAGATTGTGGTTGTTGCTTCAACCACCGACGACGTCGTCCGCGTCGAGGTTTACGGCAACGAGGGCAAAATCCTCAGTCCGGAACTCGAGAGCATCTTCGAGGACGTTGAGGTTGAAGAGCTTGAGATTTACGACTTCGACGACGGCAAGGAGGAGAGGCTGGTAATAAACCTCGAAATACCGCGCAACGAGGACAGGCCCGAGAGGAAGATAGTGGAAGCGATAAAGATGATAGAGAACATGCTGATGACGTAATTGACGTAATCACTTGTACTTGCTCTCGAGCTGGAGCTGTTTGAGCTTCGCGGTCAGCCCTTTAACGGGCGCCCTGTCCTCGCTTATTATCTTCCCCGTTCTCGTGTCAATCCTCGCGTAGTAGAGGTGGTCCTTTCCGGCGACCTTTATGTGGACGTAGTTCTGCTCCTTGTAGTGGGTCAGCCTCTCGGTTCTCAGCTCGGTTTCGCCGTAAATCTTCCTTATGTGCTCGTGGAAGCTGTTCTCAAGTGCCACCTCCGTGAAGCGGACGTCCTCCTCCTTAACCTCGCCGGTCTTCCTGTCGAGGACGACCCTTCCAACCTTTGTGCTTCCCTGAAACTCGGCAACCCAGTCGTTTTCAAGCTTCAGCGACTTGAGTTCGGCGGTTTCATCTATCTCCTTGATTCTCTTCAGTGCAAGCTCCCTGGCGACGTCTTCCTTCAGAACCCTGTCCGTTTCCTCAATCAGCTTGCCGTCCTTGCTGACCCGGACCGTGACCCGGTACCTGTCGTTCTCGGCCCCCACCACGTAGGAAGCGTCCCCTTCCTTTACGCTCCTGACTTCAAAGTCCGGGTACTTTTCCTTCACGAGTTCTTTGGCCTTTTCGGGCGTTATCTCAACAACGTAGTCCAGGACGTCCCTGGTTGAGCCGTCTATTTTGACGACCGCTTTCCCGCCCTCCCCCTCGAGTTCAAGCTCGAGGAACTTGTGCTCTATAACCCTGCTTGAGGTTAGCCTCAGTCCTTTTACGGGGAAGTTCCCCTCGACGACCTTCTTTGCGTTCTCAACGGCTTCCTCGGGCGACGGCAGTTTCCGGACTTCCCGAAGTTTCCCGTCTTCAAGGCTGACCTCGAGGACTGCTATGCCGTCCGGAACCTCGACCTCGACGACGGCGACTTTCTTGCCCTTTTCAATTCCAAGGATTCTGCCGCTGGGATACTCCGATTCAATCAGCTCCCTAAGGGCTTCGTCGGTGAGCAGTGTTTCAGCCCTGAGCGTCTCTCCCGTGTAGGCGTTGAACTTGAAGTCGAACGTAAAGCGGTGCGTCCTGCCGGAGACCCTGACCTTCCACTCATCTCTTTCGGTCTTTATCTCTTCAGGCTCTTCTCCGAGCTTTTCCCGTAGGTACCTCTTAACCCTCTCCGTGAAGTGCTCCTCAGGGAGGGGGTTCAGCTCAAGCTCGACCTTCTCACTCACCGGTTCAACGGCCGCCGTACCTCTGTTCCTCCCGACCTTCAGCCTGACCTCAACCCTCTCGGGGACGTAGACCTTCTTCCTGTCGTGAATCCTGATTAAACTCTCGGGAACGTTCAGCTCCTTTGATAGGGCTTCCTTCAGAACGACTACGGATTCGCTCGGGCTTATTCTGTTCAGTATTTCCCTGTCAGTTGCTTTAATCTTCGAGCTGTCGTTTAGGAGTGCCTTCTTGACCGGGGTGCTGAGTTCCTGACTTGAGGAGGCCCTTGTGACGAGTTTGTCCTTCGAGAAAACAACGGCCTTGTCTTTTTCCTCCCTTCCCTCAACGGACCACGATAGTATGTACGCGCTCGAGAGGAAGACCTTAATCTCCTCCGGCTTCAGCTCGTTTCCCTTTACGGGGTACTTTCCCCTGGCTTCCCTGATTATCAGCTTCATAACGCCCTCAGGGGAGAAGTCGTAGAGCAGCGGCGCGTCGAGTTCAAACTCCTTGAGGGGGCTTTCCTCCTCGTCCTTTTCATCCCTAACCTCTATTTTTGGGGCCTCGATTCCATAGTTCGTGAACAGGGACACGAGCTTCTCGGCGTCCCAGAGGACTATCCTCCCCCTGTAGTTCCTCACCGTTACGGTTCTGGCGTCCTTTGTGAATCCAACGGGAGAAACGAGTATTCCCCTGTCGGCTTTGTGCTTGTCCACTATGTCCGCAAAAACGTTAACGTCCTTTGATGACACCAAACCGCCTTCGTGAACCCTTATTACAACCTTTTCCATACCCGCTATCGGGTCCTCGCGTATGGCCATTACGTCTATCCCCCACCTCGCCCTGTTCTGGACGCGCTCGTAGTCCCTGAACCCCATTCGCTTTAGAAGCTCTACAATGCTGTCGATGAGAGTTTCTCTGGGCAGATTCCTTATTAGAGCCTCCTCCCACGGCATTTTGCTCACCCATTGCATCAAATTTAAGCGGTAACCGCTTATAAAAATCTCCTTTGTTTGAGGTTTCAAATTTGGTGTCCAAATAAGCTTTATTAATGCTTCCGTTTAACACGGTTTCGGTGATGCGATGTTCAGGCTCACGGACTTCAACTTTCACGGCAAAACTGTTTTTCTGAGGGCCGATTTAAATTCCCCTGTGGAGGACGGCAGGATTACGAGCGACGCGCGCTTTAGAGCGGTTCTGCCAACGGTGAGGCACCTTGTCGAAGACGGGGCGAAGGTCGTAATCGGAACCCACCAGAGCAGACCCTACAAGGGCGACTACATAACGACGGAGCAGCACGCCCAAATCCTCGGTGAGCTTCTCGGCCAGGACGTCGAGTACGTTGAGGACGTGTTCGGAAAGCTTGCCAGGGATAGAATAAGGTCTCTCAAACCGGGCGAGGTTCTCATGCTTGAAAACCTCCGCTTCTCAGCGGAGGAGGTCTTTTACAAGCCCCTTGAGGAGTGTGAGAAGACATTCTTCGTGAGAAAACTTGCCCCGCTCATAGACTACGTCGTCAACGACGCCTTCGCCGCAGCCCATAGAAGCCAGCCCTCTCTCGTTGGCTTCGCCCGGCTGAAGCCTATGGTGATGGGATACCTCATGGAGAAGGAAATCAACGCCTTAACCAGGGCATACGAGAGCGAGGAGAGGCCGAGGGTTTACGTGCTCGGCGGTGCGAAGGTTGATGACTCGCTCAGAGTTGCCGAAAACGTCCTGAGGAAGGGAAGGGCTGATCTAATCCTCACAGGTGGCCTCGTCGGCCACGTGTTTACCCTCGCTAAGGGCTTCAACCTTGGAGATGCCAACCTTGAGTTCATGGAAAAGAAGGGCCTCCTTGAACTGGTTGACTGGGCGGAAAAAATACTCGACGATTTCTACCCCTACGTGAGAACCCCCGTTGATTTCGCCGTTGACCGCGATGGTGAGCGCGTTGAGGTTGACCTGCTGAGCGACGAGAAGTGGCTCTTCGACCGCTATTTAATACTCGACATAGGCTCCCGGACTGTGGAGAAGTACCGCGAGATTCTTCTGAAGGCAAAAATCATAGTTGCCAACGGCCCGATGGGCGTCTTCGAAAGAGAAGAGTTCGCGGTCGGAACGGTGGGCGTTTTCAGGGCGATAGCCGAGAGTCCGGCTTTCAGCGTCGTCGGAGGCGGCCACTCCATAGCGAGCATCTACAGGTACAACATAAAGGGAATAAGCCACATATCCACGGGCGGCGGGGCAATGCTCAGCTTCTTCGCCGGGGAGAAGCTGCCGGTCCTCGATGCGCTGAGGATAAGCTACGAGAAGTTCTCTAACCGAGGGTAGCCCTCCTGAAGCCGAATGCGGCTATCCCGTTGAACAGCACCGCGAGGAGGAGCAGGACACCCCAGTCGGTTGCGAGGCTGAATGTGGGCGCGACACCTGCAAGGTAGTAGCGCGTTCCGTCAACGGCGTAGGTTAGGGGGTTCACCTTGGCCAGCCACTGCATCCAGCCTGGCATCGTCGAGACCGGGTAGAACGCACCGCTCAGGAACGTCATCGGGAGGAGGAGCATCATTATGACCATCTGAAAGCCCTCCATACTGCTCATCTTGAGGGCTATGGCAACGCCCATTCCTGCAGTCGCCAGTCCCAGGAGGAACGAGAGTCCGAGGGAGGGGATTATCCCGGAAACTCTCAGACTTGCCAGCGCGAAGCTCAGGGCTAGTATGATTACCCCCTGAATCATCGCCACCATCGCTCCCCCGGTCGTTCTGCCGACTATGGCCTCGGTTCTGCTCGCTGGAGCCACGAGAATCTCCTTGAGGAAGCCGAACTGCCTGTCCCAGATGAGCGTGATTCCCTGCATGAAGCTCATGTTGAAGACGGTCATCACGATGATTCCGGGCACGAGGTAGGTCATGTAGTCAACGCCCCCGAAGAGCTGGCGCGCCATCGGGTTGTTGAAGACCCCGGCCCAGCCCTTGCCGAAGAACACCAGCCATATCAGCGGGTTGATTACGCTCCCGATTACCCTCGCCCTCGAGCGGGAGAACCGCTTGAGCTCCCTGTAAACCATCGTCGCGAAGACCCTCATCTCATCCTCCCCCAGAGTCTCATGGCGCTTTTCACGGGCTTCTCTTCGCCCTCCCTAATCTCCCTGCCGGTGAGATGGAGGAACACGTCGTTCAGGGTCGGCCTGTGGTAGGTAACCTCGAGGATTCTTAAGCCGAGCTCTTTGGCCCTCTCGAAGAGCTTCGGTAGCGCCTCTGAGGCGTTCTCGACGTCGAACCTCACCCTTCCATCGGGAAGGACCTTACAGCCCTTCAGGAAGTCCGCCTCCATGCACTCCGCCTTCCCCTCGAACCTCACGTAGATTACGTCGTTGCCGACCAGCCTCTTGAGTTCTTCAGCGGTCCCCTCTGCTATAATCCTCCCCCTGTCCATTATCGCTATCCTGTCCGCTAAAAGTTCGGCCTCCTCCATGTAGTGGGTCGTCAGAAATATGGTTACGCCCCTCTCCTCGCGCATGGTTCTTATGTAGTCCCAGATGTGCGCCCTCGTCTGGGGGTCGAGGCCTATCGTCGGCTCGTCGAGGAAGAGAACCTCCGGCTCGTGGAGGAGCGCCCTCGCTATCTCGAAGCGCCTCTGCATTCCGCCGGAGAAGAACTTGAGCGGTCTGTCCCTGAACTCCCACAGCTCGACGAAGCGGAGCAGTTCCTCGCCCCTCTCCTTAATCTCCTCCCGGCTCAGGCCGTATATCATGCCGTGAATCAGGAGGTTCTCCCAGGCGGTGAGTTCCCTGTCCACGCTCGGCTCCTGAAACACTATCCCTATTCGCTTCCTGACCTCGTCGGGTTCTTTGAGAACGTCGTGACCTGCAACCACGGCCCTTCCAGAGGTTGGCCTGAGTAAGGTCGTGAGCACGTGAACCGTCGTCGTCTTTCCGGCCCCGTTCGGCCCGAGGAAGGCGAATATCTCGCCCTTCTTAACCCGAAAGCTTATCCCCCTGACTGCCTCAAAATCGCCGTACTTCTTGACGAGGTTCTCGACGACTATGGCATCCATCAGACCACCCCGTACTTTTCCGGCCAGTTGTTGCGCTTGAACCTCTCGCCGTGCTCCTTGCGAAAGACGAACTTGAGGCCGTACCTCTTCTTGAAGGGCAGTTTCAGGGTGTTGTAGAGCAGAACGAGGGTAGGATGCCTGACGGGCTTATCAGCGGGCCTCAGCGCTCCGGTCGGGCAGGCCTGGACGCAGATGTAGCACTTCTTGCAGTTCTCTGGGTGCGCCATGAAGGGCCTGAGCCTCACCTTGTACTTCACCCCGAAGAGGCTCACCTTCATCGGGACGACTTCCCAGATTTTATCGCTGAAGGGACAGACGAAGATGCACTCGTCGCCCCCGCCGCATATGGGGTAGTGTATCACGAGCGGGGCCGTTTCCTTCATTTTCTCGTGGTACTCCTTCCAGTCAGGTGCCCCCACTTCAACCACCCAGCAGAATCAGCCTTATCCTCCTCGCGCACTCTTTGAACGCTTTCCTGACCTCTTGCCTCTGCCCGTCACTCAGCTCGTCAATCCTCCTGAACAGTTCCTTGAAGGCCTCCTTCAGCTCGTCACCGCCGAGTTCGAGGAATGTCTTGTAGGCCCTGAGCTTTCTTTTTATCTCCTCGAGTTCATCCCGGTGCTCCTCAAGGTATCTAAGACCCTTGTCCGTGATTCGGTAGCTCTTCCTGTCTCTTTCCCCGGTCTCCACGACCTCGATAAGCCCGCTCCTCTTCAGGGAGGCGAGGATGGGATAAACCGTCCCCGCGCTGAGCTTTATTCCGTAAAGCTCCTCCATCTCTGCCATAATCCCGTAGCCGTGGTTCGGCTCCTTCAACAGCTCAAGGATTACGAGCTTGAAGGCTCCTTTGACGTAGGGCTTTTCCATGCCACCACCTGATATATCGAACGACATATCGTTTAAAAGATTTTTGGAATGTTTTTAAAGGCGGAGGGTGGAGTGATAGGGGATGTCGATGAAGGGGAGGGTTGCCGTAGTCTTCCTGTTTATCACGGCAGTCGCAGTTGCTCCGGCGCTGGCGACCAACTTCACGGTGAGCGTTTACTACCCCTCCTGGGCGCTCTACGACGGCTTCAGCCCCTCTTGGATTCCGCTCGATAACGTCAGCATCGTCGTCTACGCCTTCCTCCGGCCCCTTGCGAACGGAACGGTGGTCTTCGGAGACCCATACGCGGATGGGATTAACCTTGAGGAGCTCCATAAGCTCAAACAGAGCCATCCCGGAGTTAAGTTCCTCGTGAGCGTGGGCGGTTGGACTTTCAGCGGGAACTTTTCGAAGTTCGCCTCCTCCAGAGCCGGAAGGCGGGCCTTCGCGGAGAGCGTTCTTGCAATCCTCAGGGAATACGACCTCGACGGCGTTGACATCGACTGGGAGTTCCCCTGCTGGGTTCCCAACGGCGGCGAGGAGTTTCTGACGCTCGTCCAAACGCTCAGGGAGACGCTCGGGGAGGAATACACAATAACCGTAACCGCGCCGGCCGACGCGGATACAGCCTCGTGCGTTGACTGGGAGAAGGTCAGCGGTCTCGTGGACTACATCGGCTTGATGACCTATGATTACGCCGGCCCCTGGCTGAACTTCACCTACTTCAACGCCCCTCTCTATGGCGTCGGGCCGGGAAGCGTCAACAGGACGGTTAGCTGGTACCTCAAGATTGTTCCCGCGGGGAAGCTCCTCCTCGGGATTCCCTTCTACGGAAGGGCCTTCACCGGCGTTCCCGCGAGGAACTTCGGCCTCTACCAGAGCTTTGAAAACGCGACCGATGAAATTCCTTACTCTTCAGTTGTAAAGCTCATTGGAAACTGCTCCGTCCTCTGGAGCGAAAGGTCAGAGGTTCCCTGGGCATACTGCCTCAACGGGACTTTCCTGACCTACGACGACCCGAAGAGCGTTGCGGAGAAGACCCGCTACGCCCTCGCAAAGGGCCTCGGAGGGGTTATGGTCTGGCAGATAACGGAGGACGTTGTAAAAGGCAGGCATGTTCTGCTTGGGGCGATAGTGAAGGAAATAAGGGCATACGGTGAACAGAATATAAGGACCGAGCACCAAGAGAAATGCCGTCCTCACGTCGTTTTCTGGGTTCTCGCCCGCTTTTGGGGGGAAGTTCTCTAACGTTAACCTTTTCTTCTCCCGCTCAAACTTACTCCGGTGATTCCATGAAGGTCGTTCTAAAACCGCTCTTCGAGGCTGAGCTTCCCGCTGGATTCGAGGAGATAATAAGGGAGAAGCTCAGGGGCAGGGAGCTGAAGACTGGAGAGACCATTGAGGTGGAGCTCCTCGGAAAACCTTTGCCCTTCAAGGTTCTCTTGGCCGAACCAAGCCCCCTGAAGGTGGACAAGGGCACAAAAATCGAGTTCTCCGCTGGAGAGGTCGAGGAGTTCACGCTCGAGTTCGAGAGTGAAGTAGAGGATGCAATTCCATTCGAGAAGGGGTTTGTCGTCGTTCTCGGAAGAGAGGTTCGAATCTACAACTGGAGCGGGCAAAAGGTTTATAGCAGAGAGTTCGAGAACCTGAAAAAGGTTAGAGCCGCCGAGGGAAAGGTGGTGGTAGTGCATGGCAGGAAAATCACGGTCGTTGAGCCTTGAGGGCTTCACTTTTAACGAAAGCTGGGAGGAGAAGAGGAAGAGGGCCGAAAAAATCGTTGAAATTCTCATGAAGACCCACCCGAGAGAGAAGCTCCTAATCGGCGACCCCTACAGGACGCTGGTTCACTGCATAATCTCGCAGAGAATGCGCGACGAAGTTACCTACCGCGTCTGGGAGGAGCTTTTTGAAAAGTACAAGGACATCGAGACGATAGCGAACACCCCGGTCGAGGAGATGCGCAAGTTCCTCAGGAAGAGGGGCGTCGGCCTCTGGAAGACGAAGGGCGAGTGGATTGTCAAAGCCTCTCGGATAATCCTTGAGAAGTACGGCGGGAAGGTTCCGGACGACATCAACGAGCTGATGAAACTGCCCGGCATAGGCCGGAAGTGCGCCAACATTGTCTTAGCTTATGGCTTCGGGAAGCAGGCCATTCCGGTGGATACGCACGTGAACAGGATAAGCAAGCGTCTCGGTCTGGCTCCGCCTGGGGTTCCCCCGGAGAAAGTCGAGGAGTACCTGATGGAGCTGATTCCAAAGGAGAAGTGGATTTACGTGAACCACGCTATGGTTGACCACGGGAGGAGCATATGCAAGCCGATAAGGCCGAAGTGCGAAAGCTGTCCGCTGAAGGAGCTGTGCCCCTACGCGAAGGGGCTCGTCAGGGACGAGGATATAAAATGAGAAAGAGGTTACTCCTCCTCTTCCACTTCTTCCCCTGCGAGCTTTCTCAGCTTGTCCAAGTCCGAGCTGACCGCTATGAGGACGTCGCCTTCCTCGATGGTGTCCTTCCTTCCCGGGTTGTAGATGTAGCGCTCACCGCGCTTTATAGCTAAAATCCTCGTGCCTATCTTGCTCGGAAGCTTGAGCTGTTCGAGGGTCTTTCCGATGAGAACCGAGCCTGCCCTTACAGTAACGCGACCGAGCTCCTCCTCTGTATCCTCCATTATCTTCTGAATAATCGGGTGGGGCTCGATGTCGCGGAGGATTATGTCCGCTATCCCGTAGGCGGCATCGCTTATGCGCTCGTTGATGTCCGCCAAATCTATTATGCTCAGCAAACTCTCGGGGTCCTCCTCCTTCTTCGCCGCGCGGAGGGCGAGCTTCTTGACCTTCAGCGTCAGGTCGTCCATTTTCTCCTCTAAGAGATAGACCTCCTCCGCTATGTCCTCGCTGTTGTACATGACCGATGAAAAGGCCAGGTCGATCATGAGGGCCGATAAATCCTTCATCTCGACGAGGCAGTTCCTAATCTCCTCGAACTCACTCATTGGGCATCACCTTGATGTTGCCCTTTGCTATCTCCTTCAGGTAGTCCAGGGCAGTCCTCGTTCCCCTGCCGAGGAGGATGTCGTTGGGCAGTATCTTCGTGTCCTCGTCGGGGTCGAAAATCCACCTTTTACCGCGCCTTATGGCTATTATCCTCACCCCCGTGTTCGTCGCAAGGTCCAGCTCTTCGAGCGTTTTTCCGACGAGGACTGACTCCGGAGAGACGACTATCTTGCCGATGGTTTCCTCGCTCTCGAGGATTACCTCGGTAATCAGCGGGTGGAGCTTCTCCTCGAGGACCATCTTTGCCAAATCTCCTGCCGCGTCGGAGATATCATCTATTGAACGGGCCATCTGTAGGATTGAAGTTATCTGCTCTGCCTCCTTCATGTTTCTCGCTGCCAGAACCGCCCTAACGGTGAGGTTGTAGTTGAGTATGTCGAGGTACTCCTCGAGTTCTAGAACTTCCTCCGCCATCTCCTTTTCCTTAAACAGAACGGCTGAATACGCCAAATCCACCATAAGCTCGGCCGTGTTCTTCATCTCGACGAATATATCCTTGACGTTATTAGGAACCTCAACCTCGTCCCATTCCTCCACTCCCGGTTCACCGGTTTAAAATGCGGGGGGAGTCTTATTTAGTTTTCGCCCAAAGGTTTAAAGGCGGGAAGCCGAACTTCCCCCGCCGAGCGGTGGTAACATGATAGGACTCTCCACGACGTCCTACCCGGGCAGAACTTTTGAGGAGTTCGAGCGCTGGCTTGAGGAAGCGGAAGGGCTCGGCTTTGAGTTCGTCGAGCTGGTTAGCGAGTGGCCGAACTTCATCACGAGAGAAACGTGGAGGGCCTACGCTGAAATACTCGGAAGCTTCGGGCTTAAAGTTACCATCCACGCTCCCTTCAGCGACGTCAACATAGGCTCGCTCAACGAGAGGCTCAGGAGGGCTTCAATCGAAGTTCTGGAGGAGACGCTTGACGTTGCTTCCCGCCTGAACGCGTTCGTGGTTACGGTTCACCCCGGTCACTGCTCGCCGGCGAGTCGGAAGTTCAGGGAGGACTACAACAGAGTTCACCGCAATTCTCTCCGCGAGCTTGAAAAACTCTCCGGGGAGTTCGGCGTTAGGGTTGGCGTTGAGAACATGCCGAGCTTCCCGATACTCGACGCTCAAACCCCTGAGAGGCTGGCCGAGCTTCTGGACGGGACGGAGCTTGGCGTTACCTTTGACCTGGGCCACCTCAACACCGTTGGCTTTCCCTTCGAGCGCTTCATGAAGCTGCTCGGCGGCAGAATCGTTCACGTCCACCTTCACGACAACTCCGGGAAGAGCGACGAGCACCTGCCCCTTGGAAGGGGAACCGTCCCTTGGCGGAAAGTCCTGCCGGAGCTTGAAAAGTTCGGCTGGGCCCTTGAGGTCTCGAGCCTCGAGGACGCGGAGGTCAGTCTGACCTTTCTCAGGGACATTGGTGAGCTTTGAAGTTCATTGAGGCTCACTTTTACAAAACGCAACCCTTTTATACATGGCCACCTAAGAAACTCCCGGAGAACTTCTGGGGGGAAGTGCATGGCTGAGAAGATAGTTGAGGAGCTTAGGCCCTTCTTCGACCCGAAGGCAGTCGCTATCATCGGCGCAACCAACAAGAAGGGGAAGGTGGGCAACGTAATCTTTGAGAACTTCAAGAGCAACAAGGAAAAGGGAATTTTCAAGGGCAACATCTACCCCGTGAACCCGAAGCTCGATGAAATCGACGGCTACAAGGTTTACCACAGCGTCAAGGAGCTTCCCGATGACACCGATTTGGCCGTTATATCGATTCCAGCTCCCTACGTCCCGGCCACGATGAGGGACATAGCCGAGAAGGGCATAAAGGCCGTCATCATCATTACCGGCGGCTTCGGAGAGCTTGGCGAGGAAGGGAAGAGGCTCGAGCGCGAAATCTACGAGATAGCCAAGGCCAACGGCATACGCGTCATCGGTCCGAACTGCGTCGGCGTCTACGTTCCAGACACCGGCGTTGACACGGTGTTCCTGCCGGAGAACAAGATGGACAGGCCGAAGAGCGGGCCGATAGCGTTCGTCAGCCAGAGCGGTGCCTTTGCGGCAGCTATGCTCGACTGGGCCGCCGGCGAGAAGATAGGAATAGGGAAGATGGTCAGCTACGGAAACAAACTTGACGTTGACGATGCCGATTTGATGGACTACTTCGTCCACGACGACGAGATAAACGTCGTCACGTTCTACATCGAGGGTGTAAAAGACGGCAGGAAGTTCATGGAGAGCGCCAAGAGAATAACGAAGGTCAAGCCGGTGATAGCGCTCAAGAGCGGAAGGACCGAGTACGGGGCCAAGGCGGCATCAAGCCACACAGGCTCGCTCGCGGGACAGGACGTTATTTACGACGCCGTCTTCAAGCAGACCGGCATAATCCGCGCCGAGGACTTCGAGCACATGTTCGACCTGGCCAAGGCCTTCGCCCAGCTGAAGAACAAGCTTCCCAAGGGAGACAGAATAGGCATCATCACCGACGGCGGTGGCGCCGGAGTCATGGCCAGCGACGCGGTAGCGAAGTTCGGCCTCAAGATGGCGGACCTCAGTGAGGAGACGATTAAGTTCCTCAGGGAGAGGTTCCCGCCGCACGCTGTCGTCGGCAACCCCACCGATGTCGTTGGGGACACGGATGCGGAGCGCTACAGGCTTGCCCTTGAGGCCTTCACCAAAGATGAAAACGTTGACGCAATACTCGTCATAGTCCTCTTCCAGGTTCCGCTCCTCGAGGAGGAGAAGGTCATCGACATCATAGCGGACTACCAGAGGAAGAGCGACAAGCCGATTGTTGCCGTTGCGATGGGCGGTAAGAAGACCGAGCGCTACGCCAAGATGCTTGAGGAGAAGGGGGTTCCAGTCTATCCAACACCCGAGAGGGGCGTCCGCGCTTTAGCCGGTCTCGTTAGATACGCCGAATATTTGAAAAAAGTTAAAGGTGAGTGAGGTGTATTGCTCACCGGTGGTGATATTATGAAGGAGGAAGCCCTCAAAGTGATTGAGTCTGTTCTGGCCCAAGGAAGAACCGCCATGGTTGAGTACGAGGCCAAGCAGGTTCTAAAGGCGTACGGACTGCCCGTTCCAAACGAGAAGCTCGCCAAGACCCTTGACGAGGCGCTCAAGTACGCGGAGGAGATAGGCTACCCAGTCGTTCTGAAACTGATGTCGCCGCAGATACTCCACAAGAGCGACGCCAAGGTTGTCCTTCTGAACATCAAGAACCCGGAGGAGCTGAAGCAGAAGTGGGAGGAGATACACGAGAACGCAAAGAAGTACCGCCCAGATGCGGAAATCCTCGGCGTTCTGGTTGCCCCGATGCTCAGGCCCGGCAGGGAGGTAATCATAGGAGTAACCGAGGACCCGCAGTTCGGCCACGCGATAATGTTCGGCCTCGGCGGAATCTTCGTCGAGGTTCTCAAGGATGTGACCTTCAGAATAATACCGATAACCGAGAAGGACGCAAGGAAGATGATTACGGAAATCAAGGCCTACCCGATTTTGGCTGGAGCGCGCGGTGAGGAGCCGGCAGACATAGACGCGATAGTCGACATGCTCCTCAAGGTGAGCAACCTCGTTGACGAACTCAAGGACTACATCAAGGAGATGGACCTCAACCCGGTCTTCGTCTACGAGAAGGGTAAGGGTGCGGTGATAGTCGACGCGAGGATTATCCTGAAGGAGAAGGGCGAAAAGAAGCCGGAACCAAGCTCTGAATACAAGGAGCGCTGCGCCTGATTACCTTCTTTCCAATTTTATGACGGCCTCGACGTGAGGCGTATGCGGAAACATGTCCACGAGAACCGCTTCCTCCACGCGGTAAGCTTTTCTCAGGTGGTTCTCGTAGTCGAGCTTAAACGCCTTTGGATTGCAGGAGACGTAAACGACCCTTTCAGCTCCACTTTCCACCAGCAGTTCCCCAGCTTCTTTCAGGCCCCTCCTCGGCGGGTCAACTATCACGGTGTCGTAGTCGCCCATCGGGGTCTCCTCAGCCCTCCCAACACGGAATCGGGCGTTTACCCTGTTCAGCTCGGCGTTCTTGTTGGCCATTTCAACAGCGAAGGGGTTAATCTCGACTCCCTCAACGGTAAGGCTCCTCCTGGCCAGCCAGACGCCGAAGGTGCCGACGCCTGAGTAAAGGTCGAGAACCCTTTCGCCGTCGGTGAAGTCCTCAACGGCCCTGAGGAGAAGCTCAAGGGCGTGGCTGTTCGTCTGGAAGAAGCTGTTGGGGTGAATGAGATACACCACCTCGTCAATCCGCTCCCTTATGAGCTGGCTCCCCGCAACGTGCAGGGGCTTCCCGCGCGGGTCGTCCCCCTCGTCGGCCTTTAGGCTCCAGTAGAGCGAGTCCGCGAAGGAGAAGTAGTCCCTGAAGGCCTCGGCTGTTTCTTCGGAGGGCCTGCGATGGGCTATGAGGTTCACCATGACCTCTCCGGTGAACTTGCCCTCCCTGACCTGGAGGTAGTGAACGTCGCCGGTTTTCCGCTTCAGGCTCCAAGGCTTAAGCCTCGTTTCCTCCAGAAAATCCCGGAGGGCGCGCAGGTATTCGGGGGTTTTCTTCGAGAAGATGGGGCACTCCGAAAGGTTCGCAACGCCAAGGGGGTTTCCGTACTCCTTGAGGCCAGCGCCGTTGGTCGTCACGATGAAGTTGCTCACGTTGCGAAAGTCCCAGACCCTAGGCGAGCCCTTAATTTCGGCCCTTATTCCGGTGATTCGCTCGAAGAGTTCAGCCTTGAGTTCGAGCTGGGCCCTGTATTTTAACCCCTGCCAGAGACAGCCCCCGCACCTTCCGAAGTGCCGGCACCTCGGAAGAACCCTCAGAGGGGAAGGCTCAAGAAGCTCAAAGTCCCTCGCGATTAACCTGCCGAAGCGCCTTCTCGTCGATTTAACCCTAACCATGTCGCCAGGGTAGGCGAAGGGGACGTAAACGGTTTTGTTCCCTGCTTGAAGAACCCCGAGGCCGTCGTCGCTCAGTGTCTTTACCTTACCTCTCAGCACGTTCCCCGCTCACCGTCAGGGTTTTTATAACCAGCGCCCATTTTTAGATGGAGGTGATAACGTGAAGCCAAAGGTCTTCATAACGCGCGCTATTCCTGAGAACGGCATCGAGATGCTGAGAGAGCATTTCGAGGTCGAGGTCTGGCCGGAGGAGCGGGAAATCCCGAGAGAGGTTCTCCTCGAGAAGGTTCGCGATGCTGACGCGCTCGTCACGAT
>Ga0256834_1000379_pt1 | contig 32364 bp, 34 predicted proteins | sample 4281140metaG_FD_190536 | JGI IMG/M metagenome (GOLD analysis project Ga0256834, IMG submission 190536) | Hydrothermal vent microbial communities from East Pacific Rise, Pacific Ocean - 4281-140 | ecosystem: Environmental > Aquatic > Marine > Hydrothermal vents | place: Pacific Ocean: East...
ATTAGGTTTGTAAGTTTTAGTTTCTGCATTAAGGTGGCGATTGCAAGCAATCCACCTCTAGATGTTAAAAGTTCATTCGTTGTTGATAGGTTGTGTGGTAATATGTTCATAAGCCTTGGTTTCACCCGTTGGGTGGTATTTGATTTGTCGTAAAACCATTATACACCAAGGCTTTTAACTTGTTTTGACTTTTCTATATCGGGATTAGGGAAATAGAAAATACCTTGGTGGTGATGCTGGCTTACGTGGTTACCCTCTTAGATACTTAACTGCTGAAAACCAATTATTAGTCACCTTAGAGCAACGTTTCTTTTATAACTGGTATCCATTAAAAACTTTCAAATTTGCCTCTGCACTATTTATTGATTCAGGAGCCGTATGGAATAATGGCAAAGACATTCAACAACTGACCAATATTGGTATAGGCTTAAGATTAGTACCAACTCGTACATCAAGTGGACAAATTATTCATATTGATTTTGCTGTGCCAATAGACAATAGAGATGGAATTGATAGTTGGCAACTGCAACTGCGGGCAAAACATTCTTTTTAATTAATTGTTTTTAATTAACCCTTTTCTAAACCTCGGACGATTAAGTTATTACAATCAATCAAATCGAGGTTTAGAAGCATGCAAAAAATTATCAAAAAAACAGCAATCGTAATCGCTATTGCAAGTATTACCGCCTGTAGTCAATACAAAGCAGACAATAACGAAACAGTGGTGAGTGTTGAAGAAGAAAAACAATCTATTATGACAGATAAACGAACCAATAAACTTTCTCAAAAACCCAAGGTAAAAAAAGAAAGAAATGATAATGTCGGGATGTTATATGACTCTTCCATATCTCCGAGTCGTGTTATCATGCCAACTCCTTTAAATTCCGTCAATACTGAAAACTATACACACTTCAAAGATAATGGCATTAAATTGGTTCAAAATGAACCCGTTTCCACTTTTAGTATTGATGTTGATACAGGTGCTTATTCCAATATGCGTCGAATGCTTAATCAAGGTATTATTCCACCTAAAGATGCCATTCGTGTAGAAGAGTTAGTAAATTATTTTAATTACGACTACCCTGCTCCAGTAAATACCAAACAACCTTTTAGTATTACCACCGAGCTTGCACCATCGCCATGGAATGACAATGCTCAATTATTGCATATCGGAATTCAAGGCTATAGTGTAGATAACTCAAAACGCCCAGCCAGTAATTTGGTCTTTTTAATAGATGTTTCAGGTTCAATGAATTCACCCAACAAACTCGGTTTGCTAAAATCCTCTTTTAAACTCTTAACCAAAAATTTAACTAAAAAGGACAAAGTCGCTATAGTTGTTTATGCAGGTGCTGCAGGTACTGTCCTTGACTCCACTAGTGGCGATAAAAAGTCCAAAATTTTACAAGCCCTAGATAAACTCAATGCCGGTGGTTCAACCAATGGAGCGGCAGGAATCAACCTAGCTTATCAAATAGCCGAAGATAACTTTATCAAAGAAGGCATCAATCGGGTCATAATTGCCACAGATGGTGATTTTAATGTCGGTACAACAAACTTTGAACAGCTTAAAGAATTAGCGCAACGCAAACGAGACTCAGGTGTTGCACTAACCACTTTAGGCTTCGGTAGCGGTAATTACAATGACGCCTTGATGGAACAATTAGCCGATAGTGGTAATGGCAATTATGCCTATATCGACACCTTAAAAGAAGCCAATAAAGTATTGGTTGAAGAAATGAGCTCAACCTTGATGACAATTGCCAAAGATGTCAAAATTCAAATCGAATTTAACCCCTTAATCGTCTCGCAATACCGTTTGATTGGTTATGAAAATCGTCTATTAAATAATGAGGATTTCAACAATGACAAAATTGATGCGGGTGAAATCGGTGCAGGACATAGCGTTACTGCATTATACGAAGTTGTTTTAAATGGTGATAAAGGCTGGGTTGAACCATTAAAATACAAAAACATTGATAAAACAAGAAGTTATTCTGATGAAATTGCCACTCTCAAAGTTCGTTATAAGCAACCTGATAGTGATTCCTCACAATTAATTGTTAAGACCTTGAGCCAGAATGATTTAATCAAATCGTTGAATAAAACCTCAAACAACTTTAAGTTGTCTGCCGCTGTTGCAGGTTTTGGTCAGTTACTTCGAGGGGGAAAAATGACAGGTGATTTTACTTATCAAGATATACAAAACCTTACTAAAACAACCTTAAGTGGTGATGATTTTGGTTACCGTGGTGAGTTTTTACAACTGGTTTCTTTAGCAAAAAGTTTAACCACTTCGCAGATTAGTCGTGTAGAATAAGGTTTTTTATAACCCTATTTTGCAATTGATGACAGAACGTAGCGATGAAGAGCTTATGTTAGCCTTTAAAGAAGATGAAGCCACTGCTTTTAATATCCTTTATGGACGTTATAAGGATGCTCTATATCGCTATTTTTTACGCCAGATTAAAAACGAATCGATCTGCCAAGAACTCTTTCAAGATTTGTGGATGAAAGTCATCTATAGTAAATCAAACTATCAAGTCAAAGCGACATTCAAAACATGGCTGTATACGTTGGCACATAATCGTTTAGTGGATTGGTATAGACGCAACAATCTAGAACAAAAGGCTTTTCAAGAAAACACAGAAGATGAAGTTGATGGCATAATTAACTGGAACCCAGAGGATGAATTGCAAACCAAACGACTCTCAAAAGAAATTAAACAATCCGTGGGCAAACTCCCCTTTTCACAGCGAGAAGTATTTTTATTGCACAATGATGCTTTATTGACTCTACCACAAATTGCAGAGATGTTAGGTGAAGGGTTAGAAAAGATTAAGAGCCGTTACCGTTATGCGCTTGGACGATTACGTAAAGATTTGGAGAAAATGTGATGAATAACAGCATAGAAAACCTTTATAAAAAAGGCTCAAACGAATCATCAACAGCATCTTTGGATAATTTAATTCTTAACGCTGCTAAGCAAAGCTGCGAGGAAAATACAAGTACAGAAGGCTCCAGAAAATGGCTTTATTTGCTATCTACAGCTGCAGTATTAGTGATGGGAATTAGTGTTGTTTTCAATTTGCAAAACCAAAACTCAGAAATGAAAGTATCTCCTGAGAGTTTAGATTTTAGCATTATAAAAGAAGACTTACGCACAAAAATAGTGACCGCACCACCATTAGAACCGCACCCAAGACCACAAAAAAAGCGTAAACCCATTACCCCTGAAAAAGTAAATCAAGCAGGACTATTGGGAAAAATTGCTTCTCAAAAACCAACTATCCAATTAGAACAAGACTCTGATACACCACAAATTGAAAATAAACCTCAGATAATATTTGAGAAAAATCTTCTTGAAGAATCAAAGGTTAAGGCCATAGAATCTGAAGAGACTTCAGCAGGTTTTAGCCAAAACTCTGATAATGTGATGGTAACAGGTATGAGAAGAGCGGCAAAAGTTCTACCTGATCTAAATAAAGAAAATAATCTATCACCTGAACCAATAGAAATCAATAAGTTAGAACAATTATTTAAAGCAAATAATTTCAAACAAGCCCAAGAATTACTTGAGAAACTAAAAAGAAAATACCCATCTTATGATTTCACTAGATACAATAATTGATTTATGACTAACTTTTTACTATTTCTTTTGTGTGACGACAAATTGCAATTTTAAGAAATTTAGAGATAAGCCAAAGAGGATTTTTTTTAATCTGCTTACCAGATACAATTCAAAACTTCTATGTAAGAATTCTATATCCTGTACTTTTCTAACTTCCCATACTTCAATAAAATGACTTGCAAGATGGGATAATGGTTTTGAAAATTGATTGAATTCGATGACTATTTTCTTGTCCACAACCCATTCGATGATAGTTTCATGATGGAATGAATCATCCATGTTTTCAACTTTAATTATTGAACCAGTTAAATCTTTTGTTTGAGTAATAAATTTTGCCCTTTTAATTCCAGGCAAAAACAAAAAACCATTAAAATCATCCCAGTTTTCCACTTTTAAAAATTCATCAAATAGTATTTTGGGATCAATTTCCAAGCTTTCTCGGCAACTAAACTTAAGTGCTTCAAGCATTATATCAACCCTTTGTCATGAGCGATAAAGCCACCGATTATGGCAACTATAGTCAAAACTAATGAAGCTATTTTAATCCAACTATACGGACGTTCTCCTTTAACTTCTCCCGTTTGTCCATTGATAATAAAGCGAAAAGTCTTCTGATTATACAAAAAAGCTGAGACCCATAATGGCATGAGCATAAGCTTGAACCCTACTCGCTCATAACGCGTATTGACACTACTAATACGTTGATGATCGCCGCCTATGTCTCTTCTGATTAGTCGACGTATTGTTCGTATCATGATGTCTTTTGATTTTTGAAATCCACGAGGTAAGCCTACTTGATACAGCTCTGAACGATAACCACTTAAAAACTTAGGATTGTATTCTTCTGCTTTGACTAAGTTCCACTTTGTCATTGAGGAGGTCAATTTTGTTGCCATCATTTCACTAGCAGGCACTAAAACATTATCAAATTCATTCGAAACATTACCACTGACATAGTTCCACCTGATTTTAGTGACCAAACGAGTTTGTGTTTGTCCATTAACTCTCACAGTTACAGTAGTTGTGTAATTTGTTCCTCGTTGTCCAGAATACGAACTATAAGTATTGGCATCAAAACCCCAATATGGAATATATGTTCCTTGGATTGGGTGTTTACGCATAGCTAAGCGCTTTAATGAGTTGGGTGCAAACCACAAGCTCTTGATCCATTTTCTAAAGGATGCATTGGCTTGTTCTTCTTTAATATCAAAGGGCAGAACGGCATCAGGTTTGAGTTGCCGTTGTAAACCGACAGGAACAATAATGTTTTGCCCACAATAAGGGCATTCATCTGCATGGGTATTTTTAGGAAAATCAAAACCCGCGCCACAAGTGTCACACCGTACATGAAAGTGAATATTTGTTGGTTCACTTTTGACCAAGTCTAAAACCGTTGATTCATAGGAATTTGCACTAAAAACATTAAATGAATGCGTATCTATTGGTTCAACCGCACCACAAGACTGGCACACCAAAGAGTTTTGGCCAATCTCATGATCAAGTTCAAAACCACAGCTTTTGCATTGAAACTGAAAGTGCTCTACTGGTTTTTTATCAGGTGATTCGTTTTGCGTCATTTAAAGAATGATTAACTGCCAGGAATTGGTGGCGGCTCACTGTTTAACAACCCAGCAATAGTGCGCACTTCACTGGCCACTTGCCAGTCTTTCATTCCTGATTTCCATACATATGTATCCGCATGAATGCTATCCTTTTGTATCATTTCAGCAATCGCTGCCATATTGAAAGGTCCTGCTTTTTTGCCATCAATAACAATATGGTAATGCTCAACTTCAGGTAATGGTGGCGGTGCTTCTGCAGACTCTCCTTGATTTGGTTGATCTTTGGCTAACGCACTGCCAAATGTTTGCGCCATGGCAAATCCCATGCCCATTCCGATTCCTGCCCCTGCTCCACCACCAGGATTTTGCGCGGCATCACGCATGGATTGTGCGGCTTGGTATTTGGTAAATGTATCTAAGTTTCCAATTGCTCCCATTGAAGAGCGCTCATCCAAGGCTTTTTCCACAGCTTCAGGCAAGGATATATTCTCAACAAGTAATTTAGTCAGCTCTAAACCAAAACCTGTAAAGTCAGGGTTAATTTTCTCTTTAAGCAAATCCCCTAGTTGGTCATAATTTGCAGCCAAATCTAAAATAGAAATGCCAGACTCTGCGGCAATATGAGCAAAGCCAGAAACCATCAGGTTGCGTAATTGGTCTGAAATTTCTTCAACAGTGAAGTGACCATCTGTTCCAACAATCTCAGTTAATAAGGTTTTAACATCGGTGATTTTGAAAGCATAAGTACCAAACGCACGGAGTCGCACCACACCAAACTCTTTATCACGCATAATCAAAGGGTTACGTAAACCCCACTTCATATCGGTAAATTGGGTGGTATTAAAGAAATAGACTTCGGCTTTAAAAGGGCTTTCAAAACCATGGACCCAGCCTTGTAAAGTTGATAAAACAGGCATATTGGCTGTTTCTAATTTATAAAGTCCCGGCTCATAGACATCGGCTACTTGTCCTTCATTGACAAGAACGGCAACCTGTCCTTCTCGTACAGTCAGCATCGCTCCATTTTTAATCTCATTACCATAACGAGGAAAACGATAGACCAAAGTATTACTGGTATCGTCCGTCCAATCAATAATATCAATTAATTCAGCAAACAGCTTGTCAAAAAGACCCATAGGAAACTCCATATATTTTAATTACCAGTATTATACTATCTAAATGACTAAATTAAATAGTACAGAAGTAATTATTTATAAAGTGTTTTGAGTTTACAAATGAGAGTGAAATTTATTAATCCAAAATCAATTAAATAAATATTGGTAAAAAACAATGCAAGTATGACTACTCCATAGTCAGCCCTGAAAAAAAGTGGCTTTTACCCCAAAAAGGGCACACATTTTGTAATATTTATAATACTTCGGTGAATTTCTATTAAAGCTTGGTTAAGTTTGATATTAACCCCGCTGCACAATACCGTAATTCAGAACGGTAAGAAACTCTCATGTCAAAGAATATTATTACAGGGTGACCTCTATCTCAAAATTTTTTATGGAAAGAATTTTCACGTAAGCCCTCCCTCATAGATGATACGCATAAAATAATATGGTGTAGAGAATTAGGATTTTTAATCATCCCAACAGGGTGAAATCATAGCTTACCAATTTAGATTATGAATTTACCTGCTTAATTTTATTCCGATTGGTCTAAGGCTAATTGCCCTTGGACTGCGTTATCTGCACTTGCTTTAGATGATGATTAGGCATTTTTTGGGTTTGCTAGGCGTACTGCTCTAATTGCGTTTTCTATATTGGGATTTGGGTTTAACATGAATATTTATTTTAATTTATTTAGAATTTACTAGCATTAAACTAATTCAAATTAAAAAATGCTAAAATAACAATTTTGAAATTTAATTATATGGCAGTAAGAATTGACAAATGGCTTTGGTCAACACGCTTTTATAAGACACGTTCTTTGGCTAAAAAGCATGTAGATAGTGGTAAAGTTAAAATTGGTGGGCAAAAGGTTAAACCCTCGCGTGCGGTAAATATTGGCGATGAATTGACTATTAAGAAAGGCGAGTTTACTTGGGAAGTTGAAGTTTTACGTACTATCGATAAACGCGTTGGAGCGAAAATCTCGGTGGATTGTTATGAGGAAACGCCTGAATCTATTAAAGCCCGTGAAAATATTATTACCGAAAGTAAAATGATGTTCTCCTCTGCTCCACGCCCGCCAAAACACCCCGATAAAAAATCACGAAGAGAGTTGATAAAAATTAAGAAAAGAGGGTTTTAGTGCGTGCTTTGACTTCTGCTACTATTCACATTTTCACTATTTAGTGGTTCAAATTCATAAGTGTCATAGAGTTCAATTCCATACAGTCTTAGTTGGTAGCGTATTTTAAGTATATCTTTATTCAACACGACTATTTCATAGGTTGCATCATCAAGAAACAATTGAGCTTGTGTCTCTGATAAAGCCCATTGCCCTTGTTTTTCATTCTCTTGAAATTTCATAGTAACAATGTTGTCTTTTTTAAAGTCGAAAGAGGTTACTTTTTTCTTTAGTGTTACACCATCTTTTAATTTAATTGATGAACTATCAGTAATCTCTCCTGATATGACAGTTTGATAATATCTTTGTTTGTTTTTCCATAGCGTGTTAATTAATAACATATCGAGTTTACTGTATTTTTCGGGCTGAGAAAACACCCTCTTCTTTTTAACTTTCTTAACAATCTCTACTGCTCCGTATTCTTTTAATAGTTCGGTTATTGTATAGGAACCATTCTTGTATTGAGCTTTTGCGTTTTTGAGTAATTGGTTGAGGTTCTTTTGCTTGTTTTTGTCAACTCCTAGTTCTAATAATTGTTTAGCCAGTTTTACGTTATTTAATCTTATAGCTTTACGCAACCATAAATGGCCGTCTTCTTTAACAAAGCGATCTGTATCAATTCCAAAATCTAACAACACGTTAAATGCTTCATAATCGACTATTGGATTGTTATTTAATAATTGACTAAATATTAGTCTCAATACAGTTCTTTCTTTTTCAATTGTTTTAAAGTAATCTGGATTTTCTTTTAAAATATATCGCGCTGTTTCATTTTGACTTTTGAGAAGTGCTGCTGAAAGTATCGACATATTACCTGAGTTTATGGCTGTTACATCAGCTCCTAGATTAATTAATTCTTTCACAATTTCACGCTGATTTGCCAAAACGCTCATCAATAAAACACTATTACTCTCTTTTTTAGCGTTGGGAGATATTCCTTTTTTAAGTAATCTTAATGCTGCCTTTGGATGCCTTTGTTTTATTTGTGTAATAAATAACTCGTCTTTAAACTCTTGTGCATCATAGTTCTCATCTAGATCATATAATTTTTCAGGATAATTTGATTCCATTATCCTTTGAGCAATTGATTTTTTTTCTGAATAGTTACAGTTTTCTTTTAGGTATTTAATATATTTGGAATTCTCTACATTTATGGATGTCTCAAAAGCAATTTTGCCAGAGTTATCTTTACTGTTGCATGAAATCCCTTTTTTGATCAGAAAATCCAACGCAACCATGTTTTGTGCTTTTATTGAGCTTGATAGGAGCCCTGATGATTTAGGTTTCAACTCACTGAGAGATAAATCCGATAGTGTATTTAAAAGTAGTACTTTATCTTTTTGGTTAATCGCTTTGTTTAAATCCCTACGTAAGTTAAACAATATTTTACCTCTTTTCTCTTTCCGTTCTAATTCCGAAACTGTTATCCCGTAGGATTTAGCTATGTCTTTTTGCAAGTTATTGTGCGCAACTTGAGCATGTTGCTTTTCGTAATCCTCTGGTGTAGGAATATAGACTTTAGCTAAGATAAAAGCAATAAAAGCCATCGCCAATAACAATATTGAAGGTCCTGATAATTTAAATTTATTTTGTTGCATATTTATTCACTTCAGGAGCAGCGCAAAGGTTCTTTTTTGGTAACAAATGCATACTGGTATAATTTATTGAGTCCAAATGTAAAAAAAGACATCACTTTGATGTCTTTTTTTTGTTTATAGCAAAGCAAAACTTTATGCTTTTTCTATGGCTTCAGCTTTCACCTTATTGGTAATCAACGCTTCTCGAAGTTTACTTTCCGTTTCTGCAAGTTCTGCTACGGCTTTCTTTCTCATTGTTTTGCCTTCTTCAGATATTCTTAAAGAGTCTTCAATCGTTTCAATTAGTGTTTGATTGGCTTCTTTAATGACTTCAATATCAAATATACCGCGTTCTAATTGTTCACGAACTTGCTTGTTAGCAATTTTGAGGTTTTCTGCATTGCCTTTTAACAGTTCATTGGTTAAATCTGATGCATCTTTAATTGTCTTTGCTGCTGCGCCACTGCGCCAAATTGTTACTGTTTGGGCTAATTGTTGTCTCCATAATGGAATCGTGTTGGCAACTGTTGAATTGATTTTGTTAATTAAGCCTTTGTCGTTTTCTTGAACCAAACGTATACTTGGCAAGCTTTGCAATGTTACTTGACGTGTTAAACGCAAATCATGTACTCGTCGCTCTAAATCATCGCGCGAACCTTTTAAATCACGTAGCTCTTGAGCTTTGAGCATGTCATCTGAACTTTCGGCTTCTTTTTGCATAGCAGGAACTTCAATTTCATCAACAAGGCGAAGCTTTTCTTCACCTGCATTAATATATGTTTCTAACCGATGGAAATACTCCAAGTTCGCTTCGTACAACTTATCTAAACTAACAATATCTTTAAGCAATACTTCTTCGTGCTTTTCAAGTTTTGTTGTGATGGAATCAATTTGGTGTTGGACAGTTTCGTATTTTTGCAAAAATTTTGCGAGTGGTTTTGCTCGTCCAAATAAACGTGCAAAAAAACTGGGCTTTTTGTTTGGATCTAATTCATTGACATCAAATCCACGGATAGTGGCTACCATTTCATTTAACGCCTCACCTGACTGCCCTAGTTCTTTGTTTTTAACTCCTTCTAACATTTTATCAGAAATTTCTGTAACCTTTTCTTGAGCTGATGAGCCAAAATAAATAATTGAGTTGCTATCTTTCATGTTAATTTCAGCAATCAAGCTATCTATTGCTTCTTTTTCTTTAGAATCCACTTCCGAATAAGCAACCATGGCATTTTTCACACCTGGTACAATTTCATCTTCTGATAATATAGTCGTTTGTTTAACGGCTGTTTTTATTTCTGTTTCTGTCATAATATTTATCCTTTATAATTTTTTGTTTATTTTATGCCTTGTTTTTTTAGCAAGGTGTTTAATACTTCAATATCAACATCTAAATCAAAGATGTCACTTGATATGAGTTTTTCATGTTGTTTGTTAAAAACTTCTTCAATATTATCTAGTACCTCTTTAAAGTTTTCTTCCAGTTCTTTATTATCTGATTTCTCATGTGTTTCGACATAGCGCTCAACGACACTTTCAGCCCCTGTTAAATAGGTATTGAGGAATCGTCTGGCTTTTTTAATCTTTTTTGGATTTTCAAATAAAACATTGAGTACCTCACGTGCTTTAGTTGCAATACTATCAAGCTTGCTAGACATTTGTGAATTGTTAATATTTCTTGATGAGTTTTCTATGTTTATCACTAAGCTTTCACTGTCCTGAAGTATTTCAAGTGCCTTTTCTGAGTCATTGATGTCTGAAAAACTAATATGTTTGGATTTAACGGGATCCATTCCGTACCACAACCAACAACCGATAGTTGCCGCAAGTCCAAAACCAATGCCAGCAAATAGGTTATAGCCATTCAATAACCAAGCGGAAAAAAAACTGGTAATTCCAAGCAGTAGTGATGCTAGGAACATCATTGGGAATGGTGGTTTTTGTACATATTTACGTGAGGAATAAAGTCCTTTGTTTTTTAGCCCTATACTCATCCACAAAGCAGACAATATGGTTCCAACAAAAACTGTTGATACAATAACAAGGTTAATCACTTCTCCCTTAAGAAGCTTTGAAATAATACTAATCAAATAAGGTAGAGAATAAAAATACAACAACCATGCTCCATAGTTATTGACCTTCTGTACATGCGTTTGTCTGTAATTAACTGCCATAAATTAATTTAACTCCTAAATACAACACTGCAAAAGTGATAAGTAAAAAACCACTGACTCGTCTTATAAAATCTTGCATAATTCTCCTTTATATCTCAAATTTAATCACAATTGACGGGTCTGAAAAATCCGCATTGCCTAATGATATTTGCCCTTTACCGAGCAATACTGTTTTGTCACGATGAAGACGCAGGCTATTCCCACCAATTTCTAACCAGGTTCCATTAGTGCTTTGATCCACTATTTTAAAGTTGCCATCTGAAAACTGAATCTCTGCATGCAGTCGTGATGCCATGGGTGCTAATATTTGTATATCACACTCTTCACCTCTTCCAATGACTTTATTTGGAGAGTTTTCTGTCATTGTGATTTTTCTACCATTAATATCTAGTTGCATAGAATAATCAGACTCGGGTAGTTTTAAATCTAAAGCAGTAGAAATTCGTGTCACTTGTGATTCATCTTTTTGCCAAAAAATTTCTATGATTTTAACCGCTAATAACTTCCCCTTTACTTTAGTCTTTCCTAAAGAACGGTAACGAACTGCACAGTTCTCATCATTTTCTTTAAAGGTGACAGAATTGGTAATAATTTGTCCTTTTTTTGCAAACCCAGCCATCCGAGCGGCAACATTAACTGTATCACCATAGACATCACCATCTTCAGCAATAACATTGCCGTGGTGAAACCCAATCCTTATACCAATAGGATGAGACCCGAGTACAAAATTGCCTGCCACTCGTTCTTGCATGCCAACTGCCGCACAAATAGCATCATCAGCATTTGGAAAAGTACACATGATTTCATCTCCAATCGTTTTGATTAGGACACCATTATATCTATCTGATACTTCTATCAATGTATCGAGAACTGAAGAAATTGCTGAACGTGCTTTATCGTCACCGTATTTGTCAAACAAGGCGGTACTTTGTGCAATATCAGCAAAAAGGACAGTTAATTTAGGCACTTTCTTTTCTCATTTTGGATAATTTTTTCAATTCTTCAACTATTATTTCTTTATGTGGCAATACCAATGCAGAGGCATCTCCAAGTGGTGTAAATGTATCAAAGCCTGTAATTTTGCTTATTCTTGGAGGGTTTTTAAGTCCTTCAACAATTGCACTGACTACACCCTCTCCTACTGATGCTGAGGCTCTGCCTTCATCAACAATCAAAATTGTATCAAATTTCTGTGCTAATTGACAGATGCTTTGATTATTTAATGGTTGCAACCAACGTAAATCCATTGTTGCTACTTGAGCAGTGTGTGTTAATTCAAATTCGCTCACAGCCTCTAAACTCATAGGCACTCCATTAGCATACGTGATAATGAGAATATCTTCAGCATCTTTGTTGTAAACTTTTGTTTCGCCAATAGCAATGGACTCATCTTCAGTGGGATAATCAAAACACCATTTGTTATCGCCATCTTTGTATAGATCCTTTTTCATGTATAAAGCAATAGGTTCTAAAATCACTGAAACACGTTTATCAACTTCTGCCAACGCCATCAAAGTTCGCATCATTAATACCGCATCATCACCACGTGATGGGCAGGCTACGATAAGTCCTGGTATATCACGCAAAGCAGCCATAGAGTTATCATTGTGAAAATGACCACCAAACCCTTTTTGGTAACCTAATCCAGGTATGCGTACAACCATCGGATTAGCAAACTGATTGTTGGAAAAAAATTGTAAACTGGCTGCTTCTCCACGTATTTGATCGCAAGCATTATGAAAATAGGCTAAATATTGTATCTCAGGTATCGGAATCATGCCCATATTGGCATAACCTTGTGCTAAGCCTAAAATTGTTTGTTCATCAAGCAAGGTATTAAAAACACGTTTAGGTGAAAACTTCTTATATAAGCCCTTTGTTAACGTGTAAACACCACCTTTCTGAGCGACATCTTCACCGAAAATCAGTGAATTATCGTATTTAAGCATAATGTCAGTCAAACCTTTGTTAATCAAAATAGCCATATGCTTGGCAGGTTGATTTTCTGGTAATAACTTTTCATTTCCAAATATTTTAATACGTTTTTCTTTATCAACCAGTTGTGTTGCCCTTTTATTGACCAACTCTGGTGAGTATGGAGCCAGTGGTCGCATCACTTCATCGATATCAGTGATACGTTCTTGCAGGTCTGCCTTGTAAGCCGAATCCATGCAACGTTTATTCATTCTTTCATATAGATCTAAAATATCATTTGACGACATGATACCTGCATCTACAGCAATTTTAGCAGATTTTAGCAACGGATCTTTAGCTTCTTCGGCTTCCAACTCATTAATGTCACGGTAATCGACTTCAAAGTCTGTGCCAGCATGCCCCATCAAGCGAGTTGTTTTTAAATGTAAAAAAACGGGTTTTCGCTCATAACGGCAAAAGTTAACAGCTCGTTGAATTTGTCTGAAACCGTTTGCTAAGTCTAAGCCATCTGCTTGAAAATATTGCAAGCCTGGACGGTGTTTGAAATTTTTCTCAATCCAACCACTGGGTGTTTTGACTGAAATACCAATGCCGTTGTCTTCGCAAATAAATAAAACCGGAACATCTAATCCTTGGTAACTTGCCCAAGCCGCTGCATTAAATGCACCCTGTGCTGTTGAATGGTTACTACTGGCGTCACCAAAATTACACATAATTATGGAGTCATCAGGGATTGGTAAGCCAGAATTAGAGCGTTTTCCTAATTCAATACCAAGTGCTGTACCTACTGCTTTGGGCAAGTGACTAGCGATGGTGCTTGTTTGTGGTAATACCCATAACTCTTTAGAGCCCCAAACCTTATGCCGTCCACCAGATGCTGGGTCACTTTTACTGGCTGCAAAAGACAGGCAAGTATCGTAAATTGGATCAATACTTGGAATATGACGCGAGCGTTCCATCATAAAACCACCACTGCGGTAGTGTAAAAAAGCAGGGTCAGTGTAACGCGTTAATCGTCCAAGCATGACACTGCCTTCGTGTCCTGATGAACCGATAGTGTAGAAAACCTTATTTTCCAAACGTAAAGCACGTGCCATTAAATCAAGTTGTCTTGACATAACTTGCGATGTAAACATTTCTATAAAAGATTTTTCATCTAAACCATATTCATTTAAATTCAGTAACTTATCAGGTTTTTTTAAAGTTTTAACGTAGGCTTTAAAGTTATCATCAACAACTTGAGCTCGATTGATATTTTTAGGTTTATTACTTAATTTGTTTTTTATTTTGTTAAGAATTGCCATGGTATTTTAGAATGCATTTTTACCAGTTAATTCACGACCAACAACCAACTGATGAACTGTTTCAGTTCCTTCATAGGTGATGACACTTTCTAAGTTTAGTGCATGACGGATAGCTACGTATTCAGTAGTAATCCCTGCTCCACCCAATAAGTCACGGCAGTCACGAGCAATATCAATTGCCATACGGACATTATTCCATTTGGCTATTGAGATTTGGGTGGGTTGTAATTCACCTTTATCTTTTAAGCGACCAAGTCTTAAAGCTAGTGTTTGTGCAGAAGTGATTTTACGTGCCATTTCAGCCATGCGTAATTGCACAATTTGGTTTTCGTTGAGTGCTTTACCAAATAAGATGCGGTCTTGCGTATAGTCTAAAACTTCTTGCAAACACGCTTGAGCAGAACCAATTGGTCCCCAAGAGATACCATATCGAGCATTTGACAAACATGTTAAAGGACCCTTTAAGCCAACAACTTTAGGTAGTCGATTACTATCTGGAATACGCACTTCATCAAAAAACAGTGCAGAAGTTACTGATGCACGTAGTGACATTTTTTTCTTAATCACTTCTGTGCTGTATCCCTTTGTGTCTTTTTCAATCAAAAAACCTTGCACGCCATCATCAGTATGAGCCCAAACAATGGCAATATCAGCAATAGAGCCATTAGTTATCCACATTTTTGAACCATTGATTACCCAGTCATCTCCATCTTTTTTTGCCCATGTTTTCATGTTCATCGGATCAGAACCACCGTGGGATTCTGTTAAGCCGAAGCACCCTATAACCTCACCCCGTGCCATGGGTGGCAACCATTTTTGCTTTTGTTCCTCAGAACCAAACTCTGATATTGGAAACATACAAAGAGAGCTTTGCACAGATGCAAAGCTACGTAAGCCAGAATCACCACGTTCTAACTCTTGGCAAATCAAACCATAACACGTATAACTTAAACCAGCGCAGTCATAACCTTCAATGGTACTACCGAAAAGACCTAAATCAGCCATTTCAGGAATTAAATCCATTGGGAATTCATGTTGGTCAAAGGCATCGCCTATAATCGGTAACACGCGCTCATCAACCCAACGCCCAATTGAGTCTTGTACCATAGTTTCTTCTTCTGAGAGTTCAGAACGGATATCGAATAAATCGAGTGGATTTAATGTTTTTTTCATTTGTAGTCCCCAAATAAATTATCTATTGATTAATAGCTAGTATTTTACCTCGAATCCAATTGCTAGAACTAATGAAAAGAAGAAAACATAAAAAAATAAGTCCGAATATTTTATAGGAAAATGGAATTTAAAGGAAAAATAGCAAAGTAGATTGTACTAATATCACCACAGACCTAGTTATTCATAGGTTGTGGTGATATTAGTACAAGATATGAAGCTAGTTTTCCTTTAAAACCACTTATTGCTAAATGTAATAGTAATAAATCTGATATAAGATATTGTTATCTAAAGAAAAATAGTGTTTTTATGAGTTGTCCTATGAAATATTAGGGCAAGCGTTTTACAGTTACTTCTCACTCATGTTATTATGCACAATTAAATAATAAACCTAGCGTAAAGAATAAATAATGAAAGCCATCTCCTCTCGTCATGTTTTTACCCAAGGAAAATTGCAAGAAGCCGCTGTTCTATTTGAAAATGGCATAATTACAGACATCGTTTCAATTAATGATATTCCAAACAACTGTCTACACAACAATTATGGTGATTTAGTTATCATGCCTGGTTTAGTTGATACGCATGTTCACATTAATGAACCCGGAAGAACCGACTGGGAAGGCTTTAATACCGCAACACAAGCCGCAGCAGCTGGCGGTATAACCACGGTGATTGATATGCCCTTGAACTGTATACCTGTGACGACAAGCTTAGATGCTGTTAACATTAAAAAAGCCTGTCTTAAGAACCAAATGTGGGTTGATATTGGTTTTCACGGTGGTGTTGTTCCAGATAACCAGTATGAACTTAATGCTATGGTTGAAGCTGGAATTACAACATTTAAAGCGTTTATGATTGATTCTGGCGTGGATGAATTTCCTGCCAGTGATACAGCTACTTTAGAAAAAGCCATGCCAATATTGGCTAAAGCAGGAGCAACACTGTTGGTTCATGCGGAGTTAGATAGTTGTGGTCAGGAACCTATAATCGCTGATGAATCAAGTTACGCAGAATTTTTAGATTCTCGCCCTGACAAATGGGAAGTTGAGGCCATTGAAGAAATTATTCGTTTATCCGCCAAGCATTCCTGTAAAGTTCATATTGTACACTTGAGTTCGGCAAAAGCATTGGGGTTAATTCAAAAAGCTCGAGAGCAAGGGATAAAAGTAACCGCTGAGACATGCCCTCATTACCTTACTTTAAGTTCAGAGACCATTCCTGATGGCGATGGACGTTTTAAATGCTGTCCACCGATTCGAAACAACAACAACCAAAAGGCTTTATGGCAAGGGCTAGAACAAGGTATAATTGATTTCATTGTTTCTGACCACTCTCCTTGCACACCTGCTTTGAAACGCTTAGAAGAACAAAATCTATGGCAAGCATGGGGAGGAATTTCTTCATTGCAATTTGGTTTAAGTTTGATTTGGAACTACTTGAAAACAAACAACTATTCTATTGACGTGCTGATTAAATGGATGTGTGAAAACCCTGCTAAATTAGTTGGCTTAGATCATATAAAAGGACATATCAAAAAAGGGTTTCAAGCTGATTTTGCCATCTGGAACCCAAATAAAGAACACACTATTGACAAAAAAGAGATATTATTCAAAAATAAAATGTCAGCCTATGAACAACACAAAGTTTTTGGTGTCATAGAACAAACTATTTTAGCAGGTGAAGTAATTTATGATAGAAACAAAGAAAATTTCACAGGCAATCCAAAGGGCAAGTACTTATAATACTCCTCGTTCCCATGCTCCTGCGTGGGGACGAAAAGACTAAATATGCATTACCACGCGGAGGCGTGGGAACGAGGACACAATACAATAAATGAATAACTTTACTAACTTAATTGATCTAGCTGCTGAAAGAACTGGCGGAAAAACTTTGGAATGCAGCGATGATTTTTTTGCACCCATGGAAAACCTACTCAAACCAGGACGTGGTATTTTTATCGAAGACAAATACACCGACCACGGTAAATGGATGGATGGATGGGAATCCCGCCGAAAACGTGTTGAAGGACATGATTGGATTGTTATCAAGCTTGGGTTACGTGGCGTAATAGCTGGTGTTGATATTGATACTAATCATTTTTTAGGTAACCACCCTCCTCATGCGTCTCTTGAAGCGGCTTGTGTTGCAGGAACACCAACAGAAAATGATTGGATTGAAATTCTTACCAATAGCCCACTAGAGCCAGGCTCTCAAAACCTGTATGAAATCGATTCAGATAAAGAATGGACGCATCTGCGTTTGCATATTTATCCAGATGGTGGTGTCGCGCGATTAAAAATCTATGGCGAAGTTAAACCCGATTGGTCACAAGTGGATAAAGAAGACATAATCGATTTAGTCGCTGTTGAGAATGGTGGCAGAGTTTTATCCTGTAATGATATGTTTTTTAGCCATAAAGACAATCTTATCATGCCTAACCGTGGTGCCAATATGGGTGATGGTTGGGAAACAAAAAGAAGAAGAGGACCAGGTCATGATTGGGTAATTTTAAAATTGGGTCATGCAGGAACAGTCAAGGAAATTGAAGTAGACACCTGTCACTTTAAGGGCAACTATCCTGATCGTTGTTCAATAGAAACTATTTATGCTCCTGATGCCAAAGATGACAAGTTAGAAGAGCTTAACTGGCAAGCTTTGTTAGCAGAGACTAAATTGTCGGCGGATAAACAGCATTATTTTACCAAAGAACTACTGCACCATAATAAAATCACTCACCTTCGGTTAAATATTTTTCCCGATGGTGGTATTAGTCGTATTCGAGTTAATGGAATTATTGGATGAATATTCAACAATTTAATAAATTATCGAGACAAGAGGCTTTTTCTGAGCTAGAAAAATGTTGTGGTAGCACAACATGGGTTAAAGGCATGCTCAATGCGCGCCCTTTTATGGATACAACCTCGTTACATAATAAATCCGATGAAGTTTGGTCATCTGTTTCTAAAGCCGATATTTTAGAGGCTTTTAAACACCATCCTCAAATTGGTGATGTGGATTCTTTAAAGAAAAAGTTTGCCAGTACGGCAACTTGGGCTGGTAATGAACAAAAAGGAGCATCACAAGCATCTGATCAAACATTGCAAGCCTTACAAAAAGGTAATCAAGATTATTTGGATAAATTTGGCTTTATCTTTATCGTTTGTGCTACCGGAAAATCGGCGCCAGAAATGCTAGATTTACTCAATGAACGTCAGCCAAATGATGAAGCGATAGAGCTTCATATTGCTGCTGCCGAACAAAATAAAATAACTCATTTACGCTTAGATAAGCTACTAGAGGACTAAAAAACATGAGCCCAATTACCACACACGTTCTTGACACTGCCAAAGGCAAGCCTGCTGACAATATTACTGTTTCACTTGAGTATTTAGATGAAAACACATGGCAATTAATCGCAAAAGGAACAACCGATAATGACGGTCGCATAATGGACTGGATGGACAATGATGCCAGCAAAGGGGAATACCGCATCACCTTTGAAACCGCTAAATACCACAACAATAAAGGCTTTTTTCCAAGTGTAACCATAAATTTTATTATCGAAAACCCAAATCAACACTACCATGTACCTTTATTACTCAGTCCTTTTAGCTTTTCAACGTATCGTGGTAGTTAGATTTCAGTTAGCTTTAAAATAGCATTTCATACTCACTTCCACCAATAATGAACAGTATAAGTAATAACCTTTTCTTGCTCTGGCTTTAGATTAACATCAAATTCTATAGTACTAGAATTTTGCTTGGTGTATTTATCTGAAGCTTTTTGAATCTTCCAATTGCTCCAACGGTATAAAGGCTCGACCACTTTAACCTTGGTATTGGTTTCTTTTTGGTTACGAATCTTAATTTCAAAAGTTTCGGTAATTTCGTATTTCCCAACAATAATATTAGTTTGCTTACGCTCTCCCACTACGTCAAATGAATTGCCTAACTCTATTGTCACTCTTTCATTACGTGGAGTGTGGTCAATAATATCTTCACCGATAAACTCCAAGGAATTATCAGCTGAATCCAATTGACTAACCCGAATACGACCTGCTGGTAATGGCATTCCCAGACCTTTTTTCTTAGAGTTATCAAAACTAACAAAGGCTTTAACCTTTGGTTTAGTACTGCGCATGTAATTTCTATCAGCGATTGGGCTATAATAATGGTGGTTAGTGATTTGAGAGCCATTAAATACTAAGTCTTTTGAACACTCGATATCATTGGCCGCAGGGAATAGTTCAATTTGCTTGGTTGAATTATTAGGCAAATCAACCCGTCTTGGCAAGGTGTATAAGTGGTACTCAAACAATGATTTTTCTTGGAAACCAGAATCATCTGCGACGGACATTGTTTTTGCCAGTACCATTTTATTACGTCTACCATAATTAGGTTCTGCTCGATGAACATTGCCTGCAATAAGCTTTAACTTTGTATTTTCAAAGTTGCTGCCTGCTTGATTTAGTAAACTCACCCATGAGGAGAGATCCATGCGACATTCACCATATTCTTCATTTAAGATTATGTTATAATCAGCCCACCATGTCATGCCTTTTGTTTGGTAAGTAACTCGTGCCAATTCATCGCCTGCTTTTTTACCATTTAGTAACCACAATAAAGTTGGTTTGGTTAATAAACCTCCAGGTAAAGAAGGAAAAGCAACACTATCGTATCGACTTAATGTGATTACTGAACCGTTTGCTTCTTGCACAATGATTCCACCATTTGTTCCTAATAATTTACCACGGATAGTTTTATTTGTACCACCAGAGGTTTGCTCAACAACGACTTCTTGTCCAGTGTATTTTTCTAATAATTTTTGCGTACTTACAATGTCAAATTGATAATTTTGATCCAAAACATAGGCTGCCCCTGGATTATTGGGTGTACTAAAAGAAACAGTAGTTGGGTCAATTTGACTGGTGACATCATCAAATTTTAATTCAAATTGTCCTTTCTTAATATGAATCATTCGATCTTGTTTTACCATTGCATAACCAGGAACATTAGCACCAGAGTGTTGAAATTGTTGCGGTGATATGCTACCTGCTTGAGCGGTTGAATAAACAGTAATTGCCGTATCATCGGCGTTCACTTGTGTTGCCATCGTCATAAAAGCTACTCCTGTAGTTAGTGCTGATTTAAGCGTTATTTTTGTACTAAAAATCTTCATAGTCATGCCTATTTATCGTTAATTCTAGTGTTTAATCGAATCTCGCCCGTAAAAGGGTTAAAATTCTTCCTTATTTCACCATTATATCAAAATTATGCGTTTATTTACACTATTACTCCTTTCTATCTCAGCACTCGCTCACGCACAATTGCCTGAAGTTAAAGACTTTTGGTTACAAGCAGCTCCGCCTAATGCCTCTGTTATGGCTGCCTATGGAACACTTAGCAATACTTCGGATAAAGATATAATATTAGTTGATGCTTACAGCCCTGCTTTTGCCATGACCATGATACATCAGTCTATCGTAGTTGATGGTGTGGCCAAAATGATTCACCAAGATGAACTAGTGATTAAACCCAATGACAAGTTCACTTTTAAACCAGGTAGTTACCACATCATGTTGATGCAACCCAAGTTTAAGATAAATAAAGGCGATGAAATTAAAATCAATTTGATTTATAAAAATGGGGCTCAAAGAATAGTTCAAGAAATTTGGTTTCCAGTACAATTTCATTAAACAATAAAACTGTAGTAGTGGAGTCCCTTGTGGGCTCCTTATTTATTCAGAACAATAGAGTTAAAATAATTTAGGCTCCCACAAGGGAAGCCACTACTTCATTCATCCCAATTATCTTCAACATAGGCATCAATGCATATATTATCAATTTTCTACTAATTACCATATTCCACTATATATTTTTTCCAATTAAGGTATTTAATTATACTTTTATTTAAGTTTGATTAAAATGGTTTTTCTAACGAATATTATTCAACAGTTATAACCTATGAAAAAATCCGATTTTAATTTTGACCTACCCAAAGAGCTCATTGCCCAGCACCCAAGTAAGGAACGGACAGGTTCGCGTTTACTTGCTTTAAATAAACACACGGGTGAAACACAAGATTTGCAATTTCCAGATATTATTGAGTTCTTAAATAAAGGGGACTTGTTGGTTTTTAATAACACTAAAGTCATCCCTGCTCGTTTGTTTGGCAAGAAAATCACCGGTGGCAAAGTTGAAGTATTTATCGAACGTTTACTCAATGACAACTCTGCAATAGCCATGTTTAAGTCCAGTAAAGCCATAAAATTGGGTACGCCTATTTATTTTAATGAACAGACCATTGTTCCAACAGCCAGAAAAGGCATGTTCTTTTTAATCGAAACTCAAAATGACGCCTCATTAACGGAATTAATGGACGAATTCGGGCATATGCCATTACCTCCTTATATCCAACGTGATGATGAGCTCGAAGATAAATCTCGATACCAAACAGTTTACGCTAAGGAAAAAGGAGCCGTGGCTGCTCCCACTGCGGGTTTGCATTTTGATGAAGAATTATTGCAACAGATTAAAGAAAAAGGCATTAATACTGCTTACGTCACCTTACATGTTGGTGCAGGAACATTTCAACCAGTAAAAACTGACTCCATCAACGACCACATCATGCACAAAGAATGGTTGCAGGTCAGTGATGGGGTTTCCGAATTAGTTAAACAAACCAAAGCATCAGGCAATAAAGTTATCGCCGTTGGCACAACCGCTGTGCGTTGTTTAGAAACAGCCAGTCAATCAGGTAAAATCAAAGCCTACACAGGCGATACCAATATATTTATCTATCCAGGCTATCAATTTAAAGTGGTCGACAAGCTCTTAACCAACTTTCACTTACCTGAATCTACCCTCATTATGTTGGTATCAGCCATGTGTGGACGCGAAAACACTTTAAATGCCTATAAACATGCTGTAGAAGAGAAATACCGATTCTTTAGTTATGGTGATGGGATGTTTATTTATTAGGTCATCCGATAATAAAGCTAACGTAGACTAGCAAATTAGCATTATTGTAGTAGATGATAATTTATTTCTTTCAGGTCTTCTTTTAACTCTTCGAGAGTGATATCTGGATTAATCTGTTGAACTATTTCATTTGTTAATTCTTTATGGTCATAGACATATTGAATTAACCTTAATGGCAAATCTACTTCAAAATAATTTTCAACATGTTTTTGATAAGATTTTGGGTTTCCATCAAGGCACTCAAGAAGATAATCAGAACCATCAATGTCATCATCTAAGTCCACACTCTCTAATGAAAACTTAGCACTCGTCCATTTACTATCAGTATTTTTTCTCCAAATACAAAATGAAATATCTGTCATAGAAAATGCAGGTTCATTCAATGATTCATTAAATTCTAACGGCACCTGTTTTAATACATTAATCCATAATTCTTTCCCATCATAACTCCATGAAGATAGTTGGCTCTCATGAGCCATGCCTTTTATAAAACAACCATTCTTAGTAAAGTGTACAAATAATTCATCACCACAACCATTATTCATTGAACCAAGTTCTTCATCCTTACTCCATTGCGAATTATATAAATAATATCTATCTTCCCAATCAGGTGAAATAATTAAATCCAAAACAGCCAATGATTTCATAAGTTTCTTCAAACTTGAAATACTAGGTAACAAATGTAAATCTTGAGTTGATAGATAAGTCATAGAAATTTATTTTATCATAATTATAATCCTAAATCATTTTAGCGTTATTCACTATTTTATAAAAGAGTAACTATAGCAATAACAAAAAGTTAATATCTCATGGTTAACGAGTTTGCTGATAGACTGCTGATGGGCGGAGCCCATCCTACCCGAAGTTTGCAATTACGATTCAGTTTTAAGTATCACTCAATTTTTGTGTAGGATGGGCTACGCCCATCAAAATTTTCGAGAGTATCTATTATACAGCAAGATTTCAATTAATATTTTGCATCAAAGAAGGCAGACACATAGGTCTGCCACTACACGTTAGTTCTGTGAAACCTAAAACCTGTTAACTGAAACCTCATACCTGATTTAAAAGCCAAACTTCTTCAAATCTATGGCATTCCCTACTCCAAACTCTATGCCTTCGGCTTTAAGCATTTCGTATTGGATTTCGAATTTTTCATCTTTTAGGGATATTTTGCCTTGGATATTGACTATACGGTGCCATGGGAGCTTATATTTTTTGCTACAGGTGTGAATGAGGCGAGAGACTCTACGCGCATTGCGGTGATTTCCGGCAAGTAGAGCAATTTGCCCATAGGTGGCGACTTTTCCTACTGGAATGGATTGTATGATTTCTATGGCTTTTTCTGAAAATGGTGTCATTGGCTTTATTTTTGGTATAAAAAAACCCAGCGTTAACTGGGTTTTTATTATTGAATTTCAGTTATGAAAAGTCAATTATACTTCTTCACCTTCGACTAAAAGAGTAAATTTAGCATTAACATCAGAATGGAATGATAGTTCAACTACCACTTCACCGGCCTCACGGATGACGCCTTCTGACATAACAACTTCACTCTTATCTACAGGGAAACCATTTGCTGTTAGTTTATCAGCAATTTCGCGTGGTCCAATTGAACCATACAATTTTCCTTCAGGTGATGCATTTGAAGTAATTGTAATTTCAAGTCCTTCAATTGATTCAGCACGTGCATTAGCTGCAGATAATGAATCTTTTTCTTTTGCTATCAATTCAGCTTTACGCTCTTCAAAAATCTTTTGATTTGCTTCAGTTGCCATTGATGCTTTGCCTTGAGGAATAAGATAGTTACGTGCAAAACCAGGTTTTACATTAACAATTTCACCTAAATCACCAAGGTTTTGTACTTTTTGTAATAATATAACTTGCATTGTACTACTCCTTAATAATGTTGGTCACAGTATGGTAACAGTGCGATGTAACGTGCACGTTTTACTGCTGTTGTTAATTGTCTTTGGTATTTAGCTTTTGTGCCAGTGATTCTACTTGGAATAATCTTTCCAGTCTCACCAACATTTTGCTTCAATGTGTCCAAGTCTTTATAATCAATATGAGTAACGCCTTCTGCAGTAAATTTGCAGAAACGCTTACGGTTATTAGTTCTTCTTCTACGTTGTTGCATTATTCTTCTTCTCCTGAACCTTTAGTTTCTTTAACTTCTGGCTTCTTATCAGCAGGTTTTTTGTCCGCAGGTTTTTTGTTGTCTTTATCGTCTCTCTTGATGAGCTGTGAATCTTCTGTAACAGCAGCTTTCAATTTGATAACCATGTGGCGTAAAACAGCATCATTGAATCTAAAAGCTTCTAGAATTTCTTCTAATGGCTTTGTTGTACATTCAATGTTCAATAAATAGTAATGTGCTTTGTGAAGTCTTTGAATTGGGTATGCCAACTGTCTGCGTCCCCAGTCTTCTGAACGGTGAACGGTGCCACCATCTGCTTCAACCATTGCTCGGTATCTTTCAACCATGGCTGGTACTTGCTCGCTCTGATCAGGATGAATCAGAAATACGATTTCGTAATGTCTCATTTATGTCTCCTTATGGATTTAAAAAGCCACCTACTTAATTTTAGTAGTGCAGCAAGGATTCGACTCGTTTATTGAATCGAGCGCGGATTATAACGGTTTTGAGATAAGAATCAATTAAATTAAGTGTTTATGTTACGATTAATAAGATACTGACAGAAACAAAGACAAATATCGCCAACCAATTGATTATTAGGCTATAACTTGGTTTGGATAATAACTTTTGAGCTCCTTGTGCCGCTAACCAACCAATAAATGAAAAAACCACTAATGTAACAACTATAAATAGCATGCCTAAGATGAATAAACGTCCTTGATACCCAGCTTGATTAATATTGGCAAATTGTGGAAAAAATGCGAGAAAAAACATGAGGACTTTAGGATTTGATACGTTCATAATAAATCCCCGTAAGTAATAATTATCAACAGGGTTATCTTGCTTTAAATTAATACCGTCATGCCGATGAATATAGGTTTTATAAGATAAATACAATAAATAAGCTACCGCAAAAACTTTAAGAATCAATAATCCATACTGCGACTGGCTGACAAGTGTTGAAATACCGACGACAATTAAAAAAGTATGGAGTATTATACCGGTACAAAGACCTGCTATAAATTTTAAAGCCGTTTTGAAACCTTGACTAAGGCTAGTGACAATAACAAATATATTATCAGGTCCTGGCGTAAATGCCAGTACGATAGAGGCAAAGATAAATGCTATTATTTCAGAAAGGGACAACAGGGTTATTTTTCAATCTTGTCGACATGTTCGCCTAAGAGTTCCCATAATGGAATTTGTTTTTCTTCAGGAATCTTAATAAAACGCATGCCAACTGAATCATTCAATAAGCGGGTAACTTCTGCTTCCACATGCAGATTAAAGTCATCATTTAAAATAATTTCTAACACACAGAAGTCACCTTCTTGCAATCGAATTTCTGTGTGCTCATCATAGCTTAATAGTATTCCAGAGGCGGAGATGTTTTTAACTTCCATTATTATCGATTGCCCTTGCTTTACTAACAAACAAGAAGAAGTTATGGGTTTGCGTGCATACCTTATTTTACTATCAATTGTCATTACGCTCTATATCCTACGAAATAATTATTAGTGCATATAATTTTATGCTAATTCTTTATAAAAGTAAGAGTAAAAACCAAAATTAATTCTAATATTTAGGCTTTTACTCTTAAAATATTACCTTTCAAGCTTCTGGGCGCATATAAGGGAACAATAATACGTCACGTATAGAGGCTGAATCTGTGAACAACATCACTAATCTATCAATACCAATGCCTTCACCTGCTGTTGGCGGCATACCGTATTCTAATGCACGAATATAGTCTGCATCAAAATGCATGGCTTCATCATCGCCTGCCTCCATATTGGCTACCTGATCTTTAAAACGTTGTTCTTGATCTTCTGGGTCATTTAACTCTGAAAAACCATTGGCAATTTCGTTACCTGCTATAAATAATTCAAATCTATCGGTGTAATTTGGGTTTTCATCATTGCGGCGTGAAAGTGGTGAAATTTCAGTTGGGTATTCGACAATAAATGTTGGTTGAATCAAGTTATGCTCTGCTGTTTCATCAAACAATTCAGTTAACAACTTGCCCTGCCCCCAATTGTCTTCGATATGAATACCAAGACGTTTACAATGCACAGCAAGTGCATCACGACTTTCGCAGTCTTCTTCAGAAATCTCTGAATTATATTTCTTAACCACATCTTTCATACTAATGCGTTCAAAGGGTTTGCCAAATTCAATTTCGTGCTCTTGGTATTTAACCAATGAATCACCTGTTGAAATTTCAGCTAACTGCTTGAATAGTTCTTCAGTTAAATCCATTAAATCATTGTAATCTGCGTAGGCCCAATAAAATTCCATCATAGTGAATTCTGGGTTGTGCTTAGTTGACACACCTTCGTTTCGGAAGTTACGGTTAATTTCATAGACCTTTTCAAAACCACCAACCACTAAACGCTTAAGGAATAATTCTGGAGCAATACGTAAGTACAGAGGTAAGTTTAATGCATTATGATGTGTTTCAAATGGCTTAGCTGCCGCACCACCAGGTATCAAATGCATCATCGGTGTTTCGACTTCCATAAATTCTTTCTGTTCCATATAGGTGCGAATATGAGTAATGATTTTTGATCGGATTTTAAATGTATCACGGCTCTCTTGATTCATGATTAAATCGACATAACGTTGACGGTAACGTGTTTCTTGGTCACTTAGCCCATGAAATTTATCGGGTAATGGTCGTAATGACTTAGTAACAAGGCGAATTTCTTGTGCTTTAACCGAAAGTTCATCCGTTTTGGTTTTGAACATGACGCCCCTTGCCGCGACAATATCACCTAAATCCCATGATTTAAATTCATTAAAGCTCTCTTCACCGACACCGTTTAATTGCACAAAGAGTTGAATCGAACCCGTTACATCTTTGATAACTGCAAATCCACCTTTACCAAACTCACGTTTACTCATCATACGACCAACAACAGAAACCTCTATTGCTTGTGGGTCGAGTTCTTCTTTCGCAATTGCATCATATTTTTCATGCAATTCATCCGCAAAATGTGTTCTTCTAAAGTCATTAGGAAATGCTATGCCCTTTTCATCGCGAATGGCTTGTAGTTTTTGGCGTCGTTCTGTGATTAAATGATTTTCATCTGACATTTAATTGGCTTCCATCTATTAGTGTGTAAAAGACTGAATTTTAAAGCCCAAAATAGATACTAGCAATAAATAACTTATTCAAAATCGTCTTTAAAGATATTTATTGGGGTAAATGTCTGGATATTATCCACTCGTCCAGAACCTCGGACTAAAAATGAGTTAATAGCCATGACGGTTTCTCCCGAATAATATCGAGAAAAATCAGCTTGAACATTGCGGTCAAATGTATGCCAGGTATTATTCATAGCAGATAGACCCAGCCCAATATCAATATAATTGCCATCGATACCTAAGTCAGCATCAATCGAACGGTAACGCATGAATCGGTCGCCAATTGTTGTGGTGAGTGAAACATAAATATTAAAGCTCTCATTAAATTTTGAATCCCACCTTACACTTTTATGGTAAGTGTCATCCCATTTGGCAGCTCCCTGATCGGGATTTGTTGGTCGTCGTCCAATTTCATAGCCGTTATCAACGCCTGAACCACTTAATTCAATTACATTTGAGTTTTTATCGACATCAAATACATTGTTTATTGTTGCTCCAACTGGAGTTTCATCATAAGCCCACCACCCATTAGTTATACCATCATCAGCATCTTCATAAGTAGTGGCATAGCTTTCATCGACACGTGAGAGCATTTCAATATCATCAACAAGACCAGTGTTCTTTACCACAAACCCATTGACTGAAATAATCTTATTACCCGACTCAAAATCATCAATGTCTTGTTGTAAATCACGTAATTCTGCCTGCCATAAACCCAATGGATTTTCATAAATATCTTCAATACTAGGCTCATCAATGGTTGAACCAATCGTTCTATCATCGCCAATAGCATGATGAATTGAGTTGCCAACCAAGCCTAAATGTGCACTAACTCCATCATGGTAGCTACCTGCGGTATCATTTGACCCAAGTGTGTAATACAGGTATCGGTATCCATTGGTGGTTTGTACATGGACACCAAACTCTAAGGCTTGTGCATCATCAATTTCAAAAGAAGCAATAGGATGCACAGGTGTTCGGCCAAATTCACGAAAACGCCATTGAATCATTCTTTGAGTGGTATTATTCCAGGCACCTTCACCATTTTGTGCACCAATTTCGAAAGCATTGAGCAGTTTTAGTCCATTGCCTCCATCATCAAACTTAATGACATTGCCTTGCACTCCAGTACCATAGCTATCAGCAACAACACTAATATTTGCCTCTGGTGGACTGGTATCAACTACGTGCCAATTGGCAATTCCATTTTCTCCATCTTCATAAATGGTTTCCTCTGGTGTGTATATAACCACATCATCCAAATAACCACCATCGTGATTTCCAATAATAATGCCGTGGATCTCTAAGACTTCAACATCAGGCAAGGCATCATGCATATCCCGTGTTAAGTCACGGGTAAACGTTCGCCACATAGAGACATCATGGTCTTGTGCTAAACCGTGGTGGATATAATTAGGGGTAAAGTGATGCAAACCATGGTTATAACTTGCTGATGCATAGTTGAATGTTTTATATGGATTATTCGGATCATTTGTTGTAACCGAAATATAGAAGTTAAAGGGTTGATCAGTGGTTCTCATTCGCCATGACATCACCAATGGTTGATTCGCTTGGTGCAAGGAAGCAGGAGAACCAAACCAATGTCCGCCTAGTCGGCAAGCATTACCACCTGAAAAACTAATTACTCGGTTGCTTGAATCTGGCTCAATGATGTTGGTAAAGTTGCAACCAGTAGCACTGTGATTGACCCAACCATCGGTTGTTCCATCTTCAGCATCTTCTAGAACGATGACGGCATAACTTATAAAACTAACGAGAATACACGCGATAAATGTAAGCTTTTTCATTGAATTTAACCTTAAAAGAAGAATTATAATTAATCTCTTAAATTAAATAGTGACATGTATCAGCTTTTAAATCATTTTAACAATTTTTAACATTCAAAGGAGCTTTTAATTGCTCCCTTGAATATGACTTTTAATCTTGCTTCCATCTTTTGCCATTAACCTGAATACTACCGCTACCGCTATCTTCTAGGTTAAATTTTCCTTGTAAGTTGTTGATTATGATAGAACCAGAACCGTCATCAACAGTAACATCACCAGTGACATAATCAATATTTATTGTTCCTGAACCATCGTCTATAGTAATATTACCATCGATATTTGTTAAATTGGAATTTCCTGAACCATCATCAATAAGCACATTGCCAACAATGTTTTTAATTGCAATTGAACCAGAGCCATCATCAATTTCTAGTGAATTATTTATATCTGCAATAGTCATTGAACCTGAACCATCATCAATCTCAACTTTGAGACTATTTGGTATAAGAACATCCAAATCAACTGAAATATTAGGGTTTGAGAAGGAGAATAGGCTTTTTTTATTTAATGACTTCAATAAGACCGTGGAATTTTTATGAGCTAAACTCAACTCCATTTTATCATTAAAAACGGTTTTAAGCTTTTCAAGGCTACTGTACTCTTTAGAATAGATTTTAGCTATGACACTAATTTTATCAACATCAGCGCCACGTAATTTTAAAGACCCTGCACCAATGTCGATGAAAATATTAGAGCTATTAGAAGTATCTATGTTCAATTCTTTTTCAAAACTAATTTCATTTCTTGCGAATGCAAATTGAGTTATCAATAACAAAACTGTTAGTAGTATTTGCTGTGCTTTTTTCATGTAAAATCTCCAATATGTGTTTTTATACTTTAAAAACGCACTATTGGCTCAGAAGTTACAAAATTTGTTTTAATAATCCGTTACAAGCATCTTCCAGTAAGTCCAAAATCAAATCAAAACCGCTTTCTCCTCCATAATAAGGATCAGGAATTTCTGTGTAATGCTTGTTCTCTGAAAAACTCATTATAGTAAATAATTTATTATCAAATTTTGGGCTTGGACATATTTGCTTAAGATTTTCAAAGTTATCATCATCCATCGCAATGATATAATCGAACTTTTCAAAATCTCGTGACTTGGCTTGACGTGCTTGTTGCGTGGTTAAATCAATCCCACGTTTTTGTGCAAAGCTGATAGACCGAGAATCTGGTGCACTGCCAATATGATAACTGTGTGTTCCAGCAGAATCTACTTCAAATAAATCAGATAAGCCTTTGTCACTAATCAATTTTTCAAACACACCTTGTGCCGATGGAGATCGACAAATATTACCCATGCAAACAAATAAAACTTTCGTTTTATTCAAGACAAGCTCTCAATATAATCCGTCATGGTATAAAAGCCCTTATCTTTTTTAACCAACCATTTGGCTACATCAAGCGCTCCTTGCGCAAAAATCTTAGGGTCTTTGGCTGTGTGAGAAATACTCAAACTCTCGCTGTCATTATCTAACTCAATCGTGTGAACACCTGGAACCTCTCCCTCACGAATGGAAATAATTTCAATATCATCCATTCTATAATTATTCTCATCAATACGTTTAATCATACCGTGTGGTTTAATGGTTTTTGCCAAAGTAATTGCAGTCCCTGAAGGCTTGTCGGCTTTATGGATATGGTGAGTTTCGGTAATTTTAACTTGTGTGTCTTGCAATTTAGTGTAATTAGACAATAAATGACGTATCAAGTTAATCGAAATGGCAAAATTTGAAGCCCAAAGAATAGGAATATGCGCCGATGCATTTTCTAATTCATTATAGTGTTTTTTACTTAAACCGGTTGTACCTGAAACCATCGGCACCTTATGCTCAATACAATGAGCCAAGACTTTTTCAAAGGCATGAGGCGTTGAAAAATCAACCCAAACATCTGCCTGACCACATTCAGAATCAATGGCAATATTATCCAATAAAAAGTCAGAATTTTTAGACACCAAGCCACACTGTACTTGCGCCTTATTATCATCCGACAAAATTTCGACAAGTCTTTGCCCTATTCTTCCACTTATTCCTGCTATACCAATTTTTAATTTTATCATTTATTCTCTTTTAAAGATTTTGTAACACGGAGTTACACAGAACTTTTTTCTATACTATATTTCTTTAAAACTCTAAACCGTAAGGTAGGCTTGCCCACCATTTTATTACTGTTTGTTTATCGATGACCTGAAACTCTGTTGGTGGGCAAGCCCACCTTACAAGATGTTTTCATGCTATTTCAACGGAGACCTAACAATAGGATCCTTTAATTTATTTTGAAAAATAGTCACTTTAGCAAAATTAAATTCTATTTTAAAATTACCATACATAGGTTCAAACTTGCAAATATATCTACTCTCCTCTATTTTCCTAATATGAATTTGACGAATTTCAGGAAAAACTGATAAAGAATTATTTGCCACTAAATTTTTCACATTTTCAAATTTAAAAACTGATATTTCATCCCAAAACTCAGTAAGAATTTCAAATGAAATATCACTAAATTCATTTAATACCCTAATCCCGATATAGAAAAGTCAAAACAAGCTAGAAGCCTTGGTGTATAATGGTTTTACTACAAATCAAATACCACCCAA
>Ga0256834_1000380_pt1 | contig 32356 bp, 27 predicted proteins | sample 4281140metaG_FD_190536 | JGI IMG/M metagenome (GOLD analysis project Ga0256834, IMG submission 190536) | Hydrothermal vent microbial communities from East Pacific Rise, Pacific Ocean - 4281-140 | ecosystem: Environmental > Aquatic > Marine > Hydrothermal vents | place: Pacific Ocean: East...
TCCATCTCGCCCAAGTGCTGGCGCACGGCGATCCACGCCCCCAGAATGCCCAGCAGGATGCTGGTGCCGATGACGCCGAAAACGGTTGTCATCGCCAGGCCGCTGAGCTGGAAATTGCTCTGGTACAGTGCCGCCAGGTGGCTGACCGGGTTCTGCAGGGCTCGGGCCGAGAGCAGAATCAGCGCAATGGCGATGAGGCTGCCGAAAAGGCCGTACCAGAAACCCTCGTACAGAAATGGTCGGCGGATGAAGGCGTTGCTTCCTCCCACTAGTTTGATGATCTCGATTTCATTCCTGCGCCCCTGTATTTCCAGTCGAATGGTGTTGCCGATAATCAACAGCACGGCCAGGGAGAGCAGCAGCGCCAGCACCAGGGCGGCGCGCTGGATGACATGGGTAATGCCTTGGAAGCGCTCCACCCATTGCAGGTCTGCCAGGGCCAGCTCCACCTCGGGGTGGCTTTCAAGCTTTTGTAGAAATGCCTGTAGTTTTTTTGCAGGGATTTTGGCGTCCCGGGGATAGACGAGCAGCACATGGGGCAGAGGGTTGTCATCCAGCAGTTCCAGTGCGGAGGCAAAATCAGAGTGCTGGCGGAATTCTTCCATTGCCTGTTGCGGCGAAATATGCCGGATATCACGAATGGTTTGTTCGGTCTGCAAAGTGCGGACAAGGGTCTTTACGGCTTTTTCATCGGTGTTTTCCTTGAGGAAGACAGAAATGCTGGCGCCGCTATCCCACTGGGAGACAAGCTGCTGCAGGTTGTTGACCAGCAGGTGCAGGCTCAGGGGCAGGGCGATGGCGATACCGAGCACCAGCAGGGTCATGAGGCTGCCCAGAGGGCGCTGCCACAAGCGTCCAAGGCTGGAAAACAGCACCTGGGCATGGCGGGCCAGCCAGGTTGCGGGGCGCAACCTTCTGTTGAATCCCTGTTGCCGTTTACGTGCTTTCACTGCCGCGACTGTCTCGTAACAAACGGCCCTGCTCCAGGGTGAGGATGCGTTTTTGCATGGATTCCACCAGTGCCAGATCATGGGTGGCGATCAGCAGGGTGACGCCTACCTGATTGAATTCCTGAAATAGCTGCATGATTTCATGGGAAAGTGCTGGATCCAGGTTGCCGGTTGGCTCATCCGCCAGCACTACGGGGGGCTTGCTGACGATGGCGCGGGCGATGCCTACCCGTTGTTGCTCGCCGCCGGAAAGGGTCACAGGCAGCACCCGTGCCTTTTTCAACAGGCTTACCTTGTCCAGGGCAGCCTGCACCCTGCGGCGGATTTCCTGGCGCCCCAGGCCCGCCACCACCAAGGGCAGGGCCACGTTGTCGAAAACGGTGCGATCCGCCAGCAGGCGGTGATCCTGAAAGATCATTCCCACTTCGCGCCGCAGCAGGGGTACATCGGCGGGTTTCAGGCGGGTGAGGTTGTGCCTATTCACCCACACTTGTCCGCGGCTGCTGCGTTCGAGCAGCCCCACGAGTTTCAGCAGGGTGCTTTTGCCTGCTCCGGAATGGCCGGTGAGAAAGACCATTTCCCCCGGCAGTATGTGCAGGCTGACCTCACGCAAGCCGCCGCTGCTGCCGGGGTAGCTTTTGCTGACGTTGTCGAATCGGATCATTCTTCCTGTTCGAACAAGGCGTCGACGAAGGCCTTGGCGTCGAATACGCGCAGATCCTCGATGCCTTCTCCCACCCCCACGAAGCGAATCGGTATGCCCATTTTGTCGGCAATGGCGAAAATGATGCCGCCACGGGCGGTGCCGTCGAGCTTGGTCAGGGTGATGCCGGTGACCTTGATGGCCTTGCTGAAATGCTCCGCCTGGTTGACCGCGTTCTGCCCGGTGGTGGCATCCACCACCAGCATGACCTCGTGCGGGGCGTCGGGGTCGATCTTTTTCATCACCCGGGCGATCTTTGCCAACTCTTCCATAAGATTGGTTTTGGTATGCAGGCGCCCGGCGGTGTCGGCGATGAGTACATCGATACCGCGGGCAGTGGCGGCCTCCAGGGCGTCATAGATTACCGAGGCGGAGTCGGCTCCGCTGTGCTGGGCGACAACGGGGATATTGTTGCGCTCTCCCCAGGTTTGCAGCTGCTCCACCGCAGCGGCGCGGAAGGTGTCGCCGGCGGCCAGCATCACGCTTTGCCCTTCATCCTGCAGCTGCTTTGCCAGCTTGCCGATGGTGGTGGTCTTGCCGGCGCCGTTGATGCCCACCATGAGGATCACCTGGGGGTGTCCCGGGCGAGCCTGTTTTACCGGCGCATTGTTTTCCAGCAGGATGTTCTCCAGCAGGGTTTTCAGGGCATCCACCAGGGCGTCGGGGTCGGCAAGCGCCTTGCGCTTTACTCTCCCAGTAAGTTCGTCGATGATGCGCCTGGTGGCGTCCACCCCCACATCCGCGGTGAGCAACAGGGTCTCCAGATCCTCCAGCAGTTCGTCATCGATCTGCTTGCGGCCCAGCACCAGGTTGGCAAGGCCGTCGGTGAAGCTGGCGCGGGTGCGCGCCAGCCCGGACTTCAGCCGCGCAAACAGGCCGGGTTCGGTGTTATCGTCTGGTGTGGATTTGTTTTTCTTGCCAAAGCCGAACATGGATTGGGTACCGCCGTCGCCCATTGATGGACAATGGAATGATGTTTTGAAAGAATCACTGCGTCCAGGCTTTTTGAACTTGCAGCTATGAATGAGTTCGTACTTTAACATTTTGTTGACTTGGGGATAATCGGGTAATGCGCATACTTTGCATACTGTTAGTCGGATTTCTGGCCATGCCGGTGCTGGCCACCCAGGGAAAGGTAGAGGAATTCATGCTTGACAATGGGATGAAGGTCATTGTCCAGCCGGATCACCGGGCAACCGTGGTGGTCAGCCAGGTATGGTACAAGGTAGGCTCCAGCTACGAGCTGCCGGGCACCACGGGTGTTTCCCATGTACTGGAACACATGATGTTCAAGGGTACGAAGAACGTGGGGCCGGATGAATTCTCGCGCATCATCGCCGCTTTGGGTGGCAGTGAGAACGCCTTTACCGGGGGAGACTACACCGCCTATTTCGAGACTCTTTCAAAACAGCACCTGGAACGTGCCCTGGAGCTGGAAGCCGACCGCATGCACAACCTGCAGCTGGACGAGAAAGAATTTCAGCGTGAAGTGGCGGTGGTACGGGAGGAGCGGCGTCTGCGTACTGATGACAACCCCAATGGCTTGCTGTGGGAGCAGTTCAACGCCGTGGCCTGGCGGGTGTCGCCCTACCGCAACCCCATCATTGGCTGGATGCACGACCTGGAAACCATGACCATCGCCGATCTGCAGCAGTGGTACGAGCAATGGTATTCGCCGGACAATGCCATCCTGGTGGTCGTAGGCGATGTGCAGCCCATGGAAGTTCTGGCGCTGGCGAAAAAGCATTTTGAACCCTTGCCAGTGCTGAAACGAGCGGGTTACAGGGAGCGCCCCGAGCCGGAACAAAAAGGCATCACGCGCCTGACGGTGAATGTGCCTGCAGAGCAGCCGATCCTGTTCATGGGCTATAAAAGTCCAGCCATGGTGGATGTCGAAGAATCCTGGGAGGCCTATGCGCTGGTGGTGCTGAATTCCATCCTGGGCGAGGGCGACAGCTCCCGCCTGACTTCCCGGGTGGTGCGGGAACAGAAGCTGGCGGTTTCCGCCGGCAGTAGCTATGACGCATTCAGCCGCCTTTCCGGCATGCTGGTGCTGGAAGCCATTCCCGCAGAGGGCGTGGCGCAGGAAGCCGTGGAAAAAGCGCTGCGGGAGCAGATTGCCGACCTGCAGAACGAACCCATCAGCAAGGAAGAGCTGCAAAGAGTGGTGAATCAGACCGTGGCGAAAAAGGTGTTTGCCAGAGATTCCCTGTTTTATCAGGCCATGCTTATCGGTATGCGTGAAACCAACGGCTATGACTGGAAAACCCTGGATCAGGAGCTGCAGCATATCCGCAAGATCACGCCGCAGCAGGTGCAGGCGGTAGCCAGAAAATATCTCGTTGATGCACACCTGACGGTTGCCATACTTGAGCCAAGGAAAGCCGCTGCCGAGGAGGGAAAGAAGCCATGATCAGGCAAGTTTTCGTTGTGTCGCTTCTGCTACTGGCGAGCGCCACCCAGGCGTTGGAAATTCAGTCCTGGCGGACGGCGCAGGGAGCCCGAGTGATGTATGTGCCTGCGCCCCAGCTGCCCATGGTCAATCTCAGCGTGCTGTTTGACGCGGGCAGCGCCAGAGATAGCGGGCAGCCGGGCAAGGCGCGGTTGCTGAACGAGTTGTTGCTGGAAGGTGCGGGGGAGCGGGATGCAGATGCTTTGGCCCGGCACCTGGAGTCCCGGGGAATCGAAATCAGCACCCGCATCAGCCGGGACATCGCCTGGATCAACATGCGCAGCCTGAGCGACAAGAACATCCTCACGGTCGCCCTGGATACGCTGGCGGAGATCGTCGCCAGGCCACGTCTGGATGCGGATGCCATTGCCAGAGTAAAAGAACGCACCCTGGCGGAGCTTCGTCTGTCGCGCCAGTCTGCAGAGGATGTGGCCGATCAGATGCTGATGCAGGCTCTGTATGGCAAGCATCCCTATGCCCATGATCCTCTGGGGAACGAATCATCTCTGGCCAGCCTGGATGCCGGTCAACTGCGGGCCTTTCACGAACAGTATTACACCGCGGCCAATGCCGTGATCGCCATTGTTGGAAACGTGGATCGCAAGCAGGCCGAGCTGCTGGTCAATCGCCTTGCGGGAAGCCTGGTTGCGGGCGAAAAAGCGTCGCCATTGCCGCCGCCGAAGAAGCCAAAATCCGGCATCCTGCGTAAGCAGTTTCCCGCCTCCCAAACCCATATCAACATGGGGATGCTGGGCATTAGTCGCAAGGATGCAGATTACTTTCCCATGCTGGTGGGCAACCATATTCTCGGCGGCAGCGGTCTGACTTCCATCATGGGTGAGGAAGTGCGCAACAAACGAGGTTTGAGCTATGGCATATCCAGCCATTTTTCGCCTTTGTGGGTGCAGGGCCCCTGGGTGCTTTCCGCGCAGACCAAGAATGATCAGGCCGAATCGACCCGGCAACTGATGGTGGCCCTGCTGCGTGATTTCATTGATGAAGGTCCCGGCAAAAAACAGCTGCAAGCTGCGAAGAAGCATCTTGTGGGCGGTTTTCCCCTGAAGCTCGCCAGCAACAGCAAAATTCTGCAGCGTATTGCCGTTCTCGGATTCTATGATCTTCCTCTGGACTGGCTGGATGCCTGGGCCATGAAGGTGGAGCAGGTGTCAGCCTCCCAGATCCGCCGGGTGTTCCGCCGACGCATGCCGGTGAAGAATCTGGTCACGGTGATGGTCGGTGGTGCGAAAGGGAAATAGTGGCGCGCAGCAACAGCATCCGCATTATTGGCGGAGAATTCCGCGGCAGACGCCTGGGTTTTCCGGATGTCTCCGGACTGCGCCCCACGGCAGACCGGCTGCGTGAAACCCTGTTTAACTGGTTACAAGGCGAAACCGAAGGAGCGAGCTGCCTGGATCTGTTTGCCGGCAGCGGTGCCCTGGGGCTGGAAGCGTTGTCGCGGGGGGCGAAAATGGTGCGCATGGTCGATCAGTCCAGGGCGGTGATTCGGCAGTTGGAGCAAAATGTACGGCTGCTGGGCGTGCAGGAAAGGGCGGAAATTGTCGCAACAGATGGCATGAGGCTTTTGCGCAAGGAAGCAGACCGGCAATTTGATCTTGTGTTTCTTGATCCGCCATTTGCCCGAAGTTGGCTGGCGCAAGCCTGCCAGGATCTGGAGGACAATGGCTGGCTGAAGCCCCAAAGCTGGATCTATCTTGAACAGGACAGCCATCATGACTGGCCGCCTCTGCCTGCAGGCTGGCAGTTGCACAGGGAAGCAAAGGCCGGGCAGGCCGGGTGCAGATTGCTCAGTCGTGCTATTATGCACGGCTAATCTGCGCTCAGTCTGACGATTATCAATGCTTACAGCTGTTTATCCGGGTACATTTGACCCCATTACCAATGGCCATACCGATCTGGTTGCACGGGCCGCAAAGCTGTTTGATCGGGTGATTGTGGCTGTCGCCATGGATACGGCCAAAGCGACTTTCTGCGAGATCGAGCAACGGGTGGAACTTGCCACTCTGGTGCTGGAAGAGCATGCCAACGTGGAAGTGGTGGCGTTCACCGGTTTGTTGGTGCGTTTTTGCCAGGCGCAGAATGCCCAGGTTGTCATCCGCGGATTGCGCGCCGTGTCTGACTTTGAATATGAATTTCAACTGGCAGGCATGAATCGCAGGCTGGCGCCGGATGTGGAAACCCTGTTCCTGACGCCGGCGGAACAATACGCTTTTATATCCTCATCCCTGGTGCGGGAAATAGCGCGATTGGGGGGAGATGTGGCAGAATTCGTTCACCCCGCAGTGCAACAGGCGCTGACGGAAAAATTTATTAGTTGATATTGGAGTAAACCCATGGCCCTGATGATTACCGACGAGTGCATCAACTGCGATGTATGCGAGCCCGAATGCCCGAATGGCGCAATTTATATGGGTGAGGAAATCTATGAAATCGACCCGGAATTGTGTACAGAATGCGTTGGACACTATGAAGAGTCCCAATGCGTTGAGGTATGTCCGGTGGACTGCATTATCGTCGATCCAGAGCACACGGAAACCGAGGAAGAATTACGTGCCAAGTATGAACGCATTACCGCCGACCAGTAAATCTTCGCCAGACGGCAGCGTTGCAAAAGCCCCGGTGTGGTACTGGGGCTTTTTCGTTTTGTGGCTGCTGGTTTTGCCGGTTGCCCATGCGGCTGGTCAGCCCCCGGCGGCGGCCATTGCCTCGGCCCATCCTGCCGCCACCCGGGCAGGGTTGGAAATCCTCCAGACCGGTGGCAATGCCTTTGATGCAGCGGTGGCGGTCAGCGCCGCCCTGGCGGTGGTGGAACCCTATAGTTCCGGGCTGGGTGGTGGCGGCTTCTGGTTGCTGCATCGCGTCAGCGATGGCAAGGAGGTGATGATAGACGGGCGGGAGAAGGCGCCCCTGGCCGCTACCCGGGACATGTATCTGGACAGCCAGGGCCGACCTGTCGCCGGCGCTTCCATCGATGGCCCTCTGGCGGCGGGTATCCCTGGCACGGTCGCTGCCCTGGCACATATTTCCAAGCACTACGGGCGCTTGCCCCTGAAACAATCCCTGGCGCCCGCGATTCGCCTGGCCAAGGAGGGTTTTGCGGTGAACGAGCACTATCGGCGCATGGCGAGGCTTCGCCTGGATGCCCTGCGTGCATCGAAAGCGGCAGCCCGACAGTTTCTCAAGGGCGGAGAAGTTCCTCCGCCTGGACATGTCATCCGCCAGCCAGACCTTGCCACTACCCTGCAGGTGATTGCCGACAAGGGCCGGGAGGGATTCTATGCCGGCGTGTTGGCGCGGCGCATGGTGAAGGCCGTGCGGGCTCATGGGGGCGTCTGGCGCGAGAAGGATTTGCTTGCGTATCAGGTGGTGGAACGCAAACCCGTGATTGGACATTATCATGGCTGGCGGGTGGTTGGCGCGGCGCTGCCTTCTTCCGGCGGCGTGGTGTTGCTGGAGATGCTCAACATGCTGGCGTTGCGGGATATTCGCGCCATGGCGGAAGCGGATCGCATCCACTATCTGGTTGAAGTCATGCGCCGCGCCTACCGGGATCGGGCGCGCTGGCTCGGTGATGCGGATTTTGTGGACATGCCCTTGCAGCGCCTGCTTTCGCCGGAATACGCCCGGGAGCTGGCGTCCACCATCAGCATGACCCGGGCCACCCCGAGTGAAAAGCTCGCTGATTTTAAGGCAGAGGGCCGTGACACCACCCACTTCTCCATTCTGGATAAACAGGGCAACCGCGTTGCCGCGACCCTGAGCATCAACTATCCCTTTGGCTCCGGTTTTGTGGCGGAAGGCACGGGGGTGCTGCTGAATGACGAGATGGATGATTTCTCCATCAAGCCGGGGGTGGCCAATGTTTACGGGCTGGTGGGGGCAGAAGCCAACGCCATCGCGCCAGGCAAGCGCATGCTTTCCAGCATGTCGCCAACCTTCCTCGAAAGTGAAAGTGGAGTGGCGATTTTGGGCACGCCCGGCGGTTCGCGCATCATTACCATGGTGTTGATCGGGCTGCTGCAGGCGGTGGAGGGAAATGCCGCCGAACACTGGGTGCGCCAGCCGAGATTCCACCACCAATACCTGCCGGATGAAATCCAGGTGGAGCCTGGCGCTTTCAGTGAAAAACTGCAACAGGAGCTGAAAAAGCGCGGACACCGCCTGTCCATCAAGGAGCGCCCCTGGGGAAATATGCAGGCCGTGTACTGGAACCGGAAAGACAATGAAGTGGAAGCGGCCAGCGATCCCAGGGGTGGCGGGCTGGCGATAAAATCCTCTAAATAGGCGCTTTTCGGGTTACAATGCGACGATATGGGAAAAACTTTCTGGAGTTGATACAAAATGGCACGAGTTACAGTAGAAGATTGTCTGGATCATGTAGACAATCGCTTCAACCTGGTGCTGCTGGCGTCCAAGCGCGCCCGGCAGCTCGAAAATGGTGTGGAACCCCTGGTTCCCTGGGACAATGACAAGCCCACAGTGGTCGCCCTGCGTGAAATCGCCGCCGGCCTGATCACCAACAAGACCATCGACGAGCAGGTGGAAACCAAGGAAGAGTCCATTGATGACGAGTTGGCGGCAGCATTGGCGCAGGAAGTGCAGGCCGCGGTCAACGGCGGTTCCATCTAAGAAGCCTTTCCCCGGTGGCCACTTCCCAGCCTGCTGATAGCGCAAGCAAACCGCCACCGGCTGCGCCTGTCCGCCACAACGGAGGGCAGGCGCCCCGCTACCAGATCAGCGATCTGTGCACCTCCCTCGAATCCTATCTTCCGCCCGAACAGGTGCGGGAGGTGTATCGTGCCTATCTGTTCAGCGCCCGGGCGCATGAAGGCCAGAAACGTCTTTCCGGCGAACCCTATATCTGCCACCCTGTCGCCGTGGCACGTATCCTCGGCGAGATGCGCATGGACTACCAGTGCCTGATGGCGGCGATTCTCCATGATGTCATCGAAGACACGCCCACCGCCAAGGATCAGCTTGCCGAGGAGTTCAGCGAGGAAATCGCCGAACTGGTGGATGGCGTAAGCAAACTGGCGAAGATCGGCTCCCTGAGCCGCGCCGAAGCCCAGGCGGAAAGCTTTCGCAAAATGATGCTGGCCATGACCCGGGATATCCGCGTCATTCTCATCAAGCTGGCGGATCGTCTGCACAATATGCGCACCCTGGGCGTGATGCGCCCGGACAAGGCCCGCCGCATCTCCCGGGAGACCACGGAGATCTACGCGCCCATCGCCCAGCGCCTGGGTATCAACAGCCTGCGGGTGGAGCTGGAAGACCTGGGTATGGCGGCCTATCGCCCCTGGCGCTACCGGGTGCTGACGGACCATCTGAACAAGCTGCGGGGAAACCGCAAGGAAGTCATCAACGGCATCGAGGAGGCCATACGCGCCCGGCTGGAGCAGGAGGCTTTCCAGGGCGAAGTCAGCGGGCGCGAAAAACACATCTACAGCATCTACAGGAAAATGCGGGACAAACATCTGTCCCTGAGCGAAGTGGCGGATGTTTTCGCTTTTCGTATCCTGGTGGAGAATGTGGATACCTGTTACCGGGTGTTGGGCGCCATGCACAGCCTGTTCAAGCCGGTGCCCGGGCGCTTCAAGGACTATATCGCCATTCCCAAGGCCAATGGTTATCAATCCCTGCATACCGTGCTGGTTGGCCCCCATGGCCAGCATATCGAGGTGCAGATCCGCACCCACGAAATGCACAAGGTGGCGGAAGAGGGTATTGCCGCCCACTGGCACTACAAGACCGGCGATGAAAAATTCCCGCCAGGGGCAGCGGCGGAGTGGGTGCGCAATCTACTGGAAGTGCAAAAAGGATCAGGCACCTCTGCGGAGTTTCTGGAGCATGTCAAGGTTGACCTGTTTCCCGATGAGGTCTATGTGTTCACCCCCAAGGGGCAGATCAAAGTATTGCCCAAAGGCGCCTCTGTGGTTGATTTCGCCTATGCCATTCATTCGGACGTGGGCAATCATTGCGTTGCTGCGAGGGTGGACCGGCATCTTGTCCCCCTGCGTTCGCGCCTGCGCAATGGCCAGACCATCCAGATCCTGAGCAATGAGGATGCCCGCCCCAATCCTGCCTGGCTGGATTTTGTGGTTACCGGCAAGGCGCGTGCCGGTATCCGCGCCTTTCTCAAGCGTCTGGAAACAGATGAAGCGGCGGAGCTGGGGCGGCGTATGCTGGAACGGGAGCTGGAAAAATACGATGCCAGCCTTGCAGATTTGCAGGAAAACAAGATTCAGTCCCTGCTGGAACAACTGAAGGTGAACAGCCTGCGTGAGCTGACCATCGATATCGGCTTGGGCAACCGCATGGTAAAACTGGTTGCCGGAACCCTGTTGGCCGTGGACTCCCTGGACAAGGATGGAGAAGCCGGGGCGGATCTTACCATTCGTGGCACAGAGGGCATGGTGGTGAAGTTTGGCAACTGCTGCCATCCCATTCCCGGCGATCCCATTCTTGCGGTGTTCAATCCTGGTAAAGGGCTGGTGGTGCATCATCAGGCCTGCCCCAATGTACTGGATGCGCGCAAATCCGATGCAAACTGGGTCGATGTGCGCTGGCAGGAGGATGTTCAGGGAGAGTTTGTGGCTGCGCTGCATGTGGATGCTGATAACAAGCGGGGCATGCTGGCGACCATCGCTTCCGCGATTGCGGAAATGGGCTCGAATATCGATGATATCCGCACCGAGGATCATGATGGCCGAACCTCGGGGCTGCATTTGCTCATTTCCGTATCGGATCGGCGACACCTGGCTGCCGTGCTGCGGCGTATGCGCGCCATTCCCGAGGTGTTGCGCATCAGCAGGGATCTGGGATCCTAGGTTTTTTCCCTACTCCATGCCTTCCGTATTCAATAAGTCATTGCATGAGCCCGTGTGGATGGATGTCCACGCCCGGGGCGCCACGGCAGTGCCGGAGCAGGTCTATGCCTGGCTGAAAGACCCTGCCTCCCTGACCCGCCGGGTTACCGATGCCTGTGATGGGCGCTTCCGGGTGCGGGTCAGATTTCAGGGCTGGGGGAAGGCGCTGAACAGCGAAACCCGTCTGTTGCAACTGGGGTTGCGTGAAATCTGCCTGATCCGGGAAGTGGAGCTGCTGTGCAATGACGAGCCTCAGGTTTTTGCCCGTACCCTGATGCCGGTGAGCAGCCTCACGGGGGCGGCAAGGCAGTTGGCGCAGTTACGCAACAAGCCCCTGGGAAAGGTGCTGTTCGCCGATTCCCATACCCGCCGCAAGCAGGTGCAGATCGCCCGCTTCCTGCCCCAGCACAAATCCTTTCAGTCCGCCGTATCCCACCTCCGGGAGGTGCCGGAAGAATTGTGGGGGCGGCGCACATTATTTTTGTATGCGGGAAAACCGATTCTGGTGAATGAGGTGTTTCTGCCAACCCTGGTGGATCGGGTTCCCGGCCCTCACCGGGTATAGCGCCCCTGTTTTTCCTCGAACCTGCGCAGCTCCGCCACATCGTTGATGTTGGCGAAGGATTCCGGCTGGTCGGAATAGTCTGCCAGGGCCAGGCGGTGCGCCTTGCACCAGGCGCGCAGTTTCCGTTCGCCGCGAAGCAGGCAGGCTTGCAGATCCTGCTGCAAGGCAACGGGAATCAGGGCGAAAGCCGGTTGCAGGCTTTTGCCGTCATGCACCACCGCCATCTCTCCCTGTTGATCCAGCAGCGCCGCTGCAAGGCGCTGGCCAAGATCCGCGGGCAGGCCGGGGACGTCACAGGGTGCGCATAACAGGTACTGGCTGGGAATGACATGCAATGCGGCGAGAATGCCCGCCAAAGGGCCTTGGAAACCATCCAGCTCATCACGGACAACGGGATAGCCAAGGGCCTGATAGTCTGCCAGATTCCGGTTGGCGTTGATCATGAGCGCTCCTGCCTGGGGAGCGAGGGTGGCGATTACATGTTCGATCATGGTTTTGCCACCAAGTTTTACCAGCCCCTTGTCCCGGCCTCCCATGCGCGAGCCCCGGCCGCCGGCCAGGATCACGGCGGTGATTTGTTGGGAATCGATCATCATGCTTGGCAGTTGGGGGATATTGGGATTATTGTACATGGAATAGTATGGAATGATGCCGGGAGCCTGTCTCCTGATTCGGAATTGACTGGCGAGAGAGATTGCCCATGGACAAAACAGAAGAAACTTCTTCGTTGTTGATCAGGCGATTGATGCGCCCCGCCTTGTTTGATCATCCGGTGAAAAACCTGCGCTTGGTGGAAACCCATATTTCCTGGGTGCTGTTGACGGGAGACTATGCCTACAAGATCAAAAAACCGGTGAACCTGGGCTTTCTGGATTTTTCCACCCTGGAAAAACGCCGCTTCTATTGTGAAGAAGAAGTCCGTTTGAATCGCCGTCTTGCTGCGGATTACTATCTCGATGTCGTTCCCGTGACAGGCACTGTGGAGCAGCCGTGTTGGGGCGGCACGGGCAAGGTGATGGAATATGCGGTGAAAATGCGCCAGTTTCCCCAGGAAGCGCAACTGGATCGAATTCTCGACCGGGGGCGGCTGGAACCCGGGTACATGAACGCCTTTGCATGCCTGATAGCGGATTTTCATGAAAAGGCTTCGGTAGCCAGCCCTTCCGGCAACTATGGAACTCCCGAACATATCTATCACCCTGTCGCCGAGAATTTTACTCAACTGGAAAAGCTGTGCACCACGGCGGGGTTGTCATCACAGTTGAAAAAACTCCAACGCTGGAGCAGGGAAAGTTTTGCCGCCATGAAGCCTGTTTTTGCACAGCGCAAGGCGCAAGGGTTCGTGCGTGAATGCCATGGTGACATGCATTTGCGCAACATGGCCTGGATTGACGGCCAGCCTCTGGTGTTCGACTGCATTGAATTCAACCCCAACCTTCGCTGGATCGACGTTGTCAGCGAGATTGCCTTTCTGGTAATGGACTTGCTGCAACGCCGGCAGCCGGAACTGGCCTGGCGTTTTCTGAATGCCTACCTTGAGGTTGGTGGTGACTATGCGGGCATGCGCCTGCTGCCATTCTATCTCACCTACAGGGCTATGGTGCGGGCGAAGGTTGCCGCCATCCGGGTGAGCCAGGCTGGTATTGAAGTGGAAGACAAGATGGCGGCAGAGCAAGCGCTCGAAGAATATCTGCAACTGGCCGAACGCTGCAGCCGTACTCGGCAACCAATGCTGCTGATCACCCGGGGTTTGTCGGCCTCGGGAAAATCCACCCTCACCAGCCAGCTGCTGGAAAAACTGGGTGCCATTCGCATTCGCTCCGATGTAGAGCGCAAGCGATTGTTTGGCACGAACAGGCATGACGGCGCCGAATTTGCTTTCGGGAAAGGAATCTACAGCAGTGCGGCCAGCGAAAAAACCTATGCCAGATTGGTGCAGCTTGCGGCCGTGCTTCTGGAAGCAGGATTTCCGGTCATTGTTGATGCTGCTTTTCTGAAGGCAGACCAGCGCCAGCCGTTTCAGCTGTTGGCGGCGGCAAAGCAGTCGTCGTACATCATCCTGGAACTGCAGGCATCGAAAGATACCCTGCGCAAGCGTATACAGCGCAGGGCGAAAGGTGTTTCTGATGCTGATCTGGGCGTACTGGAGCGGCAGTTCCGATTGTGGCAGGAGCTGGAGCCGGATGAGCAAGGCCATTGCGTTTGTATCGATATGGAAAAGGAGCCGGAGCAGTTGTTGCGGCGGATTCGGGCGATGGCCTGATCAGCGACTGCTTCTGCTCTGCTTTTTCCCTGGTGATACTTGATTCTTGCCCCTGGTGCCCTCCTTTTCAAATCCCCTGACAGTCTGCGTAGGGTACGACAACCGCAGGACCGGGGTGGTTCGACCACCGCCACCGCTTGTGTTTGCGCGGGGCTTTTTGGGGATATTGATTGGCTTTATGCGGGGAAAAACTGCCCGGTATTCAAAAAAACCTTGTGACAGAGTATACTTGCGCCACAAATGGCAGCAATGGATGGCGCAGACAGGTGGCTTGGTGGGTAATCCGGGGATTCGCCCGGGCAACAGGATTTTTCATGAGTGCTGTATTAGCAAACAATAAAGCAGAAGAGATTCGGCAATATTTGGCCAGTGTGGGCGTGTACGCCACACCACAGCGGCAGGCTATTGCAGAAATGCTGTTTTCACGCCATCAACATCTGACGGCCGACCAGGTATTTGAAGAGGTAAGCAAATCTGCAAGACGGGTTTCCCGCGCAACGGTGTACAACACCCTCAACCTGTTTGCCCAAAAAGGTCTGGTGCGCGAGATTTTTGTGGATGCTTCCCGCACGTTCTACGATTCAAACACCTCTTCCCATTATCATCTCTACAATATCGATGCTGGTGATCTCATTGATATGGATGATCAGGATGTAGCCCGCTATATTTCCAGAAATATGCCCGAAGGCATGGTGCTTGAAGGTATTGATGTTGTGGTTCGGGTGCGCAATAGCGTCAGCGCGTAGCGCGGATTTCTTCCGACGCACTTTTTTCTGTTTTTTCCCCAAAAATATCCACCTTGATTGACCGTCGTCAACACATTTGGAATTAGACTAATTCTATAATTACCGGCGCTGATCGTAAGGTATTGGCATTGAGTCGATGGGATGAACACTTGGAGCCGCGAAGAGTTTGCGGGCTTCAGTGATTTCCATCTTGGTATGTAGATGAGCGGTTATTGATGCTCTGCAGTATATTCTTAGGTGATAGATACAATGAAAAAAGGAAGTGTTTTTTTAGCAACGGTGGCGAGTCTGGGGCTGGTTTCCGCCTCGATTGCCGCAGAACCCATTCAGGTGATCAAGCCTGTACAAAACGTAAATCTTGCCGAGGTTGAGCTGGGCAAAAAGCTGTTTTTCGATCCCAGATTGTCCATTTCAGGATTCATTTCCTGTAACTCTTGCCACAACCTGAGTATGGGCGGCACCGACAACCTGAAAACTTCCATCGGGCACAAGTGGAGCCAGGGGCCGATCAATGCACCCACCGTGCTCAATTCCAGTCTGAACCTGGCCCAGTTCTGGGATGGCCGGGCCAAGGATCTCAAGGAACAGGCGGGTGGCCCGATCGCCAATCCTGGCGAAATGGCTTCTAACCACACCCTGGCTGTGGATGTACTGCAATCCATTCCAGAGTATGTGCGTGAATTCCAGCTTGTTTTCGGCAGTGACAAAGTGGACATCGATAAGGTTACCCAGGCTATCGCCGAGTTTGAGAAAACCCTGGTGACGCCAAACTCCCGCTTCGACCTGTGGCTGCTGGGCAAGAAAGATGCCTTGACCCAGGAGGAGCTGGCAGGCTACAACCTCTTCAAGAGCAGCGGCTGTGCCGGCTGTCACAATGGCTCGGCGGCTGGAGGCAACTCGTTCCAGAAGATGGGCGTGGTTGAACCTTACAAAACCAGCAACAAGGCGGAAGGTTTGTCTGCAGTTACCGGCAAGGATGCGGACAGGTTCAGGTTCAAGGTGCCTACGCTGCGTAACGTGGAGTTGACCTATCCGTACTTCCATGACGGTGAAGCAGAAACCCTGACTGAAGCCGTAGATGTTATGGGACGTTTGCAGTTGGGCAAGAAATTCAGCAAGAAGGAAAACGCGCAAATTGTGGCGTTCCTCAAGACGCTGACAGGCGAGCAACCTACTTTCCTGATGCCGATTCTTCCTCCCTCAACGGATCAAACCCCCCGCTCCCAGCCTTTTGACTAGCTCGGGTCGGTGATGGCTTGAGCCTGCCGGGCGTATGCGTTGCACAACGCTGAGTCCGGCAGGCTCTTTCTTTTGGGGAAACCAAAAGAAATATCCGCAGGAATGATGTTCAGCCAATTCATGGTATACGGGAAGAACCTGTCGAAGCGGAAAAGTTTGTTCTATTCCTGTTTGCCATACAAACCGGCATACAGCCCGTCTTCCCGGATCAGTTCATCATGCCGGCCTTGTTCCACGATGTGCCCGCCCTCAAACACCAGCACCCGGTCTGCCTGTTTTACTGCACTCAGGCGGTGAGCGATGATAAGGGTGGTGCGGTGCTGCAGAAAATCTGCAAGCCTTTGGTGCAGACGTGCTTCGGTTTCGGTATCCAGGGCAGACGTGGCCTCATCCAGAATTACCACTTCCGGTTCGCTGAGTATCATGCGCGCCACCGCCAGGCGCTGACGCTGACCCCCGGATAGTCGCACACCGTCGCGCCCGATGCGGGTTTCCAGTTGCTGTGGCAGTTCTTCGACAACAGTTTTCAGCTGGGCGATCTCCAGTGCCTGCCAGATTGCCTCGTCAGCAATATCCGCGCCCAGGGTGATGTTCATGCGCACGCTGTCGTTGAGCAGGGCGGGTTGCTGCAGTACCGTGGCTACGTTGTCACGAACTATATCCAGCCCGATTTCCGTTACCGGAACATTCTCAAAGCAGACACAACCGCTGCGGGGCAGATACAGACCCAGAATGATTTTTACCAGTGTACTTTTGCCACCACCGCTGGCTCCGACCAGGGCGACTTTTTCCCCGGCTTTGATGTTGAGGTTTACGTCCTGCAGAATCGGCGGGCCGTCGCCATAGGCAAAACCGATGCTCTGCATCTGTATGGATACGGTTTTGCGCCCGGAAAAAGGATTTTGCCTGTGCGGGAAGTGTGGTTCCAGCTTGACATCCACCAGCTCGTTGATGCGTCCCAGGGCGGCGCGGGCGGCGTGATAGGCGTACTGGATGTTCAGCAGTTCCTGCACTGGACCCATCATGAACCACAGATAGGCAAATACCGCCAGCATCTGCCCGATGCTGAGGTCGGAATAAAGCACCATGAACATGCTTACGGTGCGGAATATATCGAAACCGAACAGAAACACCATGAAAGACATGCGTGTTGCCGCATCGCTTTTCCATGCATAGCTGGCGGAGCTGCTGCGGATGCGGTCTGCCTTGTCGATAATCCGCAGGATATAGTGCCGCTCGCGGTTGCTGGCGCGGATCTGCTCGATGGCGTCCAGGGTTTCCGCCAAAGCTTCCTGGAATGCCTGGTAGGCGCGATTTTCCCGGCCTTTTAGTTCCTTGATCCGGCGCCCGAAGAGTGTGGTCACATACACCACCAGCGGGTTCAGCAACAGAATGAATAATGCCAGCTGCCAGTGCATCCACAGCAGCACCACGGCGGTGCCGATTACCGTGAGCAGGGCGACGATGAACTTGCTGGTGGAATTGCTGACGAACTGGTCAACGACATCCAGATCCGTTACCAGATGAGAGGCAACGGTGCTGCTGCCCAGCACTTCATATTCCGCCATGGAAAAATGCTGCAGACGCTGCAGCAGATCCCGGCGGATACGAAAAATGACGTCCTTGGAAATACGTGTGAACTCCCGCACCTGCCAGACGCCGAAAATGAGGGCCAGAAAACGCAGAATGAGGGTCAGAAACAACACCGCAAGAATGTACAAAACCGGCCCCTGCCAGCTTTCCGGAAACAGCTTCTGACCCCAGCCTACCAGCGTGCCGGGTTTGTCCAGTAATACTTCATCCACCAGCAGCGGCATAAGCAGGGGAACAGGCACAGATGCCAGGGTGCCGAGGACGGCGATGATGTTGGCGGTGATCAGTTCCCGGCGATGGGAAAGCACCATGCGGATCATTTCGCCCCAGGAATAGGGGGCAGATCGCACAGCAGGGTTGCTGGAGGGCGGATTCATCGGGTGATTCTATCAACTTTTGCTAGAATGAATGCTTCTCTGGCAAGAAGGTTTCAGACACATGCGCGCTTTTCTCCTGTTGATATTTCTTTTTAGTGGCTTGTCCGGTGCTGCCCAGGTTGATCTACAGGGAAACTTTACCCAGGGGGGGCTGGTATATGGCAAGACTTCTCCTGGCGCACAGGTTATGCATGATGGGCAGAAGGTGCCGGTCTCTGATCAGGGAGATTTTATTATCGGCTTTAACAGGAATGCGCCAGAGCAGTCGAAACTGGTGGTCGTCCTGCCAAGCGGTGACAAGGAAGTGCGCCAGCTGCAGGTTTCCCAGCGCAGCTATCGTATCCAGCGTATCGATGGCCTGCCGCAGCGCAAGGTGACGCCGCGAAAGGAAGATCAGCAGCGCATCAAGGCAGACCGGGAGGCGGTGAAGAAGGCTCGAGCCAGGCAGGATCAGAGAATTGATTTTTTGCAAGGCTTTGCATGGCCGGCCCAAGGTAGAATAAGCGGAGTATATGGCAGTCAGCGGATATTGAACGGAAAACCGAAATGGCCCCATTATGGTGTGGATATTGCCGGGCCGGTAGGTAAACCCGTGCGTGCACCAGCTGATGGCATCGTCACTCTGGCATATCCGGACATGTTTTATTCCGGAGCCACACTGATCATGGATCACGGACATGGGTTATCATCTACCTTTTTACATTTGCACAAAATACTGGTCAAAGAGGGACAGAGGGTGGAGAAAGGGCAGATCGTGGCGGAAATGGGTGCCAGCGGTAGAGTTACCGGCCCGCACCTGGACTGGCGCATGAACCTGCGTGGCAAACGGCTGGATCCGCAGTTGCTGGTTGGCCCGATGAATTCTGAGAAAGTGGAATATACAAAATGAAAAAAATCCTGATTGTTTCCCTGTTGGCGCTTGTTTCCCGGATTGCTGTGGCAGATGATCTGATGCAGATATACACCAAGGCGGTGGAGAAAGACCCGGTGCTCAGAGAGGCTGCGGCGAATCGCGACTCCCGTCGTGAATCCCGCCCCCTGGCCCTGTCGCAGCTGCTGCCCAATGTCAGTATCAGCGGTGATGCCAACTACAACAGCAGCGACACCCAGCTTGCCGACCGGGAAAGCTACGGCAGCAGCAGCCTGGGCATCAATCTGCTCCAACCCCTGTATCGCCGTGACCGCATGATTCGCCTGGAGCAGGCGGACTGGCAGCTGGAGCTGGCCGATGCGGAATACCGTGGCAAGGAGCAGGATCTGATGCTGCGGGTGGCGACGGCCTATTTTAATATTTTGTCGGCACAGGAAGGTGTGACCTTCGTGCAGGCGGACAAAAAAGCCATCGCTCGCCAGCTGGAACAGGCCAAGCAGCGCTTTGAAGTGGGTTTGATTGCCATAACCGGGGTGCATGAAGCCCAGGCCCGGTATGACCAGGCGGTTACCGATGAAATTGTGGCGCAGAATGAACTGGACAATGCCTGGGAAGATTTGCGGCAGATTCTGGGTATGCGTCCGGAAACATTGACCAAATTGAAAGGAAAGCTTGCGCTGGAACCCCCGGTGCCGGCCGTTATTGACGAATGGAGTGCTTTTGGCCTGGAAAACAACCCCGCAGTAAAAGCTGCTTCCGATGCGACGCAAATTGCCCAGCGGGAGATCGAGGTGAAGAACTCCGGGCACTATCCCAGCCTTGATCTGGTTGGTCGTTACGGTACTTTTCAAACCAACCAGGAAAACCGTTTCGATGTGGATAGCGGCAACATCGGTTTGCAGCTGAATGTACCCCTGTATGCCGGTGGCGGGGTAACCGCAGCCACCCGCCAGGCCAGGGCAGACCTCATTGCCGCCCAGGAGCGGCTGGATCAGGCGCGGCGGGAAACCGACCGCGCAGTGCGCAATGCCTACCGTGGCGTGCAGTCCAGCATCAGCGCCGTAAAGGCACTGGAGGCGGCTATCGTTTCCACCGGGAGTGCGCTGGAAGCGACCACTGCCGGGTTTGAGGTGGGCACACGAACCCTGGTGGATGTGCTGAACTCCCAGCGTGATTACTACCGTGCACAAAGAGATCATGCCCGGGCGCGTTATGTTTATCTGGTCAACATGCTGCGCCTGCGTCAGGCGGCGGGGATACTGGAGGTGCAGGACATGGAAAAAATCAATGCCCTGTTGGCAAGCAAATAATGTCAGGAAACAGTATTGGCAAGCTCTTTACCGTTACCAGCTTTGGAGAAAGCCATGGGCTGGCCATCGGCTGTATCGTGGATGGATGCCCGCCCGGCATGGAGCTGAGCGAGGCCGATATTCAGCCTGATCTGGAGCGCCGTCGGCCAGGGAAAACACGCCACACCACCCAGCGTCGGGAAATGGATGAAGTACAGATCCTGTCTGGCGTATTCGAAGGAAAAACCACGGGCACCCCCATTGGCCTGCTGATACAAAACACAGATCAACGCTCTCAGGACTATTCAGAAATTGCCGCCAGCTTTCGCCCCGGGCATGCGGACTATACCTATCTGCAGAAATACGGCATCCGTGATTATCGCGGCGGTGGCCGATCCTCGGCGCGGGAGACGGCAATGCGCGTGGCTGCAGGCGCCATCGCCAAAAAATACCTTCGTGAACGCTTCGGCGTTGCGGTGCGGGGCTATTTGTCTGCGCTGGGTGAAAACCGCCCTGCTGGTTTTTCCTGGGACGGCATGGAAGACAATCCCTTCTTCTGGCCGGATGCTGGCCAGATTGCATCTCTGGAAGCCTATATGGATGCCTTGCGCAAGGAAGGCAATTCCGTGGGCGCGGAAGTGACCGTGGTGGCCCAGGGTGTTCCGCCGGGCTGGGGCGAACCAGTGTTTGATCGTCTGGATGCAGATATCGCCCATGCCCTGATGGGTATCAATGCCGCCAAGGGCGTGGAAATCGGCGCGGGTTTTGCGTCTGTTGCACAAAAAGGTACGGAACACCGGGATGAGATAACCCCCGAAGGTTTTCTCAGCAACAATGCTGGCGGGGTTCTGGGTGGCATTTCGTCAGGCCAGGATATTGTGGCCAGGGTTGCTTTCAAGCCCACCTCCAGCATCCGCCTGGGAGGGAAAACCGTCAATACCAGCGGGGAGGCCGCAGAGGTGGTTACCAAAGGTCGCCATGACCCCTGCGTGGGCATCCGGGCTGTACCCATCGCCGAGGCCATGCTGGCAATTGTTTTGCTGGATCACGCCCTGCGGCAGCGCGCCCAGAACGGAGACGTGCAACCACCGGTGAGTGTTATTCCCTCGAGGGCGTAGATGCCTTACTGGCGGCTGTCTGCCTTCTATTTCTTCTATTTTGCCGCCCTGGGCACACTGATGCCCTACTGGGGGCTGTATTTGCAGTCTCTGGGGTTCGATCCCTTTGCCATCGGTTCGCTCATGTCCATTCTCATGGCGACCAAAATTGTTGCGCCCAACGTCTGGGGTTGGCTCGGGGATCACCTGGGACAGCGCATGGTCATTGTGCGCCTGGCTTCGCTGGCGGCCCTGTTGGCATTTCTGGCCATGCCCGGCGCCACGGGGTTTGCCGAGATAGCCCTGATCATGGCCCTGTACAGCTTCTTCTGGAATGCCTCCTTGCCCCAGTTCGAGGTTGTGACCTTCAATTATCTGGGAAAGATGGTGGAGCGCTATTCCCGCCTGCGCCTGTGGGGCTCGGTGGGCTTTATCGTTACCGTGGTGCTGGTGGGGTATCTGGTAGACAGGCATGGCACCAGTGTGATTCCGACTGCCTTGTTGATAGTTGTTGCCGGTATCCTGTTGTCCAGTCTGCTGGTAAAGGACAAGCCGGGAATGATTTCCACAGAGGCGCAGCCTCCAATTCTGGTGGTGCTGAAAGCACCCAGGGTCATGGCCTTTTTTGCCGCGGTATTTCTGATGCAGATGAGCCATGGCCCTTATTACGCCTTTTACTCCATTTATCTGCAGGATTTTGGCTACAGCAAAGGCAGCATTGGTATTTTGTGGAGCATTGGCGTACTGGCGGAAGTGTTGTTGTTTGTATTCATGCACCGGCTCATGCACCGCTATTCCGCCACATTGATTTTGCTGGCGAGCCTGGTTCTGGCTTCGTTGCGCTGGTTGCTGATTGGTTATTTCCCCGATGTACTGGGCTTGCTTGTTTTTTCCCAGGTGCTGCATGCGGCAAGCTTCGGCAGCTTTCATGCAGCAGCAATCCATATAGTGCATGGTTATTTCCGTGGCCGTCATCAAGGGCGGGGGCAGGCTTTGTACAGTAGTCTCAGTTTTGGTGCAGGTGGCGCCGTGGGCACATTTACCAGTGGTTTATTGTGGGAACAGTGGGGGGCTGCTTTCGCTTATACTATGGCTTCTGCCATGGCCCTGCTGGGTGCGTGGGTTGTGTGGCGTTTCATACCTGCTTCCAAACTGGACAACTAAAGAACAATTCTGTGAATAGATTGCGTCGACTGATTTTGCCCGTTCTCATTATTGCCGTGGCGATTGCCGTGTTCATGGCGCTCAAGGCCACAAAGCCGCACAGCAAGGATGTGGAGATCCAGGAAAAGTCCTGGCCAGTGGCTGCAATACCGGTGGAAACCGGAGAGTGGCCCACGAATACCCTGCTTTATGGTGTTGTGGATGCGCTGCGCTATTCGGTGCTCACCGCCGCCCTTACTGCTGATGTAAAGCAGGTGCATGTGATCGAGGGCAGCCAGGTAAAGACGCAGGATCTGCTGGTGGAACTGGATGACCAGGATGCCAGGCTGGATCTGATTCAAGCCCAGGCTGATGTGACCAGAGCCCAGGCGGCAATTGCGGTTCAGGAATCACGCCATCAGGCTGACCTGGAAACCCTGCCGAATGAGCGCCGCCTGCACAAGCTGGTTCAGGCGGAAGTGACGCGTTTGCTTGATCTGAAAAGAAAGCAGGTCAGCTCCCAGTCGGCGCTGGATATTGCCAGGCAGAATGCTGCCCGCCAGTCCATCAGCATTGCCCGCATCGAGGAGAGCATTCGTACCCATGAGAGCAAGATGCTGGAGCTGCAGGCCACCCTGGAGCGCGCCCGAGCCGCGCTGGAAAAATCCCGTCTGCAACTCGATCGCACCAAAGTCAGGGCGCCCTTTGACGGCAGGGTGGTAAAAGTGTTGGTGGCGCAGGGGCATCGGGTGAATGTGGGTGCGCCTTTGCTGGACGTGTTCGAAAACACCAGCCTTATGTTTCGCGCCATGTTGCCTGCCATCTATGTGCCCCAGGTGCGCAGGGCCCGGGTGGAGGAAAAACCCCTTGTTGTGGCCGGCAAAGTAGACGGGAAAGAGGTCAAGGGCCATCTTATTTCCCTGGGAGCCGAAGTGCGCCAGGGCAGTGGTGGTGTAGAGGCATTGTTTCAGATTGATTCCGGTTGGAACTGGCTGCAAAAAGGCCGTGTCATGCAATTGCGCCTGACCCTGCCGCAGCAGGCGGGGGTAATGCCGGTGCCTTTTGAGGCCCTGTATGGTTCTGACAAGGTATATGTTATCGATGAGCAGCAGCGCCTGCGCCCGGTTCTGGTCGAGCGGGTCGGCGAGATCTGGCTGAATGGGAAAAACCAGGTGCTGATTCGTTCTCCGCAACTGAAATCCGGGCAGCAGTTACTGGTTACCCAGTTGCCCAATGCGGTGGAAAGCCTGCTGGTAGAGGTTGTGGCAGGTGGCTGAGGGTTCCTGGCACAAGAATGACATCATCGGCATCTTTGCCAGGCATCCGGTAGCCGCCAATCTGCTGATGGTCATTATGCTCCTGTCCGGAGCTCTGGCGCTGTCTTCCCTGAACACCCAGTTTTTTCCCACCTTTGATATTCAGATTGTCACGGCCAGGGTGGTCTGGCCGGGGGCGACGGCAGAGGATGTGGAAAAATCCATTACCATTCCCCTGGAGCAGGAATTGCGCTCTGTGGAAGGGCTGGAAAAGATCACATCCACTTCCGCCCAGGGTGTCGGCGTGGTGATTCTGGAATTTCCGGAAGGAACAGACATGGGGGAAGCCACCGATCGGGTGGACTCACGAGTCAAGGCGGTGCGCAACCTGCCTCAGGATGCCCGCACCCCCCAGGTTAGCCATGTGATCAACTTTGAACCCATTGCCCGCCTGTTGCTGCATGGTCCTTCGGATTTGCGGGAACTGCGCACCCTGGCGTATCGCTTTGAGGAAGAGCTGTTGCAGCGGGGGGTGGCCAAGGTGGACATCAATGGCCTGCCGGAAGAAGAAATCGCAGTACAGCTTTCCCAGCGGCAACTGCAGGCCCTGGACATGTCCCTGGGGGATGTGGGGCGCCGCATCAATGAACTGTCCCGTGATCTGCCTGCCGGTCAGGTGGGAAAACGGGATGTGGCCAGGGAGATGCGGGCGCTCAGCCAGCAGCGGGACGTTGCGGGTTTTGAAGGTCTGCCGCTGGTGGCCAATCTTAAGGGTGACTATGTGCGCCTGGGCGATGTGGCCAAGGTTGAGCGCCGCCCCAAGGCGAATCAAATATCCATCAGCTATCAGGGCAAGCCGGCGGTGGAGCTGCAGGCCATGCGCGCCACCACCGGCGATACCCTGCAGTCCGCCCGCATCCTGGAGGAATGGCTGGCGGAAACCCGCGCCCGTTTGCCAAAGGGTGTTGAAATTACCGTCTATGATGAAAGTTGGCAGTTGATCCGTGACCGCATCAACCTGCTGCTGAAAAACGGCCTAGGCGGCCTGGTGCTGGTGGTGATTATCTTGTTCCTGTTTCTTAATGCCCGGGTGGCGGGCTGGGTGACCCTGGGCATCCCGGTGTCCTTCATGGCAACCCTGGCATTGATCTGGCTGGCAGGGGGCAGTATCAACATGATTTCCCTGTTCGGCATGATTATGGCTCTGGGGATTATTGTGGACGATGCCATCGTGGTTGGGGAAGACTCCCTGGCGCACTACCAGAAAGGGGAAAGGTCGCTGGAAGCGGCAGAAGGGGGTGCACGACGCATGCTGGCACCAGTGCTGTCTTCCTCCCTGACCACGATTGCGGCCTTTATTCCCCTGATGATGGTATCCGGGATCATCGGCAGCATCCTGTTCGATATTCCCTTCGTGGTGATTTGTGTCATCATCGCCTCCCTGATAGAGAGTTTTCTGGTATTGCCCGGACATCTGCGCCACAGCTTCCATAAAGCCCAGCATAAGGAACCCAGCCGGTTGCGGAAAAAACTGGACGCAGGATTCGAACATTTCCGTGACTACCGCTTCCGGCCCCTGGTCAAGGCATCGGTCTCCCGACCCGGCGTGACCATCGCCGCTGCCCTGGCTGCACTGATCATAACGGTAGGCCTGCTGGCCGGGGGGCGTATCGGCTTCACCTTCTTCCCTACGGTTGAAGGCAATGTCATTCACGCCAGCGCCAGCTTTGTTTCCGGCACTCCTCCGGAAAGGGTCAATGCCTTTATCGGAAAAGTGGAAGAAGCTTTATACGAAGCGGAAGAAGCCCTGGGAGGAGGCCTGGTGCGTATTGCCAAGGTGTCTCACGGCATGGGCATATTTTCCAACGCCCAGTCCGGCAGGGCTGGTGAACAGTTCGCCACCATTACCGCAGAGCTGGTGCCGTCGGATGAGCGTACGGTGCGCAATCAGGCTTTTCTGGATGAATGGCGCAAGCATTTCAAGGATGCCCCGGGTCTGGAGAAGATGACACTGACCTCAAGAAAAGGCGGTGGCCCGCCCGGCAGGGATCTGGAAATCAAACTGACCGGGCCGGACATACGACACCTCAAGGAAGCGGCTCTTGCCATTACCACTACTTTGGAAGGGATGGATGGCGTTACCGGCATTGAAGATGACATGCCCTATGGCCGTCAGCAAATGATTTACACCCTCACCCCCATGGGACGGGCGCAAGGGTTGACAGAGGTGGAAGTGGCGCGCCAGCTTAGTGATGCTTTTTCCGGCAATCTCAGCCAGATATTTATCGATGGGCGGGATGAGCTGGAGGTGCGGGTAATGTTACCGGACGAACAGCGTTACCACCTGTCTGCTCTGGACTACTTGAGTCTGCGTTTGCCCGGAGGCGGGCAGATGCCTATGGGCAGCGCATTGCAACTCAAAGAACGCCAGGGGTTCGAGATTCTGCGCCATTATGATGGCCAGCTTTCCGCCACGGTATTTGCCGATGTTGATACCACCAGGAACAACGCCAACGATATACGCGCCTTGCTGGAGCGGGATTTGTTCTCGGAAGTGTACCGCAAATGGGCTGTGCATATGAGCTATACGGGCAAGGCGCAAGACCAGAAGGAAACCCTGGCGGACATGAAAAAAGGTGCGCTGTTTTCCCTGGCCATGATCTATATTGTGCTGGCTTGGGTGTTTGGTTCTTACGGCTGGCCGTTGGTGGTCATGAGTATCATTCCCTTCGGCGTTGTCGGCGCTGTGATGGGGCATTGGGCCATGGACATTGAGCTGACGATTCTTTCCATGTTCGGCATTTTCGGCCTGTCAGGTATTGTGGTGAACGATTCCATAATCCTGGTGATATTCTACAAACAGTTGCGTGAAAAACAGGGTATGGGGGTGAGTGAAGCCATCGTAGAGGCTGCCTGCCAGCGTTTGCGGGCAGTGCTGCTTACCTCTCTGACCACAATCGCCGGATTGACGCCCCTGCTGTTCGAAACTTCCCTGCAGGCGCAGTTCCTGATTCCCATGGCGGTGTCGATTTCCTTCGGACTCGCGTTTTCTACTTTCCTTGTATTGCTGCTGGTGCCGGCCCTGCTGGAACTGCATGAAAAATTTGTTCACAAGCGCAGGTTGCGGCAGCAAGGAAATCTGGCGGAAGCAAACGGATAAAATGTTTTCCTACTTCAGGGCGGAAACAAAGGAAATCACCTCTTCCTTGTAGTCTTCGATGACAAGGGAAATATTCTCTGAATTGATATCCAGCAGCTGGCAGGCGGGTATCTGATCATAGTCCATGTTGGCGTCGGCATCGTTATTTGAAGCCTGGGAAAGCAGAATTGCGCAAATCAGTATTTCACGCAGCTCGACGCCTTCTTCGCTTCCCGGCTGCCCGGTCTCGTTCTGTTTTTCAATGGCCATGGAAATGTTTTCCGGGAAACCCCAGTTTTCCACCAGTGCCTGACCAATGCCCGGCCCCCAGTTGCTGATGACTTCATTGGAGACCAGATCAGGAAAATCTGTTGCCCGGGATAAAATATAGTAGGTGCCAATGTTGTGTAAAAGTCCAGCCAGCATAGCGTTGTGTTTCTCGCTGGCCAGTCCCGCCCGTATGGAAAGCAGGTAGCTGTATGCGGCAACCCTGACGGATTCCACGCGTGTTTTGTTGAGGAGATATGCCAGGCTCGACCCTTTTGGCGCCTTGAACACATCCTTGGTCGCCAGGGTGACCGTGGCGCTGTTTACCGCTGACAGCCCCAGGCGGGAGACGGCAATGCTGAGATCGGTCACCTTTACGCCGGAACGATTGAGCAAGGCAGAGTTTGCCAGCAGCAGGATGCGTACGCACAGATCCGGTGCCGCCACGACGATGCGGCTGACGTCCTGCAGCGATACGTCCGGGTCATGAAGGGTTTTTATGATGCGCGCATAGATTTCTGGAAAAGGTGGGAGGTCGATCTCTCGCGTTGCCAGCTTTTCTGTCAGGTCTTGCAGAAAACTGAGCTCTCTTTCCTGAAGAGAATGTTCTTGGGATTGCTGTTGCATCCTTATTTTCCTTCTGATTAGCGTCACAACAGTATTCGGCCGCTGCAGGGAAAACTTTAGCCCGTATTTCTCATCGCCAGATCGGGTGGAAAGCCGAACAGGGCAGGGTTGAAGTTGTTGGCAATTGCCTAATTATTGGTAACAGACTGAATCATTGATCTTTTTCCATAACGGGTTTCCGGCCCGGTGAGAAAGGTGGGTTAGGGTATCTTCAATAATTCTGTTCGGCTCAAGAGGCTACAATCAAGCGCGGATCTCCGGTTCGAGTGAAACCGGGCAAGCGCAAAGATGTCAATCATGAACTATTCGGGGCGCCTTTTGCTCCGGATATGCTCAGGCTTTGAGGTTTTTCGACAGGAATGGACTGATTTCCTTCAACATTTCCTGGTGAATCTTGATGTTTCCGGCAACCAGATTACCGGTTTCGAAATGCTTGTCGCCGCCACTCAGATCGGTGACTACGCCACCGGCTTCCTTGACCAGAAGTGCGCCTGCGGCAAAATCCCACTGAGCCAGCCCCAGCTCCCAGAAGGCATCGACGCGGCCTGCCGCCAGCCAGGCGAAATCGAGGGCGGCGGAGCCGGGGCGGCGCACGCCGGCGGTATTTTTGATCAACGCCTTCATCATGCCGAAATAGGCGTCTACATGCTGTTGGTCGCGGTAGGGAATGCCGGTTCCCAGTAGGGCGCCGTGCAGATCCTTTTGCCTGGAAACGCGGATGCGATGGTCGTTCAGGTAGGCGCCACCACCCTTGTGCGCGCTGAAGGTTTCATCCCGCAAAGGGTCATAGACCACGGCGGCTTCCAGTTGGCCACGGTGTTGCAAGGCAATGGAAATGGAGAATTGTGGGAAGCCATGCAGATAATTGGTGGTGCCGTCCAGGGGATCGATGATCCACAGGAAATCGTTTCCAGCGTGACTGCCGCTTTCTTCGGCCAGAATGGCGTGATCCGGATAGGCCTTTTTGATGGCGTTAATGATGATCTGCTCGGAAGCGCGGTCTACTTCGGTGACGAAATCATTTGCCTGCTTTTCCTGCACCTCGACCTGATCCATGCGATTGAAGTAGTTGAGCAGCAATTTGCCTGCGTCGCGGGCCGCACGGGAGGCAATGGTAGTCATGGGATTCATGATTGATGAGGATAATCCGAGCCTTGAAAATAATTAGCCATTATACTCTACCGCCATGGAAAACATACGCATTGTATTGGTGGAAACATCCCATGGCGGGAATATTGGCGCGGTCGCCCGGGCGATGAAAAACATGTGCCTGGAGGAGCTGGCTTTGGTGCGGCCAAAGCAGTTTCCCACAGAAGATGCCATGGCCAGAGCCTCCGGTGCGGATGATATTCTGCATGAAGCCAGCATTCATCAAAGCCTGGATGAGGCCGTGGCGGATTGTGCGCTGGTGGTGGGCACCAGCGCCCGCATGCGCTCTGTCAGCTGGCCACAACTGAATCCCCGGGAGTGTGCGGAGCTGGTGATGCAGCGCAGCATCCAAGGCAAGGCGGCGCTGGTGTTCGGGCGGGAACGTACGGGCCTGACCAATGCCGAACTGGAGCGATGCAATTACCTGGTGAATATCCCCGCCAATCCGGATTATTCCTCCCTGAATCTGGGGATGGCGGTGCAGGTAATCAGTTATGAATTGATGATGCAGCTACGGCAGGGGCGAAAGCTTGTCGCTGAAGAGCGTGAACTGGCTAAAGCCGGGGATATGCAGGGGTTGTTCCAACATCTGGAACAGGCGCTGGAAGACATCGGTTTCCTTGATCCCCGCAAGTCAGACAAACTCATGCGGCGCCTGAAGCGACTGTTCTACCGGGCTGAACCGGATCTGGACGAACTGAAGATCCTGCGGGGCATACTCAGCGCTGCACAGGGACGAAAATCCGCACGGCGGGAATGAGGCTTTTCCAATGACTCAATTGACACCAGCCGTTGGCTTCGTCAGTCTGGGCTGCCCCAAGAACCTGGTGGATTCGGAGCGGATTCTGACCCAGTTGCGAGCCGAAGGCTATGACATCGTTCCGGACTATGCTCATGCACAGCTGGTTATCGTCAACACCTGTGGCTTTATTGATGCAGCAGTGGAGGAATCCCTGGAAACCATTGCCGAAGCCCTGGAAGCCAACGGCCAAGTCATCGTCACCGGTTGCCTGGGGGTGCGAGCAGAGGAAATCCGTGGGAAATACCCCAAGATATTGGGCATCACCGGCCCTCATGCCTATGAAGAAGTCATGGCGCTGGTGCACGAGCTTCTACCGGCGCCCCACGATCCCTGGGACAGCCTGATTCCTCCCCAGGGCGTCAAACTTACCCCTCGCCATTATGCCTATCTGAAAATATCCGAAGGTTGCAATCATCGCTGCAAGTTCTGCATCATCCCCTTTCTGCGCGGAGACCTGGTGAGCCGCCCCTTGGGCGAAGTGGTGGCAGAAGCCGGGCGGCTGGTGGAATCCGGGGTGCGTGAACTGCTGGTGGTGTCCCAGGATACCAGTGCCTATGGCGTGGATCTGAAATACCGCATGGATTTTGTTGGCGGCAGACCCCTGGAAACCCGTCTTTCCAGCCTGGCAAAGGCTCTGGGGCAGCTCCCCGCCTGGGTGCGCCTGCACTATGTCTATCCCTATCCCCAAGTGGATCAGGTAATTCCTCTCATGGCCGAAGGCAGCATCCTGCCGTATCTGGATATGCCCTTGCAGCATGGCAGTGAGCGCATCCTCAAGTCCATGGGGCGCCCTGCCGCCATGGAAAAGGTGCTGGATCGCCTGGCTGACTGGCGCAGGGATTGCCCCGGGCTGGTGATTCGCTCCACCTTCATCGTGGGTTATCCCGGCGAGATGGAGTGGGACTTTGAGGAACTGCTGGATTTCCTGCGAGAAGCCCGGTTGGATCGGGTCGGTTGTTTTGCCTATTCCCCTGTGGAAGGTGCGGCCGCCAATGCCTTGCCGGATCAGGTGGCAGAAGAAATAAAGCAGGAACGCCTGGCGCGTTTCATGGAAGTTCAGGCAGCCATCAGTGCTGAAAAGCTGGTGGAAAAAGTTGGCCGACGGCTGGTGGTGCTGGTGGATAAGGTGCAGGAACAGCGGGTAGTCGCCAGAGGGCCGGGAGATGCGCCCGAGATCGACGGCCAGGTGTTCATTGAAGGTGCCTGGGAGCTACAGCCGGGAGATTTTGTGGAAGTGGAGATTACCGGCAGTGATGAGCATGATCTGTATGCGCGAATGGTGGAGTGAACCTTGGAATATCCGGAAGATCGGGTTGCAGATTCATCAACATCCGCACGGGACATGATCATATGCAGCTTCAGTACAACCCAAGATCCGCGATTGATTGTGAATCTTGGGCACAAGGATTACCGTGACCAGTAAAGCCCCCTTTTGCTGGAGCCGGAATGGCCATGGTTTTTTTTGCTTAACAGGGTGTTTTTCAACATCCTGTTAAGCGGTTGGATGGTCACTAAAGTTGTGGCATTTTATTGACTGTGGTGCAGCAGGTTCCGGCAGCCGGTGGCAACACTTTGCCGCCGTGAACCCAATGACATGTTAGTGACAATCATCCCTTGAACAATGAACCAATCTAGATAGTTACTATTTATTTCAACAGCTTACCCGGTTGATAGCCGGGGTCTGCCGACCCTTGTGAAATTCAGTAAATGGCGGTGGTAGATGCTTGTTTCCTTCTGAAACTCCTTGTTGGCACGAAATTCGCTTGTAATCTTCTAAATCCTTATGAGGGTATGCAAGTGAATGTAAATCTCAATGCCACCGCGAATATCTCCAGCGAACGAAATGGTCGTCTGCTGGATGTTGCGACGATGATGTATGAAATGGAGGATGCGAGCCGCAAAGGCCTGCTGTTTGCGTTGCAAAGCAGCCTGGATCCGGAGCAGCTCCTGAAAGTTTTCTTTCAACATCTCAATATGTTGGTTCCCTGCCAGGGAATGAGCTATCGCTATGCCGAAAAGGGCATCTACTTACAGCAAGGCAGTGGAGAGAAACATTGTGCCTACTATTGTCTCACTCTGGAGGAGGAGCGACTGGGTGAAGTCGGGTTCAGTCGCAGCAAGAAATTCTCTGCTGAAGAGCTTCGCGAGATGGAAATGCTGTTGGCATCCCTGGTGTTGCCGATGCGAAACGCAATTTACTACCACACCGCTCTGCAGGCGGCTTCCCTTGACCCGCTGACTGGTTTGAACAACCGACGTTCCCTGATGGATAACCTGGCCCGAGAGATCGGCAGGTCGCGGCGGGAGTCCCAGTCTCTTGCCTTGCTGGTAATCGATATTGATTCGTTCAAACGTATCAATGATGAAATCAGCCATTTGGCGGGGGATCATGTATTGGCGCAAGTTGCGGGCCTTCTGGTTGAAGCAGTCAGGTGTTCGGATATGGTTTTTCGTTTTGCCGGGGATGAGTTTGTGCTGCTCTTGCCAAACATGGATCAGAAAGGAGTAAAGGTGTTGATCTCGCGTATCAGGAAAGCGGTTGAAAAAATGGATTGCTCCTATGGCGAACACGAGATCTCTCCATCCCTGAGTATTGGATTTGCTCTCCTGCAGGAACAAATGGAACCGGAAGGGTTTTTTGAAGCTGCGGATCTGGACATGCTGTGTGAGAAAGCAAGAAAACATGGCCGAAGCTAGCCCGGATATTTCACCCAGTTACCAAAAAATAAAGATAAGCGGTTGTTATTTATCGATATTATTGGAGTTTTAGCAAAGTACAAAGTGTAACCGGGTCACGGCTTGCATCCGCCCTCGCACTGATCTTGCCGCCCAGAGACGGTATTTCCTAAATCATCAATAGCTTGGGCTATTGATTCAATCGGAAATCCGCCTCTGAACGACAATTTCAGCACGATCATCGGACTCCTGAGTGAAACATCCG
>Ga0256834_1000381_pt1 | contig 32353 bp, 35 predicted proteins | sample 4281140metaG_FD_190536 | JGI IMG/M metagenome (GOLD analysis project Ga0256834, IMG submission 190536) | Hydrothermal vent microbial communities from East Pacific Rise, Pacific Ocean - 4281-140 | ecosystem: Environmental > Aquatic > Marine > Hydrothermal vents | place: Pacific Ocean: East...
TGATTTACTATTTTCTGAGTATCAGGATGAATGTGATATTTGTATAATTGAATTACAGGAGCTTTTTCATGAGAAAATCCTGAAGTATTAAAACAAACACTTGAAAATTATATGGATAATAGGTCAATTTTTTATGATATTATTTGAAATTTATTTAGTATTATTTTAAATACAATTTGAACAGTTTTTATATTTATTTTTACTTATTTATTTTATTTAAGAATTGATAGAGAAGAAAAGTATCAAGTTCAAGAAAAAGAAGAAATGTAAGGAAAAAAATTTTGCTGAAAATAAATTCTATAAAATAGAAATTAAAAAGTAAAAATTTTTTTTGCTTTTTTTAATTTAAAGTATTATAATTATATTAAGGAAAATTTGAAAATTTTCTATTAAATAGACAAATAAAGAAAAATTTAAATTTTTAAAAAAACAAATGCAAAAATACAAAACATTTATAATTTTTATAATCCTAACAGCCATTTGGAGTAGTTTATTTTCTACAATAAAATATTTTTTTTGGTGAGATTTGAGTAATTGAATTGCTCCAGATTTACAAGTTTTATCTGGATATTTGAGTTTATGAGGAATTTTGGCTTACCTTTTAGGCTGAGCTTTGGCCTATACTTTTTTGAAAAAATATTTACTTTTTTCTTTTTCTTTTTTGACTCTTATTTTTGTAATTATTGCTTATTTTTTTCCTATAAATTCTACATTTAGTTTAGCTTTTATAATTTCTGGAATTTGATTTTTTTATTGATTATGGGTAGTTCTTAGAAGTATTTTAGTTTCAATTGAAATACAAAAAACCTGACTTGAAGATACAAAAATAAATGGAATAATTTCAATTGTTTTTATAGTTTTTTTAATAATTTGAACAATTGTTTGAAGTAAAATTTTTGAAATTTTTTGACATGAATGATTTTTAATAATTATTTTTTTACTTATTATCTCTAGTATTGTTTCACTTTTTTTAGATTATGATAATATTTCTTTAAAAGATTTATTTAAAAATGGTTTTAAAAGTTATAAATTAGAAAGAACTCATAAATTGAAAGTTGCTCTGAAAAATTATTTTCCAGAATTAAAATATATTTTCAAAAATTTTTCTTTTATAATTATTTTTTCAAGTATTATCTGGTCAGTTTCAACAGTAGTTTCTCAAAAGGCTGTAGAATATAGTGTTGAAACTTTTCAAAAATTACCTAGTCAAGCAGCTTATTTGCTTTTATACTCTAGTATTTGAGCAATTTTGTGAAATATTATTTCAAGTTTTTTAGGAAAATATAGATGGAAAAGTTTTTTTGTTTTAAATATTTTTCTTTGAATTTTAATAATAATTTTTCCATTTTTTAACCAAACATTTTTTCAAGTTTGAATAATTGCATTTTTAGTTTGATTTGTTTTTTGAAGTTCTACAAATTTAATTGATTCTTTTTATTTAAGTAAACTCTGAGAACAAGACAAAAAAGAATATGGTAGTGCAACTTATGGACTTATTTTTTCAATAATTTTGTTTGCAATAATGTTTATTTCTAGCTATATTGATAAAAATTATTGATTTGACAAATTAATGTACATTTTATGATGAGTAATTTTACTTGTAAATATTTTAAATTTTAAAAAATTTTTATGAAAATAATAATCCTAATATACAAATTCTTTTTAAAAAGAAGATATAAGTTAGAAATAAAAAATACAGAAATTTTAAAACATAATTGACCTGTTTTACTTTTACCAAACCATGTGGCTTTAGTAGATCCACAAATTTTGATAACTTTTTTGGACAAATATCTGAACCTTTCTCCAGTAGCAAGTGAAAAATTTTTTAATGTGCCTATTTTGAAACAAATAATGACAGCCTTAGAAACAATTCCAATTTGAGAAATGGAAGCTTGAGCTGATACTGAAAAAGTAAAAAAAGTTTTTAATGATGTAACAAAAGCATTAAAAAACTGAAAAAATATTTTGATTTATCCTTCTTGAGAAATTTATAAACAAGGTTTTGAAAGTATTATCTGAAAACAAGCTGTTTATAATATTGTAAAAAATATGCCAGAAAATACTAAAGTTGTTGGGTTGAGACAAAAATGACTTTGGTGAAGTATGTGGAGTAAGGCTTATAACTGAGGAAAAACAGGATTTTTTGCATTATTTTGAAAATGAGTTTTTTATGTTTTTGCTAATTTAATATTTTTTGTTCCAAAAAGAAAAGTAAATCTTGAATTTGAAGATATTACAAAGCAAATAAATTTGTATAAAAATATGAGTTTGTGAGAATTTAATAGTTTTTTGGAGGATTTTTTTAATACAAACCCTTTAAAAATTATCCCATCCCAACCTTCCCTTAAGCCTAAGGGAAGGAGTAATAAGTTTGAAGAAAAAGCTACTTTTGTAAAACATTTTTGGTTTTATAATGATGTAAAAAACAAAAAAGAACCAGAAATTATAGAATGAAGTTTAAAAGATTTGAAAAATACAAAAAATCATGATTTGAGTCAGATAGATGAAAAAATAAAAAATAAAATTATTGAAAAGATTGTGTTGATAAAAGAAATAGATAAAAAAAATATTTTAGAAAATTCAAAATTAATAGTAGATTTATTTTTTGATAGTTTGGATTTAGCAGAAATAAAAAGTTTTGTTCAAGCTAATTTTTCTTGAAGTTCTAATACTCCAATTACTGATTTAAAAACCGTTTGAGATTTGATAATTATGGCTGTAGGACAAAGTGAAAATGTTGAAAAAATGAAAAATTGTGAATGGAAAAAATTTAATGAAAAAGGTAATTTGCTCGATAAGTTGGTTTAAAAAAATCTGGAAAACTAATTTTAAATAAAAAAAATTAAGAATAATTTATAAGTAAAAAAAATTAATTATTAAATAAAAATTATGAAAATAATAATAATAAGTTTAGCTTTAATTTTAGTTTTAAATTCTTGTGGAAATGTAAGTCAGGAAGAAGAAAAAGCCTTAATTATTTCCTCAAATCAGGGAGAAAAAAAACAAGACAAAAAGGAAAAACAAGAAAAAATTGAAGAAAAAAATATTTTAGATAAAAAGCAAAAAGAAATTTATAATTATCTTGTAGAAAATAAAGATACTAGTGAATTTACTGAAAAATTAAAAAGTATTAATAGAGAAAAAAGAAAAAAAATATGTGAAAAAATTGTGGAAGAATATTATGTTTCTGATCCAAAATTTGCTTTTAGTTGAGCTAATTGTCTTTTACATAATGGTTATCCAGAAAAAGCAATACCATTATTTGCAGAATATATTTTTTGAGAAAATAATAAAAAATATTTTAACTGAAGAATTGGTTATGGTTGGTTACATGCTTGAGATTGGTATGAAGTATGATGAGAAGTTTTATGAAATATGACAAAAAATAGAGAATTATATGAATGGATTACAGATGAAATAAATAATGAAATTTATAAAAATTCTTCAAAATATTTAAAAATAAACCCAGATGTTATTTGAATAATATTGAAAAGTAAAAATAGATATTTAGCAGAAAATATATGAAAAAAAATATCAGAAAAAAAGAAGGAAATAAATAGTTGTTATAATCAAATTATTAATATAGATTGATTTCAATGTGAACTAAATATTTCAGAAAAATATGCTGAATGTAGAAAAGAAATTCAATGAAAAAATATTGATAATGTTTCAGAAAAGTGTGAAAAAGTTTTTATTGAAAATAAACCTAAATTTAAAAATTGTAAAATAAAAGAATTAAAATGAAGTAAAATAAAAATTGATTGCAATGAAAATGGAATAATTAAAAATATAATTGATGAAAAAATAATTAAATAATTTAAATAGAGAATTAAAAAAATTTTATAAAATAGCAGAAAACTATATTTTCTAAAATTAAAAAATTATGTATATAAAAAAAAATTTAAAAAAAATTGATTTTTTAAGGTAAATATATTAATATAACAATATTAGCTTATAATAAAATTTTATGAAAATAATAATAAATATATGAATTTGAAATGAAAAGAAACAGATTTAAAAAAATTAGATGAAATTTTAGGGAAATTATTTTTTTGAGAAGATTTTTTAGTAAAAATAAACTGAATTCTAGAAAACTCAGAAGAAAAAAATTGAAAAATAGATTTTACTGACTTTTTTTCTAAAATTAATACTTTAAAAAAAAATTGAAAAAATATTTTTAGGAAATATTGAAATGATGAAGAATCTAAAAAAAAAATAATAACTTATATTATTAATGAAATAAATTTGTTATTTAAAAACTTAAATATAAGAAATATTTATAGTTATTGATCAAAAATATCAATGTCTGATTTTGCTGATTTATCTTTTTCTAATATGTTAAAAAAAATAAAATATTCAAAAAATCATGATATAAATAAACAAGAAGCTATTTGATGGAATTGTAATAACTTGATTATTTTTTTATATAAAGTATTGTATGAAGATATTATTTGAGAAGATAAAGAAATAGATGTAAAATTTCAGATTAATTGAAATACTCATTGAAAATTATTTTTTAAATTTAATAAAGAACTTATTTCTTTGGAAGAAGATAAATGATTAATTAAATTAAAAACTATTAATAGAAAAAAGTATGATTTTAAAAAATATTTTGTATATATATGAGCTAAATTTAATTTAAATTATGAAGATTACTTAAATATAATAGATGATAAAATTTATAATAAAAAAAAGTTGGTTTTTATATATGATAATAATAAAATTATTTTTTATAATTTGCCATGATGAAGATTATTAATATGATATTGAAAAAATAAAAAAGTTTTAACAAAAGATTTTATTCAAAAAGATATAAAATATTTTTGAAAAAAAATGGAAAGTTTTGAAAAAATAGAAGATATTTTACATAAAATTTGTAATAATGATTTTTTTGAAAAATTATTTTTTGAAAAAATTGATAAAGATAAATTAAAAAAAATAATATATAATTGTTAAGTCCAAAGGCATTGTTTAATAAATTTAGTAGGGAGTATGCAAAAATCTGTGTAAATAGAAAATTTTATATATTCCCTTAGCTTTATTTTTTTATAATTTTTTTTAAATTATCCTGAAACAAATCAATCACTAATTCATCAGTTTCTTCTTTTATTTTCTCAAGAAATTTTTTTATATTTGTTAATTCTTCGAGATTATAATTTCATTCTTCATAATATGAATTAATTTCTTCTATAAAAGAAGTATTTCAATCACTAAATATACTATTATTTTCTATTTCAATTAATCCTTCAAATATTTTTTCTATATCTTCTTTTATTTTCTGTATTTCTTGTAACTTTTCTTTTTCTTCATTATTATTTTTTTCAGAATCTTTTCATTTTTTTTCCTCTAATAATTCTTTCAACATTTCATTATTTTCTAAAGTAACTTTATGTTTTTTAAGTTCCATAATAAAATCTATATATACAAAATTATCAATTTTTCATATATTTTTCACAATTATTTCAAATTTTTTTAGAAATCAATCATTTATAAATTCATCTATTTTTAAAATTACAATCTTACCTTCTATTATTCAATCTTTTGTTTCTTTTGTTTCTGAAATTATTTTATATTTTTCTACAAGACTATCTAAAAACTCATAAGAAGATTCTGAATTTTTTAAATCATTTAGAGATATATTTTTAAGATGTTCTAAACTTCATTCACTATATTGTTTATTATTAATATCTTTCATATTTTTATTTTTTAATTAAGTTAAAATAGTTTTTTTTGTATATTGAATATAATATATTATTTTGGATAAAAAGTCAAGCTAAATTTTTTATTTGCTTTTTAATCTTAATTAATTAAAATATTTATAATATTTAAAAATAATAAAATAATTATGAAAAAAATAAAACACTCTAAAATGTTTGACCCAGAAAGTGTAAAAAGAACTTCTGCTGCTTTGGAAGCTTTATTTTTTACTAAAAAAACTAAAAAAATATGCAAAAAAAGTTAAACTTTTATATAAACTTTTTTAAACAAATAAATAGGTTTGAATTTATAAAATGAAATGTTGAGCTAAAAAATGCTTTATATCTTTTTTCTGCTTATGTTTCTTTTTTATATTATGAGGAAGTTTTAGAAATGAAAAACGATGATGAATTGCTAGAAATAAAAACTCATTCAGCTTTTATTTATCTTGGTTCAATAATAGAAGCTGTTTTTTTCTATTTTGTAGAAGAAAAATTAAAAAATGATGAAAAATCTAAAAGAAAATATTTAGAAATAGAAGAATATAAAAAAGTTCAAGATTTAAAAAAGTGTGAAAATTTATATATTTGTGAATTAATAAAAAAAGAAGTTAATTTTAATAATAGTATAAATTTTAATGCTTTAATAAATTGAGCAAAAGATAAAAAATTAGTAGATGAAAAAATTATAGAAAGAATAAATTCTTTTAGAAAAATGAGAAATAGAATTCATATAAATGTTTATAAATCTTGAAAACTTATAGTTCTTGATGAATTAGAAAAAGCCTTTATTGAAACAAAAGAAATTTTAGATTATTTAGAAGATAATATTGAAGAATACAAATAAAAATTTAGCTAAAAAATTCTTACAAAAAAATTTAAAAAATTAATAAAAAAATAATGACTAAAAAAATAACACTAATAATTTCTATAATTTTTATTCTTTTTTCTTGTTCAAATACACAAAAAAATGATTTTAAAGAAACAAATAATATAGAAAAAAAATCTTTTGCTTTTGAATATCCAGATTTAGAAACAATAAATTTTGCTTGAGAAAAAACTCCTTTTGATGAAGAACGTTTTTATAACAAAGCTAGATTTGATAAAGAATTTTTGATAACTTCAAATAAAATTTATCAATTTATTTTATATGTAAAAAGATATGATTTATATATTCCTTATGTTGAAAAAGAATTAAAAAAAGCCTGAATTCCTGATGATTTTAAATATTTGGCAATAGCTGAATCAGCTCTAAAAAATAAAGCAATTTCTTCTGCTTGAGCAGGTTGAATTTGGCAATTTATGCCTGAAACAGGAAAAAGATTTTGATTAATTGTGAATAATGAAGTTGATGAAAGATATCATTTCAAAAAAGCAACTTGAGCTTCTATAAAATTTTTGAACTTACTTTATAAAAAGTTTTGAAACCGGACTTTGGTAGCTTCGGCTTATAATAGATGAGAAAATGGAATTGCTAGAGCTTTGAAAAATCAAAAAGTTGATAATTATTATGATTTAGAATTAAATGATGAAACAAGTAGATATGTTTTTAGAATTATTTCTATAAAATATTTACTAAAAAATTATTTTAATAATTCAGAAAAAATAACTTGATGAAATTTTGTAGAACCTGAAACAAAGACAATAAAAATAAAAGAAATAAAAGATTTGGTAGAATTTGCTAAAAAACATAATACAACTTATAAAATAATAAAAAAATTAAATCCATGGATTATGTGAAAAAAATTATCAAAAATAAAATGAAATACTTGGGAAATAAAAATTCTGAAAAATTAATTAAAAATACTTTTAGCTTTTGTGCAATAGATTTTTGCATAAAAAACTAGAAATATTTTTTTTTTAAATATAATATAACTTGAAGATTTAGAATTTTTAATATTTAATTATACTATTATGAAAAAATTATTAGTTATTTTAACTATAATGTTTTTAGTTAGCTCTTGTGTTACTAAAAAAGAAGAAATTAAAGAAGTTGATAAAGACCTTCCTAAAATAGAAACTAATTCTTGAGAAGTTGAGAAAAAAGTTGAAGAGGTTGAAGATAAAAAAGTTCAAAAAGCTTCAAAATGATTAGAATTTACTTTGATTAGTGATAAAACTGAAGCACTTTCTAAAGAATTAAAAGTAATAGAAGATGTTTCTATGAAAATAAAAAGTGATTCTATTTTAAAAGATGCTAAATTTACAAGTATTGATTTTTTTGATGAAGAAGCTAAAAAAATTCTGAAAGAAAATAATATAACTCAAATTCCTGTTTTGCTTGTAAATAATGATGTTTGGATAGAATGAGAAGTTCCTGAAAAAATTAAAAAATTAAAAGATTGACTTTTTATAGTTAGAGAAGGTTTTTATAATCCTGAAACTAAAAAATATTCTCAAGAAATGTGAAGTTTATGTTCAAATAAAATTGATGATGATGGAAATGGAAAAACTGATTGTGAAGAATCTAGTTGTTTACAATTAAATCCAAATAATATATGCGAGAAAGAATTAAAGCAAAAAAGAGAAAAATCTAATCAAAAAATAAAAGATGCTAAAATTCAAATAGAAAGAGAACAAGAGGTAAAATTAGAAAAAATAAAATCTGAAAAACCAAATGTTGATTTATATGTTATGAGTTATTGTCCTTATGGAACTCAAGCTCAAAAACCTTTCATTTCTATAATGAAAAAATTTGATGAAATTACTAATATTGATATAAAATATGTTCCTTATGTTATGCATAATAGCCAAGGAGAAGGTGAAGAAAATTTATTACAACATTGTATTAAAACAACTCAAAAAGAAAAATTTGTTAGTTATTTAAGTTGTTTCTTGAAAGATTGAAATTCTAAAGAATGTTTAGAAGAAACTTGAATTGATGAAACTAAACTTGAAACTTGTGTAAAAGAAACTGATGAAAAATTTGAAATTACAAAAAATTTGGCAGATAAATCTAAAAAATTTCCAGATTTTAATATAAATAAAGATTCAGCTTTGAAAGCTTGAGTAAAAAGTTCTCCTACTTTGGTTGTAAACTGATTAAGAGTTGTTGTAACAAATAGAACTGAAAAAGGTTTTGCAAAAATTATTTGTTCTACTTTCAAAACTACTCCAGAAATTTGTAAAGATATAAGCAAATTTTCTGATAAAAAATATAATCCTTGATTTGGTTTTGAAGAACCAAATTATGCTGGAACAGATGAAGAAGCTCCTGCTTGATGTGCAGCATACTAAAAAAATAATAACAAAAAAACTAGTAATTTAAAATTACTAGTTTTTTTTCTCCCTTTTTTTTTATTTATTTTTCTCCCTTTTTTAAAGGGAGTACCCGCAGGGGGAGGGATTATTTTTTTTATAATTCCCTTTTATATTCTCATTTTCAACTAATTATCATATAAATATCATAAAAAGATTTCAAAAATCAAACTGTTATTCAAGCTCACAATTTTATTATTTTTTCTCAAGAATTAGTAGTTCAAACAGCTATTCAAGCCAAAACTTTTCAATTTTTAGCAGATTTTATAAAATTATTAGAAAACAAATTTTTTACTATTTTCCCATCCTGCTCAGTAAAAACTTCTGAAAAATCATCTTGTTCATTTTCTTCTTTTTCACTATCTTTTATAAATTCTTCTTTAAATTTTTTCAACATATCCAAATCACTTTTTAATTCTTCTATTTTATCAGTGCTAAAATTCTCTTTTTCATTTTTTCAAATTTCTCATTTAAGCATTTCTTTGATTTCTGAACTACTTAAATTTAGTTTTAATTTCAAAAGACCTTTTACAGTACTTGATGAAAGTTCATATTTTTTTTCAATCAAATTTTTTAAAGACTTAGAAAAAGCCTCTTTTTTTAGCTCTTCTTCCCTATTATTTTTTTCCTTTTCTTCTAATTCTTTTTTAATTTGATCCATAATTTTTTTTAAATATAAATTATTCTTCTATAAGATTATCATTTTCCTCTTCTTCTAATCTTCTTTTTTCAGCTTCCTCTTCTTCCAATCTTTGTAATCTAAGAGCTTCAATAACTATTTTTCTTTCTTTTTTTGCAAGTTCTCAAAATTCTCAATTTCTATTTAATCACACAGTTGCAGAAAAATGAATAATTGCTTTTGAATAATTTTGTTTTTGTTCTTCTAAATATCATAAATTAAGTAATACAAAAGGATTTTTATCGTCCATTTCATATCATTTTTCTAAATATTTTTGACTTTTTTTCAAATCTCAATTTTCTCTATAAATCCATCATAAATATCAATAAAAAATAGGATCTTTTGGATATTTTTTTATTCATAATTCTATATATTTCAAAGCTTTTATTTCATTTCAAGCCAAAATATTATAATAAATTGCTAAAGTTAAATCATCAATACTTATATCTTTTTGACTTAATAATTTATCAAATTCTGCTAACATTGCTTTTTTTTGTCACAATTTTGCATAATTATAAATCAATCTTCTTCTTAACTCAATTTTATTTTTATATCATCTTTTCAAAGCTACATTAAAATATAGATTACTAGCAATGAATTCTCAATTCTTCAAGTTTATAACTCATAAAATATAAGCAATTTTATAATTATTTCTTTCAGTATTATTATTATATATTTTCAGTAAATATTCTTTTGCCTCATCATATTTTCAAAGTTCATAATAAGAAATTCAAAGTAAATTCAAAGCTGGTAAATATCAAGGAAATTCTTTTAGTAATTTTTCTCACATAATTGTTACAAGTGGAAAAGTTTTATTTTTATAAAAAGCATTTATAAATAAAGCTTTTTCATAACTAGAACTTTTTGCTTGAAAATTTTTATTTTTATCTATTGCAATTTTGATATTATTCATACTATTTCAAATTTTTTTATTTTTTTTGAAATAAGTCCCAAAATCATTTTTACACTTTTCAAAATTAGTTATACAAGTTAGAGAAATACTATAATAAATTTTATCTTCTTTAGATAAACTTGTAGAAACTATAATTTGTCTCATATTTTCTCTTTCTGTAGAATCTTTCAAATTAATTCCAGCAAAAAGAGCAAAGTCAAATTTTTCTTTATTTACAACTTTTTTATTTTTTACTTCTAAATAATATTCTAAAGCTTTTTTAAATTTTTTTAGTTCAAAATAAGTATCACCTATTTTTGCCAAAATTTTATCATCTCAAGGATTTTTTTCCAAAACTTCTAAATATTTTACAAGTGCAGCTCTAGGTTGAGAATGGTCTAAAAAATAATCTCACTTTTTTATAATAGCTTTTAAACTAAGTCTAGTTTTTAAAATATCATATCTTTGTTTTATCAATTTTTTTTTATCAGCACTACTCATCAATTTCATTCAATCTACACTTTTAATATCTTTTTTTTCTTGTTCAGATTGTATTTTTTTCAAAGCTTGTTCACTTAAAGAAATATCTGATGGAGTATTTTCTTTTGTAATAGAATCAGGATTTATTTTTTTAGAATCATTTTCATTTGAACAAGAATTCAAAAGAAAAAGACTTAAAATAAATAAAATTATTAAAAACTTTTTCATTATTATTTTTTAATATTAAGCATAAATTTACTATTATTATAGTAAAAAAGATAAATAAAACAAATAAAAATAGAGTTAAAAAATTTTAACTCTATTTTTAATTTTCTTTTTTTATATAAAAAATTAGTTATTTAAAAAAATATCAATTATTTTAATAAAGTATCAACTTTTTCTTTAAAATTTTCAAATGGATATGCTCAAGGTAATACATCCCACTCACCTGTTTTGTTATTTATAAAAACATTTCAAGGAGTTCAAGTTATTCAAAATAAACTTCTACCTTCTTCCATTTGAGATTCTGCTAATTTCTTAATTTCATCTGAATCAATACAAGTTTCAAATTCTTTTTTATCTAAACCTAAATCTGTAGCAATTTTTACAGCTTCATCTTTTGTTTTATATTTATTTTCAAATGATTTATCTATAAAAGCATAATATTTTTCAACTCATCCTATTTTTCAAGCACATAAATTTGCAGCAGCTTTCATAGGAGCAAATATAGCAAATTGTTTAAAAATAACATTTACTTTTCAATCATATTGTTTCAAAATTTCTTTAGTAGCACCAGAATCATGCAATTTTTTACAAAAAGGACAATTCATATCACTATATTCTACCCAAGAAATTTCAGCATCTGGATTTCATAAAACATATGTATTTTCTTTTGTAATTTTTTTAGCTTGTTCAAGGCTAATTTTTTTAGCAGTTTGTGGTTGTTCATCTGGATTTTTTGTATGGTCATGACCTTCATGTCCTTCCTCTACACCAGTTTCTACTTCTTCTTTTTTATCTGAATCTTTAGTTTCAGAATTTTCAGAATCATATTGTTTTAAACCTTCAATAGTTTGTTTTTTTGTAATTTTTACAATTTTTTCATAATTTTCTTTACCTCAAACTTTTTCATATTCTATTTCTAAAATAGAATCTTTTACCTTATCTCAAATTTTTTGAGATAAAATATAATGAGTCGAACCTGTAGTTATTATTATTAAAAGTACTAAAATAATAAATTGTATATTTTTCATTTTTTATAAGTTATAAATTAAATTTTTTTTATTTATACATAGCTTTTAACTCTTTCCCCATATCATCACAATGTTTTTTAAAAGCTTTTTCTTTTGTTTTATCTAAATATAAAGCAAATCTAGATTGACAACCTTTTCTTTTATTTTCAACTATTTCAAAAGTTTCATCTAAAGTTCATTTTTCTTTTGCTTCACTAAGCATTTTTTTAAATTTTATTTGAGCTGCAGCTCTTTCTCATAATAATTCTACCAATGATTCTTTTTGCATTTCTGTTAAATCTTTTCTAATAAATTGTTTAACATCTTTAAAATCATGTTTATGTTCTTCCATAGCAGATTTAGTTTCTATATCTTCTTTAATATCTTCAATGATTAATTCTAAACCTCTAATCATAGACATAAATTTTTCAGATTTTTTATTTTCTATAGAACTATAGTAAAATTTATTAATAATTTTTTCTAAAGTTTTTCATTTTTCAGCATAAATTTTTTCTATTTTTGATTTCAAAGTTTTTTCAAATTCTCATTTATATTTTTCTGCTAATTCTTCAGAAACAAATATTTTTGCAATTAAATCATCTCAATGATTCATACACATATATTCAAAACCTTCTTTATCAGCCATAAAAGTTTTTAGCTTTTCAGCCATAGCTTTTCTTTTCAAAGACATTTTTGAAAATTCTTCATATTTATCTAATTTTCCAGATTTTATATCTTCAATCTTTTTTTTCATCATTGGCATATTTGTTTTTCTTTTTTTCAAGATAGTTTTTAATTCACTTTTTTCTTCTTCTGTCAAATCTGTTTTAACAAATTTTGTAAAAATTCAATATTCAGAATTATCATAAAACATAGAAGTTCAATGTTTTTCTCATTTTGAATGAGAGTGAGAATTAGCATTTGTAATAGATACAGAACCAAAACTAACAAGTGCAATACTAGTTAAAACCAAAATTTTTTTCATAAACATTTTTATTATATAATTAAAAAAGCACAATTTTTTAATGCTTGGGAAAATTATATTTTATAACCTTAAATTTTCCTTAAATTAAACACATTTCAGCTTGATTTTTTGTGTTTATATTTTTTAATTATTTTTTAGATAAAAAAACAGAATATATTTTTATATATTCTATATTTTAAAATATTTTTAATTTTAAATTATTATTTTTTTATAACTAATCTAGTTCATTCTGTACCACATGTAATTGTAGAGCCTCAAGTTGATACACATTCTAAAGAAGCTGCTGTAATTGCTGCACTTACTACTGTATTATTACCACTATTATTAGAATCTAGATCAATTCATAATTCAATTCTAGTATCATCATCTCAACCATCTCATTTAGCTTTTTTTTCTATATTTCAATCTTGTTCAAAAGTAGCTGAAATTTCATAATCCTGACCTGGTATAGTATTTTTGTCTTGACCTACTGTATAAATATAATCAAATGCTGCATTAGTTCTAGAACTTCAAGATTTCGGATCTTGTGGAAGTTTAGGAGTATATGTAGTTACTCAAGAAAATGCGTAATCACCTGCATTATTTGAGTTAGGATATTGATCTTTATCTTGATAAAATTGCTCTATTCATGACTGAACAGCTTTTATATCAGTTATTCTAGTTGAATCTCTAGCTTTTTGAATTTGACTTGTATATACAGATACAGCACCTGTAGCCAATATTCAGATTATTGTGATTACTACTAATAATTCTATTAGAGTAAAAGCCTTTTTTGTGTATTTACTTTTTAACATAAACTTTATTTTTAATAAATTAAATATACTTTTTTTTATAAAACAAGAAAAGTATATTTAAAAAATAAATAAAATCAAAAAAAAAGTAAAATTTTACTATTCACTAATTTCTATTTTATTTTATAATTTACTTTTAATCATTCTTTTGTCCCTAAAACTATATTTTTTTCTTCACAAGTTTTACAGATAAAAACATAAGCTTTAGGCTTTAATCTATCAACTTCAACTAATTTTTTACAATTTTTACAATAAAAAGAAACTTCTCATCTTTCTGAGTTAAATTTTTCCAATTTATTTCAAAGTTCTTCTATATTTATTAAATCATTATATGACATATTTTTTTATTAAAAATTATTTTTTTACTTTTTTTATCTTTTTTCTCTAAATAACTATAATAACTTTTAAGTTTTTTTATTTTACAAGTAAAAATCAACTAGTATTTTTTCAAAAGAATCTAGAATTTTCATCATTTTCTTTTTTATATTCAGGATTTATTATAGCTATATTATTAAAATATAATTTATATTTTCCTGATTCAAGTTCAAAAATTAAATCTTTTTTTTCTAAATTATGATTATTATCTTTTCAAAATTTTTTTAATAATTTTTTAGAAATTTCTTTTGTTGAAAATTTTACAATTATTTTTTTATCTTCTTTTATAATTATTTCTTCTTTATCTACATCATATTCAACATATTTTTTATCTCATTGAATATATTGAGAAAATTTATAAATTTTACTATATCATTTTATATTTATCGGAAAAAAATCTTGATTATAATTTTTTGAAAAATTAATATATTTTCTATTTATATTAACTTTATAAGAATATTTTTCTACTTTTATTTTTTTTACAATTCAAGAAATAATTTCCCATTTATATGGTTCTTTATATTTTTCTTCTCTAAGACTTTTTAAATATTTTTTATTATAACAATCATTTATTTGATATTTATAATATTTTTTATATTTACATTTTTTCTTATTTTTGTTTTTTTCTATTTGTTTTATTTGTTTTTTTATATTTTCTTCCCAATCTTTTTTATCTTTTTCTAAAATTTCTTTATAAATTTTTGGAAATAATTTTTTTATTTTTTCACAATTATTAAAATTACAAGAATATTCAATTCCTGAGTAAATATTTTTACTTAAACTTTGTGAAATATCTGAATAATTTTTTAATGGAATTATTTTATTATTTTGTAAAATTTTTGCTTTTTCCAAATTATTTTCAAGTCTTTTTAATTGTCTTTCTTCAGGAAAATTATAAACATTATATTTTGGAATAATAGAAATAATTATTATAAATAATGTCAAAGTTACTGGTAAAAAAATCAATTTTTTCTTTTTACTTATTACAAAATACAAAGAAATTATTAAAAGCCATAATCCAAAAACTACAATAAAATATCTATTTATTGTAATATCATACTGATTTATTCTCAGATAAATTGCATAAAAAAGCATAAAAATTTGAGGAATAACAGCTAGAGGAAAAATTTTTCTAAAATTTTTTATTAATTTATTTTTTTCTTCAAAAATATATGAAAAAATATAAGCTAAATATCAAAAAATTGAAAATCAAATTACAAGCCAACTAACTTCTCATTTTGGCCAGTTTGAAAAATTTGAAAGAACTTTTATAGTATAAGCATAAAGTATAAAAAAATATAAAAATACAAATGGAATTACTACAAATTTTATCAAAAATGAAAAAAATGCATTTTGTTTAAAATTATTTTCTAAAAAATTTTTTTTATCTGGAATTTGTGTTAATGCAAATATTGGAGTTACAATAGACAAAGATAAAATTGCCCAATTTCAATAAGTTTTTTCTCAAGCTATATTTAAGTCAAAGAGCGCATCTGTTGCCATAATTCATATTGCACCAAGTCCAAAAAGTAGTCAAGCAAAAATAAAAGTTAGCAGAATTAGAACAGAAATATTATAAAAATATGTATAAAAAACTAATTGTTTTGGATTAAAATTTTTTAAATAAGGAGCAAAAAATAAAAATGCTATTATTCAGCTAAAACTTAAAAAGAAAAATACAAAATTTTCAAAATCATTTATATCAAAAGAAAAAGTATTATAAAAAATTATTCAAAATCATATTGGAATAATTTGGAACAAATTTCTTTTTATTCTTGAAAAATTGGAAGTTTCAGTTGATAAATATGTTCATATACTAAAAACAAAAGTCATAATCAAAGAAAGAATAACAATAAAAATTCTTTCCTTATAAAAATCAGAAATACTATTACTATAATGTAATTGAGTAAAAAATAAACTTGCTGTAATAAAAATTATTATTATAGAAATAGGAAATCTCTCACAAATATTAATCAAATTTTTTTTCAAATTTTCTGAAGAAAATATTTTAAATATATTTTTCATAATTATTTTTTTAGAAATTAAAAAATTTTAATACATTTTTATTATACTTTTTATAAAATTTTTGCAAGAAATAAAAAACAATTTTATTCTTTATAATTCCTTAACCATTTATAAACATCTCATCTCTTTCAAAGAAATAATATTTTTATTTCAGAATTTATTTTTTTAAAAATTATTCTATAAGTGCCTATTCTAACTCTATATAAATTTTCATATCAATTTAAATTTTTTATATCATAATTTTCAAATTCCATATTTAAAATATCTAAAATAATTTTATCAAAATTAATTTTAGAGTTCATATTTATAATTTTTAATTGCTTTATCCAACTTTTTACCATTTTCTATTTATTAGATAAATATTGTAAAAATTCTTTTTTTCAAACTCATTCTTTTCAAAAATCTACAACATCACTGTAATATTCATCATCATAACTATATAATGTTTTCATAGATATAACATTATATTTTATTTTCTTAGCAATTCTATCTGGAACTTCTACACTTATTATAGCCATAATTTTTTAAAATTAATTTTTAATATATTTTTATTATACTTTTTATAAAATTTTTGCAAGAAAAAAAGTTTTTAATCTACTAAATCTTCCAAAATTTCAGAATTTTTATTTTCACAAAATTCTTCATAATTTTTTTTATAAAATTTATAATGCTTTGAATTTTGGTGTAATTTCAGAGTTTCTTCACTTTCCCAAGATTCTATTACAATAAATTTTTGTTTATTTTCTTGTGACCAAAAAATATCATAAAGCAAACATCAAAATTCATTTTTTGAAGCAGTTATCATAGTTTCAAGTAAATTTTTCAATTCTCTTATTTTACTTTCTTTTGCAAAAAAAGTTACTTTTTTAGTTATTTTCATAAGTTTAGTTTTTTTTATTTTTAATTAAAATTCATTACCAAAAGAAAAAGGAGCTTCTGTTCATTTATTTAAATTATCTAAAAATAGCTTTTTATCTTCCTTACTTAAAAAATTTTCTTCTTTGATAAAATTTTTAATTTTATCAATATTTCTTCCTTTAATAAAATCTTTATTTATTTCAGAATAAAATAAAATATCATATTTTTTTAATTCTTCTTTACTTTTTACTTTCTCTAAATTATCAAATAAAGTATTTATATTATTTTCTGTCAATAATCATTTTTCAGCAAATTTTTTTAAATAACTATTATTAATAGTTAAAGAAATATCTTCCTCAATTATTTGAAAACTATTTGCTACCATCATAATTATAAAAAATATATTAAATGAAGCTCAAAAATCTTCCATACTTTTTTCCTCAAAAAAATTATACATTTTTTTTATAATTTCTTTATAATTTTTTGATCCTAAAATATATTCTTCTAGTTCTTTCATCTTAGGTAATCATTCTAATAATACCTTTTTCAATTTATCTAATAATTCTTTATTATCACTAAATAAATCTAAAAAATCTTTTAACACCTCTAAATCATATTTATAGATTTTTCATTCTGCTAATTTTCATAATAATTTTTCTAATGCTTCTTTATATTCAATATCTGAATTAAACTTTTCTTCTTCCTCAAAATATTCCTGTTTTTTAGACTCAGTCATAGGTTTTAAAAAAGCATCTGTAATTTTTTCTTTTATAGTTTTTTCATCATTTCTATTTTCATTTTTTCCTTTTTTTCCTTCTTTTTCTTCAACTTTTTTAACTCATTCTCAAGTATAAATAATTTTATTTCATTCTAATTTAAAATTATTAAATTTTTTAAAATTTCATAAATTTAATGATGTTTCTGTAATATCATTTTTTAAAATTATTAATTTTCAATCTGTTGTTATTTCTTCAAAAATTTCTCATTTTTCAATTTTTATAATAACTAGTTTTCAATTTTCTCAATTTTCATCTAAAATCCAAATACCTATTTTATCTTTTTCCTGAAAACTTATTTTTAAATTTTCTCATAATTTATATATTTTTGTTCAAATTTCTAATATGCCATTATTTGCAAAATATCCAAAAAAATATTTAGGAATATTTTTATCTTTATGATTTACTATTATTTCTTGTTGTCTAGGAGTAAAATTTTCTCATCCAAAACTCATATTTTTTTTTGTTAAAAATTAAATTTTTCATATTTTTTTTATTACATTTAACTATATAACCGATTTTCTTGTGAAAATAATAAACCATTTTTTTTATTTGCCTCTGTAGATTTAATAATTTCTTCTATAGTTTTAGAAAAATTATCATCTGAAAGCATATCTCTCATATGACTAAAACGTGCACTAATAAAATGACTAAATGTAACACCAAGTGGTGAAAAACCATCCCACCTATCTACGTTGAATAGTATAGGTTTTAACTGGTCTGGAAGTTTTGGTGTAATTTTAAAATCACATATTCCCCAATATGCATTTGGTATTATATTTAAAATAGTTTGTGCAAAATAATACATCATACCATCTAATAACCATAATGTTTTTTCACTATAATATCCTCTACTATCATCACCTATACTTTCTAATTCTATATATGTCCAAAGGGGTGGATTTATATAATTTGGTAAATTAATAATTTCACCATTAATAACATCTGGATAAATATTTTTCCAAATTACAGTTAAAGATTCTTTTGAAAAATCTAAATCTGTTTTAGAAATATTTTTTTCAGTTTCTAAAAATTTACAAAATTTATCTAAATTTCCTTTCATTGAACCAACATATTGATTAAAATAAGTTGGTACTGTTGTTCTTTTTAATGTTTTAATATATTTCATATTTTTTCTTTTATTATATTATTAAAAAATAATTTTTGTTCTTCTTTCATATTTTCATTAAAAACCACTATATCAATTTTTTCTTCAAAATTTTTAAAAAATTCTCTTTCTAAAATCAAAGATAATTTTAAATTAGAAATTTTTTTATCTTTATTAATTACAAGCAAATCTATATCTCATCACTTTTTTTCATCATCAACTCTACTTCAAAATAAATAAAAATCTCAATTATAATTTTTATTAAATAATTTAAGTAATTCTAATTTTTCTTCTTAAAAATTAAAACAAATTTTGTAGCTACTCCCTTCCCTTAGACTTAAGGGAAGGGCTGGGGATGGGATAATTACTAAAATTCTTTCCTCTACTGCACACCAATTCTATATTCTATTTCTTTCCCTACAAAAGCTACATCTCTACCATATTTTAATCTTGATAATTCCTTCATTGCTTTTGCTATTTTTTCATCTCAAGTTTCTAGGTATGGATTTATTGGAATTATTGAAAATCCTCAGGTAGGTTGATTATCCACAAAAAGATTAATTGCAGCCTTGAATTTGTCCATATTAATTAAATCTCTATCAGAAAAATTTGGAGCCATTTCTTTAGCTAAAAATTCTGCATCTTCTGGCCCAATTTTATACATCATTTTTGTTCAAACATTACCAAAAATTGCTGTTTTTAGATTAACACTTGATTTACTAAGAGAATCAGATTTCTCTAATTGTCATAAATATTGATGTCAAATATTAAGTGAAAGTCTATATTTTCTGGCTTCTGATAAAATTGATTCAATTGCATCAGTTACATAGTTTTGAAATTCATCTATATATAAGAAAAAATCTTTTCTGTCTTTTTTAGCAATTTTATCTCTTCTCATGGCAGCCATTTGCAATTTTGAAACTAGCACCATTCAAAGAAGCTGAGAATTAATATCTCACAAACTTCATTTACTCAAATTAACAAAAAGAATTTTTTCTTCTTGCATTATTTCTCAAATATTAAAACTAGATTTTGTTTGACCAATAATATTTCTCATTGTAGAATTCGTAATAAATTGACCAAATTTTGCAGCAAAATAAGGAATAATTTCTTGTTTTTCTCTATCTCACATTGAAGCATAAGTATTTTCCCACCAAGATTTTACTATTGGATTACTTACATGTCTTGTTCTTTCTTTTTGCCAAGTTGGGTCAGTAAAAAGCCTTACTAAATCAGTAATTGCAGCTCAACCAGGATATTCCATCAAAGCTAAAACTCAGTTTCTAAAATAATCTTGAAGTCTAGGCCCAAAAATTTCATTACCAAAAAGTTTTATCATAATATTCAAAGCATCTTGAGCAACCAAATCCATTTCACTTTTATCTTGAATTTCAAGTAAATTAAGTCACATCGGTCTTGAAACATCTGTTGGATCAAAAAATATCAAATCATCAGCTCTTTCTCTAGGAACAAATGGCAACAAATCTTTTGCCAAATCTCCATGAGGATCTAAAACTCATATTCAGCTTCCATTAGCTAAATCTTGTCTAGCCATAACTTGCATAACTGTAGTTTTTCATGTTCAAGTTTGCCCAATTACATAAAAGTGCCTAAATCTATCTTCTGTTTTTAGTCTCACTTCCCTTTTTACTCATCTATAAATATTGTGTCAAAGCAAAATTCACTCCTTTGGAATATTTGAAGGAGCTCTAACAATTTTGAAATTTTGCCATTTTATTTCTGGAGTTTTATTATATTTTGTATGAGGAAAATGGAAAAGACTTGATAATTCTTCTACATTTAAAATAGATTTTTTGAAAAATAAAACAAGAGGTTTTTTGAAATATCTATAAATATAATTTTTTATTAATTTTTTATCATTATGGTATGTAGTAGAGGAAAATTTATTAAAATCTGGATATGCAAATTGAGCAAAAGCTCCTGAAATATTTTTTAATTCAGACTCTATAATTCTCAAATTATTTCAAGCTGTAATTATTCTAATAATTACTTCATAACCAGTTTTGTCAGCCTTTTCATCAACAGTTTTTGCTCTTTCTTGAGTTAAGGCACTTGTTCTATTTTCTTCACCTTTTGGACTTTCTTTATCTTCCCCATTACTTGTAAATAAGGCAAAACCCCAAGAAAATATTTTAAGCAAAAATTTGAATGGATTTAAACTCATTCAATCTTTTGTTCATTTCATTATTTCACTTGAAACTCTTGAAGTTTTTGTTTGCCAATCATCATCAACAGGTCTCAAAAGAATTTGAATAACAGCAGATTCATCTTCTTCTAATTTTGAAATAGAATTAGTAATATTATTAATAGGATCACTTTCTAATTTTTGGTAAGTTTTGATTGGATAAAAATAATCTCTTGATAAATAAAGTTCAGTTCAAAGTGAATATTTTTTTCCTTCAAAAATATTTTTTTCAAGAGTTTCTTCAATAATTGCATCAGGATAAAATCAATTTATCTGTTTTTCAATTAATTCTTTATATTTTTTTGGTAAAACTACATAAAAATAAATTTCATTTTTATCAGCAACATATTCAAGTGAAATCAAATCTTGACCTAAAAGTTTTGAAGAAATTGAAGAACTAGAAATACTTTTTGCTGAAGTTAAAAGTTGTTCCATTATAGAAATTTTTTCTTTGAAATCTTTTGCTGTTTCATTTTTTTCATCTTGATCAGATTCTTTTTTTGGCATTGTAACCATCAAAAAACACAAATCTAAAGTTCTTTTTTTATTTACTTTTGTTCTATATAACCACAAAATAGCCTGAACAATTACAAAAAGTAAAATTATTCAAGTTATGAAATTTAAAAGTCCTGTGACAAATGGTGTCATAAATATTTTTTTTATTTAAATATTTTTATAGTTTTCCAAAATTATTTATATTTAATATTATACTATTTTTTAAAAAAAAATAAAGGTTTTTTTATTTTTTTTCTTATTTTGCAGCCCCTTTTTCAGGAGAGAGGGCTTTTAAAATAAAGTTTTCCTTAAATAATTCAATGATTTTCCAAAATTTCTATTACATTTTTATTCAAAACTTTTTCCAAATCTTCTTTTTTTGTTTCTTGTAATTTTTCCACACTTCAAAAATTCTTCAAGATTTTTTTCCTAGTTTTTGGTCAAATTTGGGGCAAACTTTCTAAAATATTTTTTTTATTTGCTTTGCTTCTAGAATCTCTATTAAAAGTTATTGCAAATCTATGAGCTTCATCTCTCAATTTTTGAATTAATCTAAGTTCCAAACTATTTTTTTCTAAAATTATTTCTTTAAAACCACCCCTGAAGTTTTCAACTTCTTTCCCCTCCTTAATAAGGAGGGGATTAAGGGGTGGGGAGATTACATACAAAATTTCCTCTTTTTTTGCTATTCAAACTAAATTTATGTTTTTCCTATATTTTCTCCCTTTTTCAAAGGGAGTACCCACAGGGGGAGGGATTTCTTCAAAAATTTCATAAACACTACTCAACTGAGCTTTTCATCAGTCTATAATTATTAAATCTGGATAATTTTCTAATTTTTCTAATTCCAAAATTCTTCTTTTTGCAATTTCTCTCATTGAATCAAAATCATTTATCTCTTGTTCTTTAAGGGTTTTTATTTTGAATTTTCTATATTTATTTGAATTTATTTTTCCATTTTCAATTACACTTCTAGAAGCTACTGTATGAGTTCCAGAAAAATGACTTATATCATTACATTCAAAAATAATATCCTTGTTTATCCTTTCAAATCCCAAAAGTTCCAAAATATTTTTCATAGTCCCTTTTGTAAAATTTTTTGTAGAAAGACTTGCAATATGTTTTTTATAAGCAAATTCATACAAATTTTTATAGCACATTTTTAGTAAATCAGCTTTTACTCAAATTTTTGGAATTTCTAATTTTATTTTTTCAAAAATTTCTTCTTTTAATTTTATTTTTTTTTGAATAATAATTTTTGGAATTTTTTTATTTTTTTCTAATTCTAAAAAAGAAAGTAAAGAGGTTTTTACAAAATTTTCTAAAACTTTTTCCAAATTTTCTTCTAAATTATTTTCTATTTCATAAGGATAAAATCAAGTAATTTTAGAATCTCTAATTTCTATTTTTCAAATAAAAATTTTATCAAATTTTTCTAAATAATTAATAATATCATAATCTCAAATAATTCATTCTCTTACAATTTGTTTTTGGTCCAAAATTTTTATAGATTCTATTTGTTTTTTCAAAATTAAAGCTCTTTCAAATTCAAGATTTTTAGCAAAAATTATCATTTTTTTTTCTAAATCTTTTATAATTTCTTTATAATTTCCTTTTAAAAAATATTTTATTTCTTCCAATTTTTCAAAATATATTTTTTTTTCCAATTCTTCTTTATTAATTTTATTTTCTTCTATTTTTTTTGTTCTTATATTTTCTCCCTTTTCAAAGGGAGTACCCGTAGGGGGAGGGATTTTTACTTGGGGTGAGGTAAATAAATATTCATCTAAATTATAATTATTTTTATTTTTAAAAAAATTATTTTTTCAAACTCAATATCCAAAAACTTTTTTTAAAACTTTCAAAATATTATCAACATCCTGAGATGAAATATATGGTCAAAAATATTCTGCTTTTGTCTCCCTTTCTCCCTTGGGGGAAAGGGCTGGGGATAGGGGGTTTTTATTCCTAACTCTAATGATTTTTGGAAATTCTTCACAAGTAATTTTTATATAAATATGATTTTTTCAATCTTTCATCAAAATATTATATTTTGGAAGATATTTTTTTATAAGATTTGTTTCTAAAATAAGACTTTCTGTTTCATTTTCAACTAAAATATATTTTATATTTGTAATTTTTTCTAGCATTTTACTTTTAGCAAAATTTAGTTTATTTTTTGAATTAAAATATGAATTTACTCTTGAAGATAAATTAACAGATTTTCCAATATAAATAATCTCCTCTTTTTCATCAAAAAATTGATAAATTCAAGGAGATTTTGGCAAATTTTCTAGAATATTTTTTAGTTTTGCTTGCATAAAAATTTTTTATTATATATTTTTTTTATTTTTATATATAAATGATACTTTTTTTTTATTATAACAAAATTTTTTTTAAACACAAACTTCTCACACAACATTTTTTACAAGAGCTTTATTATCATATGGAAATTTTTTATTTTCTAAATATCTAATAAGAGCATAAAAAATACTATATTGATCAAAACTTTCATATAAAAAAGCATTTCCAGAACTTTCTCAGGCATCAAATTCTTTTAAAATAGATGACAAATAATTATTACTATTAACAATTGGGACAACTCAATATTTGAAATAATTTTCCAAACTATCTATATCATCATCTCCTACTATAAAATCAAATCATACTTTTTTTTCTAATGAAATTTTATTTATAAAATGAAGGTTTTGTGTACTTTTAAATTTTTCATTATTTGTTAAAATAACAAAATTTACAGGTAATTTTGATAATCCATAAATAAGATGTTCCAAAACTTCTCATTTTGTTATATCAATAAGTCAAAGAGATTTATTTTTTCTCAAAAGCCCTAATTCCCTAATAATTATATTTTTATACTTTGTTTTTTGTACTAGTAGTTTAGCTAATTGCATTTTTTTATTATTTAGAATTTGTTAAAATAATTTTTTTATAAAGCTTTTTTCACATATTTTCTTTAATACACAAATATTTTAGCATACAAATTTTATTTTTACAAAAAAATAACTAAAAAAACGTTTGACAAAAAATATATATAAATTTAAATTAATAATTTAAGCTCAATAATATTTTATAAAAATAAATATATTTAGTATCTCTTTTTTTATATTTTTTTAGTAAAAAATTTTTTGAATAATATTTTTTTACAAAAAATAAGTTGTAAAAAAAGTTTTTATATATAAAATATTTTTACTTTAATTAAATAAAAATAATAATATGGCAAAAACATATATTGAATGAACAAGCTGTAAAGCTATAAATTGACAATTTTGAGAATTTTTCAATATTTCTATAAATATTGAAAAAATACAACAATATGCTAATGAAAAAGGTTATGTAAATATGACTATGAGTAAAAGAAGAGAAGTTGGACAATATTGAGATACTCATTATTTTACATTAAATGAATATAATCCTGAAAATAATAATAATTCTACTACAGATAACAACCAAGCAACTAAAAAAGAAGATAATGAAGATATTTCTGTTGAAGATGTTCCATTTTAAAAAAAATCTTAAAACTAAAAAAATCAAAGCAAAATATTTTGCTTTGATTTTTTTAGTTTTTTTATATTTAAATAAGTAAAGACAAGGTTTCTCTTTCATCTTTAGTTAAATATCAAATAAATCTTAAAAAATTTTCTTTTTCCTCTTTAGCCAAATTAGATGATTTTAAAATTTTTCATCTAAGTATTTTTAAAGCTTTTGTTTCTAATAATACCATAATTAAAAATTATATTATAAAACATTTTATTAAAATGTAAATACATTATATACTATTAAAAATGGTTTGTAAAATATTTTATACAAAAGTCAAGAATTAAATGCTTTTTTAAGTATTTTTTCTTTTAATTAAAGGAAAAGTAAAGAATAAAATTATTTATAAAAAATATAATTATAAAAAAAACATATTTTTACATATGTTTTTCTAAAATAGCTTTCAATTCAGGAACTTGTTGAACTCAAACTAGTTGTTCAACTGGTTTACCATCTTTAAAAATTATCATTGTTGGAATACTTTTTATTTTAAATGCTCCTGCAACTCATGGATTATCGTCCACATTAAGTTTAGACACTTTTGCATTTTTTCACATTTCAGTTGCTAGTTGATCCAAAATTGGGATCATCATTTGACAAGGCCCACACCATTCAGCCCAAAAGTCAACTAAAACTATTCCAGTAGATTTTAAAATTTCTTCTTCAAAATTTACATCTGTTAAGACTACTACACTCATATTTTTTATTTTTATAAAGTAAAATACAAAAATTATTATAATTCTTTTATTAAAATAATCAAAAGATTTTTTGCATTTTTTTTTGCAATTAAAAAATTTTTACTATACTTAAAAAAGTAGATTTATTTTATAATATTAAAATTATGCAAAACAAATTAATAAACAGTAAAAAAAATATAAGTATACTAAAAAGAGCATTAGTTATACTTATTCTTAGCTTTTTTACTTTTAGTGTAACAAATATTTCAAATGCTAATAGTTTGGTCTCAAAAAATGAAAAAGTACAAATTAATGCTTTTATTACTAATTATTTGAATAATGTATCAAAAAAATATAATAAAGAAAAAATAATTATTAAATTTGTCAATATAATTAAAAAAATAGATATTTTAAAAATTAATTTTCAAAATAGACAAAATGTTGCTAATAAAGAAAAAATTCTTCAAATTTTATGAATTATAAAAACTGAAATGAAAATTTATCTTGGAAATTTAGATAAAAAATCATTAACAAAAAATATGAAGAAAAAGTTAAAAGAAGTAAATATTATAAAGGATTGATTAGCTGATAGTAAATTTTTATATAATTGAATAGAGGTTTTTAATCAATGAAATAATAAAATTAGTACAGCAAAATGAGGTCAAGTTGTTTATTTTATTCGTTTACAAAATAATAATTTAGATAATCTTTCAAGCCAAAAAAATGAAGTTTATCTTAAAAAAGCTCTTTGGAAAAATAAAAAATTATCTAGACAAACTTTTATAGCAAGATTATGATATTTTACAAATTCTGATTTATATTCTATAAGAGAAGATTTTACAAATCCTCCAACCTGTTATGATACTTTTAAATATTATAAATGAACAAATTATAATTGAATACCTGATTCTTTAACTTATATGTCTAAAAGTTTAGATGAATTATCTAAAAAATTAAAAAATGCTGGTACTCTTACAACAGCTTTAAATCATAATTGAGTTATGTGTCCTAATCCTAATCAAGTAAATAAATTAAGATGGTTAAAATTTGATGTAAAAAGTTGACTTGCTGATACTATAAAAAATGATATTACTCCTGCACTTAAAACATTAAAATAAAAAAATTCTAAGTAAAATCTTACTTAGAATTTTTTTATAATTTTATTAGCAGAAGATTCTAGTATTCTGCTTTTTTATTTTATAGAATTTTTCATTTATTATTTTTCTTTCTTTCTTCTATAATATTTAATATTTTTCAAATAATTTCTGGATGTTTTTCTTTCAAAGTGTCTATAGCAAAAGCTAAAATAACTAAAACAACAGAATCTTTTTTAACTCTTACAGAGGACATTCTTATTTTTTCATCTGAAAATATTCACATTTCTCAAACTATATCTTCTGCATAAATTTCTCATAAAATAATATCATCAGAAATATATGATTCTAACTTTCATTCTAATAAAACATATAAAGCAGAAGCTTCATCTCAATTATTAAAAAGAATTTCACCTGTTTTTAAACTTCTTTTTTGACTTATAGATTCTAAAAAATAAAGCTCTGAATTTGTCAATCAAGACAGTAATTTTACATCTCTTAAATTAAGCATTTGCATAAAAGTTTTATTAAAGTAAGTATTATCTATAATACTCAAAAATTAAATTTTAACAAGATAATAATTATTTTGTATCTAAAATATCTAACATTTTATAAATGTAATCAGAACCTTTTTTTATAATATTAGCTCATAAATATTTTATAATAATATCATCAGAATCATCAAAAGGAACTAAGTATATTCATTTCATAGTAGTTTTTTCATATCACTGAATCCTATAAAGAATAGTTCAAGTAGAAGTATTTTCCATAAAAATTCAATAATCTTCATTTTTAAAATCAAAAATAAAATCATTAGTTGTAGGATTATCTGAAAAACTCAAAACTCAAGAGTCATTTTGTAAATATCCAATTTCTCAACCTGTTGAACTATAATTGTAAGATTCTAATTCTAATAATTCTCAATAATTTTCAAAACTATTTTTATCAAATTTTACAATTTTTAAATCTATTTTTTCATCTACATCAAAATATAAAATTCAAGTAGAAGTATTTCAAATTTTTACATTTATATTATCATTATTATTTGTATTTTCATCTATAATTTTATTTGTTTTATAATTATTCCAAAAAACATTTATAAGTCAAGAATTAGGATAAATATAAGAATAATTTACTTTTCTAGCTTTTACATCATCATCTTCAAAAGCATTTCACAAATTATCATCTGGATAATCTGTTCAAGAGCTAACTGTTCAAGTTGAATTAGTTCTATAATTATCACTATTAAAATCATCATCTATACTATCAATTCCACCTAAACCAGCTCCATTAAAATTTATTTTTGTTGTATCAGAATCAGAAAATTGTGTTTCAAAATTTAATCATCAAATATCTACTAAAAGTTCCTTTTCAGTTTTATAAATAGCTCAAGAAAAATTTGCATAATCATTATCAAAAAAAATTAAAAAATCATCTCATGAATAAGTTCAATAACAATAAGCATTTTGCGAAGAAGTTGGTGAATATAAACTAGTATTATTAATTCAAATATTTACATTTCAACTCATAGTAACACTATTTGGACAAGAAAAATTATCAGTATATCAATTTCAATTTGAATTTAATTCTTTAGTGTATTTTATTGCCAATTTTCACTTGGAGTAAATTGTACTAAGTAAAATAGTATCAATATTTTCTATTTTTTTATAATATCTAAGAGTTGAATTATTATTAAAAACAATCATTCATAAAAACATAGTTATTATAACAAGTATCAAAATATAAATCAAAATACTTGCTTTTTTATTTTGTTTCATTTAAAAATATTAAAAAATTAAAACTAATTTAAAAAATTCTTTTTTATCTATATTTTTCCATTCTTCTCAATCTAAATTATAACTATAATTAGGAACTAATTCAAGTTCTAAATTCAAAATTGTATTAGAATTATATGTACCTACCTGAAAATCTTTTGTATAAATTCCTTCAAAAAGCTTATCTTTGTAAATTTTATAATCATAAATTTTTTCTGGATTTGTTCCAATTTCTGCTAATCTATTTTGAGATAATTCTGAATATCACAAAAGTTTTTCTCAATATTTTCCATAATCATTATCAAATTTCATAGTATCTTTATTTACTATTCAAATGGCAATTCAAAAAGTTTCTTTTTCATTTTTTAGAAGAATTATATCACTTCAAACTCAAACATCAAAGCTTTTTACAAAAGAATATTTATAAAAAGCTTCTGAAAAATTTTTCATTTTTGCATTAAAACTAGAAAAACTTAAAAAAAATTGAGTTTTTTCTTTTGACTCTTTAACTTCTTTCAAAGAATCAACTATAAAACCAAACAAAAACATAAACAAAATACTACTTATACTTATTGCAACAATTGTTTCAACTAATGTAAATCAAAAAATATTTTTATTATTTTTTAATTTTTTATCCTCAAAATTAATTTTCTTAAAAAAAGATTTCACAATAAAAAAGAGTTAAATATAATAAAGATTATTCTCATTATATTTATTTTTAATTTTTTTCAAATGATAAAGAACAAAAAAGCTGAAACACTTTTCACAATTGTGATAGGAATGGTAATTCTTTCTTTTATTATTACTGCTTTAACAACAATAATAATTGATTCAAGAAATGAACAAAACACTTTTAATGATTCTAGATTATTAACTATTTTAAAAAATAATACTTCTAATATTGCTACAAAACTAAGTACTGATAATATTTCAGAAAATAGTATTTTTTATATATATAAAGATAAATTAGCAAAAGAATTCTTAATATTTACTTGAAGTAGTAACCCTGCTGACCCAAGTTATGAAAATTATAAATATAAATATATAGACCAATATTGAGAAAAAATTGATTTAGATACTTTTGATTGAAAGGCATATCAAAGACTTTTATGGTTAGAAAGAGAAGATACTTCTATTGATTGAACAAAAAATCAAGTAATAAAAGCAGTTGTTAAAAGATTAATTGAAAAAAATTAATTCCCCAGAAAACCCCTCTCTCTTGTATTCTCTCCCTTTCAGGGAGAAAGAGGCTGCAAGAAGATAATAATTTAAATAAAAATAAAAAATAATGATAGACCAACACAAAACTTTGGCTGAAAAATTTTTGAAAAAATGATTTTGGCTTTACCTTTTTTCCTTTATTATAGCTCCTATTTGATATATAATAAAAATAATTATTTCTGGAAATATAAGTGTTTCTGAACTTTGAATTTTGTATTGAATAATAAGTTTAGTAACTTTACTTTCAAGTTTTAATGATTTTTGAATGACTGAAAGTTTGCTTCATTTTTTACCAAAATATATAACAGAAAAAAAATATAATTATGTAAAAAGTTTGCTTGTTTATGCTTTTTTAGCTCAAACTATAACTTGAATATTAATTGCTAGTTTTTTCTTTTTTTGAGCTGATTATATAGCTTTGAATTATTTTAAATCAAATGATGCTATAATTTCTTTAAAAATATTTGCAATTTTCTTTTTATGAATAAATATTTTTCAAATTATTTCTACTTTTTTTATGGCAATTCAAGATACTTTTTTAAATAAAATAATAGATTTATTAAGAATGTGATTTGTTTTAATTTCAGTTTTAGCAATATTTTTTCTTGATTTATCAAGTTTGGTTAATTTTTCTTATTCTCGGCTTATTTGATTATATTTCTGAATTTTATTTGCAATAATGTTTTTCTATAAAAATTATTATTCTAAATATCTAAAAAATGAAAAAATTATTTGGAGCAAAGAGTTTTTTAAAAAAATATTTTCTTATGCAATTTTAGTATTTATTTGAGCTCAAGCTGCAACTATTTTAGGACAAATGGATATGCAAATGATTATTTATTTACTTTGAACAACAGATGCTGGTTATTATACAAATTATCTTTCAATTATTGCAATTCCCTTTATGATAATTTGACCAATTTTTGCTTTACTTTTTCCTATATTTTCTGAAATGTATGCCAAAAAAGATTTTGAAAAAATAAAATTAGTAAAAACTACTTTTGTTAATAATTTTTCAGCAATTGCAATAGCTTTTAATTTTTTATTTTTTGTTTTTTGACCAATAATTGCTTATATTTTATTTTGAGAAAAATATATTTTTTCAGGAGAAATTCTCAGATATGCTATCTTATTTTTAGTTTTTAATTTTTTATTACAAATTAATTTTAGTATTTTAGCTTGAGTTTGAAGAGTTATTGAAAGAGTAAAAATTATTTCTATTGCTTTAGTTTTTAATTTTTTTCTAAATTTAATTTTAATAAATTGACTTGATATAATTTGATTTGAATGAATTTGAGTTGCTTGAGCAGCTCTTGCAACTTGAATTGGTTGGATTTTAATTTATTTACTTAGTGAATTATTTTTATGAAAAAAATATTTTGTAAAAATTGATTATAAATTTTTATCAAAAAATATTTTTTTAATGTGATTTTTATGATTATTTTTTTATAAATTTTTAATTCCTATATTTGATTGAGTTGGAAGATTAACCAGTTTTTGAATAATGTTTTTAATTTGAATAATTTGGTTTGTAATATTTTTTGCAATAAATTATAAAGAATTTAGATGATTTTTTAATCAAATTAAAAATTTTAGAAAATAAAATAAAAAAAGTTTTGATTTTATTCTTATTTATATTATAATCTTAATGAGATGAGTTTTATTTCTGTTACAATATAAACTATGAAAGATATATATCTTAATTTAAATAGATTATTAGAATCAAAATTAAAAAAAATAAATTTAAAATATAAAAGAACTTTGTTTAATAAAATAGATTTTTCAAAAAATCTTATTTGAATTTATTGAGAAAGATGAATTTGAAAAACCTATTTAATGCTTCAAAAATTAAAAGAAACTTGATGATTTTATTTTTCTTGTGATAATCCAATAATTCAAAGTACAGATTTATTTAATTTTATAGATTTTCTATCAAATGATTTGAAAATAAAATATATTTATATTGATGAAATTCAAAAAAATAAAGATTGGATAAATATCATAAAATCAATTTCTGATTTAGAATTTGATTCAAAAATTATTTTTTCAGGTTCAAGTAGTTTAGATTTATACTTAGGAACTATAGATTTAGCTAGAAGATGAAAATTTTATAATTTACATACTTTAAATTATTTTGAATTTTTAAATTTATTTTATAAAGAAAATATTAAAAAT
>Ga0256834_1000382_pt1 | contig 32296 bp, 29 predicted proteins | sample 4281140metaG_FD_190536 | JGI IMG/M metagenome (GOLD analysis project Ga0256834, IMG submission 190536) | Hydrothermal vent microbial communities from East Pacific Rise, Pacific Ocean - 4281-140 | ecosystem: Environmental > Aquatic > Marine > Hydrothermal vents | place: Pacific Ocean: East...
GAGAACGGCGTGTTCCCGGCCGATAGCGTTGATAGGGTGATAGTCGGGGGCGCTGGCCGGGGGTGATCCGTTGGCGGAGGTTCCTCCCGTCCTGGTCAACTTCAAGGCCTACTCCGAGGCCGTGGGCGATCGGGCCCTGTCCCTGGCGAGGGCCGCGGAGAAGGTGTCGGAGGAGACGGGCGTCACGATAGGCGTGTGCCCGTCGCACGTGGACCTGGCCCGCGTGGCCTCGGAGGTCGACGTCCCCGTGTTCGCCCAAGCCGTTGATGCGGCCGAGCCCGGTAGCAGGACGGGGCACGTGACGCCCGAGATGGTTCGGGAAGCGGGCGCCGACGGTACTCTCCTCAACCACTCGGAGAGGAGGATGTTGCTGGAGGACCTGAAGGACGTGTGCCTGGCGTGCATGAACGAGGAACTCACGACCGTCGTCTGCGCGAGCGATGCCGTGGCCGCGCGGGCGGCGGGCGCGCTTCGACCCCACGCGGTCGCCGTCGAGCCCCCCGAGTTGATAGGCACGGGGACGCCCGTGTCCAAGGCGGATCCGGAGGTGGTGGAGGCGACGGTAGAGGCCGTGAAGGAGGTATCCGAGGACACGGTCGTCCTCTGCGGCGCCGGTATCACGGACGGAACAGACGTTAAAGCGGCGATCGAGTTGGGCGCCGACGGCGTCCTGGTGGCTTCGGGCGTCGTTCTCGCGGACGATCCCGAGGAGGCCATGAGGGACCTGGTCTCCGGCATCCCCTAAACCTCGGTCCGGGTGATGCGGGTTGCTGGATAGGGTCAAGGAGATCATGATGGAAGAGTCCAAGGTCATCAAGTTCGCCTGCGAGAACCTGCCGGAGGACCAGGTCGCGGAGGCCGTCGGCGTCCTCAAGGACAAGATCGAGGAGGGTAAGAGCGTCTTCGTGGTCGGGATGGGTAGGACCGGCCTCATAGGCGAGTGCTTCGCGGTCAGGCTGGTTCAGATGGGTGCCAGGTGCTACGTGGTCGGGCACAGCACGGAGAGGGCCATCGGCGAGGGCGATCTCCTCGTGGCCCTCAGCGTGTCGGGCGAGACCATGTTCGTGAACTACGCGGCGGACGTGGCCAAGGACGAGGGCGCCGACGTCCTCGCCGTCACCATGAACGCGGACTCCGAGCTCGCGGGCAAGGCCGACGTCCTCGTGGTGCTGCCCGAGCCCCAGGAGGAGATACTGAGGACGTTCTCCGAGATACTCATGCTGTCGTTCCTCGACGGTCTGGCCGCCCAGCTCGCCGAGGAGCTGGGGGTAGACGAGTCCGACATGTGGGAGAGACACGCGAAGATACAGTGAGGGTGATGCCCGATGTACGACGATCTACCGTTCGTCGAGGACGTGGACCTGGAGGGCCTCTCCGTGGTCCTGAGGGTCGACATCAACTCCTCCATCGTCGACGGCAGGATAGAGGACGACGAGAGGATAAGGAGACACGCCAAGACCGTCGCCGCCCTCCTGGACGAGGGGGCCAAGGTGGCCGTCCTGGCCCACCAGGGTAGACCCGGGGACCCCGACTTCACCACGCTCGAACCTCACCACGAGGTCATGTCCGAGGTCCTGGGGGACGGCATCGAGTACGTCCCGGACGTCTTCGGCCCGGCGGCGAAGGAAGCGATCAGATCCCTCGAACCGGGCGAGGCGGTGCTCCTGGAGAACGTCAGGTTCTACTCCGAGGAGAGGATGAACAGGGAGCCCGAGTGGCACGCGCAGCGACACCTCGTCAGGAACCTCGCCCCGCTCTTCGACGTGTTCGTGAACGACGCGTTCGCCGCGGCCCACAGGTCCAACGCCTCCCTCGTCGGGTTCACCAGGAGGCTCCCCTCGTACATCGGTCACGTCATGAAGAGGGAGGTCGAGGTGCTGGACGGTAAGGTCAGGAAGGAGATGAAGGACGGCGTGTTCGTGCTCGGGGGTTCCAAGGTCGGGGACGCTATGCGCGTGATCGCCAGGGCCGTCGAGATGGACAACGTCAAGCGCATACTCCTGGGAGGCCTCGTGGCCAACGTGTTCCTGTGGGCCGAGGGGATAGACCCGGGGAGGCCGACGAGGAAGTACCTCCGTGACAAGGGGTACGCGGACTACGTCGACGACGCCAGGGAACTCCTCCAGGAGGACGAGGAAGGGAAGATCATGGTCCCTAAGGACGTGGCCCTCAACGACGGGGGTCGTAGGGTCGAGGTCCCGGTGGAGGAGCTGCCCTCGGACCACCCGATATTCGACATCGGGTCCGAAACGATAGAGGAGTACGTGGCCGAGATCGAGAGCGCGGGCATGGTCATAGCCAACGGTCCGATGGGGGTTTACGAGGAGGGAGGCTTCGAGAAGGGAACCTACGAGGTCCTCAACGCGATGGCGAACTCCGACGCGTTCACGGTGATAGGGGGTGGTCACATCATAGCGGCCGCCAAGGCGTGCGGGGCCTACGAGGGCATGGACCACGTGAGCACGGGCGGCGGATCCATGCTACGTCTGTTGGCCGGCGAGAGACTCCCGGCGCTCGAGGCCATCAGGACGTGTCCCCTCAACGAAGGGGGGTAGCGGTCTGGTCTCCGTGATATACCACAGGCCCTTCAGCCACTTCAGGGTCAACCACACCGCCCTGATCGCGGGGAACCTCGGGGCCGATCACGTGGTCTACTCCGAGCCCGAGACCAAGGCCGCGCTGGACGGTATCCAGCAGGTCCTGCAGTACCCGGACGAGAGTTCCAACGTGCCCGTAACGGTCACGAGAAGCCTAAAAGACGCCGTGCGGATCACCCGGGCGAACGAGGTGATACTCCTGGATCCACGGGCCGAGCCCCGCGAGATACCCGAGGACGCCGCCCTCGTGGCCGTCCCGGTCGAGAGGATGGATGATATCGATCCCGACGACTTCGACGACGTCGTCGGGGTAGGCGCTCCCGTGGGGGAACTGGCCGCCCTGGCCGTGGCCCTGTACGACCTGGCCGAAAGGGGGTAAGTTCCGATGGTCCGTCGTTCCAAGGGCTTCAGGAGCAGGACCAGGAAGAAACTCCGCAAGAGGGTACGCGAGAGGGGCATGCAACCCCTGGGCAGGATGATGCAGGAGTTCGAGAAGGGGCAGAAGGTCCACATCGTCATAGACCCCAGCGTGCACAAGGGGATGCCCCACCCGAGGTTTCACGGTAGGACCGGTGAGGTCGTCGGGAAGCAGGGACGCGCGTACATAGTGAAGGTCAGGGACGGAGGCAAGTACAAGCACCTGATAGTCAGGCCCGAGCACCTGAAACCGCAGGAACAACCCGAGAACCAGGGCTGAAACCCCGGGCGTGCGTCCCCCCTTGCCCCCCGTACCCGTCAGAGCCAGGAGGAGGGAGCCCACCAACGTCCACGTGGCCAGGAAGGTGGCGGAGCGCGTCCTCGAGGAGAGAACCATCGAGCTGACGTACGACCAGACCGAGGCCGTACGGTACTTCGAAACGTTCGGCATCCTGGACGAGGAGGACCTGGAGGAGGCGGCGGAGGAACTCAGGGAGATAGTCTCCGAGATATCCCCCAGCGACGAGGTAACCGAGGTCCTCGTCAACAAGATCCTGGAGGTCCTCCCCCGGACTAAGGGGGAGGTCCTCGCTATACTCGAGTTCGGAGGAAAGAGACTACTTAGACGCGCGGACGAAGACATCGTCAACGGCATACTGGGTACCGTCGATAAGCTCCTAGAAAACGTCGAGGAGTGATGAGGGTTTGATCGAGATACTGTACAAGAAACCCAAGGGGAGGGGACCCTATGAGGAACACGCCCTCGTGATCGACTACCTCCCCTACGGGAGGCCAGAGGACCCGCCCCACAGGAGAAGACCCGTGGCCCAGGGCGTGGGAAAGGACTTCTTCATACTCCTCGACCTCGAACCCAGGGAAGGCGCCTACCTAGACCTGCACGAGGAGGTGTACATCGGCCCCGACAGCGAGAAGAGGGACAAGGTCAAGCGTGTGGTCAAGAGGATAAGGTACGAGGACCTCACGGCCACCGCTAAGGAGGAGCTACCCGTGGCCGTCGAGAAGATAATCGAGTCGAACGAGGAGGACTTCGTCCGCTTCTTCAACGAGGCCAGACCCATAACCCCGAGACTCCACCAACTCGAACTCCTACCCGGGATAGGTAGGAAGACCCTCGAGAGGATCCTGGAGGAGAGGGAGAAGGAACCCTTCTCGTCCCTGGACGACATCAAGGAACGCGTCAAGGGCCTCAGGATGCACCCCAAGGACATGATCAAGGAGAGGGTCCTGGCCGAGATAAAGGGAGAGACCCGCGACAAGTACCGCCTGTTCGTGCCCGTGGGCGGGGGCAGGAGGAGAAGGGGCGGACCGAGACGGGGAGGACCACCCCGTGGGGTACGCCGGCGCCCACGCCCGTAAACATTATAAACTTCCCGACCCACGCACGGGACGGAGGGAAGGGCCCGCAGCTCAGCCTGGACAGAGCGCGGGGCTTCTAACCCCGTGGTCCCGGGTTCAAATCCCGGCGGGTCCGCCAAACCGCAAATCGTTACGAACCCCATAACGATACCCGCGCACACTCAAACCACCTTAACACCCCTCCCCTCCTCCACGCGACCCACGATCTCGAAACCGAACCCCTCCAACACGCCCCTCGGACCACACACCAACAGCTCGAACTCCTCCCCACCCTCCAACGCCAACTCCAACGGATCAACACCCAGAACCTCCCCCGCCTCCACCGCCGCCGGATGAACCGGCACCGAGTCACCCTCCACCACTATCCTAACCCCCGAAACACGCGCCAACCAACCCGCGTCCGCCACCAACCCATCCGACACATCCGTCACGGCGACCCTCTCACCCGAAGCCGACAACTCGACCCCCAGATCCACCCGGGCCACCGGCCTCGCGAACGCCTCGTACGCCCCCTCCGGCGGATCCACACCCTCCAACACGCACCTCACGAAAGCGTTAGGACCCCCCAACGGACCGCTAACGCCCACGGCGTCCCCGGGCCTCGCGTCCCTAGCACGCAACACCCTACCGACGACACGACCCAAACAAACCCCCGACATACACAACTCCTCACCCCTCGAGACATCCCCACCCACCAACACCGCCCCGTACTCCCTCAACGCCTCACCGACACCCTCCGCCAACCTCTCAACGTCGACGCGATCGTCCAGAACCACCGACAACGCGAACCACTCCGGGCGACCACCCATCGCCGCCACGTCGCTCACCACGGCCGTCACGAACTTCCAACCCAGATCCTCCTCCCTCAACTCCCTCGGCACGTGCCTCGACCTGTTCATCGCGTCCACGTTCAGAACCAGACCACCCGGGAGGACCGCGGCGTCGTCCTCACCCGCCCCACCGCCCGACGGACAACAAGAGAGGAACGCGCGGATGGCCTCCTCCTCCCAATCCTCCCTCCAACCCTCGGGAAGGCCCAAGCCGACGCCCCGGAGGAACGGGGACGTGTGAAAGGGGAGGAAAAAACTACCGGCGCGTCCGGAGGGCCGCCAGCGCGCCCAACGCCCCGACCAACACGATCGGAACCACCGGAGACCCGTGCCTGGTCGAGGTCGGCGCGGGCGACGTGGTCGTCGAACCCGCGCTCGATCCCGACGAACCGCCGGCGCTCTTCTCCTCCGACTTCAACTCCTGGATCTCCTTCTCCAACGCCTCCACCTTGCTCTCCAGCACCTTAACCTCCTTCACGTAACCCTCGAACTCGGTCGGCGAGACACCCGTCGAAACCCTCGCCTCCAGGTCCGTCACCTTCCGCGATAACGACTCCACCACCGACTCCAGGTCGCTCACCTTCTTCTCTATCTCACCCACCTTCTCCTTCAACGCCTCGACGTCGCTCCCCTGCCCCTTCACCTCGTCGGACAGCGACTTCAGAGACTCCTGGAGCGACGAGACGGTCCCCTCCAACTCCTTCACCGTCGACTCCAACGCTTGGATCTCGCCCGCGTTCGCGTCCGCCTCACCCTTGACCTTCTCCTCCTCGGACTTCAACGCCTCCAACGTCGACTCCAGCGCCTTCAGATCCTGCTGGACCTTGCCGAGCTCATCCTGCAGCGTCTGGATCTCACCCTCCAGCTTCTGCACCTCCTCGGAGGACACGCCCGAGGACGACGACCCCTGCGATCCGGAGCCGAGGTTCTTCACCGTGTTCTCCAGGTCGTTCACGTCCTTCTCCAGCTCAGACACCGTGTTCTTCAGACCGTTCACGTCGCTCTCGAGTTGATCGACCTCGCTCTTCAGGTTCGACAGCTCCTGCTCGAGGTTCTTCAACTCCGCGTTCATCGACGACACCTGTTGGTTCAGGGACTGCAGACCCTGGGAGTTGGACTTCACCTCGTTCTCGAGGTTGGACAGCTCGCTCTTCAAGGACTGTAGCTCCTGCTCGTCGTTCTTGAGGCGGTTCTCGATCGAGCTCACGGACTGGTTGAGGTACTGGGTCTGCCCCGAGAGGTACTGAACCTGGGTACCCAGGCCATTGATCTGGCTGCTCAACTGCTCCTTGACCTGCTCGATGTCCTGCTGTAACTTGTCGATCCTCTGCTCCAGGGCGGTGCTCAGGTACTCTATGATCTCCTTGGAGAGCGTCAGCTCGTTCGAGTTCTGGGGCGGGACCGGGTTCATCAGGCTGTAGAACGTCTTCATGTCGTAGAAGGCTTCCAGCGCCTTCATCACGTAGGCCGTCGCCCACGGGCTCACCCTACAGGGCTCCGCCGTCCACGCTTGAACGGCGACACCCATGTGCGGCCACGGCCATCCGCCGTACCAGGACACCTTCTCGATGGTGGAGCACCACTGCTGGTTCATGAACCACTGGATCGTGGCGAAGATGTTGAACTGGAAGTTCGGGTCGAACAGCTTCCTCAGGGGTACCAGCGTCGGGGCGTACTTGATGGATCCGTTCACGTTGACGGTCTTGTTCGGGTTCGGCACCGGGATCTTGAGCGTGTCCAGTATGTCACCGGGGTTGAAGTAGTACAGCTCGAGCAGCGCGTGGCTCAGCACGTTACCCGTCACCGTGGTCTCGGGTAAGCCGCCGTCCTGCGAGAACAGCCCATCGTACGTGAACGCCCACCCCGGCCCGTACCCGATCGGCTTATGCAGCATGTCGGACGGTCCCTGGGTGACCTCGACTTTCATCCAGACCAAGGGACCCCACTGGTAGCACTCCACGACGCCGCCGCAGGAGTCGGGATTCTGGTCGACCTTGTAGTGGGAGTAGCCCGGGTTCATGAACTGTATCTGCTCGTAGGGTACCTCGTACGCGAACAGCCACCACACGGCCTTCTTGATCGCGTCGAGCAGCTTCTGCTTGTCGAGGCCGAGGCCCAGCTGGTCGTCGTACTCGTACACCTTGACGAGCAGGTCGATGATGTACGCCTGCGTGTCGGGGCTGAGGCTCGAGCCCATCACGTTGGCCGGGAAGGCTCCGTCGGGCTTCTGGTTCTGGATCAGCCACAGCACGCCCTTGTCCAGGGACTGAGCGAGCAGGCTGAAGTCGGCCTTCGTCAGGCCCAGGTACCCGGCGTTCAGCAGCGTGTACAGCAGCGCGAAGCACGCGGCCACCGTGTACCAGCCCGAGCTCACCTTGTCCCCGGGCTGGTCGGGCCAGCTACCGTCGGAGTTCTGCGTTTCCACCAGCCACACGGCTCCCTTCCTCACGGCCTCGATGATGTTCTGCACGATCTGTTGGGACGGCGGCGTCCACTTGCCCTCCTCGTAGAGCCTGAGCGCGATGTTCAGGTCTATCACGCCGCAGGCCGTCGATCCCACGATCTCCTTCTCACCGACGGGCCAGGAACCGTCCTTGGCCTGGGTGTAGAGGACCTCCTTGACCACGTTGTTCCTGGCCTCGGGCCACTCGTTCGCGGGCAGCGGGATCTTGTCCTTGTAGGTGGCGAGGGTCACCGGGTAATCCTTCGCCAGCTGACCCTCCTCGGCCGCCGGGATCAGGGAGCCCAGTATCAACGAGGCCTCCTGCGCCGGCGAGAAGCCGCTGCCGAGTATATCCCCCCAATCCCAATCGTGGGACTCCGGCTCGTAGCGGCCGTTCAGGCTCGTCGGGATGAACCAGTAGAACGTCCCTTGCTGGATGTGCCACGAGACGTAGGTTTCCATGTCCTGGTACGGGTACTGGCTCAGGGTGTCGGCCGACACCGCCTGCAGGGACAGCAGCGTCGCCGTCAGGGCGGCTACCAGGGTGGGGAATCTAGGGGCCGGCACCCTCTGCACTTCCCCCGTGTCCGGACGGTGTTTCGCGAGGGTTTACCCGGTGCCGGCCCGGTGGCTCCCTATTATATTAAGATTAAGTGGTTCTAATCATTAGAAAACCATAGGTGAGGTACAGTTAATCGGTTGTTAAACTAGTTTGATAGGGGATACCGGGAAGGGCTTCGGTTCAAAAGCGGGCGGTGGGATACCGGTGGGTATCCAGGGGCCTCGTCGCTGTATTACCAAATTCAATTTCCTTCATACCGGGGGACGGTCGGGGGCTCCGTCGGTTGAGGCCTAGGCTCGAGCGGGTATCGAGGCGGGAGAAGGAGCGTCTGGCCCGTGAGCTCGCGGAGGCGTTCCGCGTGCCGGAGGTGGAGGACGTGGTGTCGGGCAGGAGGTTCCTCAAGTTGACCGGTCGTTGGACGGAGTACTTCGACGCGTCCGAGCCACGGTTCGAGCCCGGGGACCTCCCGGACACGGCCCACCCGTTCTCTGTCGGCCTGCCGTTCGCGGAGAGGATGGCCAGGGGGGATCTGAGGCTCCACCCCGAGGGAGCCAGGGTACTCTCGGAGGAGGCGCCACGGGTCAACGTGAAGGTCACCGAGAAGGCGGCGATACTGTTCACCTACGGTAGGGACGTGCTACCGGGTTCCGTGCTGGACGTGGAGGGGCCGGAGGTGGACGGTAGGTGGGTGGTGGTCGTCCTCGAGGATTGGTTGGGTTCGCACCCGGTGGGCGTGGGGGTGTTGAGGCTCACGGACGAGGGGCCGATGGTGGAGAACTTGATGGATCGCGGTTGGTACCTGAGGAGGGGAGGGTGATAAAGCGGGACGGCCCGTGGGGCGGGGGTGATCGCGTTGTCGACCTTGGCCTTGGACGTCGTGCTCAGGAACGTGCCGGGGGCCCTCAGGGACGTGGCGGGTGTGATCGCGGACCACGGTGGGAACATCGTGAACATCAACCAGGAGACCGAGGGCGAGGAGGCGAGGCTCTACCTGGAGGTCGAGGGCGTCGGGGATCCGGACGCCCTGATCAGGGACCTCGGCTCGTTGGACGTGGTGGTGAGCGTGGACAGGGTGAGGCCCTTGGAGGACATCTACGGCAAGCGTGTGATCATCATGGGTGGGGGCGCTCAGGTGGCCGAGGTGGCGAAGGGGGCGATCACGGAGGCGGACAGGCACAACATCAGGGGCGAGAGGATCAGCGTGGACACGATCCCCTTGGTGGGCGAGGAGAACCTGGCGGAGGCCGTGAGGGCCGTGGCCAGGTTGCCCAGGGTGGGTATCCTGGTGCTCGCTGGTTCCCTCATGGGCGGGAAGGTCACGGAGGCCGTGAGGGAGTTGAGGGAGGAACACGGTATACCCGTGATATCCTTGAACATGGCGGGTAGCGTGCCCGAGGAGGCGGACCTCGTGGTCACGGACCCTGTTCAGGCGGGCGTGATGGCCGTCATGGCGATATCGGACGCGGGCGTGTTCGACCTGGATCGCGTGAGGGGGAGGAGGTTCTGAGGGGGTCCCAGTCTTGCTGCTCGAGAGGTCCCTGGAGGAGGCCCCGGTGGTGGACCGGGACGGTTACCACTACTTCATCCACCCTATAACGGACGGCATCCCGGAGGTCAGCCCCGAGCTCCTGCGGGAGGTCACGGCCAGGTTCGTCAAGGCCCTCGACACCTTCGACTTCGACAAGATAGTGTGCGTGGAGGCCATGGGCATACACCTGGGCGCCTCCCTGGCGAACGCCCTGGACAGGCCCATGGTGATCGTGAGGAAGAGATCCTACGGTCTCGAGGGCGAGAGGGAGGTCGTGCAGAGGAAGGGGTACGGCGAGGAACGCCTCTACATCAACGGTATCGAGGACGGCGACAGGGTCGTGGTCGTGGACGACGTGGTGAGCACCGGGGGGACCCTGAAGGCGGTCCTCCCCGCCCTCGAGGACGCCGGCGCCGAGATCGTGGACGTGCTCGTGGCCATATGCAGGGGAGGCGTCGAGGAGGTCGAGAGGGAGACGGGTCACAGGGTCAAGTACCTGGTGAGGGTCGAGGTGGGCCCGGACGGAGTCGAGGTCGTGGAGTCGAACTACCCTCCCTAACCCGGTAAGGGCGGTAGATAATCGTCCTTGACGACCCTTATCCACTCGCCCTTGGCCTCCCTCGTGCTCCCGACTATCCCCACGGGCTCCCCGGTCTCGAGGTTCCTGTCCACCTTGCAGCGCACCTCCACGACCTCGTCCCGGAAGGCCTGCCCCACGTACGTGTGCGAGTAGGAGCGGATCTCCCTTATCTCGTACCACCTGTCCTCCGACGCCTCCAGCACCTCCACCTCCCACACCGCCGGGTAGTCGAAGGCCCTGGAATCGTCCAAGATCCTACAGACGAGCTCCGCCCTACCCAGGGTCTCGAACCTCTCCAGCCTCTCCCCCTTCACCTCCGACGGATCCCTCACCAGCAGGACGTCGCACACGCGATCGCCCGCGACGACCCTGTTCCCCTTCCGCATCTCGTGCCTGACGAACGTCTCGAAGTCGAGCTCCGGCCTCCTTCTCTCGTACACGAACCTCCACTCGTCCAACGTCAACGGGCGAAGGTTACCCGTCCTGCTCTCCCCCACCTCCTGGATCCTCAGGATCACGTCCCTCACGGCCAGGAACTCCTCGGTGCCCACCACCACGAGGTCCAGGTCCGACGATGAGGGATCGTGGACGCCCAGGAGCAGCGACCCCGTGACCCCGAACCTGGAGAACGGGACGCCCGAGTCCTCCGACAGCTCCTCGACGACGTCCAACGCCAACTCCTCCAGCTCGTCCGAGGGCCCCTCCGTCGCGATACCCTCCAACCTCTCGGTCGGTCTCAGGTGCTCCTCCACGTCCTCCCACGGGACCACCTGATCCGGGAAGTCACCCCTAACCTCCCTCACGTACCCCGGTTTCTCCCTCTCCAGTATCTCGAACGACTCCTCGAAGTCCACCTTCCTGTACCTCTCACCCGTGGCCCACCTGATCCTGTCCCCATCGGGATCCCGGACGTACCTCAACAGCGCCAGGGCACCGTCCGGCGGATGAACGTAGGATATAACCGAGAACGCGCCCAGGTCCGTGACCAGGAAGTCCCTCAACATCGCGTCCAAGGTTGCCCCACCCCGTCCCCACCCCTGACCTAGCCCTAAAACGGGAAGGGGTAACCGCGTTGGATCCCAAGGACCGGCTCGCCCGCGTGTTCTCGTCCGAGGAGAGGATTATCATCCTCAGTCCCTGGGTCACCCTCACCCCGGAGGACTTGATACGGAGCCTCGGCCTGAGGCTCCGTCCCGATGAGGCTTTCCGGGCGAAGGAGATGGTGCTGATCCTCGACCGCAAGGTGACGGAGAAAGCGCTGGAGGGGAAGGGTAAAGATTTCGAGGAGATACTCGTGAAATGGGCTGCCAAGGGTTTCGACGTGGTGGACGTCAGCGAGGAGGGGAGGGAGGGACCGGGGACTCATGCCAAGGTCTACATCGGTGACGACATCATCCTCATCGGGAGCCTTAACATGACCAAGCAGGGTATCGATCGTCTCCTCAAGAACGACGGAGAGCTTCTCGTCAAGCCGGACGAGGAGGACGAGGAGAACGTTAGGAACTACGTGGAAGCGTTGCAAGGTATCGGGCGAACCCTGGCCGTGACCAACCGTAACCTCGACCGAAGAAGGTGGAGAACGTTCCTGGTGAAACGTCATGGAGACACGATCTTTATGGTACCGCTCAAAATTGAAAACGCGTCTGACTCGCAGAAGGTTGTCCGAAAGGATCCCATTCCAGTTAAGGAGGAAGGTCAAGAAGCCGGAGGTTTTGTGTTTGACGGTAGATTATATAGAATTGAAAGTAATAACGACTGGAATAATTTAGACATTGAAGATTATACTAGTAATTTTAAAAATGCTTCTGAGGATGAAGTTGAGAATATACTTAAATACTTTCCTGGTCTTAGGGTTCATCGATTTGATCCGAATAATCTTGAATTAAAAATAACCAGTAAAGAAGATATTGAATTTAAGGAGAATGCTAGAAATTACTTTGAGGATAATATTAAAATACACATCGGAGATATTGAGGAAATTAAAAGATTATGGGGTATTCATCCTCTGATCAATTGGCGCTCTTACAGGGTAAGGTATGGTAGAAAAATATACAAGTTTCCATACATGATACAGTCATCTGGATGTGAAGAAATTTTATATATTAATTTTACGGTCCACGATCGTGATTCTGCTGACCATAGTAACCGCCGTATTGGATTTATTAAATATGTCGATGATATAAGGAAAATTGAAAAGATAATTAAAGAACAAATAGAACCTAAGTACGGAAATTATAGCTTCGATTTAGGAACAGTGAAAACCACCGAGGGTATCATCATCCCGCTGATTGCTACGGATAAGAAGGTGGATAAGAAGGTGTCGAAGACGTCGGAGGGGAAGCCTCGGTGATAGTCACCCACGCCCTGATATCGTTGATCTACGCGGCCTCGTCGCTGCCTTATTACCCGGGGCCCGAGCGGGCCAGGGAACTCGTGTTGCTGACGGGGTTGCACGGGGACACGGCGACCCTAGACGTCGTGTTCAACCCGCCCCCTTGGACGCGGGCCCTCCTGCTGTACTTGCCGGAGGGTGCCAGGGTCGATTCGGCCGGTTGGACTGTGCCTTCGGCCTTCGGTTACCGTTACGAGCCGCCCCCGGTGCATCCGCTTACCGTGAGGCCCGTGGGTTCCGTGTTCTGGTCACCGGAGGTGTTCGTTCCACCTCGTGGCTTCGAGGAGATCGTGGGTTACCGTTGGGAACTCTTCGCGCTTCCGTCCCCGGGACCGGGCCGTCTCGTGTGGGTTAGGGTGGAGGTGCCGGTCAGGGACGGGTGGATCGTGTGGCCCGCCCCGATGATCGACGGGTTGTACGTGTACGGGGGTTTCGACAGGGCGGTGGTGTTGAGGGAGGGGGAGCCCCCGTCGGTGCCGTCCTGGGGTCCCTTCCCGCCGTCCGGGGATTCGTTCGACCTCGTGCCGGTGTTCAGGGACGCTCCGGCGCTCGTGGTGAGCTCGACGGGTTACCACAGGTACGTGTTGTTGTTGCACCCCTGTCGGCCGGGTCCGTACGTGTTCGGTCCGGACGTGGGTCTGTCCACGGCCGTGATCCTGGGGTCGACGGCCCTTTGGGTTTTGGATCGTGATCCGGTCCGTTTGGTTTGGGGTTTACTAGCGTCGGTTGCGTGTGGGTCGTGGTCGTTCACGGGCTGGGCGGTTCTTTCGGCGTTCCTGGTATCCACTTTGATCTTTACTTTCCTGGTGTGAATGGGTAAGTTTATGTTCGGTAAGATAACGTCCATTCTCACCGGGGAACGGTTTGCCCAGGGTCGTGACGCCGGAGGAGAAGATCGAGGAGTTCGCCCGTAGGGTGATGGAGAAGGGACTTCCCCAGATCAACAGGCAGAGGAGGAACGGTCGGATCTACCTGGTTCTGAAGTGGGAAGACGGGACGATGAGCGCCGGCAGGCTGGATCAGGTCGACGGTAGGGCGTTCTACGAGTTGTGTAAGGCGCTCAAGAGGATGTACGGTAAGAGTCGTCCTTCTTCGGAGGATTATATCAGAAAACTTTGGGAGTCCACGAGGCTTAGGGTGGAGAACGAGCTGATAAGCGTCAGGGAGTTACTGTCCGGGTACGTCAGCGATGAGGAGTTGGAGAAGCTTCGTGGAATGTTGAACGACGACTTAGATGGTATCAAGCCCACGGAGGGTTCGATCACCGCCGAGGTGTATTCGATACTCAAGCGTTTGGAGGTCCACGATGACGACGCGCTGGTGGTCGCGGAGGCGGAGTTGGAGGGGTTGGGGAAGAAGCCGGATCTGTACGTGAGGGTCGGGGACAGGGAGATGGTCGTCGAGATCAAACGTCCCGGGGGCGATCTCGAGGCGGATCTGGCGAAGTACGAGGGGTCGGGGTTCGGGGGGTACGTCGTGGCGACCGACTTCCGTAGGTTGAAGGTGTTGGGTCCCGACGGGGAGGAAGAGGAGACCGAGTTGTTCGATCCGGGGGAGTTCTTCGCGAGGGTTTTGAAGCTCCTGGGGGTGTCGTGACGGAGGGCCCACGCCTTGAGGGTGCTCGCCGTCCTCTTGGCGTTGGCCACGCTGGTTCAGGCCTCGCACGCGGTCGATCGCGGGGTTCCGTGGCTCAACCTCACGGATCGTCAGTTGGAGGAGTTGAAGGCGATGGGGGTCCCGGTGGCGTACTTCGGCGGTGAACCGGCTATCAAGATCAGGTTCGCGAGGGTGAACGCGCCGGAGATCTTCCACCCGTCGAGCGAGCGGGAGTTGGAGTTGGGGATGAAGGCGAAGGAGTACGTGGAGAGGAGGTTGGAGGAGGCGGGCGGTTACGTGAGGTGCCGGGCGTACGGGTTGGGGAAGTACCACAGGGTGATCGCGGACGTGTACCCGGACGATTCGCGTGTGAGTCTGTCGGACGAGTTGGTGAAGAAGGGGTTGGCGGAGTACAGACACTACCCGCCGCCCGCCCCGTTGCCGGCGTGGTTCCCGAGGGAGTTCAAGGCTAGGGTGGCCAAGGTCGTGGACGGGGACACGATCTGGGTGTACGCGAGGAACGGTTCCACGGGTGGCTCGGGTTCCCGGGGTGGTGGGTCGTCGTCCCCGGTGCCGGTGGTTCCGGTGCTTCCGCTGCCGTTGAGGAGGGTCGTGGGGTCGGCTTAGCGGCACCGTTCTTCATCGGCTCCGCGGCCTAAAGGGTCGTCATCCCCGCTTAAACCTTAAAGAAATATTTAAATATGGGTGGGTATCCTCAACCACCCTATGCCTTCTCCGAGAAGATCCACGGGTACACCCTCGCGCGGGCCTTCCCCGGTACGGGGGTTTTTCGGTGTTGCGCCGGGGCCGGAAGGTCCGTGGGTTGAAGATCGAGGTGAGGCTTCCCGCGGTGGATCCCGAGGTGGGTAGGACCGTACTGAGATCGTTGAGGTCCGGATCGCTCCCCCGTGTGAGGAGGGGTGGTCTCTGCCCGACGAGGGGGTGATGGCCGTTGTTCGTGGCCTCCGTCGCGGCCTTCAAGGGCGGGACCGGGAAGACGACCGTGACGTTCAACGTGGGTATGGAGTTCGCGAGGCCCAGGAGGTACCGGGGCGTGGGGAGGACCCCGGTTCTCTTCGTGGACGCGGACCCCCAGGCCGTCGTCGGTCACGAGGGGTCGGGCGCCCCCAACTGCCTGTTCAAGCTCTTCGAGGTGGGTCCCTTCGAGCTGGAGCCGATCGGGTTCGAGGCGGGGGGCTTCGAGGTCTTCAAGGTGGAGTTCGCCCCCGATGGTCACGAGACGGTGGACCCGAACGCCGGTATCCACGACCTGGTGTTCGTGGCCAGGCCGGCGGAGAGCTCGAGGGAGATGTACGGTAGGGTGAACGTGAGGGAGCTCCTGGACGAGTTCGAGGGGGTCTTCCCGGGGAACGAGGGGCTGGCGCTGATCGACACGCCCCCTCTGAACGTCGAGCTCGAGGTGGCCAGGAGGATGCTGGAGAACTCCGACGTGGTCGTACCGGTCCTGAACTTCAGCTCGTACAATCAGATCCAGAGGTTCTTGGACAAGGAGGAGTTCAGGGTGAGGTTCGCCGTCGTGAACATGGTGCCCAGGGTGAACACGCTGGAGCTGAAGGAGATCATGGAGGATCTGGAGGGGTTCCTGAGGGGTACCCCGCTCCGGAGGGAGGACGTGATCTTCGTCCCGCACGACCACGCCCTGAACACGTGCACGGTGAAGGGCATCCCGGCCAGGTGCAGGAGGTACCGCCCGGACTCGGCGCCCAAGTTCCACGAGATCGCGCTCCACCTGAGGGGCGAGATGGTGAAGAAGGAGGGGTCCTGACGGGAGGGTCCCCCTCGTGAGGGTGAGCGTGGTCCCCGCGGTCGTGAGGTTGATGGAGGCGAGGCGGGCGTTGAAGGCCGCCCTCAGGGACCTGAGGGAGCGTAGGTACGGGGATTACACCATCCAGGTGTGTCGGGCCAACGAGAGGATCCTGCTGGCGGCCGTGTCGGCGGTGTTGAGGGCGGACGTGAGGCACCCGGGGGTGTTCATCGCGCTGGCGGGGGAGATCTGGGACCCGGAGGGGTGCGGCCGTGGGTACACGATCGAGGCCGTGAAGAGGATGTCCGCGAAGGTGATGTCGGACTTCCTGTGGGACCACGTGAACGGGCTCACGGAGAGGGAACCGACGGACGCGGAGAGAAGGATCGCCACGGATGCCCTGGCGAGCTTCGACGTGATCCGCGGGTTGAGGGGCATCAGGAACTCGCACCTGCACTGGACGGACCCGGGTCCAGAGGACCTCAGGGGCGCGCTCGAGAGGTGGGCCTCCAACTTCCGGGAGTTCCACGGTGACCTCGAGGGATGGAAGGAGAACTGGAAGGACAAGACCGGGGTGGAGCCGGGCTTCCCGGAGCCCCCGTTCCCGACGTCCGATCCCAGGGACATCGTCCGTGCACTGTCCGAGTGCGTGGACGACGTGCGGAGGACGTTGGCGGGTGGGTCTGAGGACTAGTCCTGTACCCACGCCGGACCCTCCGGCGCCCTGGGGATCCTCCTCCCGGGCTTCACCAGTCGGAGGGAGAGGAGGACGGAGGCCAGCACGGCCAGGACCAGGACGAGGGTCATCCACCTGGGGACCCCCGTGCTCGGAACGGGCGGGCTTGACCTCACCATCCTCCTGGCGTTGGGGAGGTTGCTGGACTTCGAGAGCGTCGCCCTCCCCGCGGTCGTCTTCGTCCCGGAGGCCCTCACCGCCCCCGTCACGCTCACCGCCGCCGCGCCACTTCCCGACGGTCCGGGGGCCCTGCTCAGTTCCGCCCCGGTCAGGGATAGGGACCCCGTGGGTCCTCCCCCGCCCCCCTTACCGGTCGCCCTACCCGGGTATCGGATGGCGCCCGTGGCGGTCGCGGCGGTGGCCGAGGTGACCGAGGGCGAGGGGCTTCCGACGGTCGTTCCTCTGGAGGCGGTGGGGGAGGTCGCCGTCGGGCCCGAGGCGGTGGTTGGACTCACGCTGGGCGAGGTGGTTCCTCGGGTTCTCGCCGCGGTCGTGGTCGAGGGGCTCGCGGTGGCGGCGTGCGTGGGTGAGGGTCGTGCGGTCCGCGTCGGGTTCACGACGGTCGTCACGTTCACGGGCTTACCCTCGTAGTTGTACCTGAAGATGACCTGGACGACGGCCAGACCGGGGAGTATCGCCTCGTACGTGGATATCGCCCGGAGGAACTCGTTCTGGATCACGGGGTTGCCGCAGACCGCGGGACAGCAGCAGAGCTCTCCCTTTTCGACGAGCGGTTCGATCACGTTCTTCACGAGCTGTAGGAACTCGGGGCTCTTCAGCAGGTTCGGGTTCACGAGACCCGCCTTGGCCCTGTCGTACGCCACCACCAGGAGGCGGACGGCTACGGAGAGGAGGCTCTCGGGCGCGTACCTCATCAACCAGGACCTCTCCCTCACGAGGAGGGAGGCGGTCCTCCTCAGGATGGCGGTCCAGTCCAGGAGGCCCGGCGTCAGCGTGCTCCAGCCGGTCACGAGGAAGTCCAGCCTCTTGAGGAGGTCGACGGCTCCCGCGTAACCGTGGAACCTCTCGCCCTTGATGTAGAGCGGGTTGTACACCGTCCTCATGAGGTCGTACCACGCGTAGACGCCGAAGGGCATGAGGAGGGAGAACCTGTACGCCATCACCGTGTTGCCCTGGAGGTACCCGAGCTCCGGGGAGGCCGTAGCCGACATGATCGACGCCAGCGTGCCCAGGAGGGTCGCGGCCATGATCTCACCGGCACCGGCCCCCTTGAGGAGGTCTTTGACCCATGGGAGCGAGACGCCCGACTTCTCGAGGGTCTCGGCCATCTTGGCCAGCTCGTAGACGGCGTTCCTGTAGGAGCCCCCGGTGAGCGTGAAGGCGGCCGGGTTCCTGAGGTTGAGGACGAGCATGGGGATCTCTTTCTCCTCCTTGGGTGTGAGCCCGTTGACGGCCTCCACGGCCACCCTGAGCCCGCCGTCGAACGCGTAGATGCAGTCGTCGTAGAAGAACGTGGCTTTCTCGTCCGACGAGGCCATGGTGTGGAGGGTGTAGTCGGGGGACGCCAGGTCGAGGGCCAGGAGGAGCGGTATCGGCACGCCCCAGTACCCGGGCCCGTACACGTAGCACATGCCGGATATCCACGAGAGGGCCAAGGCCAGCCTGTACCTCAGCAGGAACATGCCCGACTCGACGGCCTTCCCTATGATGTTGGTGTAGTCGCCCGGGGCCTGGGAGAAGAAGTTCTCGGCGGCCAACAGTGGTAGGTCGTCCTCGGGGATCGAGGCGATCTGCCTGACCCATCCCTCGAGCGGGACGTCCTTCACGTGGCGACACGCGAGGAGGGCGAGGTAGACGGTGGCCCAGTCCAGGAACGGGTAGTCGTGGGCGGGGTCCGTGAGGTAGGCGAGCTGGGACGCGGTGAACGTTATCGACTCGAAGCTGACGCCGTACCTCTCGCACGCGTCCTTGACGGCCTCGTACAGGTTCTCAAGCCCCTTCAGGAGGATCTCGGCCAACTCCCTGTGGTCGACGTGGGAGAACTCCTTCAGGGCGGTCTCGTAGATCGTCAGCACGGTATCGTGGATGGGGTTACGCCAGGACCCCTTCTCGAGTCTGTCAACGATCGTCTTCAGCCTGTCGAGGACGGCTTTCACGGGATCGGACCTCAGGGGCGGTCTGGCCCCGATCAGCGACGGGCCGTTCAGTTCCTCGGCGAGGTACGGTTCGGCGGCGAGTATCGCCGCGACCCTGGACGCGAATATCTCCGAGACGATGTTGTAGGAGAACACGTCCCGGAAGCACGCGGTTCCGAGCACGATGGCGTCGGTCACGTTCTCGAGCCTGCCTCGGAGGACCAGGGACGCGGAGATCACGGGTGGGCCCTCGTTGACGAGGGGGAACCCCTCCACGGTCACCCTCTGGCCGGGCTTCACGTGGGCGGGTGAGGAGAGGATGCACTTCACCCGGGTTCGACCGTCGGTGATCACCAGGGCGTTCCCGTGGACCTCCTCCACCTCGCCCTCGACCCTCACCTCGCCCACGGCGGCGGATCCCAGGGCTAGGAGTTCCGTCGGGGTGAGGGCGGGGCCGTTCGGGGGGACGACGCGGGCGTTGAGGAGTTCCACGCTACGACCTCGCGGTACCGGTGCGCCCAGGACGGTCACGTAGTCGCCGACCTTCAACCCGGAGGGGATGGCCTTCGAGGGCGCCACCACGTCCACTTCAAGGCCGCCCGTGGGGGGTTGGATCTCGAGTACGACGTTGGACCCCTCCTTCCGCACCCCCTTCACCTTCCCGATCACGAGGACCAAGCGGTACCCGCGGGTCCCGATCAGGGCGTTGACGCGCAACGGGGCGCAGGGGTCCACGCCGACGACGACCCCGGAGGGGCCCTTCCTCGGTAGGCACGACATGAGGAGCATCTCCACGGCTATGGGGAGACCGCGCGTGTTGATGTTGTCGGTGGCCCAGTTGAGCGCCACCACCTTCCGGGCCACCATCCTGAGCGGGACGGCGACGGTGTAGGCGGGGTTTATCGAGAGGTAGTCGGGCCACTTCCTCGGGTCGAACATGCACGAGTTCTTGCCCGTGGGCAGCGCGTCGAGCTCCTTGAAGGGGCTGGCCGCGTAACCCGGGGGCACGTAACCCCCGTCCAGGGCCTTCAGGAAGTCCCTCATCTCGAGCACGGCGCTCTCCAGGACCTCTTTCACGAGGTGGGCGGCCTCCCTGTGCAGCGGGTCCTCGCCCCTCGTCTTCGGGTCCTCTATCACCTCCTCGCACAGGCGGAGGGCCCTCTGGTAGCCTATGGCACCCATGGTCGCGTTCCTGAGGATCTCGGCCGCGAAGGACGCCGTCGCCTTCACCGGGTCACCCGTGCCCAGGGGCGGCATACCGAACACGTGGAGGCCGACGGGTGTCACGTCGTGATCCTCCAGATCGTGCAGCAGGAAGTACAGCCGGGCGCAGTTGCCGTCGAAGTCCTTCTCGAACTCCTCGATGGAGTCCATGTTCAGGAGCTCGTAGGCCTTGGTCTTCCTGAGCAGTTCCAGGATCTCGTCCTTGTACACCCCGAGGTGCTGCGCGAGGTACAGGTGGAGGACCTTCTCGAGCTGCGCGTACCCGTCCCACAACGTGCAGGACTCGACGGTCTGCGGCAGGTGGTTGACGATCACCGCCCAACCCCTGCGCTTCGCCACGAGGGCCTCCGAGGGGTCCGCCACGTAGTAGGGGTAAACCTGCGGGACGTCCCCTATACACAGCTGTGGGAAGTCCCACCACGACATGAACATGGGCTTGTACGGGAGCCACTCGTAGGTCCCGTGCTTACCCGTGTTGACGATCACGTCCGCCCCGAACACGCGGGTGAAGTAGAGGTAGCACGCCAGGTAGTAGTGACAGGGCGGTAGGACCGTGGAGTGGTACGCCACACCGATCGAGGCGTAGTAGCCCCTGGCGGGTTGAGGGGCGACCAGCACGTTCCCGAAGTCGATACCCCTGATGACGAAGTACCTCCTCCCGCCGATGTCCACCAGGTAGGGGGAGTCCTGGGGTGGGCCCCAACCCGTGAACCAACCGTACAGGGCCTTCACCTTGGACCACTTCTCGTACTCCCTCTCGCAGTCCTCGAGCGCCCTGTCCACGTCCGAGGGGTTCGAGAGGGCGTCCGCGACCTCCCGGAAGAGGGCGCGTAGGTCCTTCAGGAACTCCTCCTTCTCGCGCGCGGGCATCTTGATGTAATCCATGTGGCCTTCCACGTAGGAGAGCATCGACTCGAGGCCCTCGGTCAGGGACCTGAGCTCCGCCCTGTCCACGATGGGACCGTACCTCTTCTCGCACAGTAGGAGGGCCTCCAGGTACCCGAAGATGCCCCTCTCGATACACAACCTACTCCACTCGGGTAACTTCCTGTACCACTTCAGGTACTCGGACAGGGGCATGAGGTAGACGTAACTGATCACCGACCTCTTCCTCACGAAGTGACCGTCCTCGTAGGCCAACAGGTCGAGGTAGATCTCCTTCCCCTCGACCTTCACCCTCCTGAGGATGTAGGCGCCGATGTTGGAACCCTCGTCCACCATCATCCTGCCCAACGCGTCGGCGAGGGGTCGGATCAGGTCGTAGGCGCGACCGTAGAGCTCCAGGGCCCCCTTCCAGTCGCCCTCCTCGAACCTACGCGCGGCTTCCCCCTCGAGCCTCGCTATCTCGAGGAGGGTGTCCTTCACGGCCTTGGCGATCTCCCCGTCGTCGCCCGAGGCCAGGGCGCGGGCGAGTTCCGTACCGGGTGGGACCTCGCCCTTGAACCGTTCCAGGTAGCGGGCGAAGTCCTCGGGTACCTTCACGTCGTAACCCTCCGCCGTCAACCAAGCCAGGAAGTTGACGATGGACGCGGGCACGTCGAGGGAGGACGCGATGGCCACGCCTTCCCTACCGGGCTCCACGGCCCAGTACAGGATCACGACCCTCTTCCTCGGGTTCGGGAGCTCCTGGAGCCTGATCCAGGCGGCGACCCTCTTCGCCAGTATCTCCACCATCCTCGGGACCGGGACGTCCACCCTCCACACGCGGTCGAGGAGGGTCGACGGGCCGTCGCGCCTCCACTCGCGCACGGACACCGGGATGCCCTCTATCATGCCGAGGTTCTCCGGGATGACCACGTCGTAGAGGGCCGCCCAATCCATGGCGCCGGGTACGCGCCAGTAGGCCTGCCAGCCCGTCATCGTCATGTTCAGCCTGATAGCCTTGACCACGGGCACGCCCACGGACTCCAGGATCTTCACCTCCGGGGAATCCGGCGAGAACACCTTGAAGAACCCGGCGAGGAACACGATGGCACGCACGTGGTACCTCTCGGCCACCTCCTTCAGGGCCTCGAAGACGCCCTCCGGGTCGCCGTCCAGGAGGTCGTAGTGGAACGCCAGGACCAGGGGGGACATGCCCCTGGAGACCAGCGCCTCGCAGATGGCCCTCACCGGGGCCGTCCACCCGCACTCGAGGGACACGGAGTCGCACACCACGAGGACGGTGGGTCCGCGCGGCTCGGGTTCCTTGGACAGCACGTACCCGACGAGCTTCGGCAGGCTGGTCTCGAGCAGGTGGACGAACCAGGACGGGTAGTCCCTCCCCCCTAGGGGGATCCGGGAGTCACCGTACCTCCGGAACGCTTCCTTCACCTCGGAGGGACTCGGGTCCGGGGGCCGGATGATCCGGTCGTGGACGTAATCGTACCCCTCGACCCAACCGTCGAAGGGGTGCAACGGGCCCGCCTTCCCGTCCAGCACGTACTCGAGGAGCGAGCGCATGTTCCTGACGGACCTGGACTGGAGGTACAGGGATAGGGGTACCTCGATACCGTCCCACGTGACCTTCACGGTGGATAGGTTCACGGCGCCCGGTGGGGCGGGAAGGACGTTGTCGTACACGAACACCTTCTTGCCCTCCAGGTGACCCAGGGCGGGTCCTAGACCGGGGGCGCCCGTGGTGTGGATGAGCATGATGATCCGGGCGTGTGACACGGCCTTCTGGACGTCGCTCACGGGGACGAGACCGTGAACCACGGCGTCCTCCACCACGACCTGGACGGGTAGACCCTGAGCGGCTCGGGCCGCGGTGAGGCCGGCCGACCAGTAACCCGTGATCACGACCAGCTCGGGCGACGAGGAGGACGCGGGGAGGGGTAGGAGTAGGAGGGCCGAAAGAAGGGTCGGAACGAGGGCGTGCCGCGTCACCTGCGAGCCTCACCGCCCCTCCTCCTTATCGGTACCAGCGGGGGTACCAGCACCGGTAGCCCGTGGGAGGACGTCGAGGACGTGGTGGTCGTCGTTGTCGTCGGGGGCGCCGTGGTCGTGGGCGTCGTCATGACCTGGTCCTTCACGTCCGAGGGCAGTTCCAGGACCGCGGCCAGCGCGGAGACGGCCTGCGCCGTGGCGTAGGAGACCTCGTGCACGTCCCTGTCCGGGAAGAACCTCGACATGTACAGGAAGAACCCGTTCTCCGGCGTCGGCACGTAGAAGTAGTACTTCAGGCCCTTGGACTTGGCCTCCTGGTACCGCTTGACTATGGCCTCGAGCGTCCTTGCTATCAGGCCGCAAACGTCGCCTCCCTTGTACCCCAGTTGCACCGCGAAGCAGAGTCCCCTCAGCGCCGCGCAGGTGCTCGCGAAGTCGGGCTCGTTCACGATGTACTCGTTGTACGGGAAGCAACCGGGCTCGTTGGGCAGTTCCATGCCCTCCAGCCAGGCCACGTACCTCTTCAGCGCCACCTGGAGGTTGTCCTTGGCGTACGACCCGAGGAGACCGGCCTTCTCGGCGTCCCTCAGGGCCCACAGCGCGTAGAAGGCGTACTCTATCGGATAGTAGTACTCCTTCCAGTAGTAACCCTGATCCACGGCCTCCTTTTCCAGCGTGCACGGGTTGCCGTAACCGTCGATGAAGAACTGAACCAGCGCGTTGGTCGCCCACTTCACCAGGTCGCCCACCGTCACCGTCGTGTTCCCGATCGTCACCTGCTGATCCGGTGAGATCAGACCCAGCTTGATCGCGTGCACCAGGGCCAGCACGCAGGCCGCCGTGTCGTACGTCCTGCTGTACGGCACCCAGGTGTTGTTAACCTCCTTCTCCCTGAGCCAGTAGGCGATCTTGTCGGTCGGGTCGACGGTCAGGACGACCTTCTTCTGGCCGTTGTCCCATTCCACCTGGGAGGCGAGCACGGCGTCCGTTATCAGCGTCTTCACGTCGCTCTCGTACGTGGTCCAGTCGCTGTCGCTCACCAGACCGCACTCCTTACCGATCAGGAACGGGATCACGTAGTAGTACAGGACCGCGCCCAGGTCCTCCGGCAGGTACCCGTTGTTCTCCAGGTCGCTGACTATCTGACTCAACGAGGGCTTGTACGCGTAACCCCTCGGCTCGTTGACCGTGATCTCCCAGTGCAGGGCCCTCTCGACGGCCTCCTTGTAGGCCTGATCCGTCACGCCCTCCTCCACGGCGAGGACGAGGACCGGCATGGCGAACTTGGTCGCGTAGTACTCGGGCATGCCGCCGAACAGGACTCCCGGGTACACGCTGTTAGGGTACCCGCTCGGGGGTTCCTTGATGTAGATGACGTGGTTCTGCGTGTCCACGAGGGCCGCGATCTGACCCCAGACCTTGATCGCGGTCAGGTTGTACGTCCCGGTGAACGAGCACGTCCACGGATCCACCAGGATGATCCTATCGTCGCCCTTGAAGGTCACGGGCCACGTACCGACGTCGCAGTTCTCGACGGTGAACGTAACCTTGGCGACGCCTTCGTCGACCAACTGGGAGTTACTCTCGGTCGCGAAGTGCACGGAGTAATGCGCGCCCAGGTAGGTACCGCCCGGGTCCTCGAAGGTCCAGGACTTACCCACGTCCGACGGCGTGAACTGCTCCTGAGCGAGCCAATCGATGCACCCCTTCAGGCAGTTGTCCACGTCCTGGGTCGTGACCGTGGCACCTACGCACTGAGGGATCGACAGCAACACCAACGCGGTCACCAAGGCGGCTATCCTCATACCCTGATCCTCACCCCCTCCCCGTAATATCGTCCCGGCAAGTAGATAACATCGACATAAGTGTTACGATTGGTCGGGTTATTGTTATGAAACCTACGAACTTCCGATCCGCGTCGAACCCGGTTCACGGGACAAACCTACTCTAAAACAATCGTATGTGTTTCCAAAATTCCAAGAAGCGCGAGAGTAATATTATCGAGAACAGCCCACGCCACGATCGATACGTTTCCGTAGAGTGGGGGGTCGGGCCGGATGTCCCCGCGGACTGTCCTCACGGTCCAAGCGGTCCTAGCCCTAGTCGCCCTGGCCCAGGGCGCCCACGCCGACCTGGCCCCCGCACCCCTGGAAGTGTCCCCCGACCCCAACATCGACTACTACCTCCACGTCATACCGGCCGACGACTACTTCGGGACGGGAGTCAAAGGGTACGAGGCGATCGTGAAGGGATCCTCGGGTTACGCCACGGTGGTCGTGCCCGCGGACGCGAAGATCGAGAAGGCTGGCGCCCTGGACTTGGAGAAGGCCCTCGAGGTCTGGAAGAAGCGCGGTCACTTCTACGGGTACATCGGCAGCATGGCCATCATGTCACCGACGCCCGTGACCGTGAAGGGCGCCCTGGCGGTGGACGATCTGGACCCCGACGGGGCGTTGAAGCCGGAGGAACCGAAGGTCGTGGGTAAGGTGAAGGTACCCGACGACGCGTTGGAGGGCTTGGGGCTCGAGGGTCTGGAGGTCGAGATCCTACGTGTACCCACCGACACGGGCTACGCGTACGTCCGCTACGACCACGGACCCCTCACGGCCATCATCACCGGGAACGGGACCGTGATCCTACCCGCGACCGTCGACGGTATCCTCCTCTACGACCTGAAGACCGGGGAGTGGGCCCGCGTCGACCCCTTCGCGGACCAGACGGTCACCGTGAAGATCGCCGGTGGGGAGGTGAAGATCGTCCAGATCTACGTCCCGATGGGTGCCGCGGAGGTCAACTCGTTCAAGATCGAAGCCGAGGGCCTCCGCGATCGGGTGTTGATCGTCGCCCCGGTCGACGGGGGACAGTGCGTGTGCGTGGGTAAGGCGGAGAAGACCGTCGGGGGACACTGTGTGACCATCATCGTCGGGAACTACCATTGGAATTGGGGTCGGAGCGACACCGGCGGTACCGGCGGCGGTTCCGGCGGTTCGACGACGTTCCTGCCCCTACCGCCTCTGGTGCCGCCGATCAGGAGGAGGGGTTGACGGGCGTGCGTGCCGTGGACGTCCGCGACCTCGTGGTCCGTTTCGACGGTAGGCCCGTCCTGAAGGGCGTCTCCCTGTCCGTGGGGCGGGGCGAGCGCCTCGCCGTGCTCGGTCCCAACGGTTCCGGTAAGACGACCCTCCTCCGGGCGATCGTCGGGGTTCTCGAGCCGGACGAGGGATCGGTGGAGGTCCTGGGCGAGAGGCCGCCCGTCGAGGGTTTGAGTTACGTGCCCCAGGGGCACGCTCACTACGAGTACCTCACCCCGAGGGAGAACCTGCGGTTCTTCGCCAGGATGTACGGGGTCCCTGGGGACGGGATCGACGGGCTCGTCGAGAGGTTCGGGCTCCCGGACAGGAGGGCCGGGGAGCTCAGCGGCGGGCAGAGGAGGCGGTTGGACCTCGCCGTGGCCTTGCTCCCGGACCCGGAGGTTCTGATCCTGGACGAGCCCACGGAGGGTCTCGACGTCGGGGCCAAGAGGGACTTCCTGTCGACCTTGGAGCGGGTCTCCGACGAGCGAGACGTCACGGTCGTGTTCTCCACCCACGATCCGGTCGAGGCGGAGCGTCTGGCGGACAGGGTCGTCATCCTGGACGACGGGCGTGTCGTCGCCGAGGGATCGCCGCGGGAGCTGAGCCGTAGGGTCTGCGGTGAGCCGGTGGTGGTCGTGGAGGGGGACGTCCGGGGCGAGGAGGCGCTCCCCTACCCCTACACGAGGGTTGGGGACGCTCTGAGGGTCCGCGTCGGGGATCCCGAGGAGGGGATGATCAGGGTGCTGGAGACGTTGTTGGACGCGGGTTCGAGGATCGAGGCGGTGCGCGTGGAGGAACCGGGTTTGGCCGACGTCCTCACGGTCCTGGTGGGTGGTGAGGGTTGAAGCCGGGGCGTCCCGTGGCCGTCGCCGTCAAGGACCTGAGGGCGGTCTCGAGGAACAGGGCGGCGTTCTTCTGGATCGTGGTCTTCCCGGTGGTCATGCTGGTCATGTTCAAGATCACGATGGGAGGCGGTGGTTTCCACGTCAAAGCCGCGGTCGTCACCCACGGGTCGCGGATCGCCCGCTCGTTCGTACACGAACTGAACGGGACCGGGACCGTCCACGCCGTGGTGTACGGGGACGAGCGTGGGGCGCTCGAGGCGCTGCGTAAGGGTCGCGTCGACGCGGTGATCGTGTTCCCTCCCGGGTTCGACCGGGCCGTGGCCGAGGGACGGCACCCGACCGTCCGCCTGTACGCGAACGGGAACGACCCGCGCGGGTACCACGCGGTGGTGGGCGCTCTCACCGGGGCCCTCAACGGGCTCGAGAACGGCGTCAGGAGGGCCGTGACGGGTCGCTTGCCGCCGGATCTCGCCCGCGTGATCGAGGACTACGCCCACCCGTTCGGGATCCACGTGAAGGAGGTGAAGGGCGTGAACCCGGGTGCATACCAGACGATGGCGTTCCTGGCCGTTCAGGCGCTGTTCTCCGCGTCCCTCGCGGCGGCCATGGCTACGATCCCGGAGATCAGGTCCGGCACCATGGACAGGCTCAGGACCACGCCGGCGTCGCCCGTCGAGGTTCTGCTGGGTAAGTACCTGTACACCACCGTGTTGGTGACGTCCGGGGCCGTTCTGGGCGTGCTCGTGGGGAGGTACTGCCTGGGGATCGGTTACACGCCCTCCCCGACGGCCTGGGCGCTCTTCGAGGCGGCCGTGGTGTCGTCGGCCGCGGTGGGGACCTCGGTGGCCGCGCTCCTCAGGGACGAGAAGGCCGTCAACGCGGTCCTGAACTCGATAGCGTTCCCCTCCATGTTCCTGGGGGCGCTCGTGGTCCCGGAGTGCATGGTCCCGAGGGCGGCCCTGAGGGTGGTCGTCAACTACCCGCCCGTGACGTTCCTCCACGCGGCGAAGCTCCACGAGCTGTACGGGAAGGCCCCGAGTCCCGCGGGCTTGGCCGTGGCCGCCGGGATCACGGTGGCCCTGGTGGCGCTGTCGGGGTGGGCCGTCTCCAGAACCCCTCGCTGACGTCCCCAGGGCGTAACGTTACGATATTCGTAACGATACTGGGGAGGGGGGGCAGTGAAGACTCATCCCACTGCCCCTCCTGGCGGCACAGCCACGGTGATGGACGGAGGTCCTTCGAACCCCCATGGGCGTCGTGGGCGGAGCATCTACCACCCGGGATGGCCCCACGCGGGGGCCACGAGGTCTAGCTCCTTTATTGTACAAAAAGTTATCCCGGGCTCCGACCGCGGAAAGAACCGTCCTCCGCGCTCCGTCACTATGGTGAAACCGAATCGTCGGTTCCGATGAGATATAGGAAACGTGGAGGATCTCGGAAAGCGGGACTCACGCCTCCCCGGAGGTACCTGCCATCTCCGCGTACTCCTCGCCGAACCTGGTCGGCGCGTCGCAGATCGCGGACACCACGTTCATCACCAGGTACTCGTGGATCGACATCTCCGCACCCTCGGGCGGCCAGGGACAGCCCCTGAGCTTGAGGGCGTCCAGGTCCCACTCACCCTCCTTCACGTCCTCCCAGTCCAAGAACGGCATGACGGCCGCCGGCACCTCGTAGAACAGGACGCCCGGCACGGGTCCCCACCCATGTCGAAGACGCACGGCACCACGTGACCGAAGTTGGACCTCGGGTACCCGGATACCTCCTGCGCCTTGAGGGCGAGGGCGTGAAGGGCGAACTCCAGGGAATCGTAGTCCCGCTCGAGGATCCTGGCCATAACCTCGGGCTCGAACCCGAGGAACACCAGGCAAACCTCCTCCCAACACGCCAAGGGACCGTGCGTGTCGGGGCTCGCGATCTCGAAGGGGATCCCCTCCTCACCCTGGGGTGGGACGAGCGACGTCCTCTTCCACCAGAACTTCACCCTCCCGAACCCCACGAACGGGGCCACCCTCTCACCCGCCAGCGTCCTCACCTCGACGTCGAAGCCGACCGTCTTCGACTCCAACTTGACACCCGCTTCCACCTTGGTCCACCGACCCCGCCTCAGGGAACCGGATCAGCTCCCCGCCCTTGACGACCGGGGACAACGCCCTGTCCACGACCGCCTCCAACGGTGTGGCCTTGATCCTCCCGTACCTCCTCTTGTCGGGCCTACTCAACACCACGTAGTACCTACCGCCCACGCGGAACGTCTTCAGCGGCGCGTAGTGGACCACGTCGTAATCCGAGACGTTCCTACGCAACACCCTACCCGACGTCACGTCCACGACGGAGGCCCCTCCCCCGCCGTAGAAGGAGAGGATCGGGTTCGCCTTGGGTTCCTTCGAACACGGGCTCAGGGAGCTGAACGGGATCGACTCCAGCATCCCTCTCAGGTACAACCTCTCGAACCTCGACGCGTTCCTCACCACGTACCTGGTCCAAGCGTCACGCGCCACGATCAACGACTCCACGACACCGTCGCCCTCACGACCCGCCCTACCCTCCCTCTGAAGGAAGATGGGGCGTTCCTCCCAGGCGGCGGCCAGCGCGGCCTCCGTCTTACCCGCGCCCGTGCCCGCCACGAGGAGAACGTTGCAGCCCTCCCGGAACGCCTCCACGGTCTCGACCTGATGAACGTACGCCTCGTGATCGGGGAGCCTGGAGCAGAGGGACGAGAGCTCGACGCCGGCCCCTTCGGGTTCGGAACCCTCGATCTCGAGTTCCCACTCCGGATCGAGGGACACGGGAAAGGGCCCCGGAGAAGGGGTTTCGGGTTGAGGGCACGATATAGAGAGACTTGAAATCCTCCTTAATATTTAAACATTTTCCACAGTATAAAACGTGAGAACTGTGTGTGATCCTAACTTCGGACGCGGTCCGGGGGAGGTGCGGGTTGATCGTGAGGCCCTTGGACCCGTGGTGTGGGGTGATCGTGGAGTACGAGGACACGCGCGTGTTCGTGGACGTGAACGACAGGAGCGAGCCGCGCGTCAAGAGGGCCGACGTGGTCATCGTCACCCACCCCCACAGGGACCATTACGGGGGCGTCCCCAAGGTCACCTACCGCGAGCTCAGGGCCGACGACGTCACCGCCGCCCTCCTCGGCCTCGAGGACACCGCCAGGAGGATGAGGAGGTACTTCGAGGCCGGTCTGCTCGACGCGAGGACGTACCCCGTCAACCACATGTGCCCGGAGGCCAGGGCCGTCCTCCTCCACGGCGACGCCACCGTCCTCGTCACCGGGGACTGGTGCGCCCTGGGTGAACACCCACCCCTCTGGGAGTCCGTCGACGACGACGTGGACGTCCTGGTCACCGAGTGCACCCGCGCCCTCGACAGGGAACCCGACGACCCCGAGGCCGAGGCCCACACCCTCCAACGCCTCCTCGAGACCCACCGGGACGGCAGGACCGTCCTCCTACTCAACGACGTCAACCCGCTCGTCGAGGCCGCCTCCGAGGTCGAAACCCTACACGTGCTACGCGACGACCCCGCCGTCAGGGCCGTCGAAGCCGGGGCCCACGGGGGCGCCGACGTGGTCCTCGTCGAGGAACCCAGGTACCCCCTCCTCACCTCCGACCCCGGGAGAGCCCTGGAACTGAGACCGCACACCGTCATCACCGAACGATGGTTCCTGTACAGGGACGAGGAGACCGTCGGGGAACTCCTACGGGGAACGCCCCACGCCTACGTCGTGTCCGGGACCGGACACGCCACCCTCGGCGAGATCGTCAGGCTCGTCGAGGAACTGAAACCCCGACACACCGTCCTGAGACACGGGGGGAACCAGACCGCCACGACCGCCCGAAGGGCCCTCGAACGGACGACGGACACGGAGGTCCACGTGTGGGTGGGCAGGAAGGGCGGGAAACTCACCCTCTAACCCGTCCACTCGTCCAACCTCCTCTGCCCGTCGGGCACCTCCTCCCCCAGAACCCCCAACAGACGAACCACGTTCGACAACTCCCTCGGGAAACCCTCCACGTCCCCGTACCTCTCGTACCCCGCCGACACCAAACCCCTCGCCAACAACCTCAGGTCCGGCCGCTCCTCCACGACCCTCTCGACGGCCTCCAAACCCTCCTTCATCGCCCTCAACGCCGCGTGCAACCCGTCCACCGACGAGGCGGACGGATCCACCACCTCCCTATCCTCGAACGTCGCCAGGTAAGCACGACCCCTGTACCTCACCAGCAGACCCTCACCCTCCAAACCCTCCGGGTCCAAACCGAGCGCCAAACACAACCTCCTGACCTCCTCCCAATCCGGCGACCCCGACCTCGACGGGTACCCGTAGTAGTACCTGTAAAGAAGGTAGAACGCACCCCTCTCGTCCAAACCACCCACGTCGAACTCCTCCACCACCGCGTCCGCCAACACCCTCCTCGCCTCGTCCAACACCCGAACCGGATCCACCTCACCACCCGACTCATCGTCCAGAACCACCTCGTACCCCGAGTACACGCCCAAAGCCGCACCGAACGCCACCACCAACTCGTCCACCGGCGGCAAACCCAACCTCCTAGCCCTCTCCCTGGCCTCCAACACACGATCCCTAACCTCCCGACGAACCTCGGACCACCAACCCTCAGGACCACCAACCCTCGGCTCACACGCCAACACCAACGTATACCTAACCGCCGCCTTATCCTTCTGATGCAACGAATGAATCGCCTCCGTATGCACAGGCCAAGCCGAATTAACCCTAAACCCAGCATCCCTCAAAGCCCTAACAAGCGAATCCCACGCCTCCATCGACCTATGAGTGAACATTACAGTAAGCCTACCATCCTCACCCAACACCCCACGACACTCCTCCAAAAACTCCCTAAGCATCCCCCTATACTCGCGCTCAGGATCCTCCTGCCTAACCCTGTTAGCCACCACCTCACCATCCTTAGGCGTCAACTCGGACAGGAAAACATCCGGAAACAAACCCGATAACGGACTCCTCTTCAACCACACGTAAAAGAAATCGGAAAGCTCCGAATACTGAACGTTATCGTAGTACGGCGGATCCACCACGATCGCATCCGGCTCCCCCTCCAACAAGACCGAAAGATCCCTCGCATCACCCAACACCACCTCCGGAGAACACCCAACACCCCTCAACAACCGAACCAACTCCTCGTACGCCTCGAGCACGCTGGGAGCGGCCCAGTTCCAGCCACCATCCTCCGCGAGCACGTTCATTTCGCCGTGGTCCCAGGACCAAGCGTAAGCATGTAAGTCGAAGATAGGTGTGACCGAGCCCCTACCGTAATGCCATCGCGAGCAAATAGTATTGTAAAAAATCATTTTGTCGAAGGCGATCATAGTGT